>JADMIO010871479.1_pt1 | contig 44902 bp, 41 predicted proteins | sample 8958161 | NCBI WGS metagenome assembly JADMIO01 (sample SAMN16585339, study PRJNA669376) | soil metagenome | isolation source: Crop rotation soil | place: USA: Cullars Rotation, Alabama | collected 2011
CCGCGGCGCTCGACTGCGCGGACGCCGGGGCGGACGTGACGCTGCTCGAGGCGCGGCCGCGCCTGGGCGGCGCGACCTTCTCGGTCGAGAAGGAGGGGCTCTGGCTCGACAACGGCCAGCACGTCTTCCTGCGCTGCTGCACCGAGTACCGCGATCTGCTCGCCCGGCTCGGTGTCGAGGACGACGTCGTCCTGCAGCCGCGGCTCCAGATCCCCGTTCTCGCACCGGACCGAGGAACGGCGTGGCTTCGCCGTACGGGCATGCGGCCGCCGCTCCATCTCGCCGGCTCGCTGCTCCGGTTCCGGCACCTGACGGCCCGTGACCGTCTGCGCCTCGGTCCCGCCGTGCTCGCGCTGCGCCGCCTGCGGCTCGAGGATCCGGCGCTCGACGGCGAGACCTTCGGCGGCTGGCTCGGCCGGCACGGCCAGAGCGATGGTGCGATCGAGGCGCTCTGGGACCTGATCACGCTGCCGACCGTGAACCTCCACGCGTCCTCCGCGTCACTCGCGCTCGCGACCAAGGTGTTCCAGACCGGGCTGCTCGAGCGCGCCGACGCCTCCGACGTCGGCTACGCCCGGGTACCGCTGCAGCAGCTGCACGGGGACGCCGCCGAGCGGGCGCTCTCCGAGCGTGGTGTCGCGCTCCGTACCAAGGCCCGCGTGAGCGCGCTCACACCCACGGACGCGGAGATCGCGGTGTCCTGGGGCGGCACGACGGTGCGGGTGGACGCGGTGATCCTCGCCGTCCCCCACGAGGACGCGGTCGCGCTGCTCCCGACCGGGTCGCTGCCCGACGGTGTCGATCCTCTCCGTCTGGGCTCCTCGCCGATCGTGAACCTCCACGTCGTCTACGACCGGCAGGTGACGGAGCACGCGTTCGCCGCCGGTGTCGGCACCCCGGTGCAATGGGTCTTCGACCGGACAGCCTCGTCCGGTCTCGTCGGGGGACAGTGCCTCGCCGTCTCGCTGTCGGGGGCGGACGACCACATCGGGCGATCGGTCGAGGAGCTCCGCGCGGAGTTCGTCCCCGCCCTCGCAGCGTTGTTCCCCGCGGCGCGCTCGGCGCAGGTCGTGTCGTTCTTCGTCACACGCGAGCCTCGCGCCACCTTCCGCGGTCTGCCCGGCACCGCCGCACACAGGCCGGGCGCGCTCACGGCCGTCCCCGGTCTCTATCTCGCCGGTGCGTGGACCGACACCGGCTGGCCGGCGACGATGGAGGGCGCGGTGCGAAGCGGCCATGCGGCTGCCGGGGCCGCGCTCGGATCGCCGCGGCTGCAGACGGAGCTCGCGGCATGACCGGCCTCGCCGACATGACGGGCGTCGACACCGCCGTCGCGGCGAGCCTCGGCCGCGCGACCGAGCGCCTGCTGTCGCTGCAGGCGGAGGCGGGCTGGTGGAAGGGCGAGCTGGAGACGAACGTGACGATGGACGCGGAGGACCTCCTCCTGCGCCAGTTTCTCGGCATCCGCACCGACGAGCAGACGCAGCTCTCGGCGCGCTGGATCCGCTCCCGGCAGCGGGACGACGGAACGTGGGGGACGTTCGCCGGCGGGCCTCCGGACCACTCGGCGACGATCGAGGCGTACGCTGCGCTCCGCCTCGCCGGCGATCCGGCGGATGCCGGTCACATGCGCCTCGCGCGGGAATTCGTGCTCGACGAAGGCGGTCTCGAACGCGCCCGTGTGTTCACGAAGATCTGGTTCTCGCTCTTCGGCCTCTGGTCGTGGGAGCACGTGCCCGCGATGCCGCCCGAGCTGGTGTTCCTGCCGCCCTGGGCGCCGCTCAACCTCTACGACTTCGCCTGCTGGGCGCGACAGACCGTCGCCGCGCTGACGGTCGTCTGGGCATACCGGCCCGTGCGTGAGATCCCGATCACGCTCGACGAGCTGCGCGTCGGCGGGCCGCCCCGGTCGCGCAAGCCGATCACCGACCCGCTCGGGAAGGCGTTTCTCGCGCTCGACCGCGTCCTGCACGCGTACGAGCGCAGACCGGTTCCCCTGCTCCGGCGCCGGGCGCTGCGGCAGATGGAGCGCTGGATCCTCCAGCACCAGGAGCCCGACGGCTGCTGGGGCGGCATCCAGCCGCCCTGGGTGTACTCGATCATGGCGCTCACGCTCCGCGGCTATCCGCTCGACCACCCGGTCGTGAAGCGTGCGATCGAGGGTCTCGACGGCTTCACGATCGTCGACGAGCAGGGGCGCCGGCTCGAGGCGTGCCAGTCGCCCGTGTGGGACACGTGCCTCGCGCTGATCGCGCTCTCCGACGCCGGTCTCGAGCCGGACCATCCCGCGCTCGAGCGTGCGGCCCGCTGGCTCGTCTCCGAGGAGATCACGATCCACGGGGACTGGGCGGTGCGGAATCCCGATCTGGCACCGGGCGGCTGGGCCTTCGAGTTCGAGAACGACTGGTACCCCGACATCGACGACACCGCCGAGGTGGTGATGGCGCTCCGGCGGGCCGCGGCCGAGCCGTCGGTCGACGCGGCGGCGAGCCGCGGCGTCGCCTGGACGCTGGGCATGAAGTCGCGGAACGGCGGCTGGGCGGCGTTCGACGCCGACAACACGCGCCGCCTCGTCCAGCGCCTGCCGTTCTGCGACTTCGGCGAGGTGATCGACCCGCCGAGCGCGGACGTCACGGCGCACGTCGTCGAGATGCTGGCCAAGGAGGGCATGGCGGACCATCCCGACGTGCGCGGCGGGGTCGAGTACCTCCTCGCCGAGCAGGAGCCCGACGGGTCGTGGTTCGGCCGCTGGGGGGCGAACTACGTCTACGGCACCGGCGCCGCGGTCCCGGCGCTCGTCGCTGCCGGTCTCGACCGCGGGCACGAGTCGATCCGTCGCGCCGTGGCATGGCTCGAGCGTGTGCAGAACGAGGACGGCGGCTGGGGTGAGGACCTCCGCTCGTACGTCGACCGCTCGTGGAGCGGCCGTGGCGCGTCCACCGCTTCACAGACCGCGTGGGCGCTTCTCGCGCTGCATGCTGCCGGCGAGCACGGTGAGGTGCCGCGCCGTGGTCTCGGCTGGCTCGTGCGCACACAGCTCCCCGACGGCGGCTGGGACGAGCCGTGGTTCACGGGGACGGGCTTCCCCGGCGACTTCTACATCAACTACCACCTCTACCGGCTCGTGTTCCCCGTGAGCGCGCTCGGCCGATACGTGCACGGTACGGGCACGTGACGCTCACCGTGCTCGCGCCGTTGCGGCTGGAGGCGCGCGCCATTCGGCGTGGGGTGCGTGGCCCCGGCGTCGAGGTGATCCGCGCCGGGATGGGCCCCGCACGGGCGCGGCGCGCCGGGATGCTCGTACCCGATCGTCACGAGCATCTCCCCGTCGCAGTGGCCGGGGTCTGCGGCGGCGTGGCGGACGGGCTTCGCGCGGGCCACGTCGTCGTCGCGTCCAGCCTCGTCACCGAGGACGGGGCCGAACGCGCCGCACACCGGCCCGAGGGGCTCGCCGCTGCAGTCCGGGAGCTCGGTCTCGAGTGCGCCGTCGGGCCGATCCTGAGCGTCGAGCGCCTGCACGGCGACGCTCGCCGTGCCGCGCACGGCCATGCGGGCATCCTCGCCGTCGACATGGAGTCAGCCTGGATCGCGGACACGCTCGAGGGTGGGCCGCTCGCGGTCCTCCGCGTCGTGGCCGACGCGGAAGGGCGTAGCGTCTACCGGCCCCGCACGATTTTCGACGGCATTCGCGCGCTCACGGTGCTGCGGCAGGCGGCGCCGGCGCTGGAAAAGTGGGCGTTCGCTATCGCACAGGGTGTGGAAACACGTACGATCGACCCGATCGCAGGTCGTCTGCAGAGGGAGGTGGTCTAGCCGTGTCGGTGACGCTTCGACAATCGCTCCGGGTGGCCGGCTATCTCGCCAAGCAGAAGATCAAGCGCGTCGAGAAGTTCCCGCTCCTGGTGGAGCTCGAGCCGCTCTTCCAGTGCAACCTCGCCTGCTCGTTCTGCGGGAAGATCCAGTACCCGCAGCACATCCTCAAGCAGCGGATGCCGGTGGAGAAGGCGCTCGCGGCGATCGACGAGTGCGGCGCGCCGATGGTGTCGATCGCGGGCGGCGAGCCGCTCGTCCACCCGGAGGTGCACGTGATCGCGTCCGAGCTGATCAAGCGCAAGAAGTTCGTCTTCCTCTGCTCGAACGCGATTCTGATGAAGAAGAAGCTCGACAACTTCACGCCCTCGCCGTACTTCTCCTGGGTCGTCCATCTCGACGGCATGCGGGAGCGGCACGACCAGTTCGTCGAGCGCGAGGGCATCTTCGACCTCGCCGTGGAGGCGATCCGGGAGGCGAAGGCACGCGGGTTCCGCGTCTCGACGAACACGACCTTCCTGACGACCGACACGCCGCAGACCGTCCGCGAGGTGCTCGACTACCTGAACGACGAGCTCGGTGTCGACTCGATGCAGATCTCACCTGCCTACGCCTACGAGAAGGCGCCGGACCAGGATCACTTCCCCGGCGTGACGCAGACGCGCAGGCTCTTCTCGGAGGCGTTCGCCGACGGCAACCGCAAGCGCTGGCGGCTCAACCACACGCCGCTCTTCCTCGACTTCCTCGAGGGCAAGGTGGACTTCCAGTGCACGCCCTGGGGAATCCCGAGCTACTCGATCTTCGGGTGGCAGCGGCCCTGCTATTTGATGGGCGACGGGTACGCCGAGACCTATCGGGAGCTGCTCGACACGACGGACTGGGACCAGTACGGCCGTGGCAAGGACGACCGCTGCGCGAACTGCATGGCGCACTGCGGCTACGAGCCGACCGCGGTGCTGCACTCGATGAGCTCGCTGCGCGAGTCGCTGCGGGCCGTCGTCGCACGCTGAGACCTCACCGGGCGGTCGCGACGAAGCGGGCGCCGCCGAGCTTGCCCGCCTCGACGAGCGCGACCATGAACGCGTACTCGCGCTCCCAGCTCTCGTAGTGCTCTTCGCCGAGCCGCGCGACGACGGCGTCGCGCATGCCGCGGTAGCGCTCGAGCCGTGCCGGGAGCACCTGACGCCACGCGTCGGAGAGGTCGTCCGTCTCGACAGCCGTGAAGCCGGCGCGGCGGATCTGCTCGACGTAACCGGCGACGCCGGCGATGCCCGGCGCCGAGAACGCGTGCGCCAGCCGGCCGAGCTCGGCGGCCGTCAGAGTGGGCTGCGCCGCCCAGTCGCTGAACGCGAGCCTGCCGCCTGCTCTCAGGACGCGGCGGCACTCGGCGAAGAGCCGCTCCTTGGCGGCCACGTGGAGCAGCGACTCCTGGCTCAGGCACGCGTCGAAGCCGCCGTCGGCGAAGGGAAGCTCGGTGACGTCGCCTGTGACGAAGTCGACCCGGCCGGAGAGACCCACGAGGTCGGTCAGCCGGCGCGCGTCGTCGACGCGTGACGGCGTCAGGTCGATGCCGGTGACGCGGCAGCCGAAGCGCCAGGCGACGTACCGGCCCGGGCCGCCGACGCCACAGCAGAGGTCGAGAACGGCGTCGTCGGCGTGCAGGCCGGCGCGCAGACCGAGCGCTTCGGTCGCCTCCGCGCCGCCGTAGTGATCCTGGTCGAGCGGAAACAGGTCTTCCGGCGTGAGCCCGTCCTCGCCTGCGCCCCGCTCGGCGGCGAGCGTGAGAATCTGGGCGGCGCTCAGCGGATGTGCGTCGTAGAGGGAGACGACGCCGGACGTCGTGTCGCCGGTGCTCAGCGCTTCGCGAGCCTGGCGACCGCCGCGCAGGCCGTGATCTGCGCCTGCTTCGCGCCGGTTGCGACCGTCAGCGCCCCCTTCGCCGTGAGGCGCTCGTCGGAAGCGCCGCCGACGATGGCGGTGGCGTTCGCCTTCCCCGCCAGCCGCAGCGTCGCGCTTCCGGCCGTCCCGCCGAGGCTCCGGAACACCGTCACCGCGGGCGGGAAGCTCGCGCCGGGCTTGATCGCGCCGACCGTGATCGTCGTGTCGAGGCACATCGTCCCGAGCGTCCGTGCGGCGAACGTGATCACGAGCAACCCGTGGTACGTGCCCTTGGCGTCGATGTCGTAGCGCGTCACGAACGTGCCGCCCTTCGCGAGCCCCGGCACCGGGTCGCCGCCCTTCACCGTGAGGGAGATCGTGCCGTGCGCCACGACACCGAGGAACGCCACGCCGGACTGCTTCCCCCCGAACGTCTCGAAATAGCGCAGGTGAAAGGTCGCCGGCCGCGTCGACGCCGCTGCGGGCGCCGCGACTGCCGCCGACGCGACCGCCAGCAGCCCGAGCAGGACGGGGAGCAGAGGCCTGCGCACGTGCACAGTGTCGCACCTGGGCCGTCCCTCTTGTTACGATCCTGCGGTCTGTTTTCGAGGCGACGCTGCCTCGGGCCCGTGAGAGCGTGCAACAGCCTGTTGCACTGCCTCTTCGCGCCCGGGGCATTTCGTGTTTTCAGGGAGGAGTACAGGACATGGCACGACCCCGAGCTGCAGCAGCCAAGAGCACACCGGCCGCACGCCGGTCGACCCCGGTCAAGAGCCGCGACCGGGCCACGTCGAGCGTGGCGGCGCGCCGCGCCGTTCTCAAGCGCATCCGCGACGAGAAGATCGAGCACGTCCTCTTCTGGTTCACCGACCTCGAGGGCCACCTGAAGTCGTTCGCGATCACGCCCCAGGAGATGGAGGGCGCGCTCGACGACGGCATGGGCTTCGACGGCTCGTCGATCACGGGCTTCAACCGCATCGAGGAGTCGGACATGGTCGCGATCCCCGATCCCGCGACCTTCCAGGTGATGCCGCGCCCGCTCGACGAGCACGGCGAGCCGATCGGCGCCAAGGTCGCGCGGCTGATCTGCGACGTCGTCAAGCCGGACGGGACGCCGTACGAGGGTGATCCGAGGTTCGTCCTGCGGCGGGCGACCGAGCGCATGCAGCGGATGGGCTTCGACGCGTTCAACATCGGCCCCGAGCTCGAGTACTTCCTGTTCGAGGACGCCGAGGGGACGAAGACGCTCGACGAGGGCGGCTACTTCGCGATGACGGCGCAGGACGCGGCGACCGAGGTGCGCAACGACACGATCGCCGCGCTCGAGTCGGTAGGCATCCAGATCGAGTACCACCACCACGAGGTGGCGCCGTCCCAGCACGAGATCGACATGCGCTACGACGACGCGGTCGCGATGGCCGACAAGACGCTGACGTACCGGCTCGTCGTCAAGGAGGTCGCAACCTGGCACGGCTACTACGCGACGTTCATGCCGAAGCCGCTGTTCGGTGAGAACGGCTCGGGCATGCACACGCACATGTCGCTCTTCCGCGGCGGCCGCAACCAGTTCTTCGACGCGAAGGATCCCAACCACCTGTCGAAGGTCGGCAAGGCCTTCATCGCCGGCCTGCTCGTGCATGCGCGCGAGATGTCGGCGGTGCTCGCCCAGTGGGTGAACTCGTACAAGCGGCTGGTACCCGGCTACGAGGCCCCGGTGTACGTCGCCTGGTCGCAGCGCAACCGGTCGGCGCTGATCCGGATCCCGCTCTACAAGCCGGGCTCCGAGCAGGCGACACGCGCCGAGATCCGCTGTCCCGACCCGGCCTGCAACCCGTACCTGGCGTTTGCAGCCCTGTTGCATGCGGGTCTCGAAGGGATCGAGAAGGGCTACGAGCTGCCGGAGGAGATGACGACCAACCTCTACCGCCTCACCGAGGACGAGCGGAAGGAGCGCGGCATCGTCGCGCTGCCGGGCTCGCTCGGCGAAGCCGTGGACGAGCTCGCCGCGTCCGAGCTGATGAAGCAGGCGCTCGGCGACCACATCTTCCCGCGCTATGTCGAGCTCAAGCGCCGCGAGTGGAACGAGTACCGCGTGCAGGTGACGGAGTGGGAGAAGGAGCGGTACCTGAGCTCGCTCTGAGCGATGCAGGGCTCGGCGCCCTCGGGCGCTGAGCCCGCCTCACTCGATCGAGGGATCAAGTCCCCCTTTCGAGGGAGGCCCGTGCGGCGCGGCCGCACTACATAGAGATGGTGGGCCGATCTGCGGCTTCTCGTGCTACGCGCGTACCCATCGCGGATGCTCCGCCTGCTCCCGCACCCCAGGTCGCGGACCCACGGCGGGGCACCGGCCTGGTCGCGGGCTATGCGGTTGCGGCCGTCGTGGTCGTCTTCGCGTGGGGTGTGTCGCATGGCTTCGAGGTCGCGCTCTCGCCGCTCCAGCTGACGGCATTCATCGCGCTCTCGGCGTGTGCCGGGCAGATCGCGATGCTGGTCGGTCCGCGCACCTGGTACACCCCGACGACGCCGATCATGGTGCTCGCGGGTCTCGTCGGCGGCCCGGTCGCGGGCGCGCTGACCGGTGCCGCGAGCGAGGCGCTCGGCTCGAGCGCGGTGTGGCGGCAGCGGCTGATGGGAGCGTCGCGCTCCGCGATCGAGGGCTTCGTGGCCGGGCTGGTGGGGCTGATCCCGCTCGCGGGCGCGCGCGGCGACGTCCTCAGGACGGTGGGCGCGATCGGCGCCGCCTTCGCGCTCGCGCAGGTGGCGAGGGCGCTGATCGTCCACGTCCGCTGCATCCGCCCCGCGCGTGCGGCGCTGCGGACCGGCGCCTCCGTCGACGCGGTCGAGGCCGTCATCGTCACCCCACTCCTCGCGGCTCTCGTCACGACCCAGGCGGCATCGCCCGTGCTGATGGTCTCGGCGGTCGCGGCGCTCGTCGCGGTGCTCGCGCTCGGCGAGCGCGCCCACACGCGCCAGGCGGCCCAGCTCGAGCGGGAGCGCATGGTCGCGCGCACCGACTCGCTCACGAGCGCGCCGAACCGGCTCGGGCTCGACGAGGCGATGGCGCTCGAGCACGCCCGCGTGGTTCGCGGCGCTCGCCCTGCGGGGCTCTACATCGTCGATCTCGATCGCTTCAAGCTCGCGAACGACGAGCACGGCCATGACGTCGGCGACGCCATCCTCGTCGAGACGGTCGAGCGTCTCCGCGACGGTCTCCGCGACATGGATCTGGTCGCCCGGTGGGGCGGCGACGAGCTGATCGTGCTGGCGCCCGACATCTCGAGTGCGAGCGCCGTCGAGGCCTTCGGCGAGCGCATTCGCCGACTCGTCGGCGACGCGCCCTACGGTCTGCCAGACGGCGGCGAGCTCGCGGTCACCGCCTCGGTCGGCGGGACGCTCCTGGACGGCGCTTCGCCCCCGGAGGTCGTTCTCAAGCGTGCGGACGTCGCGGTGTACCGGGCGAAGCAGTCCCGTGACGCCTCCGTCGTCGAGATCCCCGCCGAGGTGCGCTCGGGTCTCAGCCTCGTGCCGAGCGCCGCGACCGAGTCCTTCTGAGAAATCGTTCCTGAACGACCACGGGCTCCCCATCCGGGAGCCCGCGATCGGCCGTCAGAAGCAGGGCGCGCCGCTCGCCTTGCGGCGGCACCCTACCGCGGCGAATCATGGGGCATGCGGCGGCCGTTGTCCAGAGCGAGGCGCAGCAACCATCTAGCTGGGCTTCGCGCCCATCGCCCAGACCGCGACGAGCCAGCCGGCCAGCGCGATCGCGGCGAGGATGCCGGCTGCGCGCCCGAGTGCGGGCTTGCCCTTCCACGACGAGACGCCGGCGAGGACGATCGAGACCAGGAGAACGAGACCACCTGCATCCGCGGTGATGAAGCCGATCCCGATCCACGTCGGGTCGTCGAGGCCCTTCGGGAACTCCTTCGAGTGGATCCACTGCGCACCCACCCGCATGACGACGAACGCCGGCACGGCGACGACCAGGAAGATCCGCGCCGCGAGCGAGCGCAGCCGCTCGGGCGCGGCGGAGCGCGGCGCCGCGAGCTCGCACACCACCGCCGAGGCGGTGGCACCGACGAGGACCATCGCCCCGAGGACATGGAGCAGGAGCGGGAAGTCGAACGCGTGCGGCCGGATCCAGAGGAGCATCGTCACGCGCCCGGCTTCCAGATCATGTCGAGCAGGATCAGCAGCACGGTGATCGACGCGACGGCGTTGAGGAGCAGGCCCGTGCGCGGCCGGCACAGCGCCGCGAGCTCGGCGTCCGGCTCGAAACGACCCGCGCGTGCGAGCTCGGCGGCGCGCTCGAACGCCGGGCGGTACTCCGGGTCGGCGCGACGACCCGTCTCGGAGGCGATCGCCCAGAGGACGATGGCCGCGATCACCCAGCCGTCCCACGGGTGGTAGGCGTCGAGTGAGATCGCGAGCCAGAAGCCGAAGATCACCGTGCCGAGCGAGCCGACGACCACGACGACCCCGGCCAACTTGAAGAGCGGTGCGAGCACGAGCACGTGCGCGGGGCGGTCGGTCGAGACGAGCGCGACGACCACGACGGTGAACATGACCATCGCGCCGACGAGAGCGAACGCCGCCAGCAGGTGGAGTGCCAGGATCCAGTCGTCCAGGCTCATCGAGCTTCACTCTACGATCTTTCGGTGATCACCTTCCTCCGCATCGTCCACCTGCTCTCGGCGACCGTCTGGGTAGGTGGCTCGATCGTGCTCGTGGTCGTCGGCGTCCCGGCGATCCGCGCCACGGAGGGTGAGGCCCGCGCGGTGGCGATGCGCACGCTCGGGCGTCGCTGGCGCCCGCTCGGCTGGAGCGCGATGGGTATCGCGATCCTGTCGGGACTGTGGCTCACCGACAGGCACGGAGGCTTCCACTCGGCCGCGCTCGACACGGGCTTCGACCGCTGGCTGATGGTCAAGTCCGGGCTCGTCGTGCTGCTCGTGGCAGGCTCGCTGGCGCACGACTTCGTCCTCGGCCCGCGGCTCCAGCGCGAGATCCGCGCGGCCGCGCCGGCGATGCCCGCTACCCGGCGCAGGCTGATCGTCGTCGGCTGGTTCAGCTTCGTGCTCACGCTCGCCGTGCCCGTGATCGGGGTCGTCGTCCTCTCCTACCTGGACTGACGTGGACGAGAGCGCGCGCCATCTGAGGCTGCTGACCGACACGATCGCGGCGGTCAACTCCTCTCTCGACCTGCAGGAGGTGCTCGAGCACGTCGCCGACGGCGTGTCCGATGCGCTCGCGACGGATGCCTGCTTCGTCTACCTCTACGACGAGCGGGCGGACGAGCTCGTGCTGCGCGCGACGCACGGGTCGCGGGTGGAGGAGCTGACGCGCCGGCCCAGGATGCGCCCGGGCGAGGGGATCACCGGTGCGGCGGCCGCGGAGCGTGCGCCGGTGATGATCCCGTCCAAAGCCCACCTCGACCCGCGCTTCAAGCTCTTCCCGAACCTGCCGGAGGACGAGTACGAGTCGATCCTCGCGGTTCCCATCCTCGCCCGGGAGAAGCTCGAGGGTGCCCTCAACGTCCGAACGCGCGTGCCGCGCGTCTTCACGGATGCCGAGATCGAGCTCCTCGTCGCGATCGCCTCGCAGGTCGCCCAGACGATCGAGCACGCCAAGCTGTACGAGGCGGCGCAGCGGCGCGTGCACGAGCTCGAGGCGCTCGCGCGCATCTCGGAGGCGGTGTCGGAATCGCTCTACCTCGAGGAGTCGCTCGAGGCGATCGTGAAGACGACCGTCGACTCGCTCGGCGCAACCGGTGCGGCGCTCGTGCTCGACGACGGCCGGATCGCGTGGCCGGAGGGCCGGGCGGGTGCCCATGCGGTGCGCACGCCGCTGCGCTGGAAGGGCCGCCAGATCGGCGAGCTCGTCTGCGACCGCGACACGCCTTTCGGCGACGACGACACGTCGTTGCTGCAGGCGATCGCCCACCACGCCGCGGTCGCGCTCGAGCACGGGCGGATGGCGCTGCGCGGTGTGCTGGCCCAGGAGATCCACCACCGCGTGAAGAACAACCTCCAGACGGTCGCCTCGTTGCTCCGGCTGCAGGCGCACGCGGAGGGTGTCGAGCCGCGCAAGGCCCTCGGCGACTCGGTCAACCGGATCCTCGCGATCGCCGCCGTCCACGAGGTGCTGACCGAGCACCGTGAGGACGCCGTCGACCTCGCCGAGCTGCTCGAGCGCCTGCGGGCGATGCTCGTGCAGGGGCTCGTCGCCGGCAAGGAGGTGACCGCCGAGCTGGAGCCGGTCGAGCTCGCCGGCCAGCGGGCCACCGCCCTCGCGCTCGTCTTCAGCGAGCTGCTCGGCAACGCGCTCGAGCACGGCGGCAGGCATGTCACCATCGAGCTCGGCCGGCGCGGCGCGGACGTCGTCCTCGCGATCGCGGACGACGGACCCGGGATCGACGGCGAGAGCGACGGCACGGGTCTGTCGATCGTGCGTGCGCTCGTGCGGGACGAGCTCGGCGGCACGCTCTCGCTGCACGGCTCGGGCGGCGTGCGCGCCGAGGTCGCTTTCCCGTTCGACACGGGTGCGGCCGAGCCCGAGCGTGGGACGCAGGCACACTAGGGCGATGGCGACGCGCATTCTCCTGGCCGAGGACGAGACGATCATCCGGCTCGACCTACGGACTCTGCTCGAGAAGGCCGGCTTCGAGATCTGCGCCGAGGCTCAGGACGGCGAGCAGGCGGTGGAGCTCGCACGGAGCGCGGAGCCCGATCTCGCCCTCCTCGACGTCAAGATGCCGAAGCTCGACGGCATCGAGGCCGCGCGCAGGATCCTCGACGAGCGCCCGATCCCGATCGTGATGGTCACCGCCTACGGCGAGCAGGAGCTCGTTTCGCGAGCCGTCGAGGCCGGCGTCTTCGGATACCTCGTCAAGCCGTTCAGGGAGACCGACGTGCTGCCCGCGATCGAGACCGCGCGGGCGCGCCACACCGAGCTGGTCGAGCTCCGAGCCGAGGCGGACTCCCTCGCCGAGGCGCTGGCCGCGCGCAAGGCGATCGAGCGGGCGAAGGGTCTGCTGATGGAGCGCGAGGGTCTCAACGAGCAGGAGGCGTATGCACGTCTGCGCAAGGCGAGCCAGATCTCCGGCCGGCCGCTCCGCGTCGTCGCCGAGGCGCTGATCGCCACGCTTGCGCCGTCATCGTGATCCTCCGCGCACTCCAGGGCCTCGCGCTGGTCGCGGTGGCCGCCCTGCTCGGTCTGCTCGTCTGGCGGGTGGCCCATCAGAGCGCCGGCAGCAAGCTCGTGAACGAGATCGCGGCAGGCAAGGAGCCGTCAGCGCCGGACTTTGCGCTGAAGCCTCTGTGGGCCGAGACGCGGGGGGCGTCGCCACGGCTCGCCGCTGCCGTCAGGCGTGGGCATGTGGCCGTCGCCGATCTTCGCGGGAGACCGACGATCGTCAACATCTTCGCCTCCTGGTGCGTGCCGTGCCGCGACGAGGCACCGATCTTCACGAGCGCGGCCGCACGCTACGCCGGACGCATCCAGTTCGTCGGTTTCGACTATCACGACTTCGCCGGCGACGGCCGGTCGTTCCTGCGACGCTACGGCACGGAGTTCACGGCACTGCACGACGGCGACGGTCACGTGTCCGACCGGTGGGGTGTCACGGGCGTTCCCGAGACGTACGTGCTCGACGCGCAGGGCCGCCTGATCGCCCATGCGCCCGGTGCCGTGGGCCGCGAGGACTTGCAGCGGCTGATCGTCCGGGCGCTCGGGTCGAACTAGGTACCCATCAGGGGCGGGCGAGCAGGCGCTGCTCCTCGCCGCGGCGGCGCAGGCGGGCGCCGAGCCACACGATTCCGGCGACGAGCGCGAAGGGGCCGGCGACGACGAGGCCGTAGAGCAGCGCGACGCCCTCCCACGCGAGGATCCGGCCCGCCTCGTCGAGCGTGCGCCGGGCTCGCGACGCCGGGACAGGCGTGCCTGCGCCCTCCTTGGTGGCCAGCGTGAGCTGGATCGTGGCGAACGCCGCCTGGTGCGAGACGCCGCTCTCCTGCTGCCGCAGGGTGCGGAGGTCGGCCTGCAGCTGCGCGCGCTGCGTCTCCAGCTGCGCCCGCCGCGTGCTCGTGAGATCGGGGTTCCCGAGCAGCGCGGTGATGTGCGCGATCCGCCCCCGCAGCACCGCCGCCTGCTGCGCGAGGCGGTCGAGCTGCTCCTGCAGGTCCTGGATCTGCACCTGCTGCGAGGTGATCTTGCCGAGACCTGTCAGCTGCGCGAGGGCGTCCTGCACGCGTGCAGTCGGGACCCGCACGGTGACCATGGCCCTGCCGCTCTCCGTGGCCGAGTACTGCGAGCTGAGCACATACCCGCCGAGCGATCGGGCGATCGTCGTCGCCCGCTTCGTCGCCGCCGAGAGCGCATCGGTGTCGGAGACCTCGATGCCGATCTGGGCCTGGTAGTCGACGGCGCGGTCGCCGGTGGAGGGTGTGGGCGTGGCGGCCCCGGCCGCGAGGCTGGGAGCGGCCGCCTTCTGCACCTGCGAGCCCGTCGTGTCGAGCTTGTTCGTGAGCTCCTGCCGCTGCAGGGCGTCCGTCGCCCGGTTGTCGTGCGCCGGCCGGATCACCGCGACGAGCGCCGCGGCCGCCACGGCGGTCGCGGCCAGCGCGGGCACGGCCAGTCGAAGCCGCGGCAGCCGGACCGCGTACCGTGTCCAGCTGGTCCGCGCCGGAGGCGCGGACGACATCGCCCTCACGCGTTCCTTCAACGTTTCGGGGGCGGCGGGTCGCGAGGCCCGGAGCAGCTCGGTGAGGTCAGCGGAGCTCATCGGTCATCCTCTCCTCGAGTTTCTTCAGGGCGCGGCTCAGTCGGGTGGAGCACGCCGTCTGGCTGATGCCGAGCACGCGGGCTGCCGCCTCGCCGTCCAGCTCGAGCACGACGCGCAGGGCGATCACCTCCCGCTCGCCGGCGCTGAGGCCTGCGAGCGCCGCTTCGAGCCCCGGTGAGAGGCCTTCGAGCACGTCGTCCTCGTGACGGTCGGGGGGTGCGACAGCATGCTCCCGGCGTCGCCGCCGCTCCTCGCTCCGGAACCAGTCGAGCGCGGTCGTCCGCGCGATCGAGAGCAGCCACGTCCGGGCGGTGCCGCGCAGCGGGTCGAACCGGCGCCAGCGCCGGAACGCCTTCTCGAAGGTCTCACCGGCGAGATCCTCGGCCAGCGTCGCGTTGCGGCAGAGATAGAGCAGGTAGCCGTAGACGTCGTCCAGGTGCTGCTCGGCCACGTCCGCGAACTGCGGGTGCATCGCGGTACGGACCGGCCGCGGTGCGGCGAGCGTTGCCGTCTGCATGCCCTCTGTACGCCGCACGACACCCATCCGTCACATCATCGGCACCGAAGCTGGTGACGATCAGTCACAAGCGTGGCTCAGCGTGGGGACGGCGCGGTGTCAGCGTGCTCCTCGCTTGCGAAGAGCACCTCCCAGCGTGCGAGCAGCGTCTGCAGCTCGTCGCGGGCGGCGCGATGGGCCGTGAGCGTGTCCATGTCGGTCCAGTCGGCGGCGAGCTTCGCCTCGAGCCCGGCGATGTGGCGCTCGAGCTCGGCGATCCGCGTCTCGACGCGCTCGAGCTCGGTCGGCCCGCGCCTCGCCGGCCGCTGCTTCTCCCGCGGTGGCTTTGGCGGCCTGGCGGCCGCCGGCTCGATCGCGGCGGCGGCGTCGGCCTCCGCCCGTGTCCGGACGAGATCCGCCCAGCCGCCGTCGTAGGAGCGCAGCTCGTGCTCCTCGATCGCCACGGTGCGCTCGGCGACGGCGTCGAGGAGCGCGCGGTCGTGCGAGACGAGCAGGACGGTGCCGGGGAATGCCTCGAGCGCAGCCTCGAGCGCCTCCCGGCTCTCCAGATCGAGGTGGTTGGTCGGCTCGTCGAGGATCAGGAGGTTCGCACCGGAGGCGACGACGACCGCCAGTGCGAGACGCCGCCGCTCGCCACCGGAGAGCGCGGTGACGGGCTTCTCGTGCTCGTCCCAGCCGGAGAAGAGAAACCGGCCGAGCAGCGACTGCGCGTGCGGCCGCTGCAGTCCGGTCATGGCCATCGCGCAGGAGAGGACGCTGCCACGTTCGTCCAGCTCCACGTCGTGCTGCGAGAAGTAGGCGGCCTCGACGCCGTGACCGAGCTTGACGGTGCCGCCCGCGGGCTCGCGCCGGCCGAGCAGGGTCTCGAGCAGGGTCGTCTTGCCGGATCCGTTGGGACCGACGAGCGCCACGTGCTCGCCGCGCTCGAGGACGAGCTCAGCGCCCGCGAGCAGGAGCTTGTCGCCGGCCGACAGGTCGATCCCGCTCGTCTCGAGCACGATGCGCCCGGTCCGGGCGGGCTTCAGGAACTCGAAGCCGAGCGTCCGCCGCCTCCGGGTCAGCTGCTCGAGCTGATCCGCTGCCTGGCTCCGCTCCTTGCGCAGCCGGCCGATCTGGGTCAGCTTCGCCTGCGCCTGCTTGGCCTTCGACTTCTTGTAGCGGAAGCGCGCCACGAAGCGCTCGAGCCGCTCGATGTCGTCGTCGACACGCGCGACCGTCTTCGCGGCGTGGCTCGCGCGCGACGCCTTCTCCCGCCGCCACTCGTGCCACGGGCCCGCGAAGTAGAACGACCTGCCGCCGTCCAGCTCGAGCACCGCGGTCGTGACCGCCTCGAGGAACCAGCGGTCGTGCGCGACGATCACGATCGCAGCGTCGAGCGACGTCAGCTCCTGCTCGAGCCATTCGAGCGAGTCGACGTCGAGGTGGTTGGTCGGCTCGTCGAGGAGCAGCAGGTCGGGGTCGCCGGCAAGCGCACGCGCCAACGAGGCGCGCGTCAGCTCGCCGCCCGAGAAGGTTGCGAGCGGGCGGTCGAGGTCGGGGTCTCTGAACCCGAGCCCGCGGAGGGCGGCGGCGGCGCGGTCGCGCCAGTTCCACCCGCCGGCGTGCTCGAGGCGTGCCTGGGCCTCCGCGTACCGGCGCAACGTCCCGGGGTCGTGGTCACCGGACGCCATCGCCTGCTCGAGCGAGCGCAGGTCGGCCTCGATGGCGACGAGGTCGGCTGCGCCGCTGAGCGCGTACTCGCGCAGCGTGAGCGTCCGCTCGCGCGGCGGGCGCTGGTCGTGGAGTGCGACCCGCGTGCCCTTCGCGAGCGCGATCTCACCCCCCTGGATCGACGTCTCGCCGACGATCGCACGCAGGAGCGTGGTCTTGCCGGCGCCGTTCGCCCCCGAGAGCGCGACACGGTCCCGCCTGCCGACGGTGACCGAGACCCCGTCGAAGAGCGGGTCGCCGGAGTGCTCCTTGCGGAGGTTGCTCGCAATGAGTACGGCCATGCGCGGAAGGGTAGACACCGTGTGAACATCCGCCGTCGAGCCCGCGGCACACCGCGCTCGCGGCATATGGTTCCAGGGTCATGACTGCCGCCGCAGACGCACGCCGCCTGACGATCGACACGATCCGGGCGCTCGCGATGGACAGCGTCCAGAAGGCGAACGCCGGCCATCCGGGCACGGCGATGGCGTTGGCGCCGCTCGCCTACCTTCTCTACGGGGAGCTGATGCGCCACAACCCGGCCGACCCTGCGTGGCCCGGCCGCGACCGCTTCGTCCTCTCCGCGGGACACGCGTGCATCCTCCAGTACGCCGCGCTCCATCTCTCGGGCTACGACGTCACGCTCGACGACCTGCAGCAGTTCCGCCAGTGGGGGTCGCGCACGCCCGGGCATCCCGAGTGGCGGCACACCGAAGGCGTCGAGACCACGACCGGCCCGCTCGGCCAGGGCTTTGCAAACGGGGTCGGCATGGCGATCACGCAGCGGTTCCTCGCCGACCGCTACAACCGCCCGCACCACGAGATCGTCGGGCACCGGATCTACGCGATCTGCTCGGACGGAGACCTGATGGAGGGCGTCACGGCGGAGGCCGCGTCGGTCGCCGGCCAGCTCGGGCTCGGCGCGCTCGTCTACGTCTACGACGACAACCACATCACGATCGACGGCACGACCTCGGTCTCGTTCACGGGCGAGGACAAGGGTGCGCGCTTCGCGGCGTACGGCTGGCACGTGCAGCACGTCGCCGACTCCGAGGATCTCGAGGCGCTGGAGGCGGCGCTCGTCGCGGGCGCCGAGGAGACGTCGCGACCGTCGCTGATCGTGCTGCGGAGCCACATTGCCTACCCGGCGCCGAACGCAGTCGACACCGGGAAGGCCCACGGCAGCCCGCTCGGCGAGCCCGAGGTGCGGGCGACGAAGGAGATCATGGGGTTCGACCCCGACGCGCACTTCGTCGTGACGGATGCGGTGCGCGAGCACATGGCAGGCGTGGCCGAGCGTGGAGCCGCGGCGCAGGCGGACTGGCAGACGCGGTTCGACGCGTGGAGCGCTGCCTTCCCCGAGTGCGCCGCCGACTGGGAGCTCGACCGGCGCAAGACCCCGCGCGACGGCTGGCGCGAGGCGCTGCCGGTCTTCCCACCGGGCGAGGACGTGGCGACGCGCGACGCCGGCCGGAAGGTGATGCAGGCGATCAAGCCGTTCACGCCGACGATGGTCGGCGGCGCCGCCGATCTCGTCGAGTCGACGAAGACCGAGTTCGAGGGCGCGGGTCTGTTCTCCGCGATGCACACCGGGCGCAACGTGGCCTTCGGGATCCGTGAGCACGCGATGGGCTCGATCGTCAACGGCATCGCCCTCGACCCGGCGATGCTCAAGCCCTACGGGTCGACGTTCCTGATCTTCTCCGACTACATGCGCCCCGCTGTGCGGCTCTCGGCGCTGATGGGGCTGGAGAACATGTGGGTGTGGACGCACGACTCGATCGGCGTGGGCGAGGACGGCCCGACACATCAGCCCGTCGAGCACCACATGGCGCTGCGGGCGATCCCGAACCTCTGGTACGTCCGTCCGGGTGACGCGAACGAGACCGCGTTCGCATGGCGGACGGCGCTCGAGCGGACGGGCGGCCCGGTGGCGCTGGCGCTGACCCGCCAGAAGCTGCCGGTCTTCGACCGCGACGAGGTCGAAGCCGCAGAGGGTGCGCTCCGCGGGGCGTACGTCCTCTGGCAGAGCGCCGCCGGCGAGCCCGACGTCGTCGTCATGGCCACCGGCTCCGAGGTCGCGATCGCGCTCGAGGGCGCGCGGGCGCTCGGGAACGGCGCTGTGGTGCGGGTGGTCTCGATGCCGTGCTGGGAGCTTTTCGCGGAGCAGCCGGAGGAGTACCGCGACGAGGTGCTTCCACCCGACGTGCGAGCACGCGTCTCGATCGAGGCCGGGATCACGCACGGCTGGGAGCGCTGGGTGGGGGACGGGGGCGTCTCGATCGGCGTCGACCGCTTCGGCGCCTCTGCGCCCGCCGCCAGGATCTACGAGGAGCTCGGTCTGACGTCGGCACGCGTCACCGCCGAGGCCGAGGCGCTGCTCGCACGGGTCGGTTGATGCGCGTCGCGATCGCCTTCGATCACCGGGGCGTCAGGTTGCGCGACGCGGTCGGCGAGGCGATCGAGAGCGCGGGTCACGAGACGCTCGACCTCGGCGTGGACACGGACGCAGTCCGGGTCGACTATCCCGACCGGGCCCGCGCGATCGGCGAGGCGATCCTTCGCGGCGACGCCGAACGCGGTGTGCTCGTGTGCGGGTCGGGTGTCGGGGCCTCGGTCGCGGCCTCCAAGATCGACGGCATCAGGGCCGCGATCTGCCACGACGCGTACTCGGCGCACCAGGGCGTCGAGCACGACGACATGAACGTCCTCTGCCTCGGCTCCGAGGTGGTGGGCGAGTCGCTCGCACGCGAGCTCGTCGCGCTCTTCCTGGGCGCGTCGTTCGTGGGCGAGGGACGTTATCTGGAACGGCTGGCAAAGGTACGAGCGATGGAAGAGGAGGACTGGCATGGCCACGTCCCGGCTGCATGAGCTTTCCGCCCAGGGCGTCAGCGTCTGGTTCGACACGCTCTCGCGGGAGCTGATCGAGACCGGCGAGCTCGAGCGGATGACGAAGGAGGACGCCGTCGTCGGCGTCACCTCCAATCCCACGATCTTCCAGAAGGCGCTGGCGGAGGGGAACCGCTACGACGCGCAGCTCCGTGAGCTCGCGGCACACGAGGACGATCTCACCGAGATCTTCTTCGCGCTCGCGGTCGACGACATCAAGGCCGCGTGCGACGTCCTGCGGCCGGCGTTCGACGACACGGGCGGTATCGACGGCTACGTCTCGATCGAGGTCGACCCGACGCTCGCCTACGACCGTGACGCCACCTTCGAGCAGGCGATCAGACTGCACGAGCTGGTGGACAAGCCCAACTGCTATGTCAAGATCCCCGCGACGAAGCCCGGGCTCGCGGCGATCGAGGACTGCATCGCCCACGGCCGCTCGATCAACGTCACGCTGATCTTCTCGCTTCGGCGCTACGCCGAGGTGGCGGAGGCCTACCTCCGCGGCCTCGAGCGCCTCGTCGCCGCGGGGCGCGACCCGGCGCAGGTGAACTCGGTCGCCAGCTTCTTCGTCTCGCGCGTCGACACGGAGGCCGACAAGCGGCTGGAGGCCGCGGCTCGCACCGACCTCCAGGGCAAGCTTGCCGTCGCGAACGCAAAGCTCGCCTACGAGCACTACCTGGAGACGTTCGCCGGTGTGCGCTGGGACTTCCTGGCGGGCAAGGGCGCCCGGCCGCAGCGGTGCCTCTGGGCGTCGACGTCGACCAAGAACCCCGCCTATCCGGACACCCTCTACGTGGCGGATCTCGTCGGTCCCGACGTCGTCAACACCATGCCGCTCGAGACGATCGAGGCATTCCAGGATCACGGCGTCGTCGTCGCCGACACGCTCACCTCCGGGCTCGACGAGGCGCGTCAGCTGTTCGCCGATCTCGCGGCCGCGGGCGTCGACTACGACGACGTCACCGACACGCTCGAGGCCGAAGGCGTCCAGAAGTTCTCCGACTCGTTCGCCGAGCTGAAAACCGGCATCGAGGCGAAGCTCGGCGCTCTGGCAGCCGCATGACCAACCCGCTGCAGGAGGGTCTGCGGCTGCGCCGGCGCCCCGATTCGTGCGTGCTCGTCATCTTCGGCGCCTCGGGCGACCTGACGCGCCGCAAGCTGCTGCCGGCCCTCTACTCGCTGGCCTACCGGCGTCTCTTGCCCGAGCGCTTCTCGGTTGTCGGCGTCGCTCGCTCCGAGCAGACGACGGCGCAGTTTCGCGCTGCCATGAAGGCCGGTGTGAAGGAGTTCGCGCACGATCCGTTCCGACAGGACGTGTGGGACTCGCTCGCGAGGAACATGCGCTACATCGCGACGGAGTTCGACTCGGAGGGCGGCGAGGACTCGGTCTCGCAGATGCTCGACGACTGCGACGAGCGCGACGGCACCGAGGGCAACCGCATCTACTACCTCGCCATCCCACCGCAGGCATTCGAGACAGTCGTGCAGGAGATCGGGGAGCGACGCGAGCGCAAGGGCTGGACGCACGTCATCGTCGAGAAGCCGTTCGGGCACGACGCGGCGTCCGCCCAGGAGCTGAACACGCTGCTCCACCGCTGGTTCGGGGAGGACGAGATCTTCCGGATCGACCACTACCTCGGCAAGGAGACGGTCCAGAACATGCTCGCGCTGCGGTTCGCGAACGGCATCTTCGAGCCGATCTGGAACCGCCAGTTCATCGACCACGTGCAGATCACCGTGGCCGAGACGATCGGCATCGAGGGTCGCGCGGGCTTCTACGAGCAGGCCGGCGCCATCCGCGACATCTTCCAGAACCACTTGCTGCAGCTGCTCGCGCTGACCGCGATGGAGCCGCCGATCGACTTCACGGCCGACACGGTGCGGAACGAGAAGGTGAAGGTTCTGCGCTCGCTCCACACGCCGGGACCGAAGAACGTCGTCCGCGGCCAGTACGGCCGTGGCTACGTCGAGGGCGTCGAGGTGCCGTCGTACCGCGAGGAGCCGGGCGTCGCGGCGGGATCCGGTACCGAGACCTACGTCGCGGCGAAGCTCTACGTCGACAACTGGCGCTGGGCGGACACGCCGTTCTACGTGCGGGCGGGGAAGCGGCTGGCGCGCCGCGAGACGACGATCGCGATCCAGTTCCAACGGGCGCCGCACCCCCCGTTCGCAGAGATCGCCGGCGACGGCCTGCGACCCAACGTCCTCCTCATCCACGTCCAGCCGGACGAGGGCGTCTCGCTTGCGATCGGTGCGAAGGTGCCCGGCCAGGGGATGACGATCCGGACCGTGCACATGGACTTCCTCTACGGCGGCGCCTTCCGCACGGGCCTGCCCGAGGCCTACGAGCGGCTCATCCTCGACGCGATGCTCGGCGACGCGACGCTGTTCACGCGCGAGGACGAGGTCGACGAGCAGTGGAAGCTCGTCGACGCGATCGTGGGCCCGTGGGCGCGCGACCGTCCGAACTTCCCCAACTACGAGGCCGGAACCTGGGGGCCGCGGTCGGCCGACGACCTGCTCCACCGCGACGGCCGCTCCTGGCGCCGTCACTGACGGATGGGCGTCGTCTCGCAGATCGAGGCGCAGCTGGCGGAGCTCCGCGAGAAGGAGGCGGGCGGGGATGCCCCCGTGATGCGCACGAGCACGATGACGCATCTCGTCTGGGCGCCGCCACGGTGGCTGCCGCAGGCGCGCTCGACGCTCGCCGGCCTCCACGACCGCCACCCCGCCCGGACGATCCTGCTCGTGCCCGAGCCGCGCCGCGCGCACGGGATCACGGCGACGGCGACGCTGCAGGCGGTCCATGTCGACGGCACGCAGGCCTACGCGGAGGTGATCGAGATCAGGCTCTGCGGCGCGGCGGTCGAGCACCCCGCCTCGATCGTGCTGCCGCTCCTGATCTCGGATCTGCCGGTCTTCTGCCGCTGGCGGGGGCTTCCCGACTGGGACGCGCCCGAGCTCGCCGAGCTGACGCGGGTCGCCGACCGCCTCGTCGTCAACTCCTCGGAGTGGCGTGGTCTGCCTGCCGCCTATGCGCGACTGGCGGAGCTCTTCGGCAGGCTGGCGGTGTCGGACATCGCGTTCTCGCGAACCCTGGCGTGGCGCGCGCGCCTCGCCGAGCGCTGGCCGGGGATCCGGGATGTGGAGCGGCTGCGCGTCGAGGGACCGGACGCGGACGCGCTCCTGCTCGCCGGCTGGCTCGGCTCACGGCTCCGCCGCGAGGTGGCGCTGACCCGCCGGCCCGGCAGGGAGGTCAGCGCCGTCCACGTCGACGGCGAACCGGTTCCGCGGCCGCTCGGGGAGATGCCGACGGGCAGCGACCTCCTCTCCACGGAACTCGACGTCTTCGGCCGCGACCCCGTCTACGAGAACGCAGTCCGCGCCGCGAGCTCTACCTCAGCGCGCGGAGGAGCTCGTCGTGCAGGAGGCCGTTCGACGCGAGCGCGTCGCCCCCGTCCGCCCGGTCCTCGCCGCGGCGGTCGGTGAGCCGGCCTCCGGCCTCCTCGACGATCAGCTTCGGGGCGGCGAGGTCCCAGTGGTTGGCCACCGACTCGATGCACGCGTCGACTGCTCCTTCCGCGAGCAGCATGTACTGCCAGAAGTCGCCGAAGCCCCGCGGTGCCCAGCACCTCGCCGCGAGGTCGAGGAACCGCTCGTCGAAGCCGACGACGCTCGTGTACGTGAGCACGGCATCCTCGACCCGGGCGACCCGAGAGACGGAGATCCGGCGGCCGTCGCAGAAAGCGCCGCCGCCCCGCGTCGCCCACCACCGGTGTCCGAGCGCGGGCGCCGAGACCACGGCGACGTGGTTTTCGAGCGCGATCAGCGTCGCGAAGAGCGGGATGCCGCGCAGGTAGTTCTTCGTCGCGTCGATCGGGTCGACGATCCAGCGCGGCGCGTCTCCCTCGCCGGTCTCGCCCTCCTCCTCGCCGAGGATCCGGTGCTCCGGCCGGCGCTCGCCGAGCAGACGCCGTAGCTCAGTCTCGACCGCGGTGTCGGCCTCGGTGACGGGGCTCAGGTCGGGCTTCGTCTCGACGACGAGGTCGTGCGCGCGGAACCGTGCGAGCGTGATCGCGTCGGCCGCGTCGGCGAGCTCGAGGGCGAGCGTGAGATCGTCAGGGTCGGAGCTCACGCTCCGACCCTAAACGTCTACCCCGAGGACGAGGCGAGGATGCGGAAGGTCGGACGCGCCACGCTGACCTGCACGGGCGTCGACCAGCGCATCGCCGGGATCTTGAGGGCGCCGGAGTTGAGCCCGCGGATGCGGTAGTACCAGCGGCCCGGCTTGAGGTTGATCACCGTCGCCGTCGCCGACGTCGTCTTGGAGCCCGTCGGGCGCCACGGGTACAGCGTGCGCGACCACTGGATCTCGTAGCTCGTCGCGGCGAGCGCGGGCTGCCAGGCCACGAGCGGCGTCCCGTAGACGACAGGCTTGTGCGAGACGGTCGCGAGCAGGCGGCCGCTGGGTGAGAGACCGGACACGAACGGCGTGCCGGCCGTCGCCGTGACGGGCGCGCTCTGCTTGCCGAAGGAGGCGATCCGGCCCGCCGAGCACGCGTCCTGCGCCACCTCGGCGTCGTGGTACTGGATCGCTCCGGCGTCGTTCATCGTCAGGACGACGGGGACGACGGTCCAGAAGTACTTGGTGCTCGGGAAGTTGAGATCCGGCAGGTCGACCTTCGCCATCAGCTCGTTCACGCTCGCTCCGGCGGAGCCGATCGAGCTGGCGCTCGAGCCGCTCGTGGTCGTCGTCGTGGTCGAGCCGCTGGTCGATCCGGTCGCGGCGGTGTCGGCGGACGGGCTCTCGTTCGTCGTCACGGTCGCGCCGGCACGGTCGAAGGTGTTGGGCTCCGTGGTGGACGAGGGGAGATACCCGGTGAGTGCGATCTGCAGGTCCGTGTCCGACGTCGGCAGCTTGAGCGGCCCCGACATGCGCGGTGCGTATGCCGGCCCGCCGACGACGGCGCCGCGGAAGACGACGTTGACGCAGTCCTTGTCCGTGAACGCGTAGGCGCGCCAGAGCGAGTACTGCTGGGTGCCGATGCTCGTGCCCGACCAGGTCAGCGCCGGCATCAGCTCGTGCGCGGCAGGCTTCTTCGCCGAGCTCGTCGTGTCGGACACCGCCATCCCGAGCGACAGCTGACCGGTCGAGACCGGCGGGTTGACCGATGTGAACACCTGGCTCCACGGGCCGTACGACACCGGCGGCAGGCCGTTCGGGATGTCGCCGAAGACCTCACGCACCGCCCGGACGCGCCAGTGCACGGTCTGCGTGAACGACGGATCCGTGTGGAAGGTGTAGAACTCGCGCTCGTCGGCGACGTTCGTGTTCGTCGTCACGAGCGGCGTGTCGATGTCCGGGAAGAAGATCTGGTAGCGCGTCGCGCCTTCGACCGGCGTCCAGCGGAGGAGGCCCGGCTCGCTGACCTTCTGCTTGGGGAGGTCCTGCCACTGCATGTCGAACCCGAACGCCGAGCTCCACTTCGTCGTCCCCGACGAGGTGACGGCGCGGACGTGCGCGTACAGCGCGTACGGCGTGCCTGTGAACCATGGCAGCGCGGTGTCGATCGAGATCGCCGGCACCGTCGGGCAGCCGCTGTGGTGCCCGGTCACGTACGGGACGTTCGACCAGATGAGCGAGTTCTCCGTGAACGTCTTGCTCGTGCCGATCTCGAACTGGTAGCAGCGGGCGCCGCTGACCGGAGACCACGCGAACGCCGGCGTGCGCGCGAAGACGTGCGTCGCCTTCTCGCCCGGGCGGAGCAGGAAGCCGTGGAGGTTCTTGGGTGGGGCTGACGAGCGGTTCGCGGCGCCGGCGAGGGTTGTCCCGACGACGGCGAAGAGCGCGAGCACGGTGGCGACGATGCGGAGATGTCTCATGGCCTCTCCTATTTCGGCAGCAAGCGACCACCGGGTCTCCCTCGAACGGGGGATGCCTCGTCCGCGGCAGGGCCGCCCCCTTCTTCGCGCTAACGCGAAAGGGCGATGTAGACGAGCGCTACGGCGAATGTCCCTGCGAAGAGCAGGAACGCGAGACCGAAGAGCGCCCACCCGAGCTGCATGTTCTTGCGTTGCGTCTCCGGATCCATGCGGGCTCCCTCCTAGAGCAGGACGGGGTCGAGGGCGGCGGCGAGGAAGAGGAGTGCCAGGTAGGCGAGCGAGTAGTGGAAGAGGACCATCGCCCGGCCCCTGCTGGCCGACCGGCGCAGGCGGATCGCGAGCACGAGGAACGCGGCGCCGAGCAGGACCGCGGCCCCGGTGTAGAGCCAGCCGAGCCACACGCCGACCGCGATCGTGAATCCGACCATGACGATCGTGTAGAGGAGGATCTGGCGGGTCGTCTCACGGTCGCCCCGGACGACCGGCAGCATCGGGATCTTCGCGTCGGCGTAGTGCTCGCGGATCATCAGGGCCAGCGCCCAGAAGTGCGGCGGCGTCCAGAGGAAGACGATCAGGAAGAGCCAGAGTGCGGGCAGCGTCAGGTCTCCCGTGGCCGCGGCGAAGCCGACGAGCGGCGGCACGGCGCCGGCGATGCCGCCGATCACGATGTTCTGCACGGTCGCCCGCTTGAGGTAGCGCGTGTAGACGACGACGTAGAAGAGGTTGCCCACGAGCGCGAGCACCGCCGTCAGCAGGTTGACCGTCGTTGCGAGGAGCGCGAAGGAGAGCGCGGAGAGGACGAGTCCGAACTCGAGCGCCCGCGGCACGGGCACGCGGCCGGAGGCGACGGGTCGGCGCTCGGTGCGCGACCCCATCAGGCGGTCGATGTCGGCGTCGAGCACGTGGTTGAGCGCGCTCGCACCGCCACACGCGAGCGCGAGCCCGGTCATCGCGGCCGCAAACGTCCACCAGGGAGGTGCGCCCTCCGCGCCGACGAACATGCCGGCGCCGCCGGTGAGGAGGAGCAGCGACATGATGCGCGGCTTTGTCAGGGTCACGTAGTCGCGACCCGGCCCGAGCGGGAGCGGTGCGCCCGGGAAACAGGCGGCGGCCGTGACGAGCGCGGCCGCCAGAGCGGCCGCGGCCGACGCGACGTGGAGCCAGGTGGCCCAGCGCGCGTCCGTGAGCGCGACCAGCCCGCCCGACGCGATCGCGCCGAGCATGAGGAAGAAGGCGGCGGTCGAGACCGCGACGAGGCGGGGATAGGCCCACCAGGCTGCCGCCGCCACACCGGCGAGCAGCGGCAGCGCGACGAGCGCGAACCCCTTGTGCGCCTCACCGCTCGAGAGCGTCGCGCTCGCGACCACGATCGCGGAGGCTCCGGCCCCGCAGATCGCGGCGACGCGCAGGAACGGCCCGGGGGAGGCGGTCACGGCCCGCCCCGTTCCTTGAGCTTCCGGCGCAGGTCGTGCAGCGGCCGCGCGCTCGTCACGTACGGCACGGTGTCGAAGTTGTGCGGCGGCGGCGGCGAGGTGGTGTACCACTCGAGCGTGTTCCCCTGCCACGGGTCGTTGCCCGCGCGGCGCCCGTTGACGCTCTTCACGATCGCCACGACGAGCACGAGGATGCCCGCCGACATGACGTACGAGCCGATCGTGGAGGTCATGTTGTAGCCCTCCCAGAGCCCGTGCTCCTGGTACGTGTAGACCCTCCGCACCATCCCCATCAGCCCGAGCATGTGCTGCGGGAAGAACGTCACGTTGAAGCCGACGAAGAGCAGCCAGAACGACCACTTGCCGAGACGCTCGTCGAGCATGCGCCCGAAGATCTTCGGCCACCAGTAGAAGAGGCCGGCGAGGATCCCGAAGATCGCCCCACCGAAGAGGACGTAGTGGAAATGGGCGACCACGAAGTACGTGTCGTGCACCTGCCAGTCGACCGGGAACGCCGCCAGGTAGATGCCCGAGAGCCCACCGACGGTGAACACGGAGATGAAGCCGAGCGAGAACAGCATCGGCGTGTCGAGCGAGATGTTCCCGCGCCAGAGCGTCGCCAGCCAGTTGAAGATCTTGATGCCCGTGGGGATCGCGATCACCATCGAGCTGAGCATGAAGAACCCGTTCAGGTAGTTCGGGAGCCCGACCGTGAACATGTGGTGCGCCCACACGAGCATCGAGAAGAACCCGATCGCGACGGTCGAGAGCGCGACGGCCTTGTAGCCGAAGATCGGCTTGCGCGCGAACACGGGGATGACCTCCGAGACGATCCCCATCGCGGGCAGGATCATGATGTAGACCTCGGGATGCCCGAAGAACCAGAAGGCGTGCTGGTAGAGGATCGGGCCGCCGTGTGACGGCGCGAAGAAGTGTGTGCCCGCCTGACGGTCGAGCAGGAGCATCGTCACCCCTGCGGCGATCGTCGGGATGACCAGGACGAGCAGCCAGGCGAAGACCTCGATCGACCAGACGAAGAGCGGGATGCGCATCCACGTCATGCCCGGCGCGCGCATGTTGTGGATCGTCGCGATGAAGTTGATCGCGCCGATCAGCGACGAGATGCCGAGCAGGTGCAGCGACAGGATCCACAGGTCCTGGCCGTGACCTGGGCACTGCTCCGCGAGGGGGACGTAACTCGTCCAGCCCGCGCACGCCGCGCCGCCCTTGGCGAGGAACGAGAGCATCAGCATGGCGCCGCCGAACAGGTAGAGCCAGTACGAGAGCGCGTTCAGGCGCGGGAACGCCATGTCGGGGGCGCCGATCATCAGCGGCACGAGGAAGTTCCCGAGCCCGGCCAGCACCGGGACGACGACGAGGAAGATCATCGTCGTGCCGTGGATCGTGACGAGCTCGTTGTAGTCCCCGCGCGTCACGACCGTCTGGCCCGGCGCGATCAGCTGCGTTCGGATCAGCTCGGCCATGATCCCGCCGGCGACGAAGAAGAGACCCGCGGTGGCGATGTAGAGGATGCCGATCCGCTTGTGGTCGACCGTGACGAGCCAGCTCGCGACCTTGCCGCGCTGCCACTGCGGGACGGGCGTCTCGATGGTGCTATTGACCGCCAAAGCGCTCCTTCACGTACGCGTGGAGCGCGTCGATCTGGTCCTGGTTCCAGGCCTTGCCGACCGGCGGCATCTCACCCTGTCCGTTGCGGAGGAGCGAGGTCAGGGCTGCTTTGTCCTGGAGCGTCCCGGACTGCGAGATCTGGGGGCCGACGACGCCCTGGCCCGCCAGGCCGTGGCACGCTGCGCACGCCCCGGTGAACGTCTCCTCGCCGAGCGTGCCCTTCGCGGTGCCGGACGCCTGTTGCTGCTCGCGCTCCGTCACCCAGTGCTCGAACTCGGCTCGAGGCATCGCCTGCACCGTCATCAGCATCACCGCGTGCTGCACGCCGCAGAGCTCGGCGCAGCGCCCGCTGTAGACGCCTGCTTTCGTCGCCGTGAACCACGTGTGGTTGAGGCGGCCCGGGATGGCGTCGATCTTGCCGCCGAGCGCCGGGATCCACCACGAGTGGATGACGTCGAAGTCCGGCGCCGTGACGGTGAGGTGAACGGGCTGCCCCACCGGCACCCGCAGCCGGTCGACGGCGACGGCGCCGTTCGGGTACGTGAACTCCCAGAAGAACTGCTGGCCGGTGACGGTCACCTCGAGGCGCCCGCCCGCTGCGTTCGCGCTCGGGACGTTCTTGATCCCGGGCAGCTTGACGAAGACGAATGCCGCGACGGCGACGAGGATCGCGACCGGGATCGCGGTCCACATCGCCTCGAGCCTCGACGAGCCGTGGATCTGCGGGCCGTCGGCGTCGCGCGGCCGCTTGCCGCGCCGGTACTTGACCACGAACGCGACGAGCAGGCCCTCGACGCCGACGAAGACGAAGACGACGAAGCCCGTGATGAACCAGTACGAGTCGGTGATCGCGTGCGCGTTCGGCGAGTTCGGCGTCACCGGTGCGATGCCGCCGTTGCCGGCGAGCGCCGGGCCCGCCGCGAGCAGGCAGGCGACGAGAATGCCGATGACGACAGAGGACAGCTTGCGCACGGGCTGATGCATTCTATGAACGTGACCGCGGAGGTGCACCGGCGAACCATCGCCCGGTTGCCGGGCGACGTGACGAGACCGTTCGAGGTCTTCGTCAACGGCGTCCCGCAGACCGAGGGGACGGACTACACGGTCATGGGCGGGGTGCTGCTGTTCGAACGCGAGCTCAAGACGGAGGGCCGGCTCGGGTTGTGGCGCTGGACGTCGATCCTCGTCGGTCTCGCCGGCACGTACCGCCAGAACGACTCCGTCGACGTCGCGTACACGGTGAACGGACGGCGGCGAGTGGCCGCCAAGCTCCCGCTCGAGCCCGCGTAGAGGGCCGGGCTCGACGCCTCCCGGCCCAGGTAACGTGGGGCGGTGGCCGAGCGCGACAACAGCATCGAGGTCGAGAGGCTCGCCCGCGACTTCAAGACCCTGCGCGCGGTGGACGGCATCGACCTGCACGTCGACTCGGGCGAGATCTACGGCTTCCTCGGTCCGAACGGTGCCGGCAAGTCGACGACCGTCCTCATGCTCACGACCCTGCTGCCGCCGTCCGCCGGCACCGCGCGGGTCGCCGGGCACGACGTCGTGCACGAGGGGCCGAAGGTGCGCGCCGCGATCGGTGCCGCTCTGCAGGAGGCGGCGCTCGACCCGCTCCTGACGGCGCGCGACCACCTTCGTCTCCAGGCGACGCTCCAGGGCATTCCCCGGCAGGAGCGCCGGGTGCGGTCGGACGAGCTGCTCGAGCGTGTCGGCCTCACCGAGGCCGCCGACCGCAAGGTTCGCGGCTACTCCGGCGGCATGAAGCGCCGGCTCGATCTCGCGCTCGCGCTCGTGCACCGGCCGCGGATCGTCTTCCTCGACGAGCCGACGACGGGGCTCGACATCCAGAGCCGCACGGCGCTCTGGAACGAGGTGGCGCAGCTCGCCCGCGAGGAGGGGGTCACGGTGTTCCTCACCACGCAGTACCTCGAGGAGGCGGACGTCCTCGCCGACCGGGTCGGGATCATCGACCACGGCCGGATCGTCGCCGAGGGCACACCCGCCGCGCTCAAGGCGGAGATCGGCAAGCCGAGCGTCCACGCCACACCCGTCGGGGACGACCGGACGGAGGCCGTCACGGCCGTCCTCGCGCGCTTCGGCGAGCCGGTCGCCGGCGCCACCCGCGACATCGCCGTCCGGCTGCGTGACGGCACGGCCGGTCTCGCGGAGGTTGTCCGCGCGCTCGACGCGGAAGGGCTCGCGGTCGCGAATCTCGAGCTGCAGCAGCCGACGCTCGACGACGTGTTCCTCGCGAAGACCGGGCGCTCGCTCGAGGGTGCGGGCGACGACGAGGAGCCGGTGGCGGCTGCGGCCGCACGCGTGTGAGCGCGACGCTCTCGACACAGGTCGGCGCGGTCGCACGGCGGTCGGTGCTGCGCACGCTGAGACAGCCCGCAAGCGCGATTCCGCCCCTCGTGTTCCCCGTCGCCCTGCTCAGCGTCAACTCGGCCGGGCTCAGGGCCTCGACCGCGCTCCCGGGCTTCCCGACCCGGTCGTTTCTCGCCTTCGCGCTCGCCGTGCCCTTCATCCAGGGTGCGCTCTTCTCGACGATGAACGCCGGCACCGATCTGGCACGGGACATCCAGACGGGATTCCTGAGCCGGCTCTCGCTGACGTCGATGCGGGGCTCGGCGCTGCTCGCGGGCCAGCTCGCCGGGATCGTCGCGCTCGGGCTCTTCCAGGCGCTCTTCTACATCCTCGTCGGCCTCGTCACGGGTGTCGACTTCCGGTCGGGGGCGGCCGGCGTGCTCGTGCTGCTGGCCTTCTCCGCGCTCGTCTCGCTCGGGTTCGGCGCGCTCGGCTCGTTCATGGCGCTCCGCACGGGCTCGGGCGAGTCGATCCAGGGCCTCTTCCCGCTCCTCTTCGTCTTCCTCTTCATCTCCTCCATGAACACACCGCGGGGTCTGATCGGCGTCGACTGGTTCCGCTACGCGGCGACGGCGAACCCCGTCTCGTACCTGATCGAGTGCGTCCGCAGCCTGATCATCACGGGCTGGGACGGCGAGGCGCTCGCGCTCGGCTTCGGCGTCGCGACTGCGATCGCGGTTCTCGCGACTGCGCTCGCCGTCCTCGCGCTCCGCGGGAGACTCGCACGATGACGGCGGTGGCGGCGTGAGCGTCTGGCCGGTCGCGAGCGGTGTCGCGTGGCGCACGGTCAAGAACGTGCTCACGACCCCGTCGCTCCTCCTGCCGTCGCTCATCTTCCCGCTCTTCTTCTTCATCGCCTTCGCGGGCGGTCTCTCGCAGGTGCGTCACGTGCCGGGGTTCGACTACCCGCTCGGCTACACGTCCTTCCAGTTCGTCTTCGTGCTCCTGCAGTCCGCCGCGTTCGGTGGCGTCTTCACGGGGTTCGGCGTCGCCCGCGACTTCGAGTACGGCTTCGCACGGCGCCTGCTCCTCGCCGCGCCGAACCGCAGCGGCATCGTCCTCGGCTACGCGCTCGCCGCGCTCGTGCGCTGGGCGATCACGGGGACGATGCTGACCGTCGTGGCGCTTGCCGCGGGGATGGACATCGGCGGGAACGGCGTCGATCTCTTCGGGCTCTACGGTCTCGCTCTGCTCGTCAACGCCGCGGGATTCCTCTGGGCATGCGGGATCGGGATGCGCCTGCGGACGATGCAAGCGGGGCCGCTGATGCAGATGCCCGTCTTCCTGACGCTCTTCTTCGCGCCCGTGTACGTGCCGCTCTCACTTCTGCGCGGCTGGATCCACGCGGTCGCGCGTGCGAATCCGGTCACGTACCTGCTCGAGACTGGTCGCGGGCTGCTCGCCGGTGACGCGCCTCACGTCGCGCTCGCGTTCGGTCTCGGCGTCGCCCTCGCGCTCGCGTTCTCGTGGTGGGCGTTCCGCGGCCTGCGCAGCGCCGAAGCGGCCGGCTAGGCGATGCCGTCGGCGATCACGCGCAGGACCGCGCTGATCACCTCCGGGTCGAACTGGCTGCCCGCGAACTGCTCCAGCTCGCTGCAGGCCGCCTCGGCAGAGAGCCGCTCGCGGTAGGGCCGGTCGGTCGTCATCGCGTGGTAGGCGTCGCACGCGAAGATGATCCTCGCCTCGATCGGGATCTCGCCGCCGCGAAGACCGTCCGGGTAGCCCGTCCCGTCCCACCGCTCATGGCACGCGCGGACGATCGGCCGGACGTCGGCGAGCTGCTCGATCGGACCGAGGATGCGCTCGCCCAGTTCCGGATGGGTCTCGATCAGCCGCCGCTCGGCCTCGTCGAGGGGGCCCTCCTTGAGGAGGATCGAGGCGGGGATCCCGATCTTGCCGATGTCGTGGAACAGCGCGCCGAGCTCGAGCCGCTTGAGCGCCAGGGGCGTGAGACCCAGCTCGCGGCCGACCCTGAGCGACATGTCCGTGATCCAGCGGGCGTGCGAGTGCGTGTACTCGTCCTTGGCCTCGAGCGCGTTGGCGAGCGCCTCCACCGTCGAGAGGAACGTGCGCTCGAGCTCGCCGAAGGCGAGCGCGTTCGAGATCGCGAGCTTCGCCTGGTTGGCGATGCCGCCGAGCAGCGCGAGCTCCCGCTCGGCGTAGTCGTCGACGCTCTGGGCCTCGACGCAGATCGCGCCCGGCCGGTCGTCGATCCGCAGCGGCGCGACCGCGAAGATCCCCGTCCCGGCGGGTACCTCGCTGCGCGGAACCGCCTGGGTCGTCGACGGGTCGACGATGTACGGGGTCGTCCGCACGAGGAGGTTGCGCGCGACCGAGATGTCCATCGTGCTGCCGAGCGTGCGCTCGCGCCGCTCGGGGTCCTCACTCCAGCAGCCGGCGCAGGTGAGCTCTGCGGCGCCGCTCGAGAGCCAGACGCTCGCGTGACCCGAGCCGATGATGCGGGCGGCGCCCGCGGCGACCCGGTCGGTCACCTCCGACAGCTCGGTCACCGTCGAGAGCTCGCGTGCGAGCTCGAGCAGCGCCTTCGCGCTCTCGGCCTCGCGCCGCTGCGCCTCGAAGAGCTGTGCGTTGACGAGAGCGATCGAGGCATGACCGGCGAGCACCTCGAGCAGGCGCAGGTCGTCGCCGTCGAACTGGTCGAGCCCGAGCTTGGAGATGACGATCACCCCGACCACACGCGACCCGTACGTGAGCGGGACCGCGATCAGCGACTCCTCGATCGACTCCGTGCCGGGGATGAGGACTCCGTACTCGCAGTTCGCCGCGTCACCGGTGATCAGCGGCTTTCCCGTCGCCGCGACGTGACCCGTGACGCCTTCGCCAACGCGGCGGACGAGGACGTCCATGACTGCATCCTGCTCGCCCGTCAGCTCGCCTCGAAACGCGACCGGCACGAGCCGGTCCTGCTCGAGCATGAGGACGCGGCAGTTGTGGTAGTCGATCAGCTGGCGGAGCTCGTTCGCGATCGTCATGCCGATCTCGCGCACGTCGTTCAGGCGGTTGAGCTTGCCGGCGACGCTCTGGAGCATCTTCAGGTGCGCGATCGAGCGGACGTCGTCGCGATGCGCGTGCGGCGCGTCGGGGCGCAACCCCTCGGTGCTGTCGTCGAACACGACGATCTGCCGCTTGCCGTGCGCCTTGGCGGTCATCATCGCCGCCTCCGCACAGGCGACGAGCTCGCGCGGGTTCGCGGCGTGGTCGGGTCCGAGCGCGACACCCGCCGACAGGCTGATCCGGCCGGCGGCACCGTACTCCGCTTCCGCCACGAGGTCGGACATCCGCTCCGCGAGGGCGCGGGCGGTGCGCAGGTCGACCGACGGCGCCACGATCGCGAACTCCTCGCCGCCGATCCTGCAGACGGAGTCGGAGTCGCGCACGGCGGTTCGCAGCTGCTCGGCGACGGCCACGAGGACGTGGTCGCCGATCGCGTGCCCGTGGATGTCGTTGACCTTCTTGAAGTCGTCGAGGTCGAGCATCACGAGCGCGACCGTGTCGTGGGCGGCGGAGGAGCGGAGGAGCTCCTTGCGGAGCAGCTCGTGGAAGGCCCGGTGGTTGAGCAGACCGGTCAGCGCATCCGTCTGCGCCTGCTGCTCGAGGCTTGCGCGGATGTGGGCGTTGTCGAGCGCGAGCGCGGCGGCGTCGCCGAAGCGCATCGCGAGGCGGAACTCCTGCTCCGTGAAGGAGGCGTCGTCGCCCTCGCGGTAGATGTTCATCGTGCCCTTGAGGTTGCCGCGTGCGATCAGCGGCACGACGATCAGGGCCTCCGGCTCGGCCGGGGTCCCGGGGACGATGCGGACGCGCGGGTCGAGGTGCGCCTGATTCGCGAGCACCGGCTCGCGGTGCTCGACCGCCCAGCCCGTGATGCCCTCGCCGAACGGGAATCGCTCCGCGAGCACCTGCTCCGCCCATCGCGACCGGGCGAGGCGGGGGATCATCTCGCGCTTGACCATGTCGACCTCGTAGATGTGGAAGTCGTCGTACGGGATCAGCGCCGTCAGCGCGTCGGCGATCCGGTCGAGCAGTCCGTCGAGGCTCTGCTCGGCGAGCACCTCGTGGAAGACGTCGGCCAGCCGCTGGTACGACTCGACCGCGCTCTCCTGGTCGGCGGCAGGGGTCGTCGGCTCCGGGGTGCCCGCGAGCGGAGGCACCAGCCGGACATGCGAGGCCGCAGGCTGATTCGGGCGTGGGTGCATGACGCCTTCCCAGGCGTCATCGGCCCTATTCGCGCCCCGCTTGAGCGTCCCGGCCCGACCCGTGCCGCGGTTGTCTAGCCGCCCGCGCCCTTCTCGAGGTGACCGCCGAACCCGTGGCGCATCGCCGACAGCGCCTTGTGCGCGAAGTCGCCCTCGCCGCGTGACGTGAAGCGGTCGAAGAGGGCGGTCGCGAGCACGGGCGCGGGCACCGACGCGTCGATAGCGGCGAGCACCGTCCAGCGGCCCTCCCCCGAGTCCGAGACGCGCCCGGCGTACGAGCTCAGGTCGGGGCTCTCCCGCAGTGCCTGAGCCGTGAGGTCGAGCAGCCACGACTGGACCACGCTGCCGCGCCGCCAGAGCTCCGCGATCGCCGGCAGGTCGAGCTCGTAGCGGTAGAGCCCGGGATCCCGCAACGGCGTCGTCTCGGCGTCGGTCTCGCGCTCGGTCGCTCCCGCGTTCGCGTGCTGGAGGATGTTGAGCCCTTCGGCGAAGGCGGCCATCAGGCCGTACTCGATGCCGTTGTGGACCATCTTCACGAAGTGGCCCGCACCGCTCGGGCCGCAGTGGAGCCAGCCCTCCTCCTCCGGCGACGGGGCGCCGTCGCGGCCGGGTGTCCGCGGGGCGGCGTCCACACCGGGTGCGAGCGACGTGAACACCGGCTCGAGCCGGGCGGCAGCACCGGCGTCGCCGCCGACCATCAGGCAGTAGCCGCGCGCGAGGCCCCAAACTCCACCCGAGACGCCGACGTCGAGGTAGTCGATTCCCTCGGCCGCGAGCTCGCCGGAGCGGCGCAGGTCGTCGTGGTACCACGAGTTGCCGCCGTCGACGACGGCGTCGCCGCGCTCGAGGTGGGGCACCAGATCGGCGAGGACGCGATCGACGATCGCGACCGGGAGCATCAGCCACACCGCGCGCGGGGGTGTCAGCTTCGCGGCGAGGTCGTCGAGCGACGAGGCCGCTGTCGCGCCGGCGGCCTCGGCCGCGTGCACCGCGTCCGCGTCGAGGTCGAAGACGACGAGCTCGTGCCCGGCCCGGATGAGCCGTGTCGTCATGTTTGCCCCCATCCGGCCGAGACCAACCATTCCGAGCTGCATGCCGCTCCTCTCCGCCGGGGTCGCGTGAGGCCGCGCCCGGACGATTTCGGGACGAAGGTAGTGTCCCATCCAACGCGTGGACGTCGTCGCAATCGCCGCGGCCCTCGGTCTCGCGTTCGTGCTCGGGATCAGCGACGCGCCGAACGCGAGCGCAGCGCTCGTCGTCTCGCGCGCGGCGGGCTGGCGGTCGACGCTCGCCTTCTCGTCTGCGCTCCATGCAGTCGGCGCACTCGTCGGCGGCACCGCGGTCGCGCTGACGGTGTCGTCGCTCGTGCGCCTCGACGCCGGCGACGTCTCGCCTGCGTACGCCGCCGCTGCGCTCGCTGCGGTCGCCCTCGTCCTCGTCGCCGCGCGGCGCGGCATCCCGGCCAGCGCGACGCACGGGCTGATCGGCGGGCTCGCCGGCGCGGCGATCGTCGCCGGAGGGCTCGGGGCGGTCCGCTGGGGCGGTGTCGAGGGCGGGAGGCCGGTCGGGCTCGTCGGCGCGATGATCGCGCTCGCGCTGGCACCGCTCCTCGGCGTTCTCTGCGGCGCGGGTACGAGAGCTGCTCTTGCCCGCGCTTTCGGTCGCGGCACGCGTCGCCTGCTCCGTCCGGTGCGTGGGGGGGTCTGGGTGGCCGCCGGGCTCGTGGCGCTGAGCGGTGGGGTCAACGACGGTCAGAAGTCGATGGGGCTGATCGCGGGTGTGCTCGTTGCGACGGGGTCGCTCGACCACTTCGCCGTCCCGGTCTGGGTGCGCGCGGCGGCCGCAACGGGTCTCGCCCTCGGGACGGCGGTGGGTGGCGGCCGCGTGATCCGCCGGGTGGGGACGGGCTACTACCGCCCGACCCCCGTCGACGCGCTCGCGAGCCAGCTCTCGGCTGCCGCCGTGGTTCTCGGCGCTGCCGCGCTGGGGGCGCCGGTGGGGACGTCGGCGACGGTGGCCGCGAGCGTGGTCGGGGTCGGCGCCGACCGGCACCCGCGCCACGTGCGCTGGGCTGGTGTCGCCGAGACCGTTTCCGCGTGGATCCTGACCGTGCCCGTGTGCTGCCTGCTCGGTGCGGCTCTCTTCGCCTGTGCGAGGCTGGTGGCGTGACCGAGCGGCTGCCGTGGTTCCTCGCGCACCGACCCGACGTCCTCGGTCTGCTGCGCCGGCACGCGGAGGTGATGCACGCCGGGCTCGCGGCGCTTGCGCGCTGGTCCGCCGGCGGCGGGGAAGCCGACGTGCAGGCGCTGCGCGACGCCGAGCACGAGGGCGACCATCTCAGGCGCGAGCTGCTCGAGGCAGTCACGGCGGCGTTGACGACACCGATCGAGCAGGAGCACGCCTTCGCCCTCTCCGAGCGGATCGACGAGGTGCTGAACGCGGTCAAGGACACGGTTCGTGTGGCGGGGGCGCTCGGGTGGGAGCCGGACGGGTGCGCGGCCCGGATGGCGGCGTGTGCCGAGGAGGCGGGCGGGCGCCTCGTGGCGGCCGTCGGCGGCATCGGCGAGCACGCCGCCGGCTCGCGTGACGAGGCGGACGAGGCGATCAAGGCCGCCCGGCGCGTCGAGCACGAGCTCCTCGCCGGTCTCGCGGCGCTGCCGCGCGATCTCGGCCCGTGGGAGCTGCAGGCGACCTTCGAGGTGTACCGGCGCTATGCCGCCGTCGGCGCCGCGCTCGTACGCGTCGCCGACCGGACGCTGTACACGATCCTGCGTCTGCTCTGAGCAGACGCCGGGGGCGGCTGGTGCCGCCCCCGGCGTCGTGAGGTCGTCTGCTGGTCTACTTGCCGAGCCACTTGTTGACGACGGCCATGTTGGCCTTGACCCACTTCTCCGCCGCCTGATCCGGCTTCACGTGATCGCCGGCGATCCACTTCGCGACGAGGTTCTGCGCGTCGTTCGACGGCCACTTGAAGCGCCTGAGCACGGCCACCGCAGGCGACCCGCTCGTGGCGAACTTCTTGCTGAACAGCTTCTCCAGCGGGTACGAGGAGTACGCGCAGGCGTACTGCTTCGGGTTGCCGCCCGCGGACGCGTCCTCCTTGCAGCCCTTGTAGATCGCCGGCAGCTTGACCTCGACGAGATCGAGCTGGGCGTCCAGGAACTGCGGTGTCCACCAGTAGAAGATGACCGGCTTCTTCTGCTTGATCAGCTGCGTGAAGCGTGCGGTCTCGGCGCTCTCCGCGCCGACCGTGACGTGCTTGAGGTCCAGACGGAGCGCCTCGATCAGCTGCTTGTCCTTCTGGACGTACGACGGGTCGCCGCCGAGGAACATCCCGCCCGGCGCCTCCGCCGATGCGAAGACCTTCTCGTTCCCCTTCAGGCCCTTCCACGTCTTGAACTCCGGATGCTGCTTCAGGAGGTAGCGCGGGATCGCCCAGAAGATGTGACCGGTCAGGCCGTTCGAGCCGACGAGCACGACCGACTTCTGCTTCGTGACGTACTGCTTGTACTGGTCGACGTGCTGCCAGTCCTCGAGCACGGCGTCGACCTTGCCCTTCGCCATCGCCTCGTAGACCGGGATCTCGGCGATGTTGGTGAGCTTCACCTTGCAGCCGACGAACTTCTCCAGCACGTACTTGGCGACGTAGGTGTTCGCCGTCGAGCCCGACCAGGCCTGCTCGTTGAGCGTGACCGTGCCGCAGCCCGCGCCGCTCCGTGCGGACGCGGTCGCCACCACCGCGAGCGCCGCCAGGGCGACGAGTGCGCCCGTAGCCGCCGCGAGGCGGACGGGATGCGCCCTAAGCCGACTTGTCATGTGACCCTCCTCGTTGTCCGTCGACCGATTGCCAATCACTTCAGACGTCTCGTCCCTTCCGGCGGTTGCCCTGCGTCACCCGGTCGAGGGCGATGCCCAGGGCGAGGATCGCCAGAGACGCCACCACGCCGAGCCCGAACTCGTTCCGCTGCAGCCCCTGGGCGACCTCGTAGCCGAGTGCGCCCGACCCGACGAGACCCGCGATCACGACGACTGCGAGCACCATGATGATGCCCTGGTTCACGCCCAGCATGATCGCGTCGCGGGCGAGTGGGATCTTCACCTTGAACAGGATCTGGCGGCGGGTGGCGCCGAACGCGCCGGCAGCCTCCACCGCGTGTGGCGCCACGTCGCGGAGCCCCCGCTCCACCAGCCGCACGACCACCGGGAACGCGTAGAGCACGGACGCGAGCAGACCGGGCACGTACGAGATCGGGAACAGGTACACGAAGGGGATCACGTAGACGAGCTGCGGCAGGGTCTGCAGGACGTCGTTGACCGGGCGCAGGATCCGGCTCACCGTCGTGCTCTCCGCTGCCCACACGCCGAGCACGAGCCCGACGGCGACCGAGATCGCTGTCGCCACGAGCACCTGCGACGCCGTGTCCATCGCCGGCTGCCATTGCCCCATCGCTCCGATTGCGGCGAGCATCAGCGCCGTCGTCACCGCGGGCCGGATGCCGCTGAGCACGAAGGCGATCGCCACCAGACCGACGAGCGTCACGAACCAGGGCGTCTGCACGAGGAAGTTGTCGAGCGGCTGCAGCATGTGCTGCACGAGAAAGTCGCCGAGCGGATTGGTGATGTGCTGGAAGAGGAACGTCGACGGATCGGCGATGTAGTCGAGGACGCTCTGCACCCGTGCGAGCAGCCAGTCCTGCGCCGTCCAGGCCGTGTAGACCGACCCCGCGCCGAACGCATAGCCGAGCCCGGTCGCAAGCCCGATGCCCGCCGCGGTGCCGGCGGTCGCGAGCCGTGCCCGGAGCATCCCCGTGTCGTCGAGGTGGCGCTTCGTCGGGTCGGTGCGATTGGCCACTGCCTCGGTGACGCGGTCGAGCGCGATCGCCATCACGACGATCGCGATGCCCGCGAGCACCGCGAGGGCGGGATTCGAGTAGAGACCGTTCGTGACGTCGTCTCCGAGCCCCTCGCCGCCGATCAGCCCGGCGATGACGACCATCGACAACGCGAAGAGGATCGTCTGGTTGACCGAAAGCAGGAGCATGCGGCGGGCCAGCGGGAGCTGCACCTTGCCGAGCAGCTGGGAGCGCGTCGCGCCCATCGCCGCGGCCGCCTCGACCGTGTTCGCCGGCACGCCCCGGATCCCGAGGGCCGTGATCCGCACTGCCGGCGGGACGGCGTAGATCATCGTCGTGATCACCGCGGCGCCGGCGCCGACCGAGAAGAAGATCACGACCGGCATCAGGTACGCGAAGGCGGGGACGATCTGCATCGCGTCGAGGACCGGTGTGATGACCCGCTGGAACCGGTCCGACCGCCCCGCCCAGACCCCGAGCGGCATGCCGACCGCGAGGGAGAGCGCGACGGCGGCGAGCATCAGCGCGAGGGTCTGCATGCTCTCGTCCCAGAGACCGAGCGCTCCGAAGCTCGCGAACGCCGCAAGCATGATCGCCCCGGCGCGGATGCCGCCGAAGCGGAGCGCGAGGAGCGTGCCGAGCGCCGTCGTGCCGACCCACGTGAGCTTGGTCAGCGCGTCGTAGAGCCAGCCGACGAGCGTGTCGAGACCGGAGCTGATGCCGTCGAGGATCCGGACGAGGACGTTCGGGTTCGCCGCGTTGCTCTGATCGGAGAGCCACGTCTGGACGTTGTCGAGGTATCGCGTGAGCGAGTTCCAGACGAGCGAGTCTGGCCACATGTGGTTGCGGGCGAACGCGTAGTAGCAGACGACCATGGCGCCGATCACCCCCGCGGTCAGCGTCAACCGGTTGCGCCACCACGGCCGGTGCTCGACAGTCGCGAGTGCGACCGGCGCGATCTCCGTCGTCGCGACCGACACGCCTAGTCCCCCTCGCCTGCGATGGCGTGGAGGACGGCGTCACGGTCGACGATGCCGACGATCTCGTCGTTCTCGACGGCCACGACGGGCCGTGCGCTCGCAGCCAGGACCGGGACGACGTCGCGGACGACGGTCGCCACGTCGACGCGGGGCCCGTCGAGCGGCTCGCTCGGCCCGGCCGGTCGCATGATCCAGCGGAGGGTCAGCACGTGGCTGCGCGGGATGTCGCGCACGAAGTTCTGGACGTAGTCGTCGGCGGGCGAGCCGACGAGCTCCTCCGGCGTGCCGAGCTGGACGATCGCCCCGTCGCGCATGATCGCGATGCGGTCTCCCAGCCGCAGTGCTTCGGGCAGGTCGTGCGTGATGAAGACCATCGTCATCCCGATCTCCGCCTGCAGCCGGATCACCTCGTCCTGCATGTCGCGGCGGATCAGCGGATCGAGCGCGCTGAACGGCTCGTCGAAGAGCATCACCTTGGGGTTGACGACGAGTGCGCGTCCGAGCCCGACTCGCTGCTGCATGCCACCGGAGAGCTGGTCCGGAAACATGTTGCCGGCGTCCTCGAGTCCGACGAGGCGGAGCATCTCCCGCGCGCGGGCGTGGCGCTCGGACTTCTCCATGCCCTGCACCTCGAGCCCGAAGGCGACGTTGTCGATCACGCGGCGGTGGGCGAGGAGACCGAAGTGCTGGAACACCATCGAGACGGTGTGGCGCCGGAGGTCGCGGAGCCCGTTCGTGTCGGCACTCGTGACGTCGCGGCCGTCGATCGTGATCTCACCCGCGGTGGGCTCGATCAGGCGGATCAGGGTGCGGACGAGCGTCGACTTGCCCGACCCCGAGAGACCCATGACGACGAACACCTCGCCGGGCCACACCTCGATCGAGACGTCGCGGACGGCGGCGACGCACCCGGTCTTCGCGTGCAGCTCGCTGCGGGAGAGATCGGCATCGGCGCTGCCGACGACGCGCTCGGCATTCGGGCCGAAGACCTTCCAGACGTTCCGGGCGCTGATCAGCGGCGCGCCGGTCCGATCGACCCGATGGCCGCTCGCTGCCGGAGCCGCCGTGGCGCTCATCCGGTTGGCGTGGCTCCGCCGCTAGAAGAGGCCAACCGTGCGTCCTTCCTCGTCGACGTCGATCGCGAACGCCGCCGGCGACTTGCCGAGACCGGGCATCGTCTGCATGTCGCCGCAGAGCGCGACGATCCAGCCGGCGCCCGTGTAGGGCCGCAGGTCGCGGACGGTGACCGTGAAGCCGGTCGGTGCGTTCCTGAGCGTCGGGTCGTGCGAGAGCGAAAGGTGGGTCTTCGCCATGCAGATCGGGAGGTTGCCGAGCCCGCCGGCCTCGAACGCCGCGGCCTTCTCCTTCGCCGCCGGCAGCAGCTGGACGTCGTCGCCGCCGTACACCTTCGTGACGATCGCGCGGATCTTCTCCTCGATCGGAGCGTCGAGCGGGTAGGCGAAGTCGAACCTGTTCGGCTGATCTGCCGCGTCGACGACTGCCTCGGCGAGCGCCACGGCGCCGTCCCCGCCGCGCAGGAACGCCTCGTTGATCTCGGCGGCATGCGCACCGTGCTCGAGCGCGAGCCTGCGGACGGCGTCGAGCTCCTCGTCGGTGTCGGTCGGGAAGCGGTTGACGCCGACGACGGCCTGGAGGCCGAAGCCGTTGATGATCCCGATGTGGCGCGCCAGGTTGGCTGCGCCCGCTTCGATCTCGGCGAGCCCGCCGTCGAGGTTGCCGCCGTGGTGCTTGAGCGCCTTCACCGTGGCGACGAGCACGACGGCGCTCGGCCGCAGACCGCCCGCGCGGCAGGTGATGTCGAAGAACTTCTCCATCCCCATGTCCGAGGCGAAGCCGCTCTCGGTGATCATGTAGTCGCCGAGCTTCAGCGCCACGCGGTCGGCGACGAGCGAGTTGTTGCCGTGGGCGATGTTGGCGAAGGGTCCGCAGTGCACGAAGGCGGGTTGGCCCTCGAGCGTCTGCACGAGGTTTGGCTTGAGTGCCTCCTTGAGCAGAACGGCCAGCGAGCCCGCGGCCTGGATCTGATCGGCTGTGACGGGCTCGCCCTCGTACGTCTGGCCGATCGTGATCGCGCCGAGGCGCGCGCGCAGGTCGCCGAGGTCGCGCGCGACGGCGACGAGGCCCATGATCTCGCTCGCAGCGGTGATGTCGAACCCGGTCTGCCGCGGATAGCCGTTGACGCGGCCGCCGAGGCTGGTGACGACGTCGCGGAGCGACCGGTCGTTCATGTCCATGCAGCGCCGCCACGAGATCGTCAGCGGGTCGATCCCGAGCACGTTGCCGTGAAGGACGTGGGCGTCGATCATCGCCGCGAGCAGGTTGTTCGCGGCCGTGATGGCGTGGATGTCGCCGGTGAAGTGGAGGTTCAGGTCCTCCATCGGCACGACCTGCGCGTACCCGCCGCCTGCGGCGCCGCCCTTGACGCCGAAGACGGGGCCGAGCGACGCCTCGCGCAGGCAGAGTGCCGGGCGCCGTCCGATCTTGCCGAGACCCTGCGTGAGCGACACCGACGTCGTGGTCTTGCCCTCGCCCGCAGGCGTCGGCGTGATCGCGGTGACGTTGATCAGCTTCGCGTCGGGCCGGTCGGCGAGCCGCTCGAGCACCGACAGGTCGACCTTCGCCTTGTAGCGGCCGTAGAGCTCGATCTCGTCGTCGAGGAGACCCGTCTCGGCTGCGATCTCCGCGATCGGCCGGAGCTCCGCCTGCTGGGCGATCTCGAGAGAGCTCGGGATCTTCACGGCCACGACGATTCCTTTCGCGCGGGCGATCCGTCGCAGCCGGCCGATGGGTTGGTCGAGCGCAGCAGGGCCATATCTCATCGCAAAGGCCGTCGACGCGTCAACGCCGCGTCGGCCCGTGCCGCTCCTTTGTCATCGCCGTCACAAGGGGTATATTCGGGATATATCACAATGGCGGCGCCGCTTCACGTCCATCAGCCGGAAGCTGCGGACGCGCGTTCGCTCTCCGACCGTGCGTACTACCGGATCCGCGAGCTGATCGTCTCGCTCGCGCTGCCACCCGGATCGATCGTGAACGAGCGCGAGTTGATGCGAGAGCTCGGGCTGGGCAGGACACCGGTGCGGGAGGCGCTCCGGACGCTCGCCCGCGAGCAGCTCGTCGAGGTCTATCCACGGCGCGGCATCTTCGTGTCGAGCGTGGACGTGCGAGACCTCGCGGGGCTCTCCGAGGTTCGGCTCGCGCTCGAGACGGCGGGCGCCCGACTTGCCGCCGAGCGGGCGACGCCCGACGACCGGGCCCACTGCTCCGAGCTCCTCGACGAGCTGGAACGGGCGGCCGGCGAGCGGGACGAGCGCGCGCTGATCGAGCTCGACCAGCGGATTCACCGCCACGTCTACGCCTGTACGCACAACGCCTTTCTGGCGCGCACGCTCGAGGAGTACTACGTGCTGACCCTGCGGATCTGGTTTCTCGCGCTCGAGCGCGTCGCGCGACTGGACGCCGCCGTGCGTGAGCACCGCGCGCTGCTCGAGGCGATTCGCGCGGGCGACGCCGACCGGGCGGAGAAGGTCATGCGTCGCCACGTGACGGGCTTCGAGCGGGCGATCCGCGAGGTGTTGTGACGGTGCGGGCGCGCTCGTATACGCTTCTGCGGCTGCTGATATATCAGTCTGGGAGATCGATTCGATGAGTTCCTTCCCATCTCGAGCGCGGGCGGTCGTGATCGGCTGCGGCATCGTCGGCAACAGCCTTGCCTACCACCTCACGCGCCTCGGCTGGACCGACGTGCTGCTGATCGACAAGGGCCCTCTCCCCAATCCGGGCGGCTCGACGGGTCACGCGTCCAACTTCCTTTCCAGCACATTGGGATCCTAAGCTTAGAATTCCACGTGGACAAGTTGTCGCGGCCGCTTCTATAGTGTCACCTAAATACTAGTGACTCCAGCGTAACTGGACTGGCCACAGTTAGGCCGCAAATGTAATCACACTGGCTCACCT
>JADMIO010983859.1_pt1 | contig 44899 bp, 40 predicted proteins | sample 8958161 | NCBI WGS metagenome assembly JADMIO01 (sample SAMN16585339, study PRJNA669376) | soil metagenome | isolation source: Crop rotation soil | place: USA: Cullars Rotation, Alabama | collected 2011
ACGAAAGGCCCAGTCTTTCGACTGAGCCTTTCGTTTTATTTGACCATGTTGGTATGATTTAAATTAATACGACTCACTATAGGGTCAGTGCGGCCGCGACTTCAAGTCACGTGAATTCCAAGCTTCGGATCCCACTGTGCTGGAAAACAACAAGTGGGCGGCGGCGATCATCGCGCGCGATGCCGACACCGGTGAAATGGTGTGGGCGTTCCAGCCGACGCCGCACGACATCTGGGACTACGACGCAGTGAACGAGAACATCCTCGTCGACCTGCCCATCAATGGCCAGACGCGAAAAGCGCTCGTGCATTTCGACCGCAACGGCTTCGCGTACACCATGGACCGGGCGACGGGAGAGGTGATCCTCGCCAAGCCGTACGTCGAGATGAACTGGTCGACCGGCGTCGACCTGAAGACGGGACGTCCAGTCGTGAATCCGGAGAAGGCCACGAAGCCGGGTGTCATGGTGAAGGACATCTGTCCGAGTCTCGAGGGCGGAAAGAACCAGCAGCCCGCGGCGTTCTCGCCGAAGACCGGCATGTTCTATGTGCCGACCAACAACCTCTGCATGGATTTCGAGGGGCGTGAGGTCACGTACATCGCGGGCACGCCATACATCGGCGGGATGGCGCCGGAAAAGGGCGGCCCGGGCGACTACAAGGGCCAGTTCATCGCGTGGAATGCCGTGACGGGCGAGAAGCTCTGGGGGATCAAGGAGCCTTTCCCGGTGTGGGGCGGCGCTCTCGCCACGGGTGGCGGCGTGGTCTTCTACGGCACGCTCGACGGCTGGTTCAAGGCCGTCGACGAGTCGAATGGCAAGGTGCTGTGGAAGTTCAAGGTGGGCTCGGGGATCGTCGGGAATCCGATCGCGTACACCGGGCCCGACGGCAAGGAGTACATCGCGGTCTATTCGGGCATCGGCGGGGACATGGGGCTGCTCATCGCGGGCGACGTGGCGTCGAACCTGCCCTTCGATGTGCGTGAGCGCGGGTCGACGTTGCCGGACCTGGCCCGCTATACCTCATGGGGCGGCATGCTGTTTGTCTTCGCGCTCGGGAGCACGCAATGACGAGAACTGCGCGGGTCATGATGATGGTCGTTGTCGCGGGATGCACGAGCGCCGAGGCGGCGCAGCAGCAGCCGCAGCAAGCCTCGGGCAGCGTCGCGCCGTTCATTCAGCATCCCGACAACATCCAGCCCGGTATCACGCTGGCGAGTCGCTTCACGCCGATGACGAATCCCTACGAGGGCAACGCGGCGCGGAAGGACGAAGGCGCGAAGCTCTTCATCGCGTACAACTGCATGGATTGTCACGGCGCCGATGGGTCGGGGGCAATGGCGCCGGCGTTCAGCGACAATCGCTGGCATTTCGGGGGATCGAACGGCGAAGTCTTCCAGTCGATCTACGAGGGCCGCCCCGAGGGCATGCCGTCGTGGGGCGGCCGCATCTCGGATGCCGACATCTGGCGGCTGGTGACCTACGTTCGGTCACTCGGCGTCGGCAAGGACGTGTCGACCGAGAATTTCACCGGCAAGACGATCAAGCGCAGCGGTCACTAGCGCCCCTCGAGCTCGTTGGCGATGCGGTCGCCGTTGTAGAGCTTGCGCAGCGCCTCGATAATCCCGCGCGAGTGCACGCTCACGGAACGTGACACCGCGTCGGTGAAGATGAAGCGATTCGGCAGCATCTCGATGTTGCCGTCGAAGATCAGGCCGACGACTTCGCCGTAGCGGTTGATCACCGGGCTGCCTGAATTGCCGCCGATGATGTCGTTCGTCGAGACGAAGTTGATCGGCGTCGAGAGGTCCAGCCTGTCCTTCCCATCGACCCAGCGCTGCGGGAGCTTGAACGGCGGCTTGTCGTCGAAGGAGGCCGACCGGTCGTACATGCCATGGAAGGTGGTCTTGTACGGCGCGATCGTTCCGTTGTACGGGTAGCCGGCGACGACCCCGTCGCTGATGCGCAGCGTGAACGTCGCGTCGGGCGGCAGGGAAGTGCCGTACGCCGCGAAGATGGCCTGGCCGATCAGCGCCGCGTTGGCGGAGATCGTCGCGTCCAGCTTCGCATTGCGATCGAGGAGACGGCGATTCGCGGGCTCGATCATGCGCGCCAGCCTGATCAGGGGATCCTTCGACACGGCGAGAGCTGCGGCCGATGCGTTGACCAGCGAGCGGCGACCTTCCGGCGTCGCGAGCGCCGTCTGACGCATGATCACCGCCGCGGCGCTATCCGCATTCCCGTTCCCATACGCGAGGGCGGCCTGCAGAATCGGGTTCGCTGCCGGCAGGGCCTTCTTCCACGCGTTGAACGTCGCGGCGAGCGCGAGGCGCTCGAAGCTCGTGTCGGGCGAAGCGGTGGCGATCGTTTGCTTCAGCGTCGCCGACGCATTCCCGCGATACTCGGCGAGGCGCATCGAGTCCGGCAGGCCCAGCTGCGCTGGAATGCGGACGATGTTGCCGGCCCAGCCCAGAAGCTTCGAGCCGCCGCCGAAGCTGGGCCACAGCAGCTGCGGGGCGAGGATCTTCTGCTCGCGCACGGCCGCGTCGATGGCCCCCCACGTGCCGCCGTATTTCGCGCGAAGCGCTTCGTCCGCGTCGATGCGACGGCGAAAGTCGCGCTCGAACGCGCGCTTCCGCGCCATGATCGACGAGTCGAGCAGGCCGGCGCGATATCCGGTAACGGCCTTCTTCGAGTTCTCGTAGGTGAAGACGAGGTTCTGGTAGGCGCGCGCGCCCTCCGGTGAGGCAGCGGCGAGCGGCCTGTAGATGTCGAGCATGCGCTCGTATCCGGCAAGGCGATCGGGATAGTCGACGTCGCGGAGATACTCCATCTGCGCGAGCGTCAGCAGGCGGCCAGTCGAGGCCGGGTTCCCCGTGACGAAGACCAGCTCCCCCTCCGCCGCGCCGCTCGGACTCCATTTGAGGTAGTCCCGCGGCTTGAGCGGCTGGCCATTCTCGTACACGCGCAGCAGCGTGAGGTCGAGGTCGTAGCGCGGATACGTGAAGTTGTCGGGATCACCGCCAAAGAACGCGATGTCTCCCTCCGGCGCCATCACGAGCCGGACATCCGTCCAGTGATGGTACTTGTAGAGCGAGTACATGCCGCCCTGGTAGAAGGTGACGACCTCGCAGATCGTCGCCGCATCGGTGGCGCACTCCTTCTGTATCCGGTCGATCTCGGCCGCTCGCTGCAGCACCTGGGCCGACGCCGTCTTCGCGTCCATCGCCTTCTGCACGCGCGCCGTGACGTCCTGGATCGATTGCAGCTGGTCGGCCCACATGTTCGAGCACTTTTTCTCGTCCGCGAGCGACGCCGCGGCGAATCCGGTCTGGATGTAGTTGCTGTCCGCGGATGACGACTCCGCGGTGCAGTCGCGCCCACAGTGGTGATTGGTCATCACCAGCCCGCTGGCCGAGACGAAGGAGGCCGAGCAGCCCGGGATCCTGAGGGCCGACAGGCGGACGTGATCCAGCCACTGCTTGTCCGGCACGAAGTCGTAGCGCGCTTTCCAGTACGCGAGAGGCGGCGCGTCGAACGTCCACATGGTGCCGAATTCCTTGATGAACCCGGCTGCCGGTTGCAGGTTGCCGGTTGCGGGTTGGGCCGCGAGCGAACCGGCGACGAGCGAAAATGCGAAGATGAGTTTGCGGAACATCGGACTGTCGGGTTTCGGGTTACCGGCTGCAGGTTACTGGCCTTCGGCTGCAACCCGCAACCTGTAACCCGCCACCTGCTTGCGACTTCTCTACATCCTCCTGCTGCTGGCGGTCATCGTCGTCTCGCAGGAGACCAGGTGGGCGTCGATCCCGGCGTCGCACACGCTGCTCCTCTGGGAGTCGGTCGCTGCATCGTTCGCCGCGTGGTTCGTTCTCCGCTCCGGCTGGGGTCGTCCCGAGACGCATGCCGCCGAGCAGCGAGCGATCGGAACAGTCGCCAACACGTTCTACCCCCCGCGCCGCGAAGGGATCTCGACGGCGCTGACGCTCGTGGGCGGCATGGCCTGGGCGCTCTGGTGGGGTGCGACGGCGTGGCTACCGCTCGTGCAGGGAATGCAGCGAAAGGCGGCGGGGCGCGCGCTGGTGAATCTCGAGATCGCCGTCCTCGTCGGCGCACTGGCCGGCGGGATGGTCGGCGCTGCTCTGGGGCTGGCGGCCGGCGAGATGTGGGAACGCACACATCGTCGCCGGCGCCTCGCCCGCTATCCGGTTACACCGGAGAGCTGAGTATTACGGCGTCGGCGGCTTCTTGCCCGCCGGTTTCTTGGTATTGCTCGCGGACTTCGTCGTCGCCGGCTTGGTGGTGTCCTTTTTCGCCGGAGTCGCAGGCGTCGCGGCCTTGGTGTTTCTGGTCTTCGTGTCGGCGGCTTTCGTCGCCGTGTCCTTCTTCGTCGGCGCCGCGGTCTTCTTCGTGCCCGACGACGCGGTCTTCGTCGCAGCCGGGGTAGCCGTCTTCGTCGCAGCGCCCTTCGTGCCCTTGGTGCTGGCGGCGGCTGGCGCCTGGCTCTTGGACTGAGCGGTCTTGCTCGACGCCGCCGACTGCGCTGCCGCCGTCGTCGCCGCGACGAGCATCAGCGCCATGACTTTCGTTGCAATCTTCATTTGAGGCCCTTGTAGGGAGAGGTGAAAGAGCGACTCCCCCTCGATACCATTCCGTCACACCCGTGACGGTGGGCCGCGTCACAGGGTCGTAAGCAGGTTCTACTCGCCTGTTTCCGGCAGCCAGGGCGCCAGCTTCTCGCGCATCACCCGCAGCGCTTTCCCCATCTGGGCCTCGACCGTCTTGACGGAGATTCCGAGCTCGGTCGCGATCTCGCTGTACTTGAGTCCCTGAACGCGACTGAGCTCGAAAACCTCGCGACAGCGGTCAGGCAGCCCGGCGATCGCCGACTGGATGGCGATGTTCAGCTCGGCCTCGCGCGCTTCGCTGTCGGCCGGCTCGGGGGACGGCATCGCCGCCGCTATCGTGCCTTCGCCGCGGGCTTCAACCCGCTGACGGCGGAGATAGTTCAGGCCGCGATTCCGGGCCGCCTGGAACAAGTACGCGCGCAGCGAGGTCTCGAAAGTGATGCTCTCGCGCCGCCGCCACAGCTCCAGCAGCACGTCCTGGACGACCTCCTCGGCCGGCCCCTGGTCGCGCAGCAGTGCCGTGGTCATCGCCACGAGCGGTGCGTACCATTGGCGGAAGATCGCGTCGTACGCGGCTTCTTCACCGCGCCGAAATCCCCCGAGGAGTTCCCGTTCTTCCATTTCCACGGCTAAGCTAAGGGCCGAGGAAACAGGGCGGAGGGCGGCGGGAGAAGGACGTAGGGGAATCAGCTCACCGGAGTGTCTGGAAGGCATGTCGAGCGAGACCATGAATTGGGAGGCGATTGCCCGCTATCTGGCCGGTGAGAGCCCGGCGGAGGAGCAGGCGGCCGTCCGCCGCTGGCTCGCCGAGCATCCGGACGACGCCAGGACGATTGCCGCGCTGGATGACGTTCTCGGGCGCGTGACGTTAGCGCCGGCGTCGAGCGTGGACGTCGAGGGGGCGCTGGCCCGGGTGAAGGCCCGTCGCGAGCAGCCGGAGCTGAAGGTCGTCCGTGGCGGCGCCAAGGCGGATCCATTCCAGCCGCGCCGCTTCAACTGGATCCCGATCGTTGCCGCCGCGGGCATCATTCTCGTGGCCGGCCTCTGGACGGCGACGAACGTTTCGAACCGGACGCCTCCCACGACCATCGCCGCGCGCACGCTCCTCACGCCCGTCGGCGGTCGCGATTCGCTCATCCTGCCCGATGGCAGCCACGTCGTGCTCGGGCCGGGCTCGTCGCTGATCATGCAGGAGGGATACGGCCAGTCGGAGCGCCGCGTCTCCCTGCGTGGCGAGGCGTTCTTCACGGTCATCCATGACACGGCGAAGCCGTTCGTCGTCGCCGCCAACGGCGTCGAGATTCGTGACGTCGGAACGGCGTTCGTGGTTCATAGTGATGTGGGAGAGACTCGGGTTGCCGTAACCGAAGGTGTCGTGGACCTGAACGCGCATGGTCGTGTCGAGACGCTGCGTGCCGGCGATGCCGCATCGATTCCACCCGACGGGAACATCAGGGCGCAGCGCGGAGTCGGCGCGGATGACGACCTCGCGTGGACGACGGGCAGGCTCGTGTTCCGCGATGCTCCGCTGGCGGATGTCGCCGAGGACCTGAAGCGCTGGTACGGAGTGAGCCTCGACATTCGGGACCCGGCGCTGCGCAACCGTCCCTTCTCCGGCGAGTTCAAGGGCGATTCGCTGGCGAGCGTGCTCAAGATCATCTCGTCGGCGCTCGGCGCGACGATGGAGCGGCGCGGCGATACCGTACTGGTGCGCGCCGGTCGATGACGCGCGTCGCGGCGCTCCTCGTGGGCGCCGCGCTGGCGTTGCTGCCGGCGCGGGCGTGGGCACAGCAGAACTGCAGCGTGCTGACGCCATCGCAATCGTGGCCGGCGCCGCTCAACCGGCGAATCGCGCTGCGGGCCCGGGACGTCTCGCTTCGAGAGGCACTGGATCGCGTCGCGGCGGCCGCGCGCTTTCGCGTCTCCTACAGCGCCGAATTCCTGCCGCTGGACCGACGGGTGTGTGTGACGGCCGACTCGGTCGTCGCGGGCGACGCGCTGGCGGAGCTTCTGGCGGGCGTCAACGTGTCGACCGTCGTGGCCTCGTCGGACCAGGTGGTGATTGCACCGGCCCGTCCCACCGCCGCGCCGCGCGAATCGGTGCAGACGCTCGACCGCGTGGTCGTCACCGGAAGCGCGATGGGGAATGCCCAGCGCCCGTTGAGTGTCGCCCTCGACGTCATCGATCGCAAACAGCTCGAGAGCCAGTCGTCGGGCACCCTCGCCGCGAGCTTCGACGGCAACGTCGCGGGCCTCTGGCTGTGGGAGCAGAGCCCGTCATCGCTGCTCGCGCGGTACGGCAGCATCCGCGGGGCGAGCTCGTTCGGCCTGAGCTATCCCAAGGTCTACATCGACGGCATCGAGGTCGCGAACCCGCTGCTGCTCACCGACCTCAACCCGGCGTCACTCGATCGGATCGAAGTGATTCGAGGTCCCCAGGGCGCGGCGCTCTATGGGGCGGATGCGATCAGCGGCGTCGTGAACATCATCACCCGTCACGAGGGCCTGCAGGCGGGCGCGAGCAAGACCGAAATGACCTCGCGGGTCGGGCTTTCACAGACGGCCTTTGCCGACAACGCCGCGCTGGCGCAGAGTCATTCGCTGAGCTGGCGCGCCGGCTCCAGCATGAAATCGGGTTCACTCGGCGCGAGCGTCAACACGCTCGGCGGCTACGTGCCCGAAGCGTACAGTCGCGACATCAAGCTCAACGGCGCGTTCAAGGTCGTGACCTCGGCCGTGAGCGTGACCGGCACCGGCCGCGTCTTCTCGAAGCGTGCCGCGGCTGGCCAGAACCCACTGGTGCTCGCTTTCCTTCCGGCGGCGCCGGGCAGCATGACGGCGACGCGGAATCGCGGCGCGCTGTTCGAGTCCTATGAGGACTCGGTGCGGCGACTGGCCCTCAGTCACTCGCCCACGCAGAAGGTCGGGCAGTATACGTTCGGCTTCACCCTGACTTCGCTGACCGGGACGAAGTGGGTGCCGTCATTCAACGCCGGCGTCGACGGCTATCAGCTCAAGGACGTCGCGAGCGATCTCGGGATCGTGCCGTCGGCGCTCGATTCGGCCCTGAGCTCCGCCGAGGGCTCAGCGTACCGGGTCACCTTTCGCCCATCGATGGTCGGGCAGTTCGATCCGGCGCCGGGCCAGACGCTGACGCTGACGTTTTCAGCGGAGCATTCGCAGATGCAGGAGGACGTTCGGTCGTCGACACTGGCCGGCGGACCAGAGACTCGCGACACCAGCATCCTCAGCAACAGCGCCTTGATCGCACAGGCGAACTACGCGATCAACGACGCGATCTTCCTGACCGCCGGCGGTCGGCTCGAAGCCAACGACGGGTATCTGCGGAGCGGACAGCGGCAGGCCGTCGCGCTCCCGATGGTCGGCGTGGCGGCAGTGCGTGAGGTCGGTGCATTCACGGTGAAGGGTCGCGCCGCCTACGGTGTGGGCGCGCGGCCGGCGCGATCGGCGGTCGACGTCCATCGCATGAGAGCGGCTGTCGGCACGCTCGACCCGGAGAGACAATCCGGGCTGGAGCTCGGCACGGATGTCTTTCTCAACCGGCAATTCGCGCTGCACCTGACGTATTTCGACCAGACCGCGAGCGGCCTGATTCAGCAGGTCGCGATCTCCAACGATTCCAAGGGCACGAGCGGCGGTCCCGGTCCCAGCAGCCGGATCATCAACTACCTGCCGCAGAACGTCGGCGAGATCACGAACCGCGGGTGGGAAGTCGAGTCGTCATACGATCTCGCGTACTTCTCGCTGGCCGGCGCGTTCACGTCGGTCGACAGCCGGGTGCAGAAGATCGCGCGCACGTACACGGGTGACATGCGTCCCGGAGACCGGATGCTCGGCGTCCCGGCGGGGACCGCGAGCCTTTCGGCGACGTGGAAGGTGTTCGGCTGGAATGCCGGGATGACGGCGACGCGCGCATTCGACTGGATCAACTACGACCGGCTCAAGCTCGTCCAGGATTACGCGAGCTGCGACAGCTGTTTCGCGCAGACGATCTCGGGCGCGGCGCTGCATCGCTACTGGATGCATTATGACGGCGTGACGCGCCTGCGCGCGTCGCTCTCGCGCGAGCTGCCGCGTGGGCTCGGGCTTCGCCTGACGGCGGACAATCTCACGAACGCGCAGCGTGGTGAGCCAGATAACATCACGGTGCTGCCTGGCCGCACAGTGCTGCTCGGCGTGAGCGCGAAAGTCCGGTAGGGGTTCGTTCGCGCGTCGGTGTCTCTCCTGCAGAGTTTTCACAACACGGGGAGAGCATACATGAAGAACATCCTTCGACTGAGCGCTGGTGCCGCGGTGGCGCTCGTCGCTGCGGCGTGTGCCGATCTCGGCACGCCATCGTCGGACGTCGCGGGCGCGGTCGCCGCGTTCCAGTCAGTGCCCGCGGGCTTCAGCGCGACGAGCAGCTCGTTCGACGCGTCGGGCGACCTCGATGACGCGTTCCAGCCGCATCGCGGCGACGGCAGCTTCAACGACGACCACGACGGCGATCGTGGAGGCGAGCGCGGGCGCGGACGCGACGATCACGGTCACCGTGGCCGGCCGGACGGCTTCGGATTCCTCATGGGCGGCGGGATCGGGCCGGAGTTCCTCGGCGAGATCGGCTTCGGCCCTGGACGCGGTCGTGGTCCCTTCCATATCGACAGCGTCGGCACGAGCTGCGTATTCTCGAGCACGACGGGCATCGTGACCTGCGGTCCGATCACCCGCGGCGGCCTGACGATCAGCGCCACGGCGCAGATCACGACGACGGACGGCACGGCGCAGGCGAAGATCGACAGCACCACCAACAAGGTCGTGCTGACGAGCGAAGTGAGCGGCACGAAGACGCGCCGCGACAGCGCTACATCTGAAGTCGCGCACAAGAGCACGCGCACCATCGCCGGACTCGCGAAGGGCAGCACGCAGCGCACGGTGGAGGGAACGTCGGTCGGCACGGAGAAGACGACCGGGACGACGGATGCCGGCGCCTTCGAGGCGATCCGCACCGTGAACGACACGACTGCCGGCATCATCATTCCGCTGGTCGACGGCCGCCCGACGTACCCCACGGCAGGACGGGTGTCGCGCAACATGACGGCGACGATCACGGTGAACGGCGCGACGACGTCGCACGCTCGCAGCGAAGTCGTGACCTATGACGGTTCAGCGACGGCGACGGTGGTGATCACCCAGGATGGCGTCACGAAGAACTGCACGCTTCCGCTGCCGCGCGGCCGACTGGCCTGTCAGTAACAGAAGGGGGGGGCACCAACCGGCGCGGCACGACGGGATGGGTCGGGCGGCCGGGAAAGGGGTCGGCGTGAAAACGCCGGCCCCTTTCATTTTGCCGAACGGTCAGTCTCGCCCGGTTTCTGCATCCTCGATGAGCCGTTCGATCCGGCGGCCGTGCTCGGCAGCACGGAGGCCAACGTCCTCGACCGCGCCACCGAGCCGCACGTCGTCGCGCAGATACTCGGAACCGTTGGGGTCGGCCAGCAGATCGTCGACGTCGACCTGGCGAACCTTGTGGTGACCGGATGTATCGCGACCGTTGTGCGGTTTGTGGCGTTCGGACATTTGGCATTCCTCTGATGGAGTGTTGAATGCCAGGCGTGAACGGCAAGGCACGGGCCCGGATTACTTCGGTCACTCTTCACCGAGCACAGGTTCATGAGACGCTTTCCGACCTATCCCGATGTCGCGTTGCTGATCATCCGCGTGATTCTCTTCTTCTCGTTCCTGCTGCACGGCCTGATGAAGTACGAGATGGGTCTCTCGAATGTCGGCGCGAGCTTCGCGAAGATGGGAATTCCGATGGGCTCGATTGCCGGCCCGGGCATCACGCTGCTGGAGATCGTGGGGAGCGTGGCGCTCCTGCTTGGCCTCGGTACCCGGATCTTCGCGGCCCTGCTCGTGTGCGACATGCTCGGCGCGATCATGTTCGTGCACATGAAAAACGGCTACACCGGGCAGGGCGGGATGGAGCTGGTCGCGCTGCTCGGAACGCTCGCCCTGACGCTCGTCCTTTGCGGCGCGGGGAAATTCTCGGTTGATTCCCGCATGGGACGAAACACCAATCCGTGAGTCCGTCAGCCGAGTACGGCCTGAAGCCGAAGGGCTATCGGCTCCCCGAGGAGTCACATCTGGGAGCGGTGCGCCTGCAGGTGTCGGATCTCGACCGTTCCATCCAGTGGTATCAGACCGTGCTCGGCGTCGAGGCGCGCGATCGCACCGCGACGAGCGTGTCGCTGTTCGCCCACGGCGAATCGGCCGCCCTCGTCGAGCTGACGGAGAAGAAAGGCATTCGCCCCGTTCCACGGCGAGGACTGCTCGGTCTCTACCATTACGCGATCCTCCTGCCGGACCGGCTCGCGCTCGGTCGGTTCATCGGTCACCTGGCCGAGCTCGGGATGCACGCGGGAATGTCGGACCACTTCGTGAGCGAGGCGGTCTACATCAACGATCCCGACGGGCTCGGGATCGAGGTTTATGCCGATCGGCCTCGATCGCAATGGAAGGTCGAGGACATGCAGCTGTCGATGTCCACGTTGCCGCTGAACGCGCGGGCACTGGTCGAGGCGGCCGGAAACGAGAAGTGGACCGGCCTGCCGAAAGGCACCGTGATCGGCCACGTGCATCTCTTCGTCGGTGACATCGACCGCGCGGCCGGGTTCTATCACGATCTCGTCGGCTTCGACAAGGTCGTGTGGAGCTACCCGGGCGCGCTGTTCATGTCGGCCGGCGGATACCACCATCACCTCGGCACGAACATCTGGGCGGCGCAGTCGCCACCGGCGTCGGAGAACGACGCGCGGCTGATCGAGTGGGAAATCATGGTGCCGAGCCGCGAGGACGTGGCGCGCGTGGAAGCCAGCGTGGAGAAGGCTGCGCCGGTGGAGCGCGAAGGAGACACGATCCTCCTTCGCGATCCGTGGGGCACGGCCGTCCGCGTCAGAGCGGAGGCTTGATCTCCTTCAGCGTGTCCTTGGCCGCCTTGCCGGCATCGGTCAGCGCGGCGTGGGTACTCGAGGCGCCGCTCTTCACCGAGTTCTTCCACCGGGCGCCGATCTTCTTCGAGGCGCTGCTGAAGTCGCGCGCCAGTTTGTTGAGACCGCCGGGCTTGTGCTCTTCATCCGGCGTTTGCGCCGTGTAGCCGGTCACGCGCTTCGCTTCGGCCTTGGTGTCGTTGCCGGCCTTCTTCAAGGCGATGTGCGTGTCGGACGAGACGTCCTTGAGGTTCTCCTTCAGCTGACGTCCGGCCTTCTTCGATTCCTTGCTGACGTCGCGGGCCAGCTTGTTGAGGCCGCCCGGCTTTTTCGGCTCGGGTGTCGGCTCCTGTGCCTTCAGGCCGCTGGCGCACACCGCCAGGAGGCCGAGCGTGACTGCCCATTGTCGTACTCGCATTTGCTGCTCTCCGTCTGAAATCCGGGAGCCACAAGTGCAAGAACCGGTCTGGCCTTCAGGTGCAGACGGGCTCGGCGTTCGGGTTCGCGAGGTTGAACTTGCAGGACGAGGTCACGCTTCCGAACGTCGACTTGATCGTCACGACGCTCGTTCCGTCGAAGGCTATCTCGATCCGGTACTTCTCGGCCGGACCCGCCTTCTCCTGGATCACGCCGCTCGACACGACCGTTCCGCCAAGCGGATACTTCTGCTGCGCCGTGGACGGGAGCTGCAGCGCCGTCGTGACCGTCGTGTCGCTCATCGTGAGATGCTCGGTCGCCGCCGCCGCAGTCAGCTGCTGCGTGGCCGTTCCGTTGAGAATGCGGTTGGCCGACTGCACGCCCGTGAGCGTGGCGTCGTCATGCCTCGTGATGGTGACGGTGACCGGATCCGGGCCGGAAGGCGTGACGGACCCTGAGACATCGCTCACCGAGCGGATCGACGCGATCGTCATGGGGTTGATCGACGACAGCGGCTGGCCGGACGCGTCGAGCAGCTGGAACTGGCGGGCGAACGTCACGCCGCTCGCCGACACCGGCGCGCATTTGAAGTAACCGCTGGGTGCATCGTACGTGCAGTCGGACGCGTGCGGAGCGGGCAGACTCGCGAAACTGCCCATTCCAAAATCGCCGAACCCGGCCGCGCCCGCCGTCATTTCCGCCAGCGCCGCGTCGACATCGACCTGAGGCGTCACGGGATCGCCGGATTCACATCCGACGAGGACGGCGATGAGCCCGAGCGTGCAGAGGGAGCGATGTCTCATACGTCCTGCCTGAAAGGGGTCGCGTGCTGCAACCTATACTATAAGTTTTGTCGCCGCGAAGCGCTTCCGGTCCAGCCCCCCCGACGTCGTTGAATGAAACCGCGCAGTGAGCTCGTTGCGTTCATCTCCCGAACCTTCCTGGCAGCGGCCATCGCGATCGCCGTTGGGTTGAGCGTCATGGCCGGGCTGTTCTACCGGCGCGGAAACGATGAACGCTGGGCGCGCCAGAGTCGAGAAACGAGCCGTGTGGCGCGGGAGATCGAGATCGCATCGCTGCGGCGCCTGTCGGTCCTTCGGGGACACGCGGCATTCGGCGGTCCGATCTCCCCCGAAGCGCTCGGCATCGACGACCGGCGCATCGAGGCACAGCTCGACTCGCTGGCGCGCCTGACCGCGGATTCACCGGTGCAGCAGGCGCGCGCCCATCGGATTCGCGTGGCCTTTGCCGGTTGGGATTCGAGCCTGGCCCCTCGCGGGCAACGACCCGATGGTCCGGTCGTTCTCAGCGTCGGACGCGACCAGATCTCGCGGGCCGAAACGGCCTTCGCGCCGATCTCGGCCGAGGTGGCGGCGTTTCTCGAGGCGGAGGAGCGCCGGTACGACGACCGCATCGCCGCGACCCATCGCCTCGATGTGCTATTCATCGGAACGGTCCTGTTCGCGGTCGTCGTGATCCTCGCGGCGCTCTATCTGTTCCGCCGCCGGCTGACCGACCAGGCCCACGAGCTGCAGGTCGGGGAAGCCCGGTTCCGGACCGTCGTGCAATCGCTGCACGACGTGGTCTTCACCCTGGGTGACGAGAAACGGTACACGGGCATGTTCGGCGGTCCCGTGAGTGGTAACAGCGGCAACTACGAGCAGTACATCGGCAAGACCGCGATCGAGATTCTCGGGCCGGAGATCGGCCGCATTCACACCGAGGCCGCGGATCGTGCCCTGCGTGGCGAATCGTTCAGATACGACTGGACGCTGGACACGCCGGAGGGTCGCCGGAATTACAACGTGACGATCTCTCCGCTCCGGGATGCGGAGGGGAAGATCGGTGGCGTCGTCGGGATCAATCGCGACACCACCGACCAGGTCGCGCGAGAGCATGCGTTGTCGGACGCCCGCGAGCAGCTGCGCCAGGCGCAGCGACTCGATGCGCTCGGCCAGCTCGCGGGCGGAGTGGCGCACGATTTCAACAACCTGCTCACGGTCATCATGACCTACGCGGCGATCCTGCAGGAGGAGGCGACGCCAGGCAGCGACGAGTCGCGCTCGATCGACGAGATTCGTCTTGCCAGCGAGCGCGCGGCGGCGCTCACGCGGCAGCTCCTCGCATTCGGCCGCCGGCAGATGCTGCAGCCCCGCGCGATCGACCTCAACGAGACCGTGCGCGACGTGGAGCGGATGCTGCGCCGACTGCTCCCGCCCGACATCGTTTTCGAGACGGATCTCATGTCGTCGCTCGACCTCGTCATGGCAGACCCGGGACAGATCGAACAGGTGCTCATCAACCTCGCCATCAACGCCCGCGACGCGATGCCCGACGGCGGGCACCTGCTGATTCGCACCAGCAACGTCGATCGCGCGGACGAGAAGCACGGCATGAAGGGGCCGCACGTGCTGGTGACGGTGACGGACACGGGGACGGGGATGAAGCCGGAAACCAAGGCGAAGGTCTTCGAGCCCTTCTTCACCACCAAGGGCGTCGGGAAGGGCACAGGTCTCGGCCTGGCCACGGTGCACGGCATCGTCGAACAGTCGGGCGGTCGGGTGACGCTCGAGAGTGAGCCGGGTCGCGGGACGACCTTCTACATCCGCCTGCCATGTCATGGCGACGGCGAAATCGTCGCGACGCCGGCCGTCGAGACACAGCCGGGGCGCGAGCTGCGCGGCACCGAGACGATCCTGCTCGTCGACGACAACGAAGAGCTTCGGCGGGTCGTCAAACGCATGCTGTCGCGGGCGGGCTACGTCATCGTCGAGGCGGCGAGCGGCGCGGCGGCCCTGGCGCACCTCGATCGCGGCAGTCGCGTCGACATGGTCTTGAGCGACGTGATGATGCCGGACATGAATGGTCGCGCCGTGCTCGATGCGATTCGTCAACGGCACCGGGAGGTCCGCGTGCTGCTGATGTCGGGATACAACTACGACGCCGCGGTTCGCGGAATGGCGCAGCGTGGCGACGTCGCGTTCATCGAGAAGCCGTTCACGGCCGAGCAGCTGTTGAACCGGCTGCGGGAAGTCCTGGAGCCGGAAGACCACAACCGCGGAGCCGCATGAAACCCATCGTCGTGGTGGCGCTGTGCGCCGCCGTCGGAGGAAGCGGGCAGGCACAGTGGATGGCATCGCGGGTGACGTCTCCCGCGGAGCAGGCGCTGTTCACGCGACTCATCGCGGCCGAAGATGCGCGGGACGCGATCGGCTACGAGGCCGTTCGCGATAGCGGCCTCGCGTCGGCGAATCCATATATCCGGGCATACGCCGTTCGGGGCGTCGGGCGGCTGGAGCGCGGCCAGATGTTCGATCGCATCGCCAGCCGCCTGCTGGATCCGTCGCCGGAGGTTCGCGCGGCCACCGCCGATGCGCTCGCGCAATCGGTGGCGCGTCCGGTGTCGCCGCGCGCCGGGGAGCCGGTGCGCGCCCAGAGCGCGACGGACGTGGCGCGGGCACGCCAGACGCTGATCGGTCACCTCGCGAACGAGCGCGACGCGGGCGTCCGCGCGGCGATGCTCGAGTCGATCGGCCGGCTCCCGCAAGGAAACGTGGACCAGGTGAAGGCGACGGCGGTCGTCATCGCGCCGTCGCTCTCCGCCAGCTCGATCGACGAGCGGCGAGGCGCGATTCGCGGGATGTTCTTCCTGGCGCTGAAGCGCGAAGCGCGCAGTGCCGGAGCGATTCCGACGGACGTGACGGACAGGATGTTCGCCATGCTCGACGAGCCGGAATCGTCGGGCCTGACACCGACCGATCGCTTCACCATCGCATCCGCGCTCGGCAGCGCCTTCGCGCTGGACGATCACCGCAGCCACGTGCTGTTCGCCGATCGCGAGACCATGGTTCGCGAGCGCGGCATCGCGAACTTCGCGCGCTCGAACGACCTGCCGCTGATCCGCGCGCACATGGAGAAGACGCTCGTCGACCCCGCGCCCATCATCCGGTTCCGCTCGATCAACATCTATGCGCAGAAGCTGCGCGCAATGGACGGCTGCGCCCCACTCGTGCGGCTCAGCACCGACGCGAACGTCACTGTCGCACTCGGCGCGATCGACGCCCTGGCGGGCTGCCGCGCCGATCCGGGTGTCGCGCAGCATCTCCGCGCGATCGCCGCAAACCTCGGGGAGGGCGACAGCTGGCATGCGGCCGCCCATGCGCTCGTGGCGCTGGCCGCGCTCGATACCGCCGCGGCGCATCAGCTGCTCCCGCGCTTCGTGCAGGCGAAGAACTTCTACGTACGGATGTACGCGGACACCGCCGCCCTGGCGCTCCGCGACGCAGCCAGGCTCTACGTCCTCTCCCGCGACGCCAGCCCCAACGTCCAGGCGCTGGCGATCTCCGGCCTCTCGCGGCTCGTCGGACACGCGGCGGATTCGGTGTACGCGCGGGCGCTGACGTCGGACGACAACCAGGTGCTCATGGCGGTCGGCGCGGCGCTGAAGGGCTCGACGTATCCGGGGCTGGCCGCGCGTGTGTCCGCGATCGCCCAGAAGCGCATCGACAGGAACTGGGATACGGATCTCGATGGCAACAGGGCGCTGATCGACCTCACGACGAGCCTTGGCGGGCATGTCAGCATCATGACGGACGTGCGGACTGGAATGCCGCTTCCAACGTTCGCCGACCTTGCCGCGCTCGAGAAGGCGACGGCGCGCATCGAAATGGCCGACGGCGCGGTGATCACGATGAAGCTCCACCCGTTCGACGCGCCGACCAACGTGTTCCGGTTTGCCCGACTCGTGCGCGCCAGGACGTTCGACGGACTGACGTTCCATCGGGTCGCGCCGTTCTTCGTGGTGCAGGGGCCGAGCCCGAACGCCAACGAGTATTCAGCGCCCGACAAGCCTTTCGCGCGAGACGAGCTGGGTGTCAGCAACGTGCGCGGCACCGTTGGACTCTCGACGCGAGGCCGGGACACCGGCGATGGCCAGATCTACGTCAACACCGTCGACAACATCCGCCTGGACCACGACTACACCGTGATGGCAACGATCACGTCGGGTCTGGAAGCATTCGACCGGATGCAGGAGGGGGCGCGCATTCGCCGCATCACGATCACGCCCTGATCCCGAACGCGGAACGAGTGCGCCTTACCGCGCGATCACGCGCCGCCCCGTGACCGTGCCATGCGGCCCGCCGGATGCCGTCGACCCGCGGCGCAAAGTCAGATGCGTGATCTCGCCGGTGGCGCCGATGCGGAACGGAATTCCCCAGTATCCGGTTCCCGGGCTGATGTAGAGCAGCGACCGATTGCGCGTGATCAGGCCCATCGCGTCCTCGAGGAACATGCTCGCCATGCTCCAGCCGGCCGCGGGGAGCGCCACCTGTCCCCAATGCGTGTGTCCGCTGAGCGTCAGCCCGACGTTTCGTTCGGCGAGCGCCGGGAACAGCGCCGGATTGTGCGCGAGCGCGATCACGAATCGTCCGGGAGCGACGTCACGCAGGGCGCGGTCGATGTCGGGCGCGACGCCGGCATCCGGAAAACCCCGGCCGGCCGGGTCTCCCGTTCCGACGATGGCGACGGCCGTGTTTCCGCGGCGGATCTCGCGCGATTCATTGACGAGCAGCGTGCCAAGGTCGCCGCGGCGCAGTCGCCTTTCCACCGCCGGCCATCCGGCGTACACGTCATGATTGCCGGCAATGAGATACACGCCGGACGCCGCCTTCATTCGGCCCAGGATCGACGCATAGACCTCGAGGTCCTCGGCCCGATCGTCGACGATGTCGCCGGTGACGACGATGATGTCCGGCGCGAGCGTCTCGATCTCGTCGGCGATGCGCTCGAACCGCGAACGCGGCAGGTGCGGCCCGAGGTGCAGATCCGTCAGCTGCGCGATGCGAAACCCGTCGAAGTCCGCGGGGAGATCGGGCAGCTCGGCGACGACGTCCCGCACCACCAGCGCGCGCGAGCCGATGTACCCGATCGCGATGATCACGCCCAGCACGATGGCGGTGCTCGCCGCGGCGATGCGGCCGGCCGCGAGCGCGTGCCCGAAGATCGCGCCGATGATCAGCCCGATGAGCCCCGCCGCGGCCACGAGTGGCAGCAGGAGCTGCGTGTACCAGAACACGCGAAGGACGAAGAGGCGAAACGCCTTGCCCGGGTAGAAGGGCCAACCGCCCCAGCGCAGGAAGACGAACAGCGGGATCGTCGAGTACAGCGCGAACGCGATTACCGCGATGACCGCCGTCCGGGAATGCGCGGCGAGGAGCGTGAGCACGCTCCAGCAGGCAATGAAGTAGATCGCGACCTTCGCCAGCGCGCGGGCCGAAACGCGGAAAGGCCGCCGTCTGCCGTCGCTCAAATTCGAATCTGCATGAGTTGGGGTTCGACGAAACGTAAGCGCGATGGCACGCCGTCTGCTTTACAAGGGGCCGGCGAGACCAGAAAGGAAGGGCGGCCCTGGTGGGGGGCCGAAAAGGGGAGTGGCTCGCCGAAGGGGTGGGGAACGCGATACGGGAAGGGCCTCGAGCCTTTCCCGTATCGTCGTTTTTATATTCATCGCGTTCCAAGCGCGGAGACCACGAGTGCCACGGAAGACCGGCAAAGTTCTCATACTTTCGCCGCACGTCATGACTGCAGCACTGGTGGGGTGGTACGTCGAGCTCTCGAAGCTCGAGCCCGCTTTCGCGGCCCCCGGGGAACGTCCCTCCGACGCGCTGGCCCGCGTGAAGCCGCTCATGGTCATTCTCATCGATGCCGCGAGCGAGGAGGCGATCAGCGATCTCTTCGCCGCCCGCGCGTCCAGGCGCGAAATCGGGCTCGCGGTCTTTTCAGGGTCCGCGGATGACGTACCGGCCCGTCAATGGGCGACCCGGCATGAGCTGCCGTTCTTCAAGCTTCCCGTCGACCTCGAAGCGTTTGGCCGTGTGCTCGATCAGGCGGCTCGCGTCCTCCCCGATCGCCGGCAGGGAGTCGAGCGGCGATACCCGGGTGTCGATCGCGCGGTCGACGGCACGCTGTGCCTGACCGATGAAGGAGGCCGCGCCTGGTACGTCTACGATCGCCGTGCCGGGGAGCGCCGCCTGGGCGCAGGGTATCGCGCGTTCGTGGCGCCGGACGGTCGCGAGATGCGCGCGTCGCTGTCGGACGCCGAATTCTCGGCGCGAGGAGCCAACGAGCTCATGGCACAGCTCGCGCGCGCGGAAGCCCAGGGGACGTGACGCAATGACTCGCAAGATGCGATCGGTCGTCATCACGGCCGCCGGAGGTCCGGAGAACCTCGCGATCCGCAAGGTCGATGCGCCCGAGCCCGGGCCCGGGGAAGTGCGCGTTCGGGTTCGTTCGACGGCGCTCAACCGGGCCGATGTGCTTCAGCGCGAGGGGCGTTACCCGCCGCCGCCCGGAGCGCCGGACATCCCCGGTCTCGAGTTCGCCGGTGAAGTCGTCGATGCCGGGTCGGGCGCGACGCGATGGCCGGTCGGCGCTCGCGTGTTCGGCATCGTCGGCGGCGGGGCGCACGCCGAGCTGCTGGTGGTGAACCAGGACGCGATCGCCGGCATCCCCGACCATGTCGGGTGGAACGATGCCGCCGCGATACCCGAGGCGTTCATCACCGCCCACGATGCGATGATTGCGCAGGCCGAGCTGGCGGCGGGCGAAACGGTGCTGATCCACGCCGTGGCGAGCGGCGTCGGACTCGCGGGCGTGCAGCTCGCGCGCGCGTGGGGCGCGATTCCGTTCGGGACGTCTCGCACGCCGGAGAAGCTGCTCGCGGCGCGCGAGCTCGGGCTCGAGGACGGCCTGGCCGTCAATCGGGATCTCGAGCCGCTCGCGGCCAGGGTCGAGTCATGGACCGCGGGGCGAGGCATCGACGTGACGCTCGATCTCGTGGGGGGCCCGTACCTCGCGGCCAGCGCGAAGGTCGCGGCGCTGCGGGGGCGCATCATGATCATCGGATCGCTCGCCGGCGCGACCGGCGAATTCCCGCTCGGCCTCGTGCTGCGCAAGCGTCTCCAGCTCCGCGGGACCGTGCTTCGCTCGCGATCGCTGGCGGAGAAGATCGATGCGACCGCGCGTTTCGAGCGTGAAGTCGTCCCGCTGCTGGCGACAGGGAAGGTCCGTCCCGTGATCGACTCGGTGTTCCCACTCGAGAAGATCGCCGACGCTCATCGGCGGATGGAGAGCAATGAAAGCGTCGGAAAAGTTGTGATCGAGATGCGATAGGGAATGGGGAATGGGGAATGGGGAATGGGGAACGGGGAACGGGGAACAGGAAACAGGGAACAGGGATTAGGACATCGATTCCGTATCCCCGTTCCCTATTCCCTATTCCCTATTCCCTGTTCCCTCTATTCGACGTCCCTCGAACCCGTGAATCCCTCGACGAAGGGCTTCGCGATACAATCGTAGAAGCTCTTGTTCCCGCAGATCGAGCTGCCCTGCTTCTTCACGTAGGTCGCGACCTTGCTCGGGTAGTTGTGACAGGTGGGCGTATTGGTCCCGCGCACGCAGCCGTTGTAGCGGAGCAGCCCCTTGTTCACCGCGGTCGGGTTCGCGGAGCCGTTCGCGGTCTTGATGTACGTGCTGAGGATGTAGACGCCGTACTTGAGATTCGTCGAGTCGGTCGACAGGTCGGCGCCGAATTTTTCCTGGAGCGCCTTGAGCCACACCTTGGGATAGACCTGCATCAGGCCGACCGCGCCGACGTTCGAGAGCGCCTTGCTCACGAAGCGCGAGTTCTCCGTGAGCATGACGCCGAAGACCACGGCCGGCGGAATGCCCCGCAGGTACGACTCCCGCACCGCGTAATACGCGACGGTGTCGGCGCGCGCGGGATCCATGTGGCCGGTCGCGACGAGGTCCGCCGCGAACGCCTTGCGATCGGCCTCGAATTCCGGCAGCGCGACGATCGCCGCGCGGAGGGTGTCCTTGACCGGCGACAGCGTGTCGAGGACGGCCTTCGCGATCGGGGTCTCCTTGATCAGCGACTCGACGACCTTCGGCTGGTTGGCGAAGATGGGATTCGTGACGCGCACGCCGACGATGATCGCGGCGAGCGTGACGACCACCATGATGGCGTCGCGTCCGACGATCTTGGCGACGCGTTTCCCCTTGCCGTCGGGCACGTGGCCACGCCGCGACTCGCCGCCCGCGTTCGCGCGACGATCGCTGCGCTGTCGCCGGTCGGCGTCAGTCGACGAAGGAGTGGTGTCGCTCTCGCGTTCGCTCATGCTCGCGCTCGCCTCCGCATGGTGGTCTCAGCATGTAGTGCAGGCACGGTGCCTGCCCTTCTCTCCATCGGGTTTTCAGGAGAGAGCAATGAGATTGAGCTACAGCATCCGGGCCTTCGCGATCGGCGTCCTCGTCGGGGCGGCGGCCTGCGGCGGAAAGGACAAGACGGCCGACAACGGCCTGCAGAACGACCTGTCGCTGGCGGCCCAGCAGCAGACGCATCAGGACAGCGTCTCCGCGCTCGAGGCGGGCGCGGCGGCGAATACGGCGCCCACGAGCAGCCTGAGCGCGCCGACGTCCACGGTACGGCGGACGACGAGCAGCTCGACGGCGCCCCGGCGGACGACCACGACCCGTCGCACCAGCTCGACCGGTACGCGGAGCTCGGGATCCACGGCCGGCACGTCCTCGGGCACGGTGAGCACCAGCTCGGGCGGCGAGGTCACCGTCACGCAGAAGAACACCAAACGGGACGCGGCCATCGGCGCGGCGGCGGGCGCCGTGATCGGCGGGGCGACCAAGGGCACCAAGGGCGCCGTCATCGGCGGTGTTCTGGGTGGCGTGCTGGGTGGCGTCATCGGCAACAACGTCGACGTCAAGAAGACCAAGAAGCCGCCCGTCTAGGGGGAAAAGTGGGATCGTGGAATGGTTGAATGGCGCGGCGCCTCTCACGGGGCGCCGTTTCCATTCCACTATTCAACCCTCCCATCCTTCCACTACTTTTACCCCCACAAATGGCGAAAGAAGAACCCATCCAACTCGAGGGACAGGTCACGGAAGTCCTCCCCAACGCGACGTTTCGCGTCGAGCTCACCAACGGTCATACGGTCCTGGCGACGCTCGGCGGCAACATGCGGCGGTTTCGCATTCGCGTTCTGCAGGGAGACCGGGTGACGATCGAGGTCTCGCCATACGACCTGACGCGCGGCAGAATAGTCTTCCGTCACAAGGTCTAGCGGGCCCAACGCCGCTCGCGGACTGCCTTCACGAGGACGTCCCGTGTCCCTTCGCATCGAGCGGCTTTCCAAGACCTACGCCAACGGCACCACCGCGCTGAGGGACGTTTCCCTCGTCATCCCGCGCGGCATGTTCGGACTCCTCGGCCCCAACGGCGCCGGAAAGTCCACGCTGATGCGGATCATCGCGACGCTGCAGGAGCCCGATGCGGGCAGCGTCACGTTCCATGACATCGACGTGCTCCAGGACAAGACGGCCCTGCGCCGCGTCCTGGGATACCTGCCGCAGGAGTTCGGCCTCTACAGGAACGTCAGCGCCGAAGATCTGCTCGATCACTTCGCCGTCCTGAAGGGCATCGTCGGCAGGAAGGAGCGCCGCGAGATCGTCGACCGCCTGCTTGAACAGACCAACCTCGCCGGTGATCGAAAGAAACACCTCGGCGGATATTCCGGCGGCATGCGCCAGCGCTTCGGCATCGCCGTCGCTCTGCTGGGCGCGCCACAGCTGATCATCGTCGACGAGCCCACGGCCGGACTCGACCCCGCCGAACGACTGCGGTTCCTCAACCTGCTCGCCGAGCTGGGGCAGCAGGCCGTCGTGATCCTCTCCACGCACATCGTCGAGGACGTGAGTGAGCTCTGCTCCCGCATGGCCATCATCGACAAAGGGGAGATTCGCCTCGAGGCGGATCCACTGTCGGCCATCGCGGGGCTGCGCGGACGCGTGTTCATTCGCGAGGTACAGCGCGCCGAGCTGGCGGCCTACAATGCCAGCCATGCGGTGATCTCCACCAAGCTGCTCGCCGGGCGCACCGTCATCCGTGTGCTCGCCGAGAGTGCGCCCGGTGGCGGCTTCGAGCCCATCGAGCCCTCGCTCGAAGATGTGTACTTCGCCGCCATGCGCAGCCGGGCCGAGCCCGAGCTCGCCGCCGCCCTCCACACGACGCCGTGATGAGCACCTTCGCGGCGATCGTCCGGTGGGAGGTGGCGTTCTACCTCCGCCGGATCTCCACCTACGTCTACTTCCTCGTGTTCATGGTGATCGCGGGGACGTTCATGCTCGCGCTCACGGGCGCGTTCGGCGACGTCGCGGTCATGGGCACGGGCGGCAAGGTCAGGGCGAATGCGCCGTTGATCCTCGCGCAGTTGCTGCCGCTGATGAGCCTTCTCGGCGTGTCGATCACCGCCGCGCTGGCGGGCAACGCCCTCTATCGTGACTACGATGCCGGAATCGACCCGCTCATCTACACGACGCCGCTGAGCCGCCCCGGCTTTCTCGGCGGACGGTTCGTCGGCTCGGTGATCGTCAACGCGCTGGTGCTGACCGGCATCGGCTTCGGCGCCTGGATCGCGACGCTGCTGCCATGGTCGCACCGGGATCTCCTCGGGCCGACTCAGCTTTCGGCCTACGTGTGGCCGTACGTCACGCACATCTACCCGAACCTGCTCCTGACGGCGGCGATCTTCTTTTCGCTCGTCGCGCTGACGCGGCAGATGCTGCCGAACTACATCGGCGGCGTCGTGCTGCTCGTCGGATACCTGCTGTCGCGATCGCTCACGGCGAACCTCGACAACAAGACCCTCGCCGCGCTGATCGATCCCTTCGGCCTGCGCGCCGGCCAGCTGACGTCGGAGTACTGGACCATCGCCGAGAAGAACGAGCGGCTGATGCCGTTCAGCGGGTTCGTGCTGACCAATCGCCTCACCTGGCTGGGCGTCGCGGCGGTCGTCTTCGCGACCGGCTATTTCCGATTCCGCTTCTCGTACTCGCTGCCGGAGCGAAAGGGAACGAAGCCGGCTGCACCGACGCCGTCGGCGCCGATCATCCTCGACGCGCCGGTCCGCCTGTCCGACCTGCCGCAGGTCGCTCAGCAACACGACGCGCACGCCCGCCGGGTGCAGTTTCTCTCGATCGCCACACGAGCCTTCTGGCGGGTCATCAGCAATCGCTATTTCGTCGCGATCGTCGTGGCCGGCCTGGTCTTCCTGATTTTCGGTGCCCAGGCGGAAGGTCAGGTGTACGGCACGAAGACCTGGCCCGTGACCTACCAGATGGTCGAGGTGCTGACCGGCACGTTCAACATCTTCCAGCTGGTCATCACCGCGCTCTACGCGGGTGAGCTGGTCTGGTCGGAGCGCGATGCCCGCATCGCCGGCATCTACGACGCGACGCCGGTCAATTCCACGCTGGTCTATGTCGCGAAGCTCGCGGCATTGTGCGGGGTGATCGTCGTGCTGCAGCTCGTGCTGTTGATCGCGGGGATGATCCTGCAGGCGACGGCGGGCTACTATCGCTTCGAGATCGGGCTCTACCTGCAGTCGCTCCTCGGAATCCAGCTTATCGACCTCCTGTTGATCGCGGTGTTCGCGATGGCGGTCCACGTGGTGGTCGACAACAAGTACCTGGGCCACTTCCTCGTGATCCTGCTCGTGATCGCGGACGGCGTGCAGCGATACGTGGGGCTGGAGCACAAGCTCTGGGAGTTCAGCTCCGACGCCGGCGCGACGTACTCGGACATGAACCAGTGGGGGCCGTTCCTCGAGTCATGGTTCTGGTGGAAGGCCTACTGGATCGCGTTCGCCGGGCTGCTGATCGTGTTGATTCACCTGTTCTGGGTCCGCGGCTCCGAGACCGACTGGGGCTGGAGGGTCGCGCTGGCGCGACGACGCCTGTTCGGCAGCGCGCGCAAGCCGGCGATCGCCGCGGCGTCAGCGTTCGTTGCCCTCGGCGGATTCATCTTCTACAACACGAACGTCCTGAACGTGTACCGCGGGCCGGATGCGACCCGGGAGCTGCGGATCTCCTACGAGAAGCAGTACAAACGGTGGGAGCGTCGCGCGCAGCCGCGGATCACCAGCGTCGACGTCGCCGTCGATCTCTATCCGTCCACGCAGGGATTCGCCGCGCGCGGCAGCTACCGGGTGCACAACGTCGACAGCGTTGCCATCGACACGGTGGTGATATCGCTCGGTGAGTGGTTGCACGTGAAGAAGCTCGAGTTTGCCGGCGGGTCGAGCGAAGTCCTGTCGGACCCCCCGCACGATTTCCATCTCTACCGGCTGGCGAAGCCGCTCGCGCCCGGAGACTCGGCCACGATGGCGTTCGACGTCGCGCTCGAGCCGCGTGGCTTTCCCGAGGCGGTCGAAAACACCTTCGTCGTCTCGAACGGCACGTTCCTGAGCAACAGCCTGTTCATGCCGGGGATCGGGTACGACCCCAGCCAGGAGCTCTCCGACGACGACCAACGCAGGCGCGCCAAGCTGCCGGAAAAGGATCGCATGCGCCCGCCGACCGACGCCCGAGCCCTGCGCCAGAACTACGTCTCCGCCGACGCCGACTTCGTGCGGTACCGGGCCGTCGTGAGCACCGAGGAGAACCAGACGCCGATCACCTCGGGATACCTCGACAGCATGTGGGTGACTGGCGGCCGGCGTTTCGCGCGTTATGCGCTCGACGTGCCGGTGCTCAACCTCTGGGCGTTCCAGTCGGCGAGCTTCGCGGTCAAGCGCGACCGGTGGACCAGCCGTGACGGCAGGACCGTCGACATCGAGATCGATTACCACCCTCGCCACGATTTCAACATCGACCGCATGATCGACGCGGTGAAGAAGTCGCTCGATTACTACACCGTCGCGTTCGGGCCGTACCAGCATCACCTCGTGCGCATCGTCGAGTTTCCGCGATACGCGTCCTTCGCCCAGTCGCTGCCCAACACGATCCCATATTCGGAGGCGGTCGGCTTCATTGCCCGCCTCGGGGATCCGAAGGACGTGGACTACCCGTTCTACATCACCGCGCACGAGGTGGCCCATCAGTGGTGGGCGCACCAGGTGATCGGCGCGGACGCGCAGGGCGCGACGATGCTCTCCGAGACGCTGGCGCAATACTCGGCGCTGATGGTGATGGAGCGTCAATACGGCCACGCGAACATGCGGCGCTTCCTCGAGTACGAGCTCGACCGATATCTGCTCGGCCGCGCCAGCGAGCGGAAGCGCGAAATGCCGATCGACCTCGTCGAGAATCAGCAGTACATCCACTACAACAAGGGCTCGGTGGTGATGTACGCGCTTCGCGATTACGTGGGAGAGGACAAGGTCAACGGCGCATTGCGGGGCTTCCTGAACGCGCACAAGTTCCGCGGCCCCCCGTACCCGACGGCGCTCGAGCTCGTGGATTCGCTTCGCGCCGTCACGCCGGACTCCCTGCGATACCTGATCAAGGACCTGCTCGAGACGATCACCCTGTACGAGCTGAAGACTGACTCGATCGTCGTGAATGACACCACGGACAACCGTTTCCGGGTGGACATCTACGGTTCGACCAAGAAGCTCCGTGCCGATTCACTGGGTCGTGAGACGGACGAGCCCATGAACGACCTCGTCGAGATCGCGCTGTTCAAGAACGCCGGGCGCGGCGACTCGACCGCGGACAGGAACGGCGTGCCCGTCTACCAGGCGAAGCATCGGCTCGCCACGGGGCCGCAGCAGATCACAGTCATCACGAGCGAACGGCCGATTCGCGGTGGTATCGACCCGATGCACAAGCTCGTCGACCGTCGCGTCAACGACAACGTGAAAGGCGTCTTCGATCGCTCGAAGTCGCGCCTGGCTCCGGCGAAGAAGAAAACGCCCTAACGGGATGCCCGGCGCAGGCGGTCACGCACGGCGTCCCAGCCGGCGTCCGGCGGCACTTCTTCCACGACGACGGTATCGAATCCCTCGGCGTCGGCGCGGTGGAGCATACCATATAGAAGGCGCGCGTACTCGGGGGCGTTCTCCGGCATGCGCCACACCGTGATGGATCGATCGGGCACGACCGTTCGCGCGAGCACCACGACTCGGTGGCCGGCGCTGGCCGCCTCCACAAGCGAATGCGAGTTGGCGAGCACCACGCGCGCCTCGGGCGAGTAGTGCCGATCCATCATTCCCGGCGACGGGCGAGCCACCCCATCGGGAACGTGGGACGACGCTACCTCGACCCGGCCGAGCACCGCTCGCAATTCGTCAGCGCTGATCATCCCGGGTCGCAGGACGGTGGGCACGGTCGCGCTCAGGTCGAGGACAGTGGACTCGATACCGACGGCGACCGGTCCGGCATCGAGGATGAGATCGGGCGCGCCCCCGAGCGATCCGGCCACGTGGTCGCCCGTCGTCGGCGAAACGTGCATGGATCGGTTCGCGCTCGGCGCAGCGATCGGAACGCTGACGGCGCGAAGCAGCGCGAGGGCGACCGGGTGATTCGGAACCCGGACACCCACCGTAGGCAACCCGGCGGTAACGATGTCAGGGATGGATGGCGACTTGGGCAAGACCATCGTGAGTGGCCCGGGCCAGAAGCGCTCGGCCAGCTCGCGTGCCATCGCTGGCCACGAAGTCACACAGCGGGACGCCGCTGTAACATCTGCGGCGTGCACGATGAGCGGGTTGTAGGACGGACGGCCCTTCGCGTTGAATATTCCCTGGACGGCTGTCGCACTCGTTGCGTCGGCGCCGAGTCCGTAGACGGTCTCAGTCGGGAAGGCGACAAGGCCGCCCCGCGTTATGATGGCGGCAGCTTCCGTTATCGCAGCGGCATCGATGTTCGCCGGGTCTACTTTCCTTACGGGCATCGCCTGAACTTACCCATCCTCCTGTGAACGCTGAACCAAGCGCGGAGCGCGCCTCGACGATTCGAGTCGTGCTGACCGGATCGGAATGCACGGGCAAGACGACGCTCGCTGCCGAGCTCGCGCAGGCGTACGGCGTGGAATGCGTGCCCGAGTACGTGCGCGAATTCGTCGAAAGCATCGGCGGTCGTCCACAGTTCAGCGACCACGGTCCGATTGCGCGCGGTCAGAAGGCTCTGGAAGACGAGTACCGCGCCCGGGCGACGAAGCTGCTGATCCACGACACCGACCTGCTGAGCACCGTTGCCTACTGCCGCACGTACTTCGATCGCTGCCCGGAATGGATTCAGGCTGCGGCCTTCGACCGCCAGGCGACCCTCTATCTGCTGTGCGACATCGACGTCCCGTGGGTCGCCGACGGACTCCGCGATCGGCGCGACCAGCGCGCTGAATCGCATGCGCTGTTCGAGGCGGTGCTGAAGGAGGCGGGCGCCCGGTACGCGCTGATTCGCGGTTCGCGCGAGACGCGTCTGGCCGAAGCTCGCCGACGGGTCGACGCGCTGCTCAGCTAGCCGCGTCCCAGCCTGCGAGCTGCACGCGCCGTACGTCGCGCGTGAGCAGGACACGAATGCGGAGGAGCAGGAATACCGCCACGATGCCGAGCGACACGACGAAGCCGGACCAGAGTCCCACCTCCCGCATCGGCGTGAAGAAGCCCAGCCAGATGCTGACCGGAAGTCCGATCAGCCAGTAGCCGCCGAGCATGGAGATCAGCGGAATGCGCGTGTCTCCGAGGCCACGCAGCACGCCGGCGCCGACCGCCTGGCCGCCATCGAATACCTGGAACACGCCGGCGACCGGAATCAGCGTCGCCGCGATCGCGATCACGGTGGCATCACCGCTCGCCATCATCGTCGCGAGCGGCCGCGGGAAGACGAGAAACACGAGCGCGGTCACGCACATGAAGCCGACGCCACATACGTAGGCCGCGTGCGCGGCAGCGCGAGCGCCGGGCGCGTCGCCGGCGCCGACGGCGCGCCCAACGCGGACCGACGCCGCCGCCCCAACTCCCACCGGAACCATGAAGGTGAGGGCGGCAAGGTTGATCGCGGCCTGATGCGCCGCGAGCTCGTTGTCTCCCAGCCTCCACATCAGCACGCCGACCGCGCCGAACGCCAGCGCCTCCAGCATCTGCTGGGCTCCGATCGGTGCCCCGAGCTTGAGCATCGACCACAGGGCCGTCCGATCGGCAATCCCTGGAATGACCGGCCGGAAGCGTGGCGTAAGCTCATGGCGCGCGAAGTAGTAGAGCGCAAAGGCCATCACCCACCGCGAAATCGCCGTCGCGATCGCGCTGCCCCGCGCGTTCATCGCCGGACTGCCGAGATTCCCGTAGACGAACACCCAGTTCAGCGCCGCATTCAGCACGTTCGACAGCACGATCGTCCATACGATCGGACGGATGCGCCCGAGCGCCTGGAGCGTCTGGCGGAACACCACGAATGCAAAAAACGGGATGACGCCCGTGGCCGAGATGACGAGATAGGCCGACGTCTCATCCACCAGTGATTCTCGCCGGCCGAGCGCCCGGAGGACATGCGCCGAGGGCAGCAGCGCGAGGATCGTGACGATCGAGATCCCGAGGGCGAGAATCGCCCCGCGCTGGGTCGCGCTCGCGATCGATCGCTCATCCCGCGCGCCGACCGCCTGAGAGACGAGCGGGTCGAGCGCCATCAACGTGCCCGTCCCGAAGATCGAGATGTTGAAGAAGTAGATGTTGCCAAGCCCCACGGCGGCCAGCACCGCGCCGGACACGTGGCCGACCATCACGGTGTCCACGAATCCCATGGCCATGATGCCCACCTGCACGAGCACCATCGGCAATGCCAGGGAAACAGTCTCTTTCAGCTCGGTCGGGCGTTGGCGCATGGCAGGCATCAATGTATCGTCAGCCGATGACCAAACCGCGTCCGATTCGCACCGCCGTCGAGCATTCGATCGAGGTGCCGCGCACCGCGCGCTACTACGAGATGGGCGACGCCGTGGGCGGAGATCTGTGGATCGTCCTCCATGGGTTCGGCCAGCTGGCCGGCGATTTCATCGAGTACTTCGTCGAGCTGAACGACGGGTCGCGAGTCATCGTGGCCCCGGAGGCCCTGAGCCGCTACTACACCGCGTCCCTGTCGGTGCCGAGTGCCGAGCGCCCCGTAGGCGCGACGTGGATGACGCGCGAGTTTCGCGACGCGGAAATGCGCGACTACGTGCGGTACCTCGATCTCCTCCACGCCGAGCTGGCGAAGAAGCTCCGGCCGCGCCGGACGATCGTCGTCGGTTTCTCGCAGGGTGGGGCGACCGCATCGCGGTGGGCGACCCGGGGCAACGCCTCGATTCATACTCTGGTGCTGTGGGGCGCCACGCTACCGCCCGACCTCGACCTCCACGCCACACGGGAAAGGCTCGCCGGATTGCAGCTCAAGCTCGTGATCGGTCGAACCGATCAGTACATCTCCGGCGACGCGGTCGCCGCGGAGCGCAAGCGCCTCGCAGAAGCCAACGTGCCCGCGGAGTTCATCGAATACGACGCCGGCCATTCGATCAAGCGAGCCGTCCTCATCGACCTCGCAGCGCGGATCGCGGCGACCTAGCGGCGCCGCCAGCGGTCGAGCTCGCGGCGATCCTTCTTCGACGGCCGGCCCTTCTCCTCGTACGAGGGCGCGCTGCTGAACCGACGCTCCGACGCCACGCGCTGCCGCTCGGCGAGACTCTCCGGCGATTCCTCGTAGAGCGTCTGGGCGATGGCGGCTGATCCGCGCCGTTCGCCGATCGCCGTCACCGTCACACGGTATTCGATCGGACCGAGGCGCAGCCTGATCCGATCGCCGATCTTCACGGTCTTCGAGGGTTTGGCGGTATCACCGTTGATCTCGACCTTGCCGCCGGTCACGGCCGCGGTCGCCTGCGAGCGCGTTTTGAAGAACCGCGCGGCCCACAGCCATTTATCGATCCGCGTGTCGTCGGGTGACTCAGCCATGCCCTACAACAGTAGTGGACTAGTATCTGACCCGCGAGTCATTTATATTCGCTCGAATGTCCCTGGCAGTACAACCCCGCTGGCGCCGCCAACCCGAAGCCCGTCCCGGCCAGATCCTGGATGCGGCGCTCGAGGTTTTCGCCGAGTGCGGTGTCTCGGCAGCGCGGCTCGAGGACATCGGGAAGCGCGCGGGTGTCTCCAAGGCGACCATCTACCTCTACTTCCCGAACAAGGAAGAGCTGTTCCGTGAGGTAATCCGCGGAACGATCGTCTCGGCCATCGAAAGCGGCGAGCGAGCCGTCCAGGCGTTCGACGGGTCGGCCACCGAGAGTTACGTCGCGCACATGCAGCGCTACTGGGAGTTCATTCGCTCGCCCAAATTCGCGCCGATCTTCCGGCTCGTGCACGCCGAGCTCGCGCAGTATCCGGATCTCGCGCGGTTCTACGCCGACGAGGTCGTCAATCGCGGGCACCGTCTCATCGCCTCGATCGTGAAGCGCGGCATCGACCAGGGCGAATTCCGCGACGTCGACCCCATCGTGGCCGCGCGCATGCTCTCTGCTCCATTCGTGATGCACGGCATCTGGTGCCGGCATTCCGATGCCTTCACCTGGATGAGCAAGAAGTCCGACGCCGATGTCCTTGAAGACCTGATCGAGTTCAACCTCGCTTCGATTTGCATCAAGCCGCCGGTGTCCACGCGGCGCGCCAAGAAGACCAAATGAAGAATTCCGCTTCCATCACCGCCGCCCTCATCGCGATCGCGGGTCCCTCGCTCAGCTCGGGACAAGCTCCGGCCGCGCCAACCCGCCTGAGCCTCGGCGACGCCGTCCGCTCGGCCATCGAGCACAGCGCCGTCGCCGAGATCGCGCGGTTGCGGGTGGACGAATCGCGCGCGCGCGTGGGCCAGGCCCGCTCCGCGCTCCTCCCGCAGCTCAGTGCGGACGTGCTGCAGTCGGGTCGCACCTTCAACACCGCGACCTTCGGTCTCGAGCTGCCCGGATTCGATCCGAACGGCCAGGTCGAAGGACCGGTAAAGACGATCGATTTCCGCGGAAAGATCGGCCAGACCATCTTCGACCAGGCCGCGCGCGTGCGCATCGCCGCGGCGCGCTCGGCCGTGAATGCCAGCGATGCCGACGCGACCGTCGCCGCCGAACAGGCTGCCGCCGCGGCCAGTGCCGCCTACGTGCGCGCCCTTCGCGCCGAAGCGCAGCTCCGCGCGCGCCGGGCCGACTCATCGCTCTCGGCGGAGCTTCTCGGAATTGCCAGGGACCTGCTCGAGTCCGGCGTCGGCATCGCGCTCGACGTCACGCGCGCCCAGTCACAGCTGGCCGGCTTTCGCGCGCAATTGATCTCGGCGCGGAACGATCAATCGCGGGCTCGCCTCGAGCTGTCGCGGGCGATCGGCGTTCCGCTCGATACGCCGCTCGAGCTCACCGACAGCCTCGGAGCCGCATCCGTCGACCTGCCCGATGTCGATCGCGCCGTGGACATCGCCCTGCGTGAGCGCGCCGACATTCGCGCCGCCCGCGAACAGAGGAACGCGATCAGCAGCCAGATCAGGGCGATTCGCGCCGAGCGCCTCCCGACGCTTGGACTCGTCGCCGACCACGGGGTGATCGGAAAGAACCCTTCGCACCTCCTGTCGACGTACACCTGGGGCGTGCAGGTCAGCGTCCCGCTGTTCGAGGGTGGCCGCCGCACCAGTCGCCTCGCCGAGCAGTCGGCGGTGGAGCGTGAGCTCGAGGTGCGCGAGCGGGACCTGCGCGCGCAGGTGACCGTCGAAGTTCGCGGCGCACTGCTCGACATCGGCTCCGCTCGCGAGCAGGTCGAGGCTGCGCGTGAACGCGTCCGGCTCGGTGAACAGGAAGTGTCGCAGGCGCGCGAGCGTTTCGCCGCGGGCGTCGCCGGAAACGCCGACGTCATCTCGGCCTCACTCTCGTTGTCCGCGGCGCGCACCTCGCTCGTGGACGCCGAAGCGTTGTATGAATCAGCCCGCGTCGCGCTCGCGCGCGCGCAGGGAACACTCACCACGATCCGATAGTCGACAACGATGGCTACCGCAGTTGAAAACGAACCCGTAACCGAACGACCCGTGGAAGAAGACGTCATCAACGAGCCGGCGCGGAAACGTCCGCCGGTGATGCTGTTCGTCGGCGTGGCGCTGCTGCTCGTGGGCGCCTGGTGGGGCTTCGGCAAATGGAGCTTCTCCCGCACGCACGTGTCGACCGATGATGCGGCCATCGACGGACACATCGTCCCGGTGCTCGCCAAGGTCGGCGGCTACGTGCAGAAGGTGAACGTGGCCGAAAACAGCCGCGTGCGCCCCGATTCGGTGCTCGTGCAGATCGATCCGGCCGAGTACAACGTCAAACTCGCGGCGGCCGATGCTGATCTCGCGGCGGCGCGAGCCGCGACGGGCGCGGCCGGGCTGACGGGTCAGGCTGAAGCCGCGGTTCTGGCCGCCACCGGCCAGGCCGGCTCGCTCGAGTCGCAGATAGAAGCGGCTCGCGCGAACGAGTCGAAGGCGAAGGCGGACCTGGCGCGCGCGAAGGAGCTCGCCGCGAAGCAGATCGTGCCGAGAGCGCAGCTCGATGCGGCACAAGCTGCCGCGGATGCCGCAGCGGCGTCGCTGCAGGCGCTGCAGCGTCAGGCGGGATCAGCGAGCGCGGCAGTAACGAACGCGCATGCCGGTGTCCGCCTCGCTGCGGCTCGGCTGCTGGCCGCGGCGGCGGCGCGCGACAACGCGTCACTGCAGCTCAGCTATACGCGGGTCGTCGCGCCCGAGGGCGGGATCGTTTCGCGCAAGCAGGTCGAGCCGGGGCAGCTCGTGCAGGCCGGACAGCCGCTTCTCACCATCGTCTCGGACACCGGCGTCTGGGTAACCGCCAATTTCAAGGAAACGCAGCTCTCGAGAATTCGGGTCGGCCAGGAAGTCGACATAGAAGTCGATGCGTACAAGGGCGAGGAAGTGAAAGGCCGCGTGGAGAGTCTCAGCGCCGCCACGGGCTCGAAGTTCTCCCTGCTTCCGCCCGACAATGCGACCGGCAACTTCACGAAAGTGGTTCAGCGCGTTCCCGTACGGATCGCCGTCGTCAAAGGATTGGGCCCGGACCGCCCGCTGCGCCCTGGAATGTCGGTCGTCGTGAACGTCGTAACGAAGTAGCGAGGCGCCCGTAACCGTTCACGGAAGTCTCGCTGCTGGGCACGCTGATTGCGAAGCTCTGCAGCATGGAATTGCAGACTGGGCGGTATTACGCCGTCCATTTCGAGAACATCGCCGCCGCGGTCGACTACTGCGGAGCGATCGTTCCTCACGTCGTGAAGCGGTTGCGCTCCGGAAACGTCGATGGCCTCGACGCGCCGGCCATCTGGTTTCACACGATTCGTGAAGCGGGCTCGCCGCCTGGCTGCGACCTCCTGATGACGCGCGGGGCGATCGTGGCCGCGCTCGAGGGCGGAATGCGCACACCGGCGGCGGGACCGACGTCACGAACGACGCTTCCGGCTGGCGCCGTGCTCGTGCTCGGCGAAGATCTGCGGCAGGCGCCGCTCAGAGCCCGTGGACCGCGCCCCGCCGACGCCGAGAAGATTCTCGATCAGGTCATCCAGCTGTCGGCATAGGCGCGCGACCCCGCGCGTCTACCGCCCAGCTTCGCTCGACCGCGTCACCGCGCACGCCGTGCATCGTATCGTTCAGATGAACGACGATGCACACGTGGTTCGGAATGACGCGGACCATCTCACCGACGCGCGGCTCCCAGCCGCTCTTCGAGAGATCGAGCAGGCCATGCTCTTCGGACATCCCCTTCACGATCACTTCGGGATGTTCGAGGAGTGAGCCGAATCCGCCCGCGGCATCGGCGCCGCGCAGCGGCTCGCGGCCGAGGGCCTTGCTGCCCGCATCGATGACCGCCTGTCCCGGCACGGCGGTGCTCACCACCGTGGCGAGAACCGTGAAGGCGCAATCGTCCCACTCGCACGCGCCGATTTCGGCGGTCGTGCGATCGTTGTAGACGTATGTGCCGGGCCGCATCTCGGTGACGCCCTTCAGCCGATGCGTGTGCCACAGCGTCGGCGTCGATCCACCGCTCACGACGCGGGGCTCAGCGCCGCCGGCGCGCAGGACGTCGAGCGTCGCGGCGATGCTCGCGTTGAGCTTGTCGAGATTGGAGCCCTGGGCGTCGACGGGCTCGCGAATGTGGCCCGGGTAGAACGCGAGGCCTTCGTAGGTCAGGGATTTCGATTGCTGAACGCGGTTCGCGAGCGCGAGCGCCGCCTTCGCGTCGGGCACTCCCACGCGATGCATTCCCATGTCGATCTCCACGTAGACGCCGACCGGGCGACCGGCGGCGGCCGCCGCGCGCTCCATCTGCTCGACAGCCTCCATCGAATCGAGCGCGACGACGATTCGCGCGTCCCGAGGCAGGCTCGCCACTCGCTCGGCGCGTGCCTTTCCCACGGGCGGGTAGGCGAGGAGGATGTCGTCGGCAACGCCACTCATCACTTCGGCCTCGCGTGGGGTCGCACAGGTGACGCCGGCCGACCCGCGCCGAACCTGCTCCGCCGCGATCCAGGCCGTCTTGTGCGTCTTCACGTGCGGCCGCAGGGAAAGCCCGTGCTGGTTTGCATACGCGGCCGCGCGATCGAGATTACGCTCCAGGCGATCGAGGTCGACGATCGCGGCAGGAGTTTCGAGATTGAAGATACTTGTCATTGGTTGCGGGTTACTGGCTGCAGGTTGCCGGTTTCGCCGGCAACCCGCAACCCGCAACCTGCAACCGGTACTGACCTATGCCAACCTGGACCCCCATCACCATCGGCGGCGATGCGCCGCCTCCCGCCGGCGCCTATTCGCCGGCCATCCGCGCCGGTGAGTTTCTGTATGTGTCCGGGCAGGTGCCGCGCGATCCCCGAACGGGCGAGACGATCGGCAAGACGGTCGAGGAGCAAACGCGCCAGTGCGTGAAGAATCTCGAGGCGGTTCTCGCCGCGGGAGGGGCGAAGCTCAGTGACGTCATCCAGTGCACGGTGCATCTCGCGGATCCGGATCTCTGGACGGCGTTCAACAACACCTACAAGGAACTGATGCCAAAGCCGTATCCCACTCGCACGGCCGTGGGCGCGGCGTTGCGCGGATTCCTGGTGGAGATCACGGCGGTGGCGTATCTCGGGAAATAGGGAACAGGGAACAGGGAACAGGGAACAGGGAACAGGGAACAGGGAACGGGGAACGGGGAACGGGGAACGGGGAACAGGGAACGGGGAACGGGGAACAGAAAAGTTCCAAAGTTCCGTTCACGATTCCCCATTCCCGATTCCCCATTTCCCATTCCCCTTTCCCCTTCCCGTTAACAACTCGACGCACTCTCCGTCTCACGTGCACAGTACCGATGGTCGGTACGAACAGACACTCGTGAGGAATAGATGCGTCGTTTTCTTACCGTTGCTTTAGTCGGTCTGGCGGTCACTGCCGCTGCGACTGATGCGTCCGCGCAGGGCCGTCGTGGCGGCCGCATCGCGGATTCGGCTCGCGTGGCTCGTGGCGATACGGCGTTCCGTCGTCGCGGTCCTGACTCACTCCGCGCCAAGCGCCTCGATTCACTGCGCGCTGCCGGCGTGCTCGACTCCGCTCGCGGTCCCGGACGTGGCCCCGGCGGCTTCGGTCCTGAAGGCCGCGGTGGGCGCGGGCCGGGTGGACGCGGCGGCCCGATGGGCGGCCGTGGTGGCCTGATGGGCATCCAGCTCAATGACAACGAGAAGGCCGCCGTCAAGACGATCAACGAGAAATACCGTGCTGAGATGGAGCAACTCCGTGAGGCCAACAAGGGCACGGCGCCGGGCAAGAACCCGCAGCTGATGGAACAGATGAAGGCGATTGCCGATCGCCAGGAAGCCGAGATTCGCGGGGCGCTGACGGCGGAGCATCAGAAGGCGTTCGACGCCAACGTCGCCAAGCGGAAGGAAATCGAGGCGAAGGGCGGCGGCCGCCGCGGGGGTCGTCCTCCGCGGGGGGAGAAGTAAGACGAAGGAAGAAGTGACGCGAAGACCTCGGGGGGGGTCGGAGCGTTAGTCAGACAGTGCGTGATCACGGGCACGGGTGGGTGTTCGACGGTCCCCTGTCGCGGCACGGCTCGCAGCGAAAGCTGCGGGCCGTTGTCGTTTGTAAGCCATTGAACGACAAACGTTTGCCGGCCTGCATCGTTTTGTGACTGGCCTCACAAACCGCCATCCGCCACCTTTGGCGGTCTCATGGATTTGACGCGCGCGGAAGCCACCCTCCCACTCGTCGGCGCAATCCTCCAACTCGGAGGAGCAGCGCTGCTGGTCGGCTTTTTCGTGCTGCTTCGCCAGTTCGTCTTTCGGCGTCCGTATTTCAGCGCCTGGGGTCGTGCCTGGGTCGCGATCACGCTCGGCATCGCGGCGATCGTGGTCCGCTATGTCGTCGTTCCGGGAGTGAATCCCGCGGCGACGGATTCGTCGCCGATCGTCAGGGCGCTCTACTTCGTATATCAGGCGGCCAAGCTGGTCGCCTTCTTGTTCTTCCTGCGTGGCACCGTGATGTACGTGGCCGGAGGCCGAGGGACGGCAGGCGCCTACGGCCGGCGCGCGCTGCTCGTGGTCGCGCTGGTCGTCGCGGCGATCTCGGCGACGTTCGCGCAGTCAGGCCTGAACGAGATGGTGATCTGGCAGAGCCTCTTCGCCGTTCCCATGCTCGGCTACTGCGGCTCGGCGCTCCTCATGCTGCCGCCGTCGCGCCGGACGCTGGGCACGGTCGTGACCGGCGCGGGATTCTCGCTCCTCGCTGGCCTGTGGCTGATCTACGGTGGCGCCTTCGCCCTCGCCATCGGGCAGGGCACCACGCCCCTCGCTCGCGCGGCGACGACGTTCGTGCAGTTCAATCCGTATTTCGACCTCATGCTCGACGTCCTGCTGGGGTACGGCATGGTCGTGATGCTCATGGAGGACGCGAAGCGTGAGGTCACCGATGCGCAGGCCGAGCTGCGGCTCAGCCATGATCGCCTGAGCCGCGCCGCGACGTTCGACTCACTCACCGACTCCCTCAACCGTCGGGCGTTCGTCGAAGGCGTCGGGCTCGAGATGGCGAAGGCGACCTTCGGCACGGTCGTGATGGCGGACATCGACAACCTGAAGCTGGTCAACGACCAGCACGGCCACGTCGTCGGCGACCTCCTCATCCGCCGCGCGGCGGACGTCCTGCGCTCGGCGCTGCGCCCGTACGACAAGCTCTATCGCTGGGGTGGCGACGAATTCCTGCTCGTCGTCCCGTCGGCCCACGCGAGCGACATGATGGACCGGCTGCGTGCGGCCCTCATGACCGCCGAGCCGGTGCGTTCGCCGATGGACGGCCGTATCGTGACGCTCGAAGTGAGTATCGGCGGCGCCAACTACTCCAGCGCCGAAGAGCTCAGCGCCGCGATCGACCAGGCCGACCTGGCGATGTACGAGGACAAGGGACGCCGCAAAGGCGAGCCACGGAACTCGCCGGCGGCGCTGCGGCTCAGCGCGATCAAGCGCTCGTCGCCGGAATTCGAGTCGCTCGTCGAGGATCCGGGGCACAAGACGTGATTTATTAGGGGGCATGAGACTCCGCCTCATCCCCGTCCTCACGCTGTTGCTCGTCACGTCCTGCTCGCCCGGCGCCTCATCGGCCGACGGCGAAGTCGCTGCGCAGAACGACGACGAGCTCGAGCGTGCGATTGCCGCCGACCCGGCGCTGCGCGATGCCGTGAAGAACATCGATGCCGGTCATCCATGGAAAGCCACCGTGGCGCTCGCGCCGAAGCTGGCGTCGAAGAAGCCCGCCACGCAGCTCGTCGCGGCGCGTGCCGCGTCGAAGTGGGGAGGCTGGACGGAAGTCGAGAAGCTGCTGGCGAACCAGGACTGGCTCGACACGTCGTTCGCCGGCGAAGGCCGCGCGTTACTCGCCCGGGCGGCGCTGGATCGGGACTCGAACAGCCTCGCCATCAGGCACGCCGAGGCGGCCGTGGCGAGAGCGCCATCCTCGTCTGAGCGCGGCGCTCGCCAGGTGTACCTCGCGCGGGCGCTCGATCGTGCGAACGAAGCCGACAGCGCTGCCCGAACCTATCGTGCCGCGGCGAAGAATCTTCCGCTCGTCCGGGAGTGGCTCCTCCTGCGCGCGGCCGGCGCCGAGCGCGACGCGGGCGAGCGGGAAAAGGCCTTCGCCGAAGTGAAGCTCGCGGCGGCGAAGGCGCGAGTGCCCTGGACCGAAGCGCAGGCTCGCGAGCGCTTCGGTGACATCGCGGGAGCGATCGAGCGATATGCCACCCTCCGCGCCCGACTGACCACGCTCCGGCTCAGGCTTGGCGCCGCGAACGGCGACGACGGTCGGCGCGCGGTCAAGGACAGCCTGATCGCCTTTCTCCGATCGAATGCGTCGCGGGACGACATACGGCAGGCGGTCCAGATCCTCGATGGCGCGAACGTCGCGCTGACGCCGGGCGACGAGCTGGTGATCGCTCGCGCGCTCGCGACGCCGGGTCCATTGCCGCGCGCCCTGTCCGGCTTTGGAGCCGCGGCTCGTGCCGGACTGCTGCGCGGCGAAGACCGCCTGCAGTACGCCTCCGTCCTGTCCCGATCGAACCGGAATCGCGAAGCGATCGCGCAGATCGATTCCATTCGCGAGCCCGCCAGCCTGCTCGGACGCGCCGCCTACCAGCGTGCGCGCATCGTGATGACGTCGCAAGGCGGGGCGGCGGCCGTTCCGGCACTCCGAGCCGTCGCCGATCGATTCTCGACGGACACGGAGAACGCGTCGGCGGCGCTGTACCTCCTTGCTGATCTCTCGTCGGACGCCGGCAACGACGACGGCGCGGCCGCGGCGTACCGGGAGCTCTACACGAAGTATCCGAAGGCATCCCGCGCCGACGATGCGCGGTTTCGCGCCGCCGTTCTCGATCTCGCCCGGGGCAACGCCCGGCGGGCCGCGCCTGCGTTCGACTCGATCGTGACGCTGTTTCCCGCCTCCAACGAGCGCACCGCCGCGAAGTATTGGGCCGCGCGCGCATGGGAGGCCGCCGGCGACCGGAAGAAGGCGCGAACGCTCTGGGAGGGCATCATCGCCGAGCAGCCCGCGTCGTACTACTCGATCGCGAGCGCGCGCCGGCTTCGGCAGAACCCCTGGAAGCCGGCGCAGACGGCCGACAGCTTCGCGACGATGCCCGCGCTCAAGGCATCGCTCGACCGCATCAAGATGCTCGAGCAGCTCGGCATGGACACCGAGGCCGACTTCGAGCTCGAGGCGCTCGAGGACGGCGCCAAGGCGTCGAACGAGGCGGCACTCGCGACCGCGAATGCCTTTCGCGCGCACGGGGAAGGCACCAAGGCCATCGGCATCGCACTCCGGCTGATCGAGCAGGGTGAGCGCGACGCGAGGGTCTATCGCCTCGCCTATCCGCTCGTCGATCGCGAGGAGCTCGAGCGAAACGCGCGGGCCAACAAGCTGGATCCCGCGCTGGTCGCCGGGCTCATTCGCCAGGAGTCGTCCTTCAATCCGCGCGCCGTGTCAGTGGCGAACGCGCGTGGCCTCATGCAGGTGCTGCCGTCCGTGGGCGCCGAGATCGCGCGGAGCATGAAGTATCCGGTGTGGTCGCCGTCGCTGCTGTTCGATGCGGACGTCAACCTGCAACTCGGGACGTCCCACCTCGCCGCGGCGACGAGACAGTACGACGACGTCGTGAAGGTGCTGGCGGCGTACAACGCGGGTGATTCACGCGTCGAGCGGTGGTCGAAGAAGCCGAGCGCCTCGAGCGATCCGGAGATGTTCGCCGAGCAGATCCCGTTCGTCGAGACGCGCGACTACGTGCGCATCGTGCAGCGGAATGCGGAGATGTATCGGGTGCTGTACGGACTGAAATAAGAGTGCGGGAGTGGGAAGTGCGAGAGTGCGGGAGTGATGTCGCTGATCAGCCTGAGGCCGACATCACTCCCGCACTCTCGCACTTCCCACTCCCGCACTCTTCCAGGCCTACCAGCCCGGTGCCAGCTGGAAGCCCCAGACCCATGGCCGCTGCGGGCGCTGGAACGGGTGAGCGACGTACGCCTCGAAGATCAGGTAGCCGAGCACGTTCGCGCGGAACGAGACACCGGTGCTGAACACCGGAATCCGGTCCGTGCAGACGATGAACTGCGACGAGCTGCCGCTCGTGCCCGGGTTCGTGCATCCGGCGGACGCCGTGCCGTTGCCGTTCTGCGAGAATCTGAAGTCCGGCTGCTGGTTGCCCGTGTACGACACGCCGCCGTCGAAGAACGGCGACACCTCGAGCGGCAGGATCGGGAAGTTGATCAGTCCAAACTCCGGCGTGCCGAACAGCGGGATGCGGAACTCGGCGTTGCCGACGATCACCCGGCTGCCGAAGAGGCGATCGAACACCGGGCAGGATGAAGTCGCGGTGTTCAGGCACTCTTCCGGCTGGAACGAGGCGTATCCGTACCCGCGGATGAAATTCTCGTCGCCGAGATACAGCGGCCAGATGCGCGAATCCTCGGCGTCGTTCCCGTAGCGCCCATAGTGCATGCCGCGGAACGCCAGCGAGAAGGGCCGCATGAAGAAGTAGCGGCGGTAGTCGGCCGTGGCCGTCTGGAAGGTGAAGTCGCCGATGACCGGAGCGTACCCGAAGCGATACCGCTCACCCGCCACCGGCGACGTGAATGCCGAGAACGAGTTGTCACCGACGAACGCCACCGACGGTTCCGCGTACGCGATGCCGGGGATCTTCACGCCCTGCTCGTGCGTCTGGCTCACGAGGATGTTGCCGCTGTACCGGTACCGCAGCAGCTCCTGTGAATAGCCCTGGTGCGTTCCGCTGAGGCCTGCCTCGAAGCGGCGCGTGGTCGAAAACGGGTACTGCGTGAAGAATCGCAGCTGGTCGAGGAACAACCGCTGGATGTACATCGTCACCTCGGTCTCGGTCGCGCTCGGGTACGTGACCTGGATCCCGGCGTACGGATACGCGAGGTGCATCGCCCCCGCACCCCAGTTCCACCGGTCGCGCAGGTTGTAGTACTCGACGGCGCCGCCGATGTCCTTGACGGTGCCGTTGGCCTGCAGTGCGCCGAAGATCTGGCGGTCGCCCAGCTGATCGCCCCACAGCGCCGACACGCCGCCGTACACGCCCGCGCCGAGCGGTCCGCCGATCGACGCGCCGAGGGACGGCTGGCCGATCGCATCGAGCTGGAAGTGCGGCGTGTAGTCACTGACCTGGAAATCGTCGCCGCTGACCAGGCCGGACACCGGATCCCCCAGGTAGCGCATCACGAGGCTGTTTGGCGCGTACGGGGGCAGCTCGCTCAATGCCGGCCCGGTGGCCTCGGGCTCGAGCGTGCCCGTCTGGTCGGCCGTCTCGAATCCGCGGATGACGAATCCCTGATCCTTGAACACCGTGAACGCCATGCGTCCCGTCGAGCGCGCGACGGAGAGCGCCGGCGAATCCGACGTGATGCCGCTGACGCCGGTCGAGACTTTCGTCAGCCGATATTTCTGGCCGGACGCGAGGTCGAGCCGGTAGACGTCGGGAATGCCGTCCTGATCGGCGATGAAGAAGAGATTCTGGCCGTCCGGTGAGAACTGCGGGTTGAGCGCGCGGCCCCGGGCGTACGTCGTGAGGTTGCGGATCTCCTTCGTGTCGACGTTCATGACGGCGAGGCGAAGCTCGCCCCACTTCATCGTCGCGAGGTCGGTCGTCGCGCGGTCCGTGACCCAGGCGATGGACTTGCCGTCCGGCGACCACGTGGGCTGGAAGTCGGCGTACCGGTCGTTCGTCAGGCGCGTGACCTTGTCGCTCTTGAGATCGAGCAGGAACAGGTCGCCGGCGCCACCCTGCTGGCCGGCGATGACGAGCGAGTTGCCGTCGGGCGACCAGGCGACGCTGCTCACCGCGCCGACGTCACCGAGCGAGATGCGCCGCTCCACGTCGGAGCTCTTCACGTCGAGCACGGCGATCTGGTTGTCGCCGTTGGAGTAGGCGACGAACGCGAACTTGGATCCATCCGGCGACCAGTCCCCGGACGAATTGATGAAGCTGATGGCGTCGATGTGGCGGTCGCTCTGCGAGCTCGCGAGCTTCTTCACGATCTTGCCCGTCTGCGCATCGGCCAGGAAGAGGTCGATGCCGAACAGGTCACGGCTCGAGAAGAACGCGACGAGTTTGCCGTCCGGCGAGAGCGACGGCGACACGTTGTAGTCGTTGCTGCGCGAGAGCGGAACGATCGAGCGGCCGATCGAATCCGGATGCGACCGCGATTTCGCGACGTCGAGGAACGCGGCCTTGTTCGCGGCGGCCCACTCCTTCGAGAGGGAGTCGCTGTTCATGCCCAGCACGCGGATCAGCGCCTGGTCCCAGCCGAGCCGCAGTGACGTGCGATAGACGTCGACGACGGCGCGATCGCCCCAGCGTCCGCCGACGTAGCCCCACAGGGCCTGGCCGTAGCGATAGGGGAAGAACCGCGGGTCGGTCGTCAGCTGCGTGATCGTCGGGAACTTGTCGCGCATGACGGCGTCGCGCATCCACATGGCCGTGAGCGGATCGTTGCGGCCCAGCGAGAAATGCTCGGCCATGCCCTCGATCAGCCAGAGCGGCAGCGCGTCGAGGCGCATCAAGCCGCCCGAGCCCTCGGCGATGTTGTACTGGAAGACGTGCACGAGCTCGTGGCCCAGCACGTGATCGTTGTTCCGGTAGATGCCGGTGAAGGGCATGATCACGCGCGTGTGCATGCCTTCCGTGACGCCACCCGTGCCTTCCTCCAGCTGCTCGCTGATGACGTTCGTCTGCTGGAAGTCCGGGGCGTCGGCGTAGAAGATCAGCGACTTGCGGTCGAACGCGTGCCGGAACGTCTCGGAGTGGCGCGTATACCAGCGCTCGGCCAGGCGTGACGCGTCGAAGACGAGCGTCGATTCCGCGGGATAGAAGAAATTGTCGAAGTGCTCGGACTTGAAGATCCGCCACTTGAACGACTCGTATTGGACCTTGTTGCGACCGAAGTAGCCCTGCGCTTCGGTGCTGGCCGGCCGCGCCGACAGCGCGGCAAATCCGACGGCGACGATGGTCGCCAGCCGGCCGAACGAGAATCGGGTCATGCTAGCCCCGCGGGAGTTCCGCAGTGAAGAGTCTTTCCGGATGCGGGAGGGCAAAGCACGTGCCCTGTGGGCGCTTCCGTTCCGAACCAAAAACCTACCTGACTGAGCCGTCAAGAGTTCCCCCCGAATTGGGCCGTAAGGTTTGCTGGACCAGCCATTTGGAGGAATCTTGGGGGGTCGACTCTTCCTCTTTCTGACACTTCCATGGCCGGTCGCGATTCCGACAACAGGACACTCTTCGACCGGGAAGGCCCTGATGCCGGCCTTCGGATCAAGGTCACCACCTACGCCTGGATGGCCGGCGGGATCAGCCTGCCGATCGTTGCCGCCTTCGCGGTCAAGCTGAACATCCGGGGCCTCTGGTTCATCGCGTTCATGATCGGCGTGCCGATCGCGGTGGGGCTCATCGTACGGACCCTGATGTGGCGGATCCTGTTCGGGTCCGAGAAGGTCATCCGCGTGATGCTGGAGGGGGGCGCGAGCACGCCGTACACGGAGCAGTACTCGTATCAGCAGACGCTCGTCATGCAGGGCAGGCTCAACGACGCGCTCGAGTCGTACGAGGCGATCATCGCCGAGCCGCAGTCCACGACCGACGTTCGAATTCGCGCCGCGGAGCTGTACGTGCGCGAAGCGAAGAATCACAAGCGGGCCGCCGAGTTGTTGCACGAGGTCATTCGGCATCCCGCCTGTACGTCGGGCGAGGAGGTCTACGCGGCCAACCGCCTCGCGGACCTGCTCAGCAATCACCTCGGTGAGCCGGGCAAGGCGCTCGTGCAGCTGCGGCGCCTTGCCGACCGTTACACCGGAACCCCGACGGGCGACCGCGCCCGCGAAGCCATTCGCGTCCTGAAATCAGTACCGCGCGGTGATGACGAGACCACCCCAGGGCCAACTGTAGGTATTGGTTGATTCTTTCCAGCTTTCCAGCACATTGGGATCCTAAGCTTAGAATTCCACGTGGACAAGTTGTCGCG
>JADMIO011126960.1_pt1 | contig 44897 bp, 29 predicted proteins | sample 8958161 | NCBI WGS metagenome assembly JADMIO01 (sample SAMN16585339, study PRJNA669376) | soil metagenome | isolation source: Crop rotation soil | place: USA: Cullars Rotation, Alabama | collected 2011
CGCGACAACTTGTCCACGTGGAATTCTAAGCTTAGGATCCCAATGTGCTGGAAAGTTCAAAAAGAAAGTAATATCGAGTTACTGGGTAGCCCAACGTTCTTGATTTCTTTTGGAGAGCAGAGCTGAATATTGGATTTCCAAGTGTAGAAAAATTCAACCTCTTAGGAACTGGTTCGAGTAGGTGAGGGTTAGGTTTTACAATATGATTTTCTGAAGGAGGATCAAAAATAGAGACAAATGTTGGTGATTCAAGAGGAGTGAGAATAGGCGAGCCATTTACAATGTCATTCTGCATGGTTTTAGTGTATATTAAAATTTTAATGTAATACAAAAGCCTTGCACTCATTAATTAAGTTTCAAATATTAAAAATCTAATTTAAGGGATTTTGATCATTTACAGCTTTTTGTTGTTGTTCTAGATTAATAAAAGAAATTTAAAAGAAAAGAAACTGAATGTTTTAATAATATCAAGAATATCAAAAGAAGCTAGCCTAGAAAGGTCAAATGTTCATAAAGAAATGAATCAACTTAAAATTTCTTGGTGTTATGCAGAGTTTTCATATGCAACTTCAATGACGAAACGCAAGAACAATGTAATAGGTTAGACAGAAAAACGTTAGACGATTCAGAATTAATTTTTTTTATTTTTTAAACTAAACAAAGCAAAAAATAATTAAGAATCAACAAAGTAAGAAAACTCAATAGTCTCTGAACAACTTCAACTTAGTTTTGAAAAATGCATTTCTGGTTTTATATGCGGACAATATTCTATTGGTGGCTCATGAGACTCTGATTTATAATATTTCTAAACAATTCATCTCAAATTTATTAAATGGGAATGAAAACCGAAATTTCTTCTAGATCCATTTGTTTTTCTTAACTTTATAATAGAATGATCATCCAGAAACTAGTCGAATTGATTTCTTCAAGTTAAATTTTTTTCTCGAGGGATCAAAATTCACAAAAGAGAAATAACATTTTCCAGAAGTTCGTGGATCAATCATAAACATAAGGATTTAATTTAAAGCTCAGAGGCGAATTTTATTTAGCACCAAAACTAATGAAGAAGTTTTCTTTTTGGAAATCTGTAAGACTATTCCTAGATTCTCGATTAAAGCTAATAATTATGAGATCCATTTCTATACTGCTCTTCAAATATATGGGATTCACTACATCAAACACAAGAAAGGATTGAGATAGGATTTCTTGTCTGAAATTCTTAGGTCTAATTCCTCGTAAGAAAAATCTAGCAAAGTGAAATTTTAGTCTAGAAAAAATAACAAGTGAGAAACCTGTTATAAACATCTTGGTAAAAAATGGAAAGTGCTTTACTTCAAATTTTAAATAAACCCTTCAAAATACCTTAGAAGATAAGATTTGAAAATTTATGTGAGAGATCATTAAATTTAAATGATCAAATAGGTTTCTTATTAAAGAAAATTTATTGCTGAATTTAAGCCCTAAAGATTGAGAAATTTCGATTCAAATTCGAAAAATTTGGAAACAGAGGTTCTTAATTTAAATTCATAATTAACAAATAATTTGCAAAGTTAAAATTCTTAGGAAGTCAAATTCCTTGGGGCTTCAGTTGAAAGTGTTTCGATTCGTAAATTTAGGTATAATTTGGGGTGTTCCCTGTCTATCTGAATTCGTCAAGAATTCTTTGTGTTCTTAATAACGATGATCAAGAATTTCGAAAAATCGCAAAAATTAAACTAAATTCAATAAAGAAATTCATTAAACTGACTAAATTAAAATTGAAATCAAAGAAATTTACTTGATCAAGACTAATTCAAACACTTACCTTCATTGAAAACAAATCTTAATCTATCAAAATTACTTTATAAATATGATTTGAAAATAACAATTCTTTTTTATTTCATCACATTTTGGTTAAATCTCTGAGATTTTAGTTTCAAGAAAAATTTTTCACTGTCATAAATGAAATGCAATTCTTTAATTACTTTACTTAAGTAAAATTTAGTTTTTTTTTTGTAGTTTGAATTTCTTTTGCGAAATCTGTCAATATCTTATTTTTTTTCAAGAATAACTCGTGAGGTCATAAGAGAAATAGTCGAATTTTCTTTCCCTTTTCAGATTTACACTGAGAAAAAAGTTTGTAACATCATGAAATAAGTCTGATAAAAAAGATATAAAATTCTCTCTCTGAAATATTATGAATGGTTTACATTCGAGTGATAAACATAAAGGATGCTGAAATCCTTTCATTATCCAAAAGAAGAACTCAATTATATTTGATTGAATAGCAAATTTATAAATAAGGAATTGGATATAATTTTATTCACAAAAAATATATGCACATATAATTAATATTATTCTTATAAATGTATAAAACTCATATTCTTAACAGGAAAAACAATATTATAGATGCAATTTTTTTCTCTCTCTCTCTCCATCTTCAAAAAAATACAGCAACCAATCCAAAAATTTAATAAAGAAAACACATTTAACATTATCTTAAGAAATCAAAAATCATCTTGACTCAGGTTCTGTATTCTTCTTCAACAAAGAAGCTCTCTGTTTATATGTTACCCCTCTTTTTCCGGCAGAAATACTTCTCATTGCTCCTAGGATTTCAACTTTCTTTGCCGTCTCCTTTGTCACACTACTCAAATTCATCAGATTCATCCTAGTTGAGTCACTATCCGTACTGCTATCCATCAATCTTCCACCATCTTCAGCCTTCATTCTCGGTCTCAATGATGAAGAAGGTCTAGGTGGAATTCCAGATCTCAACATATATTTTGTAAGTTGCTTTATTGGTTTTATTGGGATCCTTTCATTTGATCTGGATCTATTATTGTTATCTTCATCTACTAACATCATATCTGATGACAAATTCGCTTTCTTTTTTCCTTCCGAGTTCTTTGAGTTGGGTAATTGTCCAATCTGTTCATTTTTCTCCCTTCCCATCAGAGACTTCTTGAAAAATGTTCTCAAATTACCCTCAATATGAGGTTTCAATGGCTTCGATTGTAGCTTTTTCTCGCTTAATCCACCTACTAAATGTCCTAGTGTGTGTTTCTGCATTATTTTTTCTAGTGAACTCTTAAGCACTAGCCTACTTGAACCAGCTACAGGTTCAGTATTTTCATTTACAACTGAGGTATGTATGTCTCTATTTGTTGTTCCATCGTGTGAGTGATAATTATCTCTTATAGTTGCTTTTACAGAGCTCTTCGAACAGTTCTCAAAGGAAGCTTGTAAACTGATTTCAGCTTTTGTTCCTCCACTTGTCTTCTTCCCTAAGTTGATACTCACATTGACATTAACTGCAGTATTCTTGTCAGCTCGATCTCCATCTGCTTTGGTAGGCTTTACCATAAGTTGAGATGATGATATAGCCTTTATTGGATGTTCTGGAAGTCTTACATCTTCTTTGGGCTTGAAAGTGGTCTTTAAACTTTTCCTAATATCATCAACTCCAACATGTAATTTTGGACGAAGACGATTTAAGGAGGCTCTTTCTTGAGAATTTGAGCTAAAGTCTTTGATATTGGGCTGAGGAAGATCTTCATTGATAACCCCAGGATCTGTAACAACTCGAAGATCGAGCTCTGAGTTATCTTTTTGAAGAGACTCATATTGCTGCGTAGCGGAGCTAGCATCTCTTTCTTCATTGAATGTTGGTTTAACGAAGGTATTTCCAAGATAAATTCTCTGGAGTTTCTGAATAGAAGAATCACCTGGGCTTGGAGAGTGGTTAGACATACGATTTAAACTGCGATGGAGATGGCTGTTGCTGTGAGGTCTCTTATTCTTGAGGAAAGATTTTTTAAGGGCTTGAAGATAAAATGGCTCTTTTTGCAAATGGCGTTGTTGACTGTAGTTGTGAGTAAAGGTCTCATACATCTTGTCGTCAGTGTCGATAAGTGGGGATTCTTCTAGAACACGACGTGTGGAGTTAGTTTGGTCTTTGTTGAAAGAGAGAGCAAGTTCGAGACCTTCGATTTCGTCTTCAGTTCCTATGGAAAAGTTAATTGCTTTGTTCATAAAGTTGTTGGAAAGGAATTATTTTTACCTTTTTTAATAATTGGTATGAAGCAATTCACAGATTTTGTAATTCCTTTAGCTGGGATAAGATATTTAAGCTGATAGTCGACTTCATCTTCCTCAGGCTACAAATTTACTGTCAAATTTTGGTTAATAATTTCTTTACAATCGCAAATTTCGTAGAGTCATAAACAGTAGTATATATATTGAAAATCTGTCCAGCAAGAGGGCTACTATGTGGAAGATAGACAAAAGCAAACTCCAAACATCTTCCAATCCAAAGCTCACTTGATTTCTTTAACATCCTAAATTACAGAAAAATTTAATCCTCGATATTTCAGACAAGTTTTACGAAACGGGTTGATAGTCCTTCACTAATGTCCCTGGAAACTTCGAGGATGATCCATCATCTTGTTTCATATCATCCCAAAATCTCAACTCTGTAGATATGCAATACAAACTCAGAGTTGTCAATAGTATCTATTTAAATTGAGAAAAAAAATCTTTTTGGATAAATTCATTGTCTTACCAGCTCAATTATCGTATCTCTCTCTATGATGTCCTCTAAACTTATCATCTCATTCATCTTCGCGAAATTCAAAGATTCCAGCTGTGCAAGCCCAATCAGATTAGACGTAAATAGGAAATGATCTGGTGGAAGTCCTCCATATAAATCCCTCATATCTACTTCCCCAAATTGATGAGGTCCCATTAATCTTTGTAATTCGTGCATAAGCTTGGCTCTGTTTGAACTCACAGAAACTGGTCTTTTCCCTTTAATCTTTGCGACAAGAACTTCTAATATTGGGATCAATTTTTCTAACATATCTAATTTTCCTCTGCTTGTGATTTGTGGGTTCCTATAACTGTCGTATTCTTGGCTACTTGAATATTTCTGAACAATGGCTTCCTGCTCAACTTGCTGCTGCTCAAGCTTATTCGTACTCGTCTGTTTAGTTTCAACATTCTGGATAATATTTGATAGAGTAGGGAGCCCATTTTGTTTTTCCATTGACTTAAAAGGTTTGATAGCTGAGTCCTTATTTTCTCTTACAGAAAGAATCGCAGTTTCTTCGTTTTGATGAATTTTTACGTATAAGTGTAATGCAACTAATAGGCTGTCATAAAGTAGATGAAATGTCAGCTTTGCAGCTTTCTGAGCGTGTGCAAGAGCTTTAACATGACTAAAAAGTTACTTAAAAGAGGCTAAAAAAGTTTTCTACTTCCCGACTTCAGAAGCTAGAATACAAGCCTGGAAATGAATTTTGCTTTCGTATCTACGCCTTTTGTCTTTCTTTGCAAGATTATTGAGATATTCAGTCTGATCACTGAAAGTAGAAAAATTTAGGGGTAGTTTAGTGGGTGGTTTGATGTGATGTCGATAGGCTTCTAGATTAAGTAGAGCATATTTAATTTGATCAGTGCAGTCATGAAGATTGTGAAGCCTATGTTATTGAAATTAGAAAACTATACATAAAATGAGAGGAATTATTACTTATAGTTGAAAGAGATTAGATTATAGTAGGTAATGAATAAGATCTCAAAATCAATTTGAACGTTCTTTTTCAGGTTTTTATCGACCAAGTTTCTGGCTTGTATAGTTATAGCCAATGCTTTTTCTGTTTCTTTATTCACTCCACAGTTATATCCTGACTCCAGATATGCTTTAATCAAAGCAAGGGGCCCGCCCATTTTAGTGATTTCTTCTGTATTTATATTTATTCTTGCCTTACGATCAGTGGATGGTAAATCTTTTCCACCTAGCAAGGAGAGATTTGGAAGAACATTGCTTGATGGATTTGCTTTTTCTTCTGGTGGGGCTAATACGACTTTTTGTGGCAAAGGGTCTGAAGGATTTGGCTTTGGAACCAACCTTGGTCTTCTGTTTTTATCAGCATGTGGAAATTTGTCATTAAATAGAACGTTAGCTTTATTCTGCTTGCCGTTAGAAGATGGATGCAGATAAGTGGATGAATGAGGATGGGTTATATGAGAGTCAGTAAAGTGATTTTCTGTTTTTTCTTTGAGAGGAGGTCTTCGGGAAGAAGATTGAGTTGGATGATGTGCTATATTGCTTTGCGTTTCCATAGTTTACAATAGAATAATGTATATAAAATTGATTAAAATCACTTGGAAAGTACGATTTTAAAACAGTTATTTTCGTTTTTACAAATCCAAAGAGAAAAAAATTATTAAAATTTGTTAATTATTAAAATAAATCAGAAAAATATATTTATTCTCTCAAATTACTTCCCATATTGAAAATAATATTCTTCTTTAAATATGAGCACTTGAAAAATAGTTCAGAAAAAAAATTCTCCTTCACTTAGACTACTCATATGCATTTTTTTAATTAAAAAAAAATATTTAATGACGTTTTGAGCTCCATGATCCAACTTTTATTCAAAGCAACTTAAATTTGGAATATAATTAACAAAAATGTTAAGCAATTCTTCTAAGCTTGCCCAGAAAGCACTCCAAAACTCCAAACTCACACCTCAGCAACTCATCCTTGCTGACTCTCTCTGTCTCCGATCCCTTCGAGCTGCCACTTTGGTTGACATCTCAGTCAGAAACAAGATCAGCTGGCAGAGTGGCAATCCTTACAATAAGCGTTGGCAATACAAATGGAAGCCAGCTTACTACACCTATCCCAAAGACAACATCGAACATGACTATGTGAGAAAGCCAGAAGACACAAAGCTTGCTCCAAGTCTTTTCCACGCTTGGATTCAGGATATGAGACTAAGATGGTGCCCACAAGGAAAATTGTGGTGGGACAGGAGACACAGAATCTTTGACACCTTCCAAATCTATGTACTTCCTGCTACCTCGTTGGCCTTCTATACGCTCGCTGATGTGACCTTTGGTTTCAAGGTAAAGAAAGGACTCTGAGTTTGTGTATTATGAAAATATTTAAAAATTTTTTCTTTCATTTCTTGAAATTGGAAAATGGTCTAATCTGAAAATCATAGCTTTTGTCAATTCTTCCCTGGTTCCTCTTCTACACCAGACTCAGAGACAAAACCCTTGACCCTGATTTCAAGGAAACGTAAGATATCATTTTTTAATAGATTAAAAAAATTTTGTAAAAGATTCTTGAGAGATATATTGTATAAGAACGCCGAAATCACGAAATTGTTTAACGAAGAAACTATTCACGTTATTGACTATGACTGTGAATATGACCGTGAGATTGATGTTCAGAAATTCCCTGAATACAACAACAAAACCTGGAGTAGAAGCTTATTTATTTTCATTTCAGTTATCTTTAAAAAGGATTCTTCAATACTGATACCAGTATGACTACTGGCTTCTTTAGATTTGGTGATGTTGAGAGTGGTGCCACTATGAACCTTAAAGTATGAATAATTGAATTGAATGGAGTTTGCTTAAAGAATAAATAGTTCAAGACTATGCCAGCACCTGGAAGATACAGATATCAAGTCGGAGAGCCATTCTATTTCTATGATCTCAGAGCTGATATTTTGCATGATGGTGTTTACAAGGAGGTCGTGATCGTTGATGAGAAGGAAACTTTGAAGAAAACAAGACCTTTCTTGTACATTATTTAAAGATCTTTGATAGAAAAGGGGTTTACCCAAATTATATCTTTAGTAAAAAAGAATTCTGAGATTAAGACCTGATCTTTTAAAACCCAATCAGGTTTTATGGATATTCAGTAGGGTGAATTAAACACTAATAAATATACTTTGCAACAATATTATTCTCGATTCTCAACCCAATAATTTAGAAATAGTTTTAGATTTTTACCTCATCAAAATAGGATAAAAATTAAAGTTCTACTCAAATAGAATTTCCTGATGTTTTTTTAACAAGTAGTAGTAATTTTGAATTAGAGTGATAGTTCAACAGAGGTAGAATGTGAAAGAAATTTATAAGAATAATTATTATTTACCGATAAATCTATTATAAAAAACTCGAAGTAAAACAAATAAAAGATCAGCAAATTTTCAAAAACTTGCTTTAGGATGTCAAACAACATTAAACTAACCTGTCAGAGTTTTTTTTTATTCATTACTCAGTATTTTCGACTTTCTTAAAATAAATCTTTTGTTATGAAAAATGTTTGAGGCTTACCCTTCTTTTCTTTATAAAAATTTTTCAAGTTTTATTTTGAACGATGGAAACCACATCGTAGGAACTCATCATTTTCTCGGTAACAGATATCTCAGCTTTATTGAATTAAAAAAAAAATCTTTTATGTTTATGATATAGATTCCATCGATAAAAATTTAGGATTAGATGACTTTAATTTTTATTATCAAGAATTTTATTTTGAATGTCAAAAATTGTGTTGAAAGAAAGCACTTTTTTTTTTCTGCCGAAAAAGGCCTTCCATGGACAAGCTTGGAGAATGCTGAGCCGATTTTTCTGGAGGAATTTCGATAATACAGTTAAAAAAGTAATTTTCGATTATAAATAATACATTTTATATCTGGTTCAGGATTTTCTGATTGGCTTAGAAATATATTTATATTCGTTTGTTTTATTTCTGATTGTAATTAAGTACTTTTTTCGAAAATAAATTACCATTTTTCTATTTCAAGCATCAGGATAGGTCCAACCTCGGCACTGTATGATAAAAAGCCAAAAAAAGGCTACTGACACTCTCATTGAAATGGGATATCAGCCTGATATGATTTCACTAGCGATGGAGGAATCCATTAACAAATCTTTGGAAGAAGTTCTAGATCTCCTTCTTTTTCGTGATAAGCATTATAGGAAGCTATTGAAAAAGAAGGTTGAGCAAGGAATCAATCCAAAACTTGGGAAGAGATATTCTCTTTTAGAGCCGGAAAAATCAGTTAATAAAAATCATCAGATAAAGAGTAAGAGTGAAGTCAAAGTCAACTCTGAAGAAGACTGGACTGATGAAGATATTGAAGAGGACTGGGAAGATGAAAAGCAGGAGATAATTCTAGATGTTCCTGTTGAAGTTATGAGAGTCAATTTCGGACAGAATCCGACAAATGTAAAGCTTGGAAAGGATAAAAACTCAAAGAAAAAGAAAAATGGAGATCAGAAAAATATTAAGGAACAAGAGAAAGAAGAAAATAAAGAGGAAAAAATTGAAATTCAGAAATCTAACGAAAAACCTATATTATCTCAAGAAAATTTACCGAAAGTTTTGGATACTGAAATTGAACATTATCTTAACAAGATCCTTGTTGTTTTGTGTTCCATAAACTCAGATGATCCAAATGCATATATCATGAAGCTTGAAAAATATCTTGAGAAGTTTGAGAAGGACGCAACTCCAGAAAATATAACTCTCCAGCGATATTTATGCTCGGAACTTAAAGTATCCAAAATCTTGGAGCTAAAAAATCAGATCTTTGCAATGTTAAATAAACTCTTAACAATGAAAATTAAGAAAAAGTTCACTTTGAATGTGAAAAAGCTTGAAGCTATTATATTGAGAATATTCGAGATGAGATTGCTAAGTGCTAAGCAGATGGACTTTGTAATCATATGTTACAAAGGCTTTTGCGACCGAGTGCTCTATCCAGGTGATGAAATATATACAGATAAGTTAAGAAAATGTTATTTTGATACCGTAAATGCAGATCCAGTTTCTGCCTTTTCTGGAGTGAAGAAGGAAGATGTAATCAACATCTTAGAAGACAAGAGTCTCATAAATAATCCAAATCTTATATCAGTAATTGTACAGAATAAAGAGAATGAAGAATCTAAATTGCCTGATATGAAAGAAGAGAATGGAGAGCAAGACGAGATTGAAAATGCATTAGCTGCAGCTTTTCTAACTCATGATAAAAGTGAAGAATGTATTGTGTGTATGGAGAGAACTAGAGAGATTGTGTTTATGCCATGCTGTCATTTTCTAACATGTCCTCTATGTTCACCAAGAATAGGAAAATGTCCTATGTGTAATAAGAGGATTGATAAGCATTTGAAAATATTTTGGGGATGAATAGGCATATCTGAAGAAAAAAGAAGAAGAAAAAAAAAAAAAATGAAATTTTGAAATATTTGCTTAATTTTAATGTATCTATTTATTTTATTATTTTGCTACAGTTTCCAAAGATGTATGTAATAATTTGTGAGTGATTAAGCTAGAGTTTATAAACAAGTCAGTTTAACATATTCACTATGAACAACTTTCAGATGTTAAAAGATCAGTTATTGTAGGTATAAAAAAGGATTCAGTTGTATGAAAAGAAATTGTGTAAGTAAAAATGTGTTATTATACTGTAAAGGTCATAAACTAATTTGTTGGTTTTACAAAGATAATCTAGGTCAAATTAGGGCAGAAAAGTTGAATTTGAAGGTTCAACAGTTAAACTCGGTAAATTTGTTAAGAAAATTCATCTGTTTTTTGACTATTAATTTAATGAGAAAAAGCTTGAGTTAAAAATTGAGAGTATGCCTACTGATTACTACAGATGAAAACAGGCTAAAACATGTCCTTATCAATCTTGTTGGGAATGCTACGAAGTTTACTTTTGAAGGAGGTGTAACAATTCAAATCAGTTGCATTTCAGGCCAATTTAAGAGAGCCTTGAAAATAACGTAGGAATAGCTGATAAAGAGAAATAAAGGCTATTTAAAATGTATGAACACTTGATTAGCAAAATCCTAAGACAAATTCTGAGGGAGTTGGATTGGGACTAACTATATCAAACCATCTTGGAAGATTTCTTTCTGATGGTTTAGATGGAAATAGAATTCAATTTCCAATTTCAAAATAATTGCCCAAACCATATTCTGGTTCAATTTCAAAGATATAATGAATTAAGTTTAAATGGGTTATTTCTATTAAATAAATGTTGCGATTTCTAAAGAAAAATATACATGAATAAAATATTGATGTGCACAATCTCTAACTACTCGACTCCCTAGTTAGCTCTTATCAGATTTTTGATAAGGGTTTTCATAGAAAATTTTTGGAGAGGAGGAACTCAGAGTGCGTACGTCTTAAACTTTTTTTTCCTCGCCAGCTCCAAAAATTTTATTTCTCTTCGATTCAGAGAAAAAAGTGTTTGGAAATTTCTCTTTAGGGGCCTTAGATTAATAGGTTATCAGACCTAGTTCGATTTGAGGGGGGTGGATGGGTGGTCTCAGAGTTTTTAAAGAATCTGATGTCGGATAAGGGGAGGGTGGGTAGGTGGGGGTTCACAAACCTGACAGATCAGGTAATATCCAGTGCTGAAAAATCTAGTCACTCCTTATATCATATATTTTATCTGACCTAAATCTGACAAGGGTGGGTGGGTGGTTTTTTCTGTTTTGAATCTGACAGATCAGATAACTAGGGTGGGTGGGTGGGGAAAGAATTGAATCGAACTAGACCTGATAACCTATTAATCTAAGGCCCCTTATCTTCTCGAAATTTTAAAGAAGAACACTCTCCTCCCCTTTTTTTCAAACTGAGAAAACTTTGAAAGAGTCGAAAACTTGACTCTAATCCTGGCTTGAAGTTATTCTGGATTCAGATACATGGCTAGAATAAAATATATCAAGAAACTTGAGATTTGTAAATATTGTTAAAAATGATAATGAATAGCAATTAGAGATGTATCTAGAGCCTTTTAAAAATTGTACCCAACTTTCATACTGCATTCTAACTGCGAAAAATATGCATTTTAAGATCTGTCTAAATTGGACCAGAAAATCAAGTTTGAAATTTCTGAAAAGAAAAAAGTTATTTTGAGTGTTTCAATTTGGAAGGAGTTTAGAGTGCATGAGGAAAAAAAATTATTTTAGTTTGAAGACCTCTGTTATTTGTATCGATGAGAGCAATTAAAAAACAATCTCAAAAAAGAAGGACTGTATAAATAAAACAGAAATTAATTTCTATTTTTAAAAGAAAAATGATATAATAGATAATTCATTTCACTCTGCTTCAATGGTTCTTTTATTTTTGATGGTTTTGAAGTTTAAAGCAAGAGAGAATAGGTTTTGATCTCATGAAGTTATTTTTTACAATTTAGTTGATATTCCAAAATTCTTTAGTAAATATGAAGTTTATACAACATCTTGATCATTGATAAGATAATTCAAATAGAGTATAATTATTGGTACAGCGGGTGCTACAGATGCAAGAAAGCCTCTATATTCAGGTAAGAATCTAAACTGCATATAGCCAAAGATATAATGAAGGAGCACAAAAAGTACAGTCATTACTGCGGCAAGGACATAACTTGAAAAAGATGTCACATTAAAAACAGCAACAATAGCTATTACAAAGCAAGAATCTGTTAAACTTTCAAAATGTACAACAGCTTCTGGAATTACCTATGGAATTAGTTAAATTTGGAAAATAATAAGGTATACCTTGTCACGATAATTGAAGTATTTGGCAACAAAACACAGAAATTGAAAGCAAATATTGATTGCCCAAAGGATAACTACGACTTTTGCGCAATTAAAATATTGTTGTTCACTTTTCAGCTGAACCATCTTTATAAATTGTGTTGAGAATTTAAATATTAAAGTTAAAAAGTCTTGATTAAACTTGAAATTGTTTTGATTTTTTGAATTAGGAAGGAATTATTCAAATTTAATTCTTACTTGAATCAATATAATATTTCTTAGAGAGCTAATGATGTTCAAACTTGAAAGTCTCGTTTTTAAAACCTCCCTCATATTTTCTTTCCTTAAGCCTGAACCAATGCTAAATAGATTATACAATATTTGGATAGGGTGTGAGACTAAAAGACACGATTTTACAGGTCCTCTTTACTGTGCTAGAACTCAAAAGGAATTCCCTCCTTAAGAAAAATTATAAGTAAAAGGGCACCGCTGAATATTTGTATTTACCTGTCTTAATGGGTTGTATTCACATTATCTTAAAAATTGTTTGGCCTTGAAATCCAAAAAAACCAAAACTCAAAAACTGCAAACCTCCCAAACCCTGTTCTTTAGGCCAAGATCTATCTTTTAATATGTGTTAGGTTCGTGTTCCTCATTTCGTTGCTTCGAAAAATGCCATTTTGTTAACTAATACCTTCTAATTTTTAGGATGTAAGGACAATTTTTCCGATAAATTTATACAATTGTAAGAGAATTGATACAATTCTCAGAGAGTGCCAGATAAAGATATATTTTCAGGATTTGATTAGTTTAGAAATTTTTTTTAACATTAGTTAGCCAATAAAACAGCAATTATAACGAATTGAATAGCCATAATATAATAAGCAAAAAAAAAAAATTGTTTCAAAAATTTATTAATTTAAAACCCAAAATGACACATATTTATCTATCTTAATATCTTGCACTGGAAAAATATAAATAAGTCGAGAAATAAGGATTTTGAACTCAAGTTAGAAAAGAAGAATGGTTTATCAGTTTATCTCATAGAATTGTTTATTCTGAGACAATTTCTCTTAAAAATTTAATGGCAATTTTCCGCTATTATATCTTGGTTTTATTACAAGTTCGTATGAATTCTCATTTTGTTTAACGAATCTGAATAATTTTTCTTTACTTTTGATTTCCTGAGGAATCCTATCAGATTCCCGCTGGAAACTTTTCTTTTTCTTGACAAAATATCAAACACAAACTGAAGATATTGTTTTTACTTTTAACTAATGACTGAGCCATATTTCCTCTCTTTCTAAAATTGACTTCTAAAGATCCTGCAAATTTAAACCATTTTGCCATAAAACGGATAAGACATAGAAGAGTTAGATAATTAGGAGAAGCCGGGATTTTCTATAATTTGCCCTCCAGGACTATTTTCTATTTTGGACTAGCCTAAAAACACATCTAGATTCTTCTTAATTGGATCATTTTTATCATTAAAATTCACAAGGAAGTATACTATTCTTTACTATCATGGCTGACTCAATTGTTGGAACAGGTGAGTCTTGATTTGTTATCCTTTTGCCTTAATTTCTTAGAAGAAAAGAAATCAAAATTATGGTCTCTTGGAAAATGCTTTACTCTTTGCATGGCAGTATGAATCTACTAACTTCTTTTTCTCAGTAATTGTATAGAAGAAAAGACCTTTGACAGCTGCTCAGATCAACAGGAAAAAGTGGAAAGAGCTAGGATACAAAAACGAAAAACAAGTTGACTTCAATTGCTGTATTTATCCTTAACTCTCAATAGACTTTGCCTCCTATTTTCAAGATTTTAATTGATCTTTATGACGGCAAAGACGTTGTCCAAGCTTTAGAAGACTGTCGTATCAACCCTGATTATACTCCAAATCATAATATCAGAAATGATTTGGATTATTATATTCCTCAGCTCACGTAAGGATATTCTCTGTGAGAATTTGATGTTAAACTATATTCAAGGAATTTTATGATCCTGCATGAAGAATTTGCAAATGGAAAACTGAAGATATTTTTAGATGAGTCCAGTAAAACAGATCCATATTTTGCTCACCTCTATTACTGGTATATAACTTCGCTTTGTCCAGATGTGAATCAAGAAAAGTAACTAGTTCTTTACCAAAAATCGATGGTTATATTTTTAAGAACGCAAAGCATTTTGGATCAACTGATGGAGAATTGCTCTATTAATTCTCAAATACATCTATTTCTCAGAGATTATGAAAGATTTTACTGGGGCCTTGAAAGAAAACTCACGAAAGAGGAGTTTGATTTCAAGATGAAGGAAATCGAGACAAGAAGAACTAAAGTAATAAAAAATTTTCTAATGTTTATCTAATGTTTTTATCAGGCAATCACAGCTATCCATGATTATAAAACACAAGGCAAAGATATAAAATTTGACTTTCACCTAAGAGCAACTGACATTGAGCTTAAACCCTACGTTTCGCCATTTACACAAGATGGAGAAAGCTACAGTAATTAAATTCTTCTGAACCAACAAAAGATTTTATTAGGTTCGAATCCATTCACTTCAACGTTGCTTTTCTTTGAAGATCTCTATCTTATCGCAGAAGAGATAATGAAAACCAACGATCGTCTGCATAGACTGAAAAAGCTTCTTCATGATTTGAATAAAACACTTCCCTCATGTGTTTATATTCCTTTTGTGAAAGGTACGATTCATGCAACTGTAAATTGTTATTTAAAGCGATTTAATAGATTCATTGAGACATTATGCAATTTTGAATATTGTTGTAGATGAGACCAAAGTTTTTAGTACCAAGGATAGAGCCCCTTTCTGTATCTGTTTAGAACTTTTTCGGCCAAAAGAGTTTTTATTTCTTAATTTTTATATCTTAATATTCACAGGGAATTGATTCATGAATACAATGAAACATTTGATATTAAAGAAAAAGAGGAAAAGAAGAAAAATCTTATTAGTTGGGCTAGAGATAAAATTAAGCATGCAACAATGAAGATTCCATATCAAAGAATGGGGAAAGATCCTCTTGAAACCGAAACTGACAATCAATTCAAACTTAGCAAGCTGAATGAGCATCTCTCTTCACTTTTAACTCTGAAAGTAAGGTTATTCAATACCTTGAAATTAACGATAATTAAAAGCGAGGGCAAGCTTCTGATCCAGTAGCACATCATCGTAATCAATCTTTCTAATACTTCCATTTGCTAATTTGATAGATATGAAATCTACTCGTGTTGGTCAAAGCATGATCATCTATAGCTCAAAGTATTTATTTCTGTACAATTCTATTCTTATCATTAAATACAGGCATAACAATGATTTACTTCCTGGTGCAGAAAACTCGACTTCTTCCCCAAAACATGCTGCTCCAGGGTCTGCAATCTTAGGAATGCCTTCAAGAAAACTTTCACATGAGCGTAGAAGCTGTAAGTTTTTACCCTTCCTTCAATCAAGCATATGATTTTTTTTAGCTATTGAGGAAATTATGGAATTCAAAAGATCACCATCAAACCCTTTGGCTGTCAATAAAAGGCCTTCTATAGTTGAAGAGCATAAACTTCATGCTGCAAAAGAAATTAATCTACAAATTCAGAGTATGAACTTTAATATCTGCTTGTATTACATCTATTGTTTTTACTAGAGATGGAATTAGATTCTTCCTATACTGTGATTGAAGAAGAGAAGGATGGTAGCGATCTCAAAGGTGCCAAAGCTAATGAGAATGAACAAGAAAATGGTGAAGAGAAGTCAACTCGTGCAAGCTCAACGAATCTTCTTAAAGATGAATACTCTTTCTTTGGAGAAGACTCATCTGCTCAGTCTGAAAAAATACGAAAACACTCGCCTTTCAAAGATTTAAAAAGTTGGAGAGTTATGCAGCTTATTATCAAATCTGGAGCTGATTTGAAAGAGGAACAATTTGCCCTTCAATTGATCTCCCAATTTGATCAGATTTGGAAAGCTGCGAAGATCAAACTTATGCTAACTCCTTACGAAATTGTGAGTCTTGGTAAATGTTCAAGATTAATTTTTTGCAATTAAACTTAATACAGGAACTGATATTGGAGTTATGGAGATGTTGAATGAGTCTATAACTCTGAGTGGTTTGAAGGAGAAGATGTACAAACACAATATTTCGAGTCTCAATGAATTCTTTATCCAGTACTTTGGAAAAGATGTCGAGAAAGCACGAAGAAGATTCTGTCGAAGCTTGGCCGCATATTCTCTTGTTTGCTATTTCCTCCAAATTAAAGACAGGCATAACGGAAATATTATGTTAAACAAGCAAGGAAATATTATTCATATTGATTTTGGCTTCATGTTATCGAATGCACCAGGTAAATTATTTTTTTGAGAAATAATAGAACAATTGTTCTCAAGGAAGAGGACTTGAATTTGAAAAAAAAGTGCCCTTTAAGTTACTCAATGAGTATGTTGAAGTCTTGGGAGGTCCTAGATCAAGACATTTCCAAGAGTTCAGAAAATTGTTTTATAAGTAATAAAATTTGAATACAAAAAATATACTGTAATTAGGGGATTTGAAGCAGCAAGAAAGCATTCTGAGCAAATCACTATTCTAGTTAAGATGATGTACAGCAGTCATGGAAATACATTACCTTGCTTTAAAGCAGGTGACGGATCAGTTTTAACAATTTTTTAATTATTTGTTTAGGGGACCGTGCAATTACAGAACTTGAAAAAAGATTCTTCCCTCCAAAAGTTTCTGATAAAGACTTAACTGGATTCTGTTATAAGTAAATTTTTTTTAGAACTTAATAAAATTTGTTAGTTTGATAAATCAGAGTTTAGATAATTGGAGGGCTAAATGTTATGATAAGTATCAGTATCATTTCCAAGGAATATTTTATTAGAAGGTATTCATTGGAATACATTTCACCCTCTAAGAACATTAAACTGCTAGCTAAGTTCTTGTTTCAAACTTGTCTATTCCTATTGTATTCTATAGCACTTGTTGTATAATAATTCCATTTTTCTTTGTTATGGATCACGAAAATTTTATTTTAATATTTCTTTCATAAGAATATTATTTTCAAAATTGAAAGACAAAGAGAAATGAGATAGATGACTCATTACTCAAAATGAAAAAAGTATCTTTAGGATATTCGGACTTGATCTAATTTGAAAAGCAAATTGAAAACACTAGTTCGAAAAATTTTTTTTTCTGGACTCTATATGTTCAGGATAGAAAATACATGGATGCAAAGAAAATAGGCAAGAAACGGAATAGAGATTTATCAAGAATTTTTATTGTCAATTATTTTCTCAAGAAGATTTCTTCGAAAGTCTTTTATTACTCTCAACATTCTGTTAAAATAATCATCATGGGCTTGAGTTTTATCCCTGAGACATTGCATAAAGGTTGTCTCCTCCTGAATTTGAGAGCAATTTGTTACTAAGTCATTCGTCAATACCTAATTGATTATTGAAAGCTTGGTAATTTGATTACATTTTGGAAATCATCTTCAAGCTCTTGAACGAATGATTTATAAATCTTTCTATATTGTTTATAACTCCTTCTACATGTGTCAAATTCTTTTTTCTTTTTGAGAGAATTGCATTTTTCCACTTGTTTTGTAATAATTGCTTTCTAAGAATTCTTAATGTTATCTAAGAATTATAGGAGTTAAAAGTTCACTTCAAAGAGAAATTGTTCTTTGAGAAAGCTTGAGCTATTCAAAAAGTCATTGAATTTTATTCGGTACTCCATAGGAAATAATTCAAGCCTTTAGATTCAAAGACTAAAACAAATAATTTAAATCCGCTCTTTTTATTTCCCTTTATTTGAAATTTAGCGATGAGGCTAATTGAATTTGAAAGTGTTGTTTATGGATGAAGAGAAGTTCAAATGAAACTTTTTTATTTTACAGGCAATATTCTGAGAAAGATAGGAGGCTTGCTCTTTTAATGATATTAACAAAAATTTATTATTTTAAATGAACTAAGAACTTCTTCTCTCTGGATAGAAACATCAGCTTTCATTTTATGAAAGATTTGATTGCTTGCATTCTTTTTAATGTGCTTGAAAAGAATTTAGAAAAGATTCAGTTAAAGTTTTGATTTGGCAGAGAATTCAAAGTCTTTTATTTTCATCCTTGATCTTTCAGTAGACAGAATTTACTATCATTAATCATTGAGATATTGCAAAAACTTTAAATAATATATTTTTCCAAAAGGTTTTGGAGGGAATAAAGAGTAATTATCTAATTTTAGGTTATCATCGATTATGTTTTAAGGATTATAGAAGAACTGACTTGAATCCTTTCTATTTGATTTCAAAATTTGTTTTTGAAATCAAAAACTATCTGAGCTCGTTTTTAAATTATGAAATTAAGGGTTAAATTTGAAATAATTTCGTCAAGAAATTTTTTTATTTAACTCAACTCAAACTTATTCTTTCTCTTCCTGCCTCATAAGATGAATTATCTTGAAATTATCTCGACAATAATCGATTTTTCTCAAAAGCCAGAAGAGGTCTCTGAAGAAGTTAAAACGGTCAAAGCAACTCTCGAAAGTTTACGTCTGATCATGCAACAAATTGATCAAGAAGAGTAATCTATCTTTTCTTCCTTTTATTTTCAACAGCTGTTTTTCTTTTATTTTAAGATATATCGATATTCAACTAAAATAGTATACCCAGTCATATTACAGAGATGCTAAATAAGAGTTTACCTGATGCTCAAGAGCTTGTCGAAAAAGTTTCACACAAAAAGCAGAATATGTAAGAGTTTCTCATGTGGAGTTTTTAATTTGTTAGCTGGCAGGTTCTTCTAAATATGTTCCCAAAATCCGATTTGCAGAAACTTAAGGAATGGAATCAATATTTTCAGAACATTATAACCCTTTTAAATCTTCATCTGAATACCCGGAAGAAGATTCGAAGGAAAGCTTACTCATTAAACTTGGATGATGAGTGCCATTCAAGTGTAACCAAGAAAAGAAAAATAAGCTTTATGGATGATCCAGATAAAGAAAATATCCATGCGACTTCCAAGGAGCTCAGAAGGAAAATTACCTTTACCAATCATAAAGCATTAACTCGATTGGATACAATGATACAAATTTCGGAAAAAGACGAACAAAACGAAATATCTGATTGTGAAGAACACAAACATCGGGAACAAGTTCAAACTCAATCATGTGAACCAATTGCTTTTCAAGTTAAGTTTCTTTACAACAAAAAACTTGAGAAGATTTTGAAAAGAAATAAGAGGTTTACACCTATGATCACTGTTTTCTGGGAGAATAAAGATGAAGTAGAATACACTTTCGAAAGAAAAGATATGATGTTTTTGCCAGAAATTGAATTAAATAAATTGTCTAGAACTCATGGGAGATTAGTGGCAAAGAGAAGGGTAAAGCCAAAGCAGTATAAATATGAAAATCATTTTATGTTTGAAAGTTCGCAAAATAGTCAATTTCTAAAAATTCTTCAAATGAGCACTCAACCAGATGAGGGCAATGACGAAAGGCTAGCTGAATATTTTGCTTCTCAGGGAAGAGAAGAAAATCCCAAGAACGAGGAGTATGAGTTTGAATTTACTTTTCAAGATTCAAGCTTAAATGGCACTTTTTATTCAACAGAAGAGAAATTATATGACAAAGTTCAAGGAGGCGTGGATATATCAAAAGAGTTTGAAACGATGAAAAAAGATGAAGGAAAGGAGTTGCACCATGGTGATATTGTTGGATTAATTGTTCCAAAACCAGATTATAAGAACTTAATATTTGGATTTCAAATACTAATTCCTTCATCTCAGATTTAGAAGATAGAAAGAATTAGGTCAAAAATATATTAATCTTGAGTAAGAGAAATTAATTGGAAGGATTCAAAGATTTCTTTGAATTTCTTTGGTTTGTGATTCATATACTATATTGATTATTATTTTTAACAATAATCTCTCTATTATTCAATTTTATTTTTCTTCCCGTAAATCTTTTTAAATTATTCAATCTTTTATCTTGGAAACTTGAGAAATCTTATCTTTTCTAAATTGAGAAGAGTAGATCTAGAAGGGGACAATATAATATACTTTTTAGAAAATTATAAATCAAGCAGAAAGCTTCATTGATTCTTCGTTATGTTGGATACTTAATCTATAGACCGTATCGACATTGTCAATATTCTGGGGTTGGTGAGTGAATTTTTTAGGGCATTGCTTTAAAATTTTTGGTGATATTTTGAACTAAAATTTTGAAAAATTTCGAGTCTAGTGACCAAAAGAGGTCGCATGTTTTATCAGGGGAAGTCCTAGAATTTTTTCCCCTTTTCTGGATAAATCAATTCTTCTGTTTTATTTTTTGTTGTTTTTTATATATCATAGTCTTAAGAGAAAATTATTTTCAGAATTGGAAATTTGTGATTGAAAGCTAAAAATATTAAATGCGATATAAAAGAAGGATCAATGAGCTCTTCTGTTTGTGTTATATTTTTTTTTCAAGGTTGATCAATCCTATTTATATCTACTATTAAAAATCGTTTACTTCATTCCGATTCTTTTGAGGGGAAAAAATCTACAAAATAAAAATGCTAACTTTATTTCAAATTTTCCTTCACACGTTCTACAAAACAGAGTTGCTATAAACACGGGATGGTCCCGTTTTCCGGGAAAATCAGACCCTCTTACGGGACACGGGAAAAACGGGATCTAAAAATTGAATTACGGGGTCCCGGATATTCCAAAAGTTTTTTGATAGTTTAGTTTTATTCTTAAAAAAATATACATAAAAAAACCAATAAAGTTTTTTTTTTTTTTTGATTGGATCTCAATGTTTTCCACTGAAATGCATCTTGATGAAAAAGTAGTTATAAATTTTTGAACAAAAAAACGGTACGGTATAATTTTGAAAAATACGGGATTACGGGACAAAGTCCGAGTTGTAGAAAGTCATTTTTAAAGCAACTCTGCTACAAAATATCTTTTTAAATCCGTATATAATTTTTAAAAATTTTCTTGACTCAATTATAACGGTGTTAATTCTCTGAACTTTCTGCTTGAATTTCTAATAATAATATTCATCATCTACTTATTTTATAAACTTCTATCTATTGAATATTCACGAAATATTTAAATCATGCTTTTATTATAAATCAATTATGGTTTTCTCTTTAAGGTTGTAAAAGGAACTTAAGGCAAGGCTCCAAAGTCTCCTGTCGACTCTTCAACTTTTTGTAAAATTCGCTTTCAGTACTAAAATATTATGAGTCAATGAAATAGAAAATTTGTTAATACTGATCAAGTTTCTTTATTAGATTATCTTGATATAATCTCTTTAGTATGCATTCAAACAGAAACTATATTATATTATTATTATCATCTCAAATATTTTGGTTACCTCATCTCGAGTTATAACCTCATTGAGGTACTTATCCAAGTTCCTTTCGCTAACTTCTTTGAATTTGTATTTTTGAGAATCAAGGAAGGTTGTAAGATCATAAGTGCTCACAATTCTTTTTGCAATCATTTCGGAGTAAACATTATATGCGATTCTTTTCACAACAAAATCACTATAGAATTTATTTGGCTTATCAACGGCAAAAATCCTTTTTTCATAATGAGCCAATTCCTTATACTTATCAAATTCCGATTCAAAGATATAGCTCAGGATAAACTGATTCAAGGCCATTTGATCTTTATATTGACGGACTGCTCCCCAGGTTTCAAATCTCCTGAGAATGTGATGGAAATAGACTTCAAGGATATAGTTCGGATTGAATTTGAACTGGAAATTATCTGAGTGCACTCTGAATACTTTTGAAACAAAATCAGCCATCTTAGAACGAATTTCTGGAATTTCATCTTGTAAAAGTCTAATAATAATCTTGCTAAAGCTGAGGAATGTGTCAAAGTCTTTGACGTTGTCAATAATTGATTTGAGGCTGAGTTTGAAACTCTTAATCACTGCAACTCTAAGGAAATCAATCTGGACAGCATGAGAATATCTATGGCAAATAGAATTATAGGTGGCTAAGAAATTCGATGTTTCGAGATCGTATCCTGTTTGGAGGTGGAGTGGAAGGAGAGCACCATATAGTTTTATTAAAACCTTCATGAGTCTTGAGTTTTGAGCAAAGCGTGAGATCAATATATCCAGACATGTTAGAAGTCCCTAAAGAAATTGAATTTGTTCTTCGAAAAATTTCATACTCTGACTTGGTTTTTCTTGGCAACAATTTCGCAACCGATATTGAGGATGATTCCGAGTATCTCAGAAATACATGGTAAAAACTCAGTACAGCTAATTATGTTAACGACTTTAACCTAAGGCTTAATTTTTACATGAAATTGTTTTCGCTTAAAATTCTGCATAAAAGATCCAATACAAATGCCTTGTCCTCATTCCTTACAGAAACAGGGCCCAAGTATTTAAGATATTTGTTCCAGTAGATTAACAAGGTTCTAAATAGTTCATTATCATCTTTTCTATATTGTTGGAAGCTAGTTATATATTTTTCAACGAATAAGTTGAGGAGTTCTTTATGAGCTTCAAGGTCTTTGTTGACGACTCGATCATAAATGAGAGTATATTGGAGGTATTTGACACGGAGAATGGAGTTACCAAAGTCAGTAGGAATTCTGAAACTTTCCTGTTTTAACTCTTCTTTGACCATTTGGAGACAGTAACCGTAAATATAAGCAAAGATCTCTTCGTAAATGATGTTGTGGTTATCTATTTGTTATCATAGTAAATAAGAATAAGGATCAGAAAACAAGTACCTCCAACGTATTTAAGTAGTTTCTTCATAATTTGGATGTAAACAGATGGGATAAGTGGACACCTAACATGGATCATGATATACCTCCTGTCACTAAGTTCAGCAACTAATATTTGTAAATTCCGTTTAAAGGTGTTCTAATAAAATATTTAAAAATATGAATTTAGAAATAGATTTACAGCTTCATTTGGATAGCTGTCTTGTAGTCTGAAATGATTTTTCAAGATATAGTAAATTTGTAACAAAAGCCCATGAGCAAAGTTGTGATCAGTCTTCAAACAGTTTGTCTCACTTAGGGTCTCCATCTCAAGCAACTGAACAATCTGATTGACAATAAGCTCATAAGGAATGAAAGGCAACACAGCTCTTGCACACATCAATCTTCCCATATAGTTTTTGTTATGGGCAGCTCTAATAAATAGAGGCAAAAATTTAGATAACTCTTCCATGGTAATGAATTTCCTAAGTTCTTTAGGGGTATCTTCCTCTTCTCCTTCTATGACATGATCTTCGTTTTCTGCTTGAGTACTTTGGATAGCGTCAATTTCGATTGATTTCTTGAGATAATTGTTTTTAAGGTCATAAGGAAGTAATCTTGACATTATAAGAGCAATGGGATACAAGGAAGGATAGAGGCTGTTTTGCTGATTCTCTTTGGAATTTAAGAATTTTGTTTTTTAAAAGAAAAATACATACCATTTGTAACATACTCTTGGACCTCTTTCAAAAAGAATTCTACAAGTTGCGGTGCTCGGGTAAAGAATTCAACAATATTCAAACTGTTGCGAATGCTTTGTTGATCTGCAACTTTCTCAGTACCAATAGTGCGCTTAGCAATTGAACTAAAGAGCATGAGTGCTGAATTTCTAACAATCCAATCGCTGCCAGAGAAACCCTTGACAGCTACTATGAATCCTTGACTAAGATAAGATTCAATATCTGCTCTCAAAGTGGAATCCTGGAAGACAAATCTAAACACAGTAAAACTAAATTATAATAAATTTTGTTCACTTAAGAACGTTGAGTGCATGAACCTGGACTTCTTCAGTACTTCCTTTCTCTGCAAGTTCAAAAAGCTTTTTCATGACTTTTGGGAAAAGTCGAGATTTCTTGCCATAAGGTTCCGATTTCAATAGACAGAGGATTGCTGGTGGAATACCTGCTGATCTCCTTAACACATTTCTAAAGTCACCTTGTTCAAGGGCATGAAGAATTTTATCAAGAAGCTCTTCAGCCAGATTTGGAAGGAGAGGATTTTTTGTTTCATACATGCTCTTACAGAGGATTGATAAACCTGTCAAAAATTATAAAAATAGGGAGATCAAAAAGTTTACCTTGAGCAATTCTGTCTATAGAGCCAAGATGCTTCACATTTAGAAGAGCATGGAAATAGGTGTTAACGAGAAGCTGAAGATCAGAGTTCTCAATAACACGTGCATTAATCTAAATTTCATCTAAGAAGAATGAAATAAGAGTACTTTACTTGATCAAGTGTAAGGATTAGGTTTGAAATGTTTTGGAAAAGCAGACCAGATTCCCTTGTCATGAGATAAAATGATACTACAACAATATTTTCCGAATCAAATTCTGCATTTTCATCCATGCCTTCCATCAAAGTATTTCCATAAAGAAGATTTTCGATATTTTTGAGTTTTGCAACTTTTGAGGCATCTTCTGGTTTATCAGAGAGAATGTGTCCTCGACAGTCAGTCGCAGTTGTCTTATTGACTAATTTTTTTATTAAAGCTTTGAATAAAAAGTATTGATTACCTTGAACTTCATTGAACTTCCTGGTTATTGTATTATTATCCAGAATGCATGTACTTATGTTATCAGCGGATAGTTTAGTCGCATATGACAAGACACTTGAGATAATCTCACTAAGTACATGGAAAAATCTTCTAAATTCCCGATTCTGATTTAAAATTTCCTCCTGTTGATAATTCGGCAATTCTTGAATCAAGAAACCCAACGAAGTAATAAGTCCATGAATCAAATTATTAGAATATTCAGTTTGATCTTCAAGGAAACTTTCTTGCATTTTCTGGAAACGTTCCTCAAGTACTCCAAGAATATAGTAAAGGAAATTTAGCGAAGGGGGAAGTGCTTCAGTATACTTTTTCACCTTTTCATTGAATTTCAAAAGTGAAAAATCAATTTTGTGAAGGAATTTCTTGTAAATAACAGCAAGAAGAGAGGCTCCACCCTCTGCATTCCGAATAACGGGATTCTTAGTTAAATCAATTGCAGTTGGTAACAATACATTGTGTAGATAGTCTTTTGTTACAAATTCATAATCATCAGGGAACCCTAAAATAAGTTCTTGAGCACTAGCCCGAATAGGTTCCCAAATGCTTCTAAGTGAGAAAAGGAGCAAATTGAAGAAGTTTGGATTAAAAGCATTAATAATATAAAGAAATGAGGTTCTATAAGATTTATCTAGTAAGCTTGATATGAATTTACCCTTTGCACATAAAACTCTTTTTATAAGAATAGTCTCTAAGCCCAAAGAAATGGAAGATAAGCTTGATGATTTCAATAGCTGGGAAAATAATTTCATGCTCAGCTTCTAATTAATTTAGATTTTTTGGATGTTATGTTAGTGAATAAACCTGGACGTAGTTCATGAGTCAACAAGCCAAACACGTTCTTAACAAAACTCAACATAACTGTGAAATTAGATTTGGTTTGTTTTGGGCCGAGTTTAGCTAAATCCTCTTCGCTAACACGCTTATTATTTGGAGGGAAGTGTTTAATAAGATTAGAATCATAAATTCTTCGTATTCTCACAAGGAACTTCTTCAAAACTGTGATTGTATCGTTTCTAAAATCAGAATAGGACGTTCTGAGATCTAATATAATTTGATTTACAAATTGAGATAAACACTTACTATATCGAAGGTAATCAAGCACGAGATGGTATTCAAAATTCGCTGGAATTTCTCCAGGTTTTGTTGAAGTTGTGATAAGTTCAAGGATAGACAGCATAATACCCCTGTTTCCATTGAGCATCATTTTCTATGAACATTGACTTTTTCAAAATAAATGTTAAGCTACCCTCAAGAATGGGATATCTATGACTAAATTTGTTTGAATTCCTGCGATGTTTTCCTTGAATCTGTAGGCTTGTTGACCCTCAGTATACTCAATTAAAGTATTTGCTCTAGCTGATTTTAGCAAGGAAACATAGCACCAGAGATAACTTTTCTTGGTCAAATCTTTCTTCATTAACTAAAAGAAAATCATTGAGTATAATGGTTCACGCAAACGAATTTACAATGTTAATTAAGTAACTTGAAGTAGCATGATTGATATTGCAGACGACTGGAATAATGTGGTTCATAATACCTAGACAGGATAAAGTCGTTTTGCTGAAATATTGAATACCTCGAATTGTTTTGAACTCTTCTTTTTCCAAACAGCCCAAAAACTCCTCAATCCAGTATTGGACCCATCTGGTAAACTTACTTTCTGGACTCAAATTGTTATCATTATTGTAAAGAGCATGAAGCTTAACAAGGATTCTTTCAAATAAAAGAACTGATGAGACAGTATGAAAATCTCCTGCTGAAGCCAAAAGCTCATAAATTAACCCCTAATAATATATAACAATAAAATAAATTAGAGGGAGTACTTTATTTTCTTTTAGTAAGTCTTGAACGTTCATATGATCAAGAAGAATAACCAGAGCATTATATTTCTTCTTGCTATTGGCGACATTTAAAGTGACAACCTTTTGCTTGAGATCTGTAAATGCTTTTTTACTTCTTGATTTTTGATCATCATTCTCAATTATAGTTGTCATAGTTTTGAATACTTCGTCAATTTGGTGAGTAACACCCCTAATATATAAATTACATGACTTGAAAATGAATTAATTTACTTAACAGGAGATTCCCAATTTTTCAAGAAAAGGTCTAAGAGCTCAGTATGAAGGTTTTTTTTTTCGAAGAATTTGGTCTTAAGATCTTCATTTTTTGAAACATTCTCAAGAACAATATTTAGGCTCTAAAAAGCTTCTAAAAACATATTACAAAAAATCTCTGACCTTGAAGGCATAATGACGAAGATTTATATTGGATTCAGTGCATGCACTGAGTGTAATAGAAAAGGGGCTTTCAGGAATAGTTTTGAAAGTGTTGAAAACATCAAAATTATCTTTGTAAGTCACAAGAGCTCGGATGACGGATAATTTTTTCAATTTGAGATTCTCTTCGGTTTGGATATAAACATTTTGAGAAAAAGGGCTCGAAACCTCGACACCAGTTAAATGAAAATTTTCAAATTCTGGCTCATCAACCTTTAATGCAAGCTGAGAATTTCAATAGTTTGCTTACTTACTTGTAAAATCAATGCATCTATAACTACAGCAATGATGGAGCATTGAGAAGTAGTTTCATGATTTAGTCGATTGACTGAAGATAAATAGACTCGGCAAGCTAGAGAGATGGTCATTAGATCGATTTTAAGATCAGTATCATCTTGGGCTACTCTTTCACGGATTTCATCTTTGAAGTTATTGATTACATTGATTAAGTTTCTTAGCTCCTCTGCCATCCTAGATATAATGTCAGAACAATTAATTCATAGATATAAGAAGATATTGTAAAAATTGATCAGAATGAAGAACTTACACATTAAGAAACTTGACAGAGATATGCTTATTTCTTTCAAAACTTGTCGTCAGCTGATTCAATATGATAGTATGAGCTTTAAGGAATAGGCCCAAAATAACTTCAGATCCAGCAGCTAGAGTTTGTAGTAGGTCTCCAAACTGATTCATAATCCTGATTGCTTCGTCAATGTTATCAATATTGAGTTCCCACTTTGGATTTTTTACATCTGCATCATCTCTTGAATAAACTTGGATAATCTCTTCAAGAGAAACTCTGCATGAAGTTTCAAAAATGTCATAGATCTATATTAGTAAATATATAGATCTTTAATAGATTTACATCATTTGCATAAGAATCATAATCTAGAAAAACATCAATCAATTCGTTGATTAGCCCTTTGATATCCTTTATTTTCCCAAGAAAAGTTTCCTTGCAAAAAGCAATGAGTAAATCTGTTATAAAGGGCCTAAATTCTTGATCAACAATGAGATCAGGATGCTCTTTTTGAAAGTTTCGGAATCTTTTGTAGGCATCCTTAAATGAATACAAATTCTCAGCATTTACAAAATCCTGTAGAATTTTAAGAATCACAACATTTGGAGCTTTGGGATCTGCGTCTTTGATTCCTTTGATCTTTTTATCAAGGTTTGGTTTTAAGCTAAACTCGTAACTGTATAAGAAGTCGACTTTTCTTTGATGATAATCGTCCATTTTGAAAAAAGAAAAGTATTTTTAAGACAAAAAATTTAATTTTGCTTGTGTGTTGAAAAAAGATATGTTTTATTTGAAATTGAAAAATATAGGTCGTAGCTTTTTAATAAAAGATTCATAAAGTAATTAAGTTAGAATGTGATTTTTAAATGCTTACTGGAAGATCTTCAGAAATAAATCCAATTTTGACAAAGTTAAAACTCAAAAAGTTTCTGAAAGATTCAGGTCAATTATATCTCTAGGAAATCCGAAAGTAAAACAATTTCAAAATTTACTTTTACAATTTTTTTTTTTTTGATAAGATCAAAAGATATGGATCTCGCCATTTATTTAATTTCAGCAAATTTTCCTTCTCGATATTCGCATATTTGAGATCTAGGAAAAACTCGATTTTTACTAAAATTCATTTCGGGAAATTTGCATCGCTACCTTGTAATAAAAGTTAACCCTTTGAGGAGCGGGAGAAAATTTTAATAGGGAAAATATAGTTGTTTCCTACAGGAAACACCCGCTCCTCTAAGGGTTAAAATAAGAAAGATATTTGAAATAGCTGAATAACTCTTTGTAAGCTCTAAAGATATTATATAGCTTATTACTATGTTAAAGAGACATTTAGGAATAATGCTTTGGTTAAATTGTCATCTCTCTCCATCAAGTAGTGGAATAAATTCAAGAATATGCTTTCTAAAAAAGAACAAATTTTCTGATTAGATTTCACTTGGCAAAGCCAGTTCAGTAATTTTTCAAAAGAAATACACAAACCAAGTTTAGAAACAGGGAAAGGTTTTATTAATTATTTTTATAACTGTAGAAAATTATAACTAATTAAGCATAAGTTATAGTTAAATGATAAAGCACATGAGTTGCAGCTAGTCTCATAATAATAAATTTTTCCACTGCAAATTAACAAACAGCAAAGAAATGGCTGCATTCACAGCTAAACAAATCAAAATCAAGCTTCTCTGCGAAAGAGCTGAAAAGGAAGACTTCCTCAAAGAAGACCTTGCTGCTCAAGGGCTTACCAATAAAGAAATCGATGAGTACATCCAAAATAAGAGAATGGAACCTCACAGAAAACCCCAAACTACTCTTCCTTTTGAGGAAAGTACAAAATCAGTTACTATTCTTAATGGCACAAATATTGGACTTCCAAACACTCACTTAGTTACAACAAGTACCAAAGATTTGATGGCCAATGTCCAGAGAAAGTTTGATAAATACAAAAGCTTGAAGAAGACAGAACAAGAGCTCAATTTAAAGGACCGAACTGTTGAGGAGAAAGACAAGGCAGCAGAGACAATCCTTAGAAAGACTCGTAAATTTATAGTCTTTGAGTTGTTTATAATCGATATATTTAGAAAAAGCTCAGAAAAAAGTGGAATTAGATAACGCTATAAAACAACAGAACTTCAGAGACCATATGAATGAAATGTATAGTGGTTTGGACACACTTAATAAGATGCCAACCGCATCTCATTATAATGAACAATTCGGTAATATAATTTTTATGATAAAAAATAATTAATTATTTTAATAGTCTTTGATAATGCCATGCAAGATCTTTGCGATCATACTAACTTTGACCATCATTTGCTGCAAAATGATTTGAAGTGGTACAATGAAGCCTATGTTAAATACAAAAGCACGATGAGAAAATAAAAGAGCTAAAAAAATTTTTTTAACATTAGTTTTTTTTTAATACAATGTGCTATGATGTTGTAATTACGAAGTTTTGGATGATATTTTGTGGCTTCATAATTTCTTTTTATTCTGAAAATATTTCGTAACTCCTAATTAAATTGATGCAAAATATAATCTCTTGAAAATATATGACCTCTAATTTTCTCACGCTCTTCTCAAGAATTGTTTTTGCTAAATCAAATGAAAAAGAAAATGAATTTCTTATTTTTTCAATTTTGTAATATTTAAGCTTCCAAATGAATTACCCTTCAACATTGAGCTCACCTCTATTATCGATTTATTTCAATGGTCATTTTTGTGAAATAAAGCATGCAAAACAAACAAAAAAATAGAAAAAAAGAAATTCAAATCTAAATTGCTTCTTTTCAAAAAATTTTCACTTTAATTAAAAAGTTAATGGGCAGATCTTTTTTTTCATGTTCCTGACTTTTAGCAGAAACTAACTTTTTTTCCTATCTGCAAGCACTGATTCTACTCGACCATATCTCTTTCAGATTTTCTTCAACTTTCTCTTTTTCTCTTTCTCAGAAGAGAGCAATTAAAAGTAGCAAGGCCAATCATTATGTTCTGGCTCATTGGTAAAAGTTTCTCTGTGGCTCTTATCCTTTCTGACTGTATCAAACTTCGAAAAAGAAGAGATCAAAAAGGAGTAAGTCCGTCTCTGCCCCTACAGCTTTCAGTCTTGGATGTCATAGATATTCGCGCCAGAAAAAAATTTGAATTTCAACTCTTGGTGAGGAAGGAAAAGCTCATCACCCACAAACTTAGGAGTAAGATGGCTTAACTTTTATAACCCTACTTATGAGAATTCAACTGTAATTCTTCGATTAGATATATTTTGTGTATTTTGAATCTAATTCGTACGATAAATACAGCCCTTTTCATTCAACTTACATATTTATACATAGCGTATGGCTTTATGACTTCTTAGTCGCCCGAGAGAAAAAAAAATTGCTTCCTTTCTCTTTTTTTGGATCAAGGGGTTCGAAACCCTCTCATACAAGCATAGACTTGTGTAAAGTAAACTTTAAGCAGATATAAAGATCGCAAAAAAGATAATGATAGGATAGAAAGGCTTAAGATTGATAAAAATTGTTCTTTATGACCAGAATTTCAGTAAATGTAAAGCAAAATGTAATGAAGAAGACATATTCTTAAATTTTTCGGATCGAAAAGTACTGTAGCTTTCTATTATCAGTTCCTCTTGAATTTTATCTTTGACACTATGATGCAATGATGGACAAAACAATATTTTTTTGTTTAAAAAGGATTATAAGAGTTCTAATTTTAGTTTTCGATGTCATAGTGCACATTCTTACGGACCTTGACTCCTTTCATGCATAACAGAATTCATTTAATTTTAAAATTGGAGGATGCATGATCCGAAAATATGATTCATAAAATTTACTAGCACCTTTTTTTTCATGTTCGCCATTTTTCGACGCTGAGACGATTATAATTTGTTCCCTTGGTGCCTGATGATTGTAAGACTTTTCGACTTGAAATTATCAAACGTTTATATTGTGTCGCCAAAAATACTCTAATTTTAGCAGTAAATTTAAGGAATTACTCTCTTTTCCTTTTAAAATGAATCTCCTGGGTTTTGAAATCTATTTTCGACTGATTTCTAATGATTGCCTATATTTAGGGTATGATATGTTGTTATTGTATTTGAATCAAAATGATGATAGGTTATCTTAAAAATGGTCTTTGTTATATATTTTTCCTTTGAGTATGAACTTGGTTCAGTACATTTTGTCTCTTTAACAGATGTTTCTAAGATATGATTAATGAAAATAATAGCTAAATTTAGCTGTATTTCGTCGAAGCAAACTCTGGATAGAATAATAAAAAGAGATTTTTGTCATGGTTAATTTCAGTTTTAATTTTCTTTCAAATATAACTGTTAACTGTCAATTAATGTACTGGATCTTGTCTAAATTTAAAGACAGGAAAAGAACTTTAGGCCGAAATAAAAAAAGTGACTCAAACTACTACCGGTAAAAAGATTAGAAATTGAGAGACAAAGAAGAATTCCATTTTCTGATAATTTCTTCTCGGAAATCGATAGGATTCATAAATTTACAATCTGAAAAAAGAAATTTCCGATGTTACTAATCAGTTTTCATGCCTGAGTGAGAACTAAATAATCAAGATTCTTGTCTGTTTATTCTTTCTCTTTCATAAGTTATTGTCTGTTACTACAGATAAGTTTAACCATTTAATTTAATGTGTTTAATACAAAGTTTATGATAATCAAGAACATTCTATTTATGATCAGAAAGAGTTTTTATTACCAGAAATCTCTTGAAAGATGGTTTCACCTCTTGTTTATCTATTATAGGATTATGGAACTTTACTTCTCTACAAAACTCTTAGATTTTCAGTATAGACTTTTATGAAAAATTTGTTTTATTCTAAAATTTCGGTGAAAAATAAGGCTAAATCTGACAATCATCTTTATTTGCTTTCAAAATTTTAATTGTAATTTTATTAGCAAAAACTATTTAAGTCAAACTTGATTGAATTTAACAACTTTATTTAATTTTTTCTCTTTTTTACAAAAAAATACGATACAGTTAACCGCACTGTCACCCTCTATCCCTTACATTTCTTCTCATCATGGTACTTACCACAAAAAAGACCCTAGAGAACCCACTTCTATCGACCCAATTTGATCTTGAAGATGAGACCAGTGTTCAGTCTGATTCTCGAGATAGTATTTCTCAGAAGATGAGCATACTTGCCCAGGATGCTCTTCCGACTATTTCGGGCCATTTAGTATATGCAGTTACTACTTTTATCTACGTCTATTTCGTCGGCCATCTAAATAATCCCCTGCTTCTAGCTGCGGTATCTCTAGGGCAACAGTTTTCGAACGCTCTTTGTTTTGCAATTCTGTTCAGTCTAGATTCAGGATTCGCTGCACTTGCTTCACAAGCATTCGGAGCTAAAAATCATCATAGAGTTGGTATTTACTATCAAAAGACATTGATTGTTTATGCACTAACTGCTATTCCATGCACTTTTCTCTTGTGGCATGGTGAAAAAGTGCTAAACTTTATAGGAATCGAGAATGAAGTCGTCAAAATTACCGCTCATTATGTGAGATGGATGATCCCAGATTTTTATATTTTAATCATTAATGAAAGTACTAAGAATTATCTGATGGCCCAAAACATTTTCAAAATTCAATATATCCTATCAGGAATCTCATCCGTTTTTGCTTGCCTAAATTGTTTATTTTTTATCACATATGCTCAAATGGGTATTGAAGGAATTGCTCTTGCAAGGATTTGTACTGATCTCATGATGACTTCTGTTTTAATTGGATATATTAAAATTTGTAAACCTTGCGAAGAATCATGGATTCCTTGGGCACCTGCTGAAATTATCCAAGATTTATGGCCCTATTTCAAACAAATTTTTTTAATCGGATTTCCATTTTATGTGGAATGGCAATCTTGGGAAGCTAATGTTTTAATGATTGGACTTCTTAACAATACCTATGTAATGGCTGCTTGTGGAGCAGGATTTCCTATTATTGAATGTCTCTGGAGCTTCTTTGCTGGTCTTGCTTCGACAATGAGTGTTTATGTTGGAAATGCTGCTGGAGAAGGAAACACCGAAAAAGCAAAAACTTTTATTAAGGCAGGGTTTTTGTTGAATTGTGTTCTAATCGTAGGGTGTTTTATTGCTGCAAACATACTAAAGGAGACAATTGCCCAATTTTTGGTTGATGATAAAGAAGTCCAAGAAATTCTTGCTAACTTAATTATGATTTATAGTATTGTTTTTATCTCAGATGGAAATCAAATAAACTTAACAACGATTTTGAGGATGATTGGGAAAGAGAAAGTCGTCTTCAGAAGTGCTTTGACTTTCCAAACGGTAATTGGAATCAGCCTTGGATACATTATTGGAGTGAGATGGATGAATAGCTATGTCGGAGTCTGGATTGGACAAGGGATTGGTGCTGTTATAATGTGTTCATTTATGGCCTATAACTTGATCACACTTGATTGGGATTGTGAGGTGAAGAGAATTCATAAGAAGATGATAACAGAAGGAGAAGAACAAATGTCAATTGAGATGATTGGTATGGAAATTAACAAATAGATAATAAAAAAATTGTTTTCAAGCTTTAAAAATTAGACAACTACTTTCTTTAAGATCAAGGATTATTAGAAAAGAAATATTAAGTCTTATTTGATACTTATACTTCTACTTTGTTCATAAAAAAAAATAGAATTAGGTAGAATAGGTATAAGAAAAACAGATTAAGAAAGGTTATGCTATATTATGCTTCTCCTTAGAAAAATAAATGTAATAAATCTGCAAAACTTATGTAGGAAAAATTAATAATAATGTCTTATAGAATGCTAGGACAGACGTAATTAGAATCATCATCTAAAGATGAGTTAGTTATTTGTGAAATTGACAACTCTTCGAATGGTATTACCAAAGAGATTGTTACTTTATCATGAATTTTACTGCTATAACAACTGTTGTTAATAAGGGGTTTCAATTCATGATGATACACAAATAACAATCGTCTAGGGCATCTTTTCTAAATGAATTTCAAAAATACATAAATAGATAATTATATTTGAGAGCATTTCATACCATATTTGTTGTCATGATGGATTTACTGAGATAATTTGCCCCTTTCTTGAAAATAAATTCATAATAACAGAAAATATTATAAAAGGAAAAATAAATTTTCCTATAGGAGAAAATTTGAAATATACATTCAAAGATAAAAAAAGCTTTCAAAAAATACAAAAAAGATATGTTCTACATCTCTTCATTTGTTTCAAAAATTTACTAGTATCGTCATCTTCATTCACATTCGATCGAAACATCAGTTAGTCTCTGATGATCCCATATCCCTTTATGAATCTCACCTTCTTTAGGAATAAAAAATCCTTCTCCATGCATCATATTATTATCCCATTCTCCATCATATACATCTTCATTTGCCCATTTATATCTTCCATTTCCATGCATTGTGTCATATTGAAAATCTCCTTCATAAGAATCTCCATTTGGAAGCATCATGTAGCCTCTCCCTGATCTTTCACCTCTTGACCATGTCCCTTCATATTTTGTTCCATCTGGAAGAATTAGAGTTCCTTCTCCACTCTTCTGATCGTTATTCCATTGTCCATCATAAATTCCTCCCTCTTTGTAATAATAAATCCCATGCCCATGCTTCATTCCAGATTTCCATGAACCTGAATATCTATCGCCTTTTGAATAGAAAAACTCCCCTGAACCTTCTTTATCATCATTTTTCCATTCACCATGATATTTTGATCCGTCCGTGTAGCAATACAGGCCCATTCCATATTTCAATCCGTTAAGCCAATCTCCTGAGTACTTGTCACCATTGGAATAAGACATTTCTCCGAATCCATTTGGCTTATTATCCACCCATTGGCCTTCGAATTCTGCTCCATTTGCGTATAGTATCCTTCCTTTGCCTAGTTTTTCTCCTTGGATCCAATTTCCTATGAACTTGTCTCCAGTTGCAAAATAAAATGTTCCAAGGCCATGTCGTTCACCATTTTCCCAATCTCCTTCATAGACTTCATTGGTTGCAAAGAAAAAGAATGCACCTTTCCCGTGTTTCTTATCATTTCTCCAATCTCCCAGATATTTATTTTTATTACAATAGTAATAAACACCTTGTCCATCTTTCATTCCATAGGCAAGAGTTCCTTCATATCTTTCTCCATTTGCAAATAGGTAAACTCCTCTCCCATGAAATTGGTCCTCCTTCCATTCACCAGCATATATATCTCCATTTTTGTAGTAATAGATACCATAGCCTTCTCTTTGTTTGACTCTCATCGAGCCTTCATATCTGGCTCCATCAGGATATGTCTTCGTAATGATTCCGTCTCTATAGTCATCTTTTTCTGAGCTGTAGACAATCTGTTCATGAAGTTCTCTCAAAACCGATTCATTGGTTCGATAATCTAATAAAATAATTAAAAATAAATCTTAGAATTAGCTCTACCATAATCCTTCAAAGGAGAAAAGGCTCTTCTTAAGATATAAGGAACAGTAACCTCATATCGAGTCTTCTCTTCTACAGGTGTGTCCTTAGCCATTGTGATTTCAGGGCTTCTTGATCTTGAATATCTTCCAAAACTTTCATCTTCACTTGAATTCTTCTTAGAATGATTAGTATGAGTCGCCGAAAGGTGACTAGCTCTTCTTGTTGAGGCTGCAGTATCTCTTCTTGAAATTGGAGTTTCAGCTCGCTTATGTAGACTCAGTTTTCTCTCTTTGTTTACAATAGTATATGTCTCGAAAAATTCGCTGCCTGGTTCAATTTTGAACTCTCTTTTGCTTGGAGTCTTCTTATGAGGACTAGTCTTCAGCTTTTTAGGTGTTTGAGCATCAGAGATGCTTGAAGGATGCCTCCTGTTTTGCGAGGAAGAACATGTAGTAACTTCTAAGGAGACAAAATCTTCTCTTTCTACAGGTTTCAATTTGATCATTTTTTCAATCAAACGCACAAGTTTTTCTGAGTAGACAGTTCTAAGCAAATGAAGTTTTTCAGCAATTTTAACATTATTGACAGTCATCTTATCCCAAGAATAAAGATCTTCAATTCCACCCAGAGAGCATATAAATAGCAAAGTCATTCCAAGAGAAAATGTATCAGATAAGAAAGGGTCAAGAGAAGGTTTTGGATTCTTTTGTGAATAAGCATAAAGGATTTCTGGAGATAGGCAACATTTGGAGTCTAAAGGAAGGCCACCAAGAATAAGTTGATGGTAGATGGTTTGATGCTTTATGCTCCAATGAATTTTGCAGTCACCTTCTTTCGTGAGGAGGATTGTTCTTGGTCTAATGTTTCCGTGCGGAAAATTATACATTTGAAGTTTAGAGAGAATTGAAATGCATTGCTGAGCAATTTTCCAGATTTCCTCTTCGGAGAATGCTGTCTAAAAATCATAATTAATTTTGAAAAGGAATCTCCAGCTTACCTTGTTTTTCAAACGAAGACTGACTTCTCTTTCAAGATCATGATCAAGATGTTCTCGAATCTGATAGAAATTACAGCTCTTGCTACTTGAAATTGGCAAGATTCTATAAGTGTAACCATAAAACTTTGTGGTATAGGAACAATTCCCTAATTTTAATAGATGTTCACAGATTTGAATTTCTTTTTCAAAGAGCTCTTGTGATCGAATGGTCTTCTCTTGAACAATTAGAGTTCTGTTCAAAACAGTATCTTTTATCAGAGTTGCTTCTCCAAGAACAGCATCTTTGTATTTTCGGATGAATTTGAAACGAGCAGTGTAGTCTTTGTAATCAATGAATGCAGAAGATGGATGATCCATTAGAAGGAAGGAAATGATATGTGTTTTTTTTGAATATTATATATTGATTTGATGTTGGCGTAAATATAGTCGACGGATCATTAATTTTAACTGAAATTTATGAAAAATTGCGCACATTTTTTAACTGCTTCCGAAATTTTTATCAGAAAAATTTAGATTAGGAAGTCGACTTAACTGTCAAAATTAGACAAAACATGAAAGAGGAACTCATTTCAACAAAAGGCATTTGCTGAATTTTCTTCCTAGTGTTATCAGAAGAGCTTTTGAAAGGTTCTCACATTTTTGGGATGAACTCATTAATTGGCAAACAAAGAAGAAGATCAACAAAAATAGAATTCTAGGCTTCAGACTCTATAGAACAAAATAATGCAAAAGGCCAGGTTCATTCAAATTTGATGAAGATGTAAATGAAGTCAAAGGTAAGTAGTATACGCTATTGAATAGTAATATGCATTCTTTATTTTTCTAAATTTTCAGCTTTGAATAATAGAATGTTTCGTTATTTTCTTCATATTTTCTTTTCCTCTCTTCTAGTAATCCTTAAAGATAGATCTATTCATCTTAATCTTTGGTTTATTGCATAAAAAATTCGATTCAAAGAGAAGGCTAAAATTAATTTTAACTATCTGTTAAGAAGTGGCTCCAATTTTCTTTCAAAACATTCAAGAAAAGAAATTGAGAAAAAACAAATGCCGTGAAATTTTTATCATAAGAAATGAAAAAAATTTAGTGTATTAACTTCAATTAACTTTTCATTTTCTTTCATCTTTCAGTGAGATATTTGAACTTAAAAACAAAATTTTTTCCAATAAAAAGTCTCTTGTTTCTGATTTATCAATTATTAATGAAAGAAATTGAGAAATTTAAGAATAATCTCTCTTGGACAATTCGAAAGTTTCTACACAAAAAAATTCCACTAAATAAATACAGTAGTAAAAGATTTAAAATCTATTTGGACAATAAAAATGCATACATTATTATTATTAGCAAATAGATAACTACGCATAAATATTGTATTACATTATTTCTTTATATCATTTCATTCTATATCTTTTTTATCAGATCAGGCTTTTATTTTGTTGGATATAAGTCAAGAATATCTTCATCATATAATGTCAATGATATTTATAAACAGTATCTACATAACTTGTAACTTGATAGGTACTGTATGAGTATGTATTGCGCAGGAGGACGTAGCAAACTACTACCCTCACAACAACAACAAAAAATAGACACAATAGTTTCAAAATCAAATTTCTTCTTAAAGGTCTTCACAATTAAAATCTTTTTTTTTTCAGTCCTTATGCTGTTCAAAGAAATAATGGAAGTAACTTCAGTTTTTTTTCAAAGTCAGACTTATAGAAGAATTTTAAATTAAAACTACTTTTTTTTCGTCAAATTTGCAATCTTGTTCCAAAACATGATATTTCTAGGAATCATTTAATTACTATATCTTCATTTTTCTCAAAGAATATATAATCAGTAAAAGTTCATAAGGATATTACAATTGCTTACAAAGTTGATGAATAAGTTAGAGCTAATCTAATCCAAAACACCCTCGTGAGGAAAATATTCCTTCCAAATCAAGGAATAAACTTTCATTCTAGATGTAATACTCTGAATCTAAATTAGACGCTTCAGAATATAAAGTAAGAAATTTTCAATTTATTTCTTTAGTCTTTGTTTTTTTACTCTAAAACTAAATTTTGAGACTTTTTTTTTCAGATAAAGTATTTGTTGATATGATAATAATGAATAATTTTCCGTTTAATTTCATACTTCTTTACGTATAATGCTACTTTATGAAATAGGCATTTTTTGCCTCTTACTTTCTTCAAGTTTTCAATAATCTTGAAGACAATTTACTCATTTTCCTTGACCTTGAACTTGAGATTTCCTCATTTTGTAGTCAGCGCTGGCTCTCAACTAAAACAAATTAGGGGGAAAAAAAATGTTATAATTTACATTGGGTTCAACTTTTTCAGTGACACTAACAGCTTGGTCATATCTGTTCTTGATGATGGCGAGTTGTTCAGTAGTTTCCTTGACGCTCAAGTATAGGTTCTCAAGAACGGCATACTTGTTTTGCCATTCTTCGATGGTTCTGATCTTCTCAATGATGATGTTATTGAGTCTCTCGTTTTCAGAAGCGAGGAGAGAGAGCTTGCCCTTGAGATCATTAATAAGTCTTTCTCTGTCATCAACAGTAGCCTTAAGTCTAGCTTCAGAGTCAGAGAGTTGAGCAACTCTAAGTCTAAGGTCATCAATTGTCTTGGTTCTTTCAACGAGAATGGCATTGAGTCTGTCTCTTTCTTCAATAACAGCTCTAAGTCTGAGTTCAAGGTCATTGACAATAGCCTTAAGTCTGGCTTCAGAATCAGAGAGTTGAGCATTTCTAAGTCTGAGTTCATCAATAGCCTTGGTTCTATCAATAATGATGTTATTAAGTCTTTCATTTTCAGAAGCAAGGAGGGAGAGCTTGCCCTTGAGCTCATTAATAAGTCTTTCTCTGTCGTCGAGAGCAGCCTTAAGTCTAGCTTCAGAGTCAGAGAGTTGAGCAACTCTTTGTCTAAGGTCATCAATTGTCTTGGTTCTATCAATGACGATGTTATTGAGTCTTTCATTTTCAGAGGCGAGAAGGGAAAGTTTGCCCTTAAGGTCATTATTTTCAGCTTCAGACTGGCCAAGTCTAATTCTGAGAGCTTCAATGATTTTTTCTCTGTCGGCAATGATGGCTTGGAGTTGATTCTTGTCCTTGCTGGCAAGGTCGAGTTGCCCTTCAAGATGGGGAATGACCGCATTCTTGTTTCTTAATCCTTCATTTTCATGATGTTTATCAACAACGAGGGTATTGAGTCTTTCTCTATCTTGCTGAAGTCTTTCCTTCTCAGCGAGGAGAAGAGCCAATCTTCTTTCGATGTCACCGATTTCAGCAATTCTGGCTCTGAGCTCATCTATGGTCTTGGTTCTTTCAACAAGAAGACTATTGAGTCTGTCGTTTTCAGAGGCGAGGAGAGAGAGTTTTCCCTTGAGTTCGGCAATGAATCTTTCTCTGTCCTCAAGGATAGCCTTAAGTCTGGCTTCAGAGTCGGAGACTTGAGCAAGTCTAACTCTGAGTTCATCAATTGTCTTAGTTCTTTCAATAATGATGCTGTTGAGTCTTTCATTTTCAGAGGCAAGGAGGGAGAGTTTTCCCTTGAGTTCAGCAATGAGTCTTTCTCGATCTTCAAGAGCAGCCTTAAGTCTGGCTTCAGAGTCGGAGACTTGAGCAAGTCTAACCCTGAGATCATCAATAGTTTTGGTTCTATCAACGACGATGGAATTAAGTCTTTCATTTTCAGAGGCAAGAAGAGAAAGTTTTCCCTTAAGTTCATTGTTTTCAGTTTCAGTTTGGTGGACCCTAAGTCTGAGGTCATCACAATTTTTGGTTCTTTCAATGAGGAGAGCGTTTAGTCTGTCTCTTTCTTCAATAATAGCTCTAAGTCTGAGTTCGAGATCAGCTACTGCAGCTTTAAGTCTGGCTTCAGAGTCGGAGACTTGAGCAAGTCTAACTCTGAGTTCATCGATAGCTCTGGTTCTATCGATGACGATGTTATTGAGTCTTTCATTTTCAGAAGCAAGGAGGGAAAGTTTGCCCTTGAGATCGTTGATTTGGAGGTTTTCAGTCTCGAGTTGGCCAACTCTGTTTCTGAGAGCTTCAATGACTTTTTCTCTGTCGGCAATGATGGCTTGGAGTTGATTCTTGTCCTTGCTAGCAAGGTCGAGTTGTCCTTCAAGATGGGGAATGACAGCATTCTTATTTTTTAATCCTTCATTTTCATGATGTTTATCAACAACGAGAGTATTGAGTCTTTCTCTATCTTGCTGAAGTCTTTCCTTCTCACCGAGGAGGAGAGCCAATCTTCTTTCGATGTCACCGATTTCAGCAATTCTAACTCTAAGAGCATTGTTTTCTTTTTCTCTTTCACCGAGGGCTTGATGGAGCTTCTCGTTGTCAGCAGAAAGGAGTTGGACTCTGGCAACATTGACTTCAATGCTGTTATATCTGTTTCTCCAGTTTTCACCTTCTTGGAGAGCACCACTGAGTTGCTGAGAAAGGTGTTGATTTTCTCTGGTCAACGCGGCAATTCTAGCTTCGAGGTCACTGATCTTAATGCTGTTGACTCTCAAACCCTCGTTCTCTCTTCTGAGTCTTTCGATCTCATTGTGGAGTTCGGTGGTTTGGCCGTATCTGAGCTTGAGAGCTTCGTTCTCGCCCATGAGATTTCTATTGAGACTAGTAAGTCTATCGAGCTCAACGTTGATGAGGACAAATTGTTCCCAAGTGAGAGCTGGGGTCTTGATTGAACTACTATAGCTGTACCCTGCGTAAGGATCACTCATATGTTAATAGATGATAGAGAATATTGAATAAATATGATTTTTTTTTGTTTTAAATTATAATTTAGACTAACAATTCAGACTTAAATATCCAGAAATGCTTTCGTTTAAAATTAATGACAGCAATTTCCATAATAGATTTGATCTTATGGATGATAACTAATGGACAAAATTTAATATCTTGATGGTTAATCTACGTCATAAAATCTTTCTAAGATTGTCAATTATAGTCCATAAAACTCAAAATTTATGAAATTTCATTATGATTTGAGATTTCATGACAAAAACCAAAGAGAAAAAAAGCTTTACATTTGAACCGAGGCTTCTACAATCCTTGAAAACTTCATTAATAAAAATCATATAATACTTTTCAATTCAAAAAAGTTTAACCACAATTTGCTATTTAGAAATTCGAAAGTGATGCACACTTTCATTGTCTTGCAAATTGGATAGGTTTTTTTTAGGTTAACAATTTGATAACGATCAGTTTTTCATTAGATTATTGGAAAAAATTAAGTTAATCATCATTTTGAACATTTCTTTTAAAGTATTCGAAGGATTTACCACTTTTCATTCCTAAACATTATATTTTGAAGATAAAATGGCGAACTATTTTACCAATCTACCTGTGTTATACCATCTCTATAATATTTTAATATTTTCATTTTTTTCCCAAAAACTCCTTCTTCTGAATTTTCCTATCAAGCATGAAAGAAGATCTCGAATCAAATCGTTTTCTTTCATGATAAGATTCCTAGGACAATCATCTCCTCTTACTTTTGAGGAGAAAACATTCATCGCTTAAGAGTCGTAGATTAAAATTTATTTTAGCTTTTCAAAAAGAATCGTTGTAACAGACATATCGATACTTGTGGCAACAAAATATTCTAATTAAATTTTACTTTTCTAATTGAAACTGACTTAATAAAACGATAAGAATAAAAACTGATACATCCTATAACGAACCCCATAACTCTTTTGAGAAACCTATGTTTTAATCCCTATTCTGGCTCCTGATTTTCTCAATGCGAATATGTAATGTTATGTGTCGATAATGGACTTAATTTTTCTGTTCTGCAAGTAAAAATTTCAGAAGAAACATCAACGAAAAGAAATTTCGTGTTATCTTAAAAGATTTTATATATATTATTTGGGACAACTGAAGATTTAAAATGACCGAATATCTGGAATCAAATTTTTAAGATCAGAAAAAAAAAAGCATGAATAAACATTTATTTCTAAAGAAATATATTGTCATTAGGTTTAGATTCAGGTTCTTTATGTGTCCAAATCTCGAGACTATCAAATGAAAAAATCACTATTTAATTTAAAATTTACCTATGCTTCTAAAATTATCTAAAATTAAATATTGAGTTGTGACGAAGTATTCAAAATTTCTTGTTATTAATTCATAATAATTTCTTATATCATCTATTCCTTTTCAGGTTTTTTGAAAGAAAAAGAAATTTTTATCAAGTAAAGGGCTTAGGTCAAGACGGAATTCAAGGGTAATGATACTAAATTGGAAGTATTCTTATTTTTAGAAATTTTACATATGAACGTTACGATATGACTGCTTATCGTTTGAAGAGTCACTTCTTAAAAAAATTTCTTAGTGAGTTTATTTCATAATAAAAATCTTGAAGCCCCTTCTTTTTTCCCCAAAATTACTTTGATTCCATTCAAGAAATAAATTCAAGACTTGAAGATGAACCTATAGAATTCCTATCTAATGTGTTTAATTAATACCTTCAAGTTTTACTATTTTCTTTCTAAAAAATTATTCAATAATAAATTACAACATAAAACTTGAAACAATTGAAATTTGCGAACGCTTCATCTATTTGCAAGATTTATCACAATAAAGGCAGAGGTTCTCAGGGTGAGCGAAAAGTGTAAATATTTTTTTGTTAATAAAAGAGTGTCTAAGACTTCTACTAGTCAAATTGCCTTTAAAGCGATAATGTATTGATATTTTGAATTTTTAAAGATACATTTCTTGATCTGTAGACAAATTCCTTAAATTAGCTATAATTTAGAAAAATAATGAAACATAGTTGAGAAAAAAAAATTGTGCGTGGATTATTATGACTGAATAAATAAATATATTTTTAGAAATTAATATCTTAACTCTATTAACACGTTTTTATACAGCTTATTTCTTTATGTTATTCAAGAAAGTTAGATTTGCATCTAGGTAGAATCCCTAAATAAGATCCTTTCAAAGATGAAGTTATTTGGCTTAGACTTCTTCTACAAGAGAATTTTGACGAATCCTTTCGAAAAAATTATCAGCTAAAATATTATCCTCTCATATGTTTCCATGTCATCTGATATAATTTATAATTATAAGAACTCTTTATTACTTTTGCATAATCATTGTGACATGAAATTTATTAGACAATCAGAATATTACAATTAAAAATGAGAAAAGCTGCAACATAGAATCAAGGTTTTTATTAAATGAAGATTTTCTCTCGCTTCCCAAGGATTTAAGAGGATAAACTTCTTAGTCCTCACAAATGATTTGTGCAGCGATATCCGTCTACAGAAAGTCTATTCCTCAAATTTTTAATAGAACATCTATTTAAGGTGGCTTATATAGTCATTATCGATTATTCTGACATAATCAGAAATGAGACTAGATTATAGTGATATCAAAGATTCCTATAAGTCAATTAAAGATACGTCACCACTAACTAATGACAAGTTTAGGTAGTTGAATTTATAATGAATGAAATAGAATGGATATAATTTTGATAGAGTTTGGCCCAGCCAAAACTAAATCGAAAAATATTCTCATCTTAGTACCGTATTTGAGTCTGTCAAAACAATAGTAATTCAAAAATATAAAGCCATCTTTTAACCCTTAACCCGTGCAATGGACACTATAGTGACAAAATAGACGTAAATTTCTCGATTTGCACAGGTTAAGGGTTAATAAATTAAATACTGTATCTTCATAAATTTGAAATTATCGAACAAGTTTTACCAGTGTTGGGAAACTCCGGACACAAAAATCGACCTTTTCCGGCCCCAAGGCCGGAAAAAAATCCGGACACAATG
>JADMIO012726968.1_pt1 | contig 44897 bp, 41 predicted proteins | sample 8958161 | NCBI WGS metagenome assembly JADMIO01 (sample SAMN16585339, study PRJNA669376) | soil metagenome | isolation source: Crop rotation soil | place: USA: Cullars Rotation, Alabama | collected 2011
CTTTCCGGTCGATCGGCTTGTTGCGATTGAACGCGTGGATCACGTAATCGCGATATTTCCAGGAGACTTCACGGTCGCTATCGCCGGCGTCGCCGCGCGAATCCGAATAGCCCGCCACATCCAGCCAGTGCCGGCCCCATTGCTCACCGTAATGCGGCGAGGCCAGTAACCCGTCGATTACCTTCTCCCATGCGTTGGCCGACCGGTCTTCCACGAATGCCTTCACCTCCGCGGGTGTCGGCGGGAGTCCGATCAGATCGAAATAGGCGCGGCGGATCAGGCCAGGACGGTCGGCCTCCGGCTGCATCTTCCATCCCTTGCGCTCGAGTTGCGCGAGCACAAACGCGTCGATCGAGGTCCGCACCTGGTCGCGATTGGCGACCGCCGGCACAGCGGGTTTAACGGGCTTGCGGAACGACCACCAGTTGCGATCCTCCTGGGTGATTTTGGCCGCCTCTTTCGCGCGGGCGGCAGCTTCGGTCTCAGCCGTCGCTTGCGGAAACCGTCCGTACTGAATGTAGGACTTGATGAGCTGTTTTTCCGCCGCGGTGAGTTTGCCGCCCTGCGGCATCTGATCGTTCTCGATCAGCTTCCACATCAGGCTGCGCTCGGGTTTCCCGGGCGCGATCACCGGACCGCTCGAACTACCCTCCATCATTCCCGTGAAGGAGCTCAGGTCCAGCTTGGCCATCTTCTGCTGCGGACCGTGACACTGCACACAGTTCTTTTCCAGAACCGGAAGGATTTCGGTCTTGAACAGTGGATCGCGCTGAGCGAACGCCGGCAGGCCGGTCAACCACCCTGCAATGCCAATCAGCAGGGCCCCTCGCAAAAACCGCATCGATTCCCCTCCTGCCTACCTGGGCAGAAATATAGCGTCTGGCAATACTTCATCACTTCCCGCGGCCGGTTGCAAGTGGCCCGCCCCCTGCTCCCGTCACAGTCCGAACGTCACCAGCACATCGCCGACGGCCAGCGATACGAACTGCTTGCCGTTGGACAAATAACTGATCGGCGACGCGTACACCCGGTCGTTCGCGCCGAAATACCAGAGACGCTCGCCGGTCCTCGCGTCCAGCGCGAAGATCACGCCCTCCGGAGTGCCGCCGAACACCAGATTCCCGGCGGTGGACATCACCCCGCCCCAGGGCGGCGAGAGCGTTTTGTGCTCCCACTGAATCTCGCCGGTCAGAGGATCGATCGCCACGACTTTGCCCCAATTCTCCTCGGGGCCATAGCGGGTCCTCCCCCGTCCCGGCGGGCCAGGCGGAAGATTGCCGCCCGCGCCGAAAATTCCCGTACCGCCTCCTCCGCCCGCGCGTCCCGTCGGCGTACCCCCGATCGCGAGAATGCCGGTCGGCGCCGCATTGTTTGCTTCGGCCGCGTGCCGAATCTCGTTCTTCGTAAACACGCGCCGCTCTTCGCGCGCGAACACGTATAGCAGCTTCGTCAACGGGCTGTAACTGTGCGACATCCAGTTCGCGCCGCCGTCCACGCCCGGGAACACCGTGTCGATCCCCTCCGGCGTCGGCTCCTGCCCCGGAACCACCTGCGGCCGGCCCTTGTCATCGAACCCCTTCACCCAAGTCTGGCGGACAAACGCCTTGGCCAGCAGAAACTGGCCGGTGTTGCGGTCCAGCAAGTAATAAAACCCGTTCCGTGCGGCCCACGCCATCAGGTTGCGCTGTTGCCCGCGAAAGGGCGCATCGATCAGGATCGGGATCTGCGTTGCATCCCAATCGTGCGTGTCGTTCGGCGTGAGCTGGTAATGCCACTTCAGCTTGCCGGTGTCCGCGTCCAGCGCGAGCACCGAACAGCTATACAGATTGTCGCCCGCGCGCATGTCTGCGTTGTAATCGGGCCAGGGATTGCTCGTACCCCAGAACACCGTGTTGGTCGTGGGGTCGTACGACCCGTTGTTCCAGGTGGCCACGCCCCCGGTCTTCCACGAGTCGCCCGCCCAGGTGCCGAAATTCGGTTCTCCTGGCTGTGGGATCGTGTGGAAGCGCCATAGACGCTTACCGGTCGCCGCATCGTAGGCGTCCAGGAAGCCCGAGATGGAATGCTCGCCGCCCGCCATCCCCACGATCACCTTGTCTTTCAATGCCAGCGGCGCGCCCGTCGCGGCGTACCCGCCCGACTCCTGGTAATCGTGGATCTCGGTCTTCCAAAGCTCGCGGCCCGACTTCGCATCCAGAGCGATCAGGTGCATGTCGAGCGTGTTCATGTAGAGCCGGTTGCCCAGGATCGCGAGCCCGCGGTTTACGCGTCCGCAGCAGTTGTACGTCCGCTCGGGATTTCGGTGACTGTAGGTCCACACGACCCGGCCGGTCTCCGCGTCCAGCGCGAACACATCGTTTTCCGGCCGCGTCAGGTACATGATTCCATCGACCACCAGCGGAGTGGTCTCGAATTTTTCCTGATGCCCCTGGAACAGCCATTTCACATGCAGGTTTTTGACGTTCTGCGTATTGATCTGGTCCAGCCGGCTGAAGCGCCAACTGTTGTAGCCGCCGGAGTACATCAGCCAATTGCCGGGCTCGCGGTCCGCGTTCGCCAGCCGTTCATACGGCACCGGCAGTCCCTGCGCGCCCAGCCGCGCCATCATCCATGCGATCACCGCAATCGCGCCCAGTCTCACGGCAGCCCCCTTAGCGAACTCAGGAACGCGACTAAATCCTCAATCTCCCGCTTACTGAGGACCGGTCCGAAAGCCGGCATCATCGACGGCTTGTCCCTCCGGATTTCGCGCACGATCTCCTTCAGGAACGACCGTAGCCGCTCCTGGCCATCGCGCACCTGAATGGAAATGTCGTCCTCGTTCAGCCGGATTCCGCGCACGCTCTCTCCGGATTTGGTCACGACCTCGACCGCCCGGTATTTCACCGGCACATCCGCCTCCGGCCGCAGCAGCGATTCCTCGATGTATTGCAGATCGCGCCTTCGGCCGACGTCGCTCAGGTCAGGCCCGAGACTCGGTCCCTCCGGTCCGATCGAGTGACACTGCGTGCACTTGCCCTTGCCCTCGAAAATCTGTTTGCCCGCCGCGACGTTTCCGGCGCCCCTCTCCCCGGCCGGCATCGTGCCGAGGAACTTGACGAACGCGACCAGCTTCCAGACTTCGTCGTCCGTGACGCGGACCGCCGGCATCTCGGTCCCCGGAATGCCGTTCCGAACCGTGGCGAACAGGTTCGCATCCTCACCGCCGCGGCGATAGTGGCCGGTGGTCAGATCGGCGCCGCGTCCGCCTTCCCCGCGAGCGCCGTGACAGTAAGAGCAATGCGTTTGGAAGAGCGCGCGCCCCTGGGCCTGCCCTTCCGGAGTATCGAAGGGATTCCGCGGCTGCGCCCACGCGGCCAATCCCACCGTGCAACACCAGATTCCGAATAGGAGTCTCATCCCGATTGGTGGCAGTATACACCGGTCCATCATCGCCGGATCGCGATCTTGTCCATCCCCTCCACCAGCCGGATCTTTTGATTCGCCTTGACGCCTTGCCAGGTCTGCACGCCGCCGCCGGGCCAGCGCACCTCTATGCGCTCCGCCGCTCGAGCGTCGCCCAGCCCGAAAAAGAGGGCCAACTCATTCTGCGAATAGTAGCTGCCCCCGCTCATGACTTCATCGATCTGGCGCCGTCCGCCTGCCTCCACCGTCACGCGGGCCCCGATTGCGCTGCGATTGGATTTGACGCCCTCCAGCGCGATGGACAGGAAATTTCCCCCGGCGCCCTGGTTCTTCAGCAGGCTCGGCGTGGCATTCATGTTCACGATTACGATTTCGGGACGGCCGTCGCCATCCACATCGCCGACCGCCAATCCGCGGGCGGGCCGCGGTGTCTCCAGCGCTGGGCCCGCCTGCGTCGTGATGTCGGCGAACTTGCCGTTGCCAAGATTGCGATAGACCAGGGTCTTCTGCAGGTACCGGTCTCCGATCGGCGACCGGTCAATTTCGGGGTAAACGTGGCCGTTCGCGATCACCAGGTCCTTCCATCCGTCGCTGTCCAGGTCGACAAAGGCGATGCCCCATCCGAGCAGGTGGTTTGCGGCGAGCCCGGACCGCTGCGCCACATCTTCGAAGAACCTGCCGTCCTGATTCTGGAACAGCGAAGGGATATCGCCAGAGAAATTGGTCTTGGCGATATCCAGCCGTCCATCGCCGTTGTAGTCCGCCACCGCCACGCCCATCCCGGCTTGCAACTGCCCGTCGAAGTTGTACGCGACCCCGGCCTCCACACCGCGTTCTTCGAAAGTTCCGTCGTGCCGGTTGCGATAGAGCAGGCTCGGCGTCTGATCGCAGGCGACATACAGATCCGGCCAGCCGTCATTGTCGAAGTCGGCGGCGACCGCGCCGAGGCCATAACGCCCGCCCGGCTTTAGAATGCCGGCCGCCGCGGAGACGTCTGTAAAAGTCCCGTCGCGATTGTTGTGGTACAGGACGTTGGAACCGGTCGGCAGCCCGTGCGGGCCGCACCACACCGGCATCCCCTTCCAGTTACAGGCTGGGTCCTCGCCCGGCTTCGGCGTCTTCGCCAGATCGAGTTGGACATAATTCGCGACGAATAGGTCAAGCCAGCCGTCGCGGTCATAATCGAAGAACGTACAACCAGCGCCGTATCGGACACCAGCCGCCGGTAAGTGAGCTTCCGAAGTAACATCTGTGAATTGACCGCTACCGTTGTTTCTGTATAGCCGGTTATGACCGTAGTAAGTGATCAGCAGGTCGGGCTTGCCGTCGTTATTGTAATCGCCGACACAAATTCCCTGCGCCCAACCTTCCACCGTGAACCCCGCCTGACGTGCCGACTCGGTGAACTTTCCATGTCCGTCGTTGCGGTACAGTTGGACGGTTCTCGGAGGCCCCTTGCCCGGACCGTCCAGAGTAGTCCCATTAGCGATCAGAATGTCGTTGGCCCCGTCACCGTCATAGTCGAAGATAGCAGCCCCATTCCCGGTCGATTCCAGGATGTAAGTCTTAGTCTGCTTACCGCCAAAGGTATTCACTCGACTTAGGCCGGATGCCGGCGCAATATCCACCATCCGGATCGAGATATCCGCCGCAGCCCACACGGCGGCGCTGCAAAGCATGGTGATCACACACCAACTTCGAAGAGGTGCTGCGGGAACGCACCGTTCTGCCGCCGTTCGGCGTTTGACCGCACTACGCAATTCCGGTAATCCCCTCAAAAGCCAGGAAGACTCTTGACGATTGTAACTGCACGGGCTTATTCTACTTGACAACTGCAATCGGTTTCTCTGTCTGAACATTGGGCAATTTTACGGTATCTCAAAACGCAGTCGGGCTCAGTTCGTAGGAGGGGGAAAACTATGAACCAAGTCGTTCGTTGTACGCTTCTGTCGTCGCTGCTGGTTTTTGCGGCTTTTGCGCAGCGCGACCTATCCACCATTGCCGGCACGGTCACCGACACCTCCGGAGGCGTCGTTGCCAATGCCATTGTAAAGATCACGGAACAGGCAACCGGTCTGGAGTACCAGACAGTGACCAACGGCGCGGGCGAATTCGTCCGTCCGGCGCTCAAGCCCTCCACCTACATGGTGTCGGTATCCGCGCCCGGTTTTAAGCGCGCCGAGCGCAGGGATATCACGTTGACGGCCGGCGAGCGAACGAGCGTGCCATTCACCCTCGTGATTGGCGATGTCGGACAGACCGTGGAGGTCACGGCCGCCGCTCCGCTGCTCCAGACCGAGAGCACGCAGGTGGGCGCAGCGCTGAATTCCAAGAGCATGTCGGACCTCCCGCTGGGCGGACAGCGCAATTTCGCTTATCTCGCGCGCCTCTCTCCCGGCGTGGTCCCGGCCGAACCCGGCGCCCGCGACGCAGCCAACGGCGGCTTCTCGGCCAACGGCGTACGCTCGAACGGACAGAATAATTTCCTCCTGAACGGCGTCGATAACAACATCAACACCATCGACTTCCTGAACCAGACCGCCTACGCGATCGGGCCCTCGGTGGAAGCCATCGGCGAGATGAACATCATCACCAACGGCTACAACGCGGAGTATGGCCGATCCGCCGGCGGTGTGGTGAACGTGAACCTGAAGTCCGGCACCAACGATCTCCACGGCAGCCTCTTCGAGATCCTGCAGAACAAAAAGCTGGACGCCAACCGCTGGGAGAACAACCTGGCCGGCGTGCCGCGCGGACCGTTCGCCCAGAATCAGTTCGGCGCCACCGCCGGCGGGCCCATCGTGAAGAACCGGCTGTTCATCTTCGGCGATTATCAGGGGACGCGCATCGCCACCTCGGGCGGCGCGGTTTCGGGCCTTGGCTATTCAGGCTTCAAGACCATCCCCACCGAAGCAATGCGCAACGGCGATTTCTCAAGCCTCCTCGGCCCGGTGATCGGAACCGACGCGGTGACCGGAAACAATATCGTGCAGGGCGCGATCTACGATCCGCTCACCACGCATTACAATTCCGCCGGCGCTCCGGACTCGCGGACTCCTTTCCCCGGGAATATGATCCCGAAAGCGCGCTGGGATCCCGCATTCGCCAAGATTCTGAGCCTGTACCCGGCTACCAACCAGCCGATTAAGAGCGGAACCTATCCCACCAATGACTTCTACTACGTCACCCCCGGCAAACAAACCACCGACCAGGGCGACGGCCGCGTCGACTACCACCTGAGCGCCAAGGACAGCCTGTTCGGATCGATTAGCTGGTCCAACACCGCAAAGAGCTATGGCGTTCCTTTTCCGGGCCCGCTCGACGGCTCACCTTTTGGAGGCGCGGCGGAGGACGACCTTTCGCGCAACGCCCAATTGAGCTACACGCGGGTGTGGAGTCCGACCGTCATTTCGGAAACGCGGGTTGGCTTTACTCGCCTGGTCACGTCCCGCATCGGCGGCAATCCCGATGTGGACGTGTTCGCGCAGATGGGCATTGGCGGCTACAATCCGACTACGGCGACCGCTCACAACGGCGGCCTGCCGCAAATCAGCTTTACCAACGGCTACGCGCAGACGGGCGCCAACGATTGGATTCCGACGAAGGAGTACAACAACGTTTGGGACTTCATCCAGAACGTGGCATTGACGAAGGGCTCGCACGCGCTCAAGTTCGGCGCCGAATACCGGCCCATTAAGTTCCCGTTCTTCCAGGTGCCGGACCCCCACGGGAACATCGGCTATAGCCAGAACGAGACTGCATTCCCCTCCACCGCGCGCGGGACTTCCGGCGTGGCGATCAACACCGTCACCGGCGATCCGATCGCCTCCGCTCTGCTGGGCCAACTCGACAGCGGCAACATTTCCACCACGAACTTCATCTCCTCGCAGAAGAGCGCATACGCCTGGTACGCGCAGGACGATTGGCGCGTAAACTCGAAGCTCACCGTCAACCTTGGGCTGCGCTACGAGCTGTGGTCTCCGATCGATGAACGGTTCGGACGTCAGGCCAATTTCGATCTCCAGAGCCTCACACTTTATATTCCGAAGGGCCCCAACCAGGATGCCCCGCTGCCCCCGAATTTCGCGACCGCCTTCCCCACCATCCACGTCTCGCGCGGAGAGGTGCCCAGCACGCTCGTTCCGTGGGACAAGTGGGATTTCGGACCGCGCCTCGGAATCGCCTACCAGATCATGCCGAAGACGGTCCTGCGCATCGGGTTCGGTATATTCTATGGCGGTGAGGAGAACCAGGGCGGCAGCCCGAATCGCGGCGAGGGCGTGCCGTTCAATGAAACGGTAAATCTCACCCGCTCCAACGGCGTCAGTTCCTTCGTAGGTGTGTCCCAGAAGGAATGCACCGGCTGCAACTACTTCCCCAACGGCCTCACCGGTGGATATCCGATCAACGTATTCAGCCTGCCGGCGCCGGTCTCCTTCCGCGGCGTGCAGTCGGACTTCCGCAATCCGATGGTCCAGAAGTGGAATTTCGTCCTGCAACGCGAACTTCCTGGCCAATTCGCCCTGGAAGTCGGTTATGAGGGAAATCACCAGGCGCATCAGGTGGTCCTGTGGAACTCTGATCCGGCGGTCAATATCGGCACGACCAATTCGGCCATCACCACCGAGACGCAGCGAATCATTCAGCCGCCGGCCAACTGCCCGTCCTGCGCGTCCATCGGCAATGGTCTTTCGATGACCTCGTCGTTCGGCTACGGCAACTACTCCGCCCTTGCCACGAAGCTGGAGAAGCGCTTCTCGCACGGCCTGCAACTGCTCACCGCGTACACCTGGAGCCACGCGCTGGCCAATAGCAACACTCCGCTCAGCGGATCGAGCGGGCTCGGTTCTCCGGATCCGGGCAATTTCGCCACCCAATACTCCAGTGCGTCGTGGGACATCCGCCACAGCTTCACCAGTGCGTTCACGTATGACATGCCGTTCGGCAAAGGCCGGAAGATCGGCTCGAACATGAACCGCATCGGCGATACCATCGTCGGCAACTGGCACTTCAACGGGCTGGTGACCCTGCGTACCGGCGTTCCCTATACCTTGCGCTACAACGGCTGCCAGGGTGTTTGGGGCGCCTGCCGTCCGGACGCGATCCCCGGCATGGACCCCAACGCGGAGCCTGCCGGCGGCCGCACACCCGGCCAATGGTTCGATATCAGCGCCGTCGCCGTGCCCGCGCCATTGACGGGCGGCAACCTCGGCCTGCAAAGCCAGACCGGCCCGGGCACCCGCACCATCGACTTCTCGGTGTTCAAGGATTTCCCGATCACCGAGCGCTTCAAGGTGCAGTTCCGGGCGGAGTCGTTCAACCTGGCGAATACACCCGTGTTCAACACTCCGGATAACAACCTGCAGAACAGCAGGCTGCTGGGCGGCAACGGCAATTTCGGCAAGATCACCAGCACCGCGTCGGGCAGCGAGCGTCACCTGCAGTTCTCGCTGCGGCTACACTTCTAGTGGATGCTCTGGCTTTGCCTACTGCTGTTCGCGGACCAGTTTGACGCGCAGTTCCAGGCGGGCCTGATCGCTCTCAACGGCGGCAGGCTCGCCATCGCAGAATCCGAGTTAGAGAGCGCCTCAAGGCTGCGGCCGGAAAATCCGCGAGTCTGGCTCGCGCTCGCCCAGACGTACCGGAAGCTGGGCAAGCAGGATCTCGCCGAGGCTGCGGCGATGAACGCCCAAACCCATCATCCCGATGCTGTGGTGCTGCACGGCCTGGGCCTCTACTATTCCGAAGCGGGCCAATTCCCAAAGGCCGTCGAGTCGCTCGCCGCCGCGATCCGTCAAAGTCCTTACCAGGAGAGTTATTACTTCGACCTCGCGCAGCTTCACCTGAACCGGCAGGAGTTCGCCGCCGCCCTCGCCATCCTCGACAAGGCCCGCCTCAACTTCGATAAGAGCGCCCAACTGGAACTCGCGGCCGGAGTGGCCTATTACGGGCTCCGGCGATTTCCAGAAGCCATCGACGCCTTCCTCCGCACCGCCCAACTCAGCCCCGACGCGGAGCAGCCCTACGTCTTTCTCGGGCGCATGCTGGACCAGGCGGAGTCCCGGCTCGCCGCGATTACCCAGGCGTTCGCCGCCTACGCGCGACGCGCGCCCGAGAGCGATGTTGCTGCGTACCTGTACGGCAAGTCGCTAGCCGCGGCTGGCGATACCGCGGCCGCCGAGCCCTGGCTGCGGAAATCCATCGCGCGAAATGCCGGCTTCTGGGAATCGCATTACGAGTTGGGCCTTCTGTTGGACCAGGAAGGCAAACTCGAAGACGCGGCCAACGAAATCCGCACCGCCATCCAACTGCACCCCGGCGATCCCGCCCCGCACTATCGCCTCGCGCGCCTCTACACGCGGCTCGGAAAACCTGCCGAGGCGCAGACCGAGCGCGATCTGCACGCCCGGCTGACGGCGGCGGGACAGGCGGCCGCTGGTATAAAATGAGGCTGCCCATGGACCGCCGCCGGTTTCTTGCCGCCGCCGCTCTCGCCGCACGACAGGCCGCTCCCCAGGATCGCCCCAAGCTACTGCTGCCCAACGACGAACCCGACGAATTCGGCTTCCGCCTGATGTGGTACAACCCCGTTCCCGCCATCGATCCCGAGAAGTTCCAGCTCAAAATTCAGGGTCTCGTCGAAAAGCCGCAGTCCTTCTCGCTCCCCCATCTCCGCCGCTTGCCGCAGGAGTCGCAGAACACGCGCATGAAGTGCGTGCAGTGCTGGTCCTCGCGGACGGTCTGGGGCGGATTCCGCTTCGCCCACCTGATCGAAGCGGCCAAACCGCTCAAGACCGCCAAAGCCGTCCGCTTCGACTGCGCCGACAAGTGGTACGAATACTTCACCCTCGAGGAACTGGCCAAGCCAGGCGTCCTTATGGCGCTGGATATGGCCGGTAAACCATTGGCCGCCCGCCATGGCGCGCCGCTCCGCCTGATCGACCCCGCGCGCTATGGCTACAAATCCGCCAAGCTGATTGTGTCCGTCGAATTCGTCGCGGAAGGCAAAGGCAGCATGGCTTGCGATCTCGGCCCGTACTATTCGCCCGGCGGCGAAATCAAGTCCGGCTACGACCATCCGCTCGATCTCGGCGCGGGCGTGCGCCGCAAAATCAGCGGTGGGGAGATCACGGAGTACTGACGTGTTGCGGCTCTCCAAGCGGCGCTTCGTGCAATTGGCCGGACTGTCGATCGCCAACCGCATCATGCCGGGATGGCTCCGCGCCCAGCAGGACGGCGCCCGCCGCGCCGCCAACAAAGTCATCATCGTGACCTTCGGCGGCGGCGTCCGCTACTCCGAAACCTTCGCGCCGGATGGCCTGCGCAATATTCCCCGGCTGGTGGGACTCCGGCCCGAGGGTCACTTCTTCCGCAACTGCGTTAACTCCGGCGTGCTTTCTCATTTCAACTCCACTGCCAGCATTCTCACCGGCAACTGGCAGCGCGTCGACGATTTCGGCTTCCAGCCTCCCGCCGGCCCGACCATCTTCGAGTACTACCGCAAACAGACCGGCGCTGGACCCCTGGACGCCTGGGCCGTCGCCACAAACAAGAGCTTCGCCTCCATGGGCGCAAGTTCGGACCGCGGATTCGGACTGCCGTTCGGCGCCAACGTCGTCCTGCCCAAGCAACTCCTCCTCGAAGCCGTGCAGGACGTCGTGAAGAAGGGCGAAGAGGGTGGCGTCGCCAGCCGCGATAATGTCCTGCGGCGTCTCGAGGACGTCTTGAGCGAGGGCTACGAAGGCGTGGGCTGGACCATTTTTCAGGCCGGTCGCAAGCTCGATAAGCAGGTGCGCGAGACGCTGCTCCGCGGCCTGGTGGAATACATCAACGGTCCCGAAGCCCCCGCGTCAGGCGACGAGCTGACCTTCTTCATTACCCGCGAAGTCATGCGCGAGTTCGCGCCGCGCCTGATCCTCGTCAACTTCTGGGACATGGACGTGGCCCACTGGGGCTCCTACTCGCTCTACCTCAACGCCATCACCCGGACCGACCGGCTCACCGGCATGTTGTGGGACGAGATCCAGTCCAATCCCGGCTATAAGGACCGCACCACCATGCTGGTGCTCCCCGAACTCGGCCGCGATGGCGACGTTAACACCGCGAATGGATTTCTCAATCACCGCAGCGGCGACCCCTCCTGCCGCAACATGTGGATGCTCGCCCTGGGCGCTGGTGTTCCGCGCGGAGAAACCGATCGCCCGGTCTATCACATCGATGTAGCGGCCACCGCCGCCGGACTCCTAGGCTGCAAGACAGGCGGTCTGGCCGGCGCGCCTCTGCGAGAGCTGCTGCTCTGATGTCCTCCACCACACCCACGGTTTCGGCGAAATTGCAGGCGCTCCTCGACAAAGGCCTCCTCGATCGCCTGCCCGTCTCCTTCGCCTCCTTCAGCCTCGACCAGATGAAGGAATGGGAGCTCCTCTTCCCCGCCGAACGTTCTTACCACGAGCGTCTGTTCGGACTGCTCGACCGCTCTCCGGCCGAAGACGTGGACCGGCTGTTCTCTCCCGTCCGCGAGATCGAACGGAAGATGGGCATCAACGAGAAGAATTTCCCGCGCGGCCGCTTCTCCCTCGATCAGGTCGATTTTCTCAATCGCAATCCCTTCTACTCGGAATGGCGCGGCGCCGTCGCCAAAGTCTTCAGCCAGCTCGATCCCGTGCTCGATGAGGAAGTCATGCGCTCCGGCCATGCCCGCCTCGTCGTGGTGATCGCCCCCGCCGAATTGCCGGCGGATGCCGCGCGCATGTGGACGCGCTTTTCCGGCCGCGGCAAGCGCATCGCCCTCGATCCGCCCGAGAACCCGCTCGCCTTCTCTCCCGCTCTCCTCACCGGCCGCGAGGATGGCCGCGCCCCCACCATCGCCCAGCTTTTCACCGCAGCCAGGCCCGCCCCGTACACATCCTGGATCGTCGAGGCCGGCTCGCGATTATCTTCTCTGGGCACGGACGCGCCTGGAGTAGCGAAATATAGCTACGATGCGCTCGCGCCTTATCGCAAGCGCCTGATGCAGGAAGTCCAGGCCGTGGTCGAAGCGCACGAAATCCCGGGACCGCGCCAGCTCAGCGCCCGCCTCAAGCAGATGAAGATCCTCGCCTCTGAAGGCGGCCTCGCGCGCGATCCCATTCTCGCCGAGTTCGCCCGGGCGATCCTGCTGAGCGGCAACGGCACGCTCCTCATCAACAACACCTTCGTGGAATGGGCGACCGTCCAGGCCGTGCGGCGCGCCCGTCCGTCCGTCGCCATCGTCGGCTTCGGAATCCGCAACAAGGTGAAGCCCTTCAGCAGCCTCCTCATCTACGCGGATCAGGAGGCGGCCACGCCTATCCGCGCCCAGATGGACACCCTCGGCTCCTACGTCGATCTCGAGATTCTCTATCAGTATGTCTGGCAGGAGTTCGAAAAATACGCCGAGTACCGCCAGAACACCGCATACATCTTCGCCGGTGAAGGGCTGGACGAAATGCTGGTGATCGCGCCCGGCGATTTTCCGCTGCTCAGCGCCACCCAACCCCTGCGTCCCGCCGCCGTCTTCTCTCATCTCAAGGACTGGCTGGGGGTCTGACGCATGAACCGCCGCCAGTTCATTGGCAGCGCTGCCGCCGCGGCTCTTTTGCATCACCGGCACGCCGCGGCGGATCCGTTCCCCGTCCACTTTCGCAAGCCGAGTCCCCATGAAGCCCTTGCGCCCTACATCCTGCCCGGCAGCGACGAGTTCCCCGAAGAGAAGGCCGCCATGGAGATCGCCGAACACCTCCGGCGCCTCCTCGAATCGCGCTCCCTGCCCCTTGCGCCGGATTTTCGCGGCGCCTCACCGCTCCCCGTACGCCATCTTCCCGCGGGCGAAAATGTCTTTCTCGCCGATTTCGGACCCGCGCCCACTCCGCTGGACGGCGCCGCCTTCCAACTCGAACTGCGCAAGTGGCTGGACAGCCTCGGCGCCGTCCGCGACTCCCGCTTCTTCGTCCTGCCCAACAACGTCATTCGCTACGAGATCACCAGCCGCCAGCGCGCCGGCATCGAACACCGCGTCGGCTTCTGGAAGCAGACGTGGAAGGACGGCCGCCTCGCTGATTTCCAGCATGTGGGCGAGACGTTGGCCCGATCGTCGCGGCCGCTGTTCGCCGATATCACCGGGCAGCTATTCGGCGGCTGCGACTCCTTCCGCGAGCAATTGCTGCGCGGCATCCCGTACTGGCGTGCGCGTCTCGATTCCGCCTGCGGCATCGACATCTACGGCAACCAGGGCATCGCCGTCGGCGACATCGATAGCGACGGCCGCGACGAAGTTTACGTCTGCCAGCCCGGCGGACTCCCCAACCGCCTCTATCGCCTGCGCGACGGCGCCTTCACTGATATCACCGAAGCGGCGGGCGTCGGCCTGCTCGACGACACCTCCTCCGCGCTCTTCCTTGACCTCCGAAACAGCGGTCGCCAGGATCTGGTCGTCCTGCGCGCCAACGGTCCGCTGCTATTTCTCAATCAGGGCGACGGGACCTTCGTCCTGCGCCAGGACGCCTTTCAGTTCGCATCTCCCGCGCAGGGCACGTTCACCGGAATGGCCGCCGCGGATTACGACCGCGACGGCCGCGTTGATCTCTACCTCTGCACCTACACGTTTTTTCAGAGCGAAGATCAGTACCGCTATCCGGCGCCTTATCACGACGCGCAAAACGGCCCGCCCAACTTCCTCTTCCGCAACCGCCTCGCTGCCGACGGCTCCGGCGTCTTCGAGGATGTCACCGGCCCCTCCGGTCTCAACCAGAACAACAACCGCTTCAGCTTCGCCCCCGCCTGGTGCGATTATGACGGCGACGGCTGGCCCGACCTCTACGTCGCCAACGACTTCGGCCGCCATAACCTCTATCGCAATCGCGACGGCCGTTTCAGCGATGTCGCGCGTGAGGCCGGTGTCGAGGACATCGGCCCGGGCATGAGCGCCGCCTGGTTCGACTACGACCACGACGGCCGTCCCGACCTCTACGTCTCCAACATGTGGAGCGACGCCGGCCAGCGCATCGTCCGGCATCCCGCCTTTGCGCCGGCCCGAGACGAATCCTTGCGCGAGCCCTACCGCCGTCACACCAAGGGCAATTCGCTCTTCCGCAATCGCGGCGACGGAACCTTTGAGGAGACCGGCGCCGCTCAAGGCGTCGAAATGGGGCGCTGGGCCTGGGGTGCCGATGGCATCGACTTCGATTGCGACGGCACGCCCGAAATTTACGTCACCTGCGGAATGTTGACCGGGCCGAACCAGACCGACCTGATGGGCTTCTTCTGGCGGCAGGTAGTCGCGAAATCTCCAGTCACCGCCGCACGCTCCGAGCAGTACGAGAACGGTTGGAACGCCATCAACCAGCTCATCCGCGAAGACTATAGCTGGAACGGCCGCGAGCCCAATGTGTTTTACGTGCGCCGCAACGGCCGCTACTACGATTTCTCCGGCGTCAGCGGTCTGGACGCCGCGCTCGACAGCCGCGCCTTCGCCGTCACCGATCTGGATGGCGACGGCCGTCCCGACCTGCTGCTCAAAAACCGCCTCGGCCCGCAGGTGAAGGCCTTCCGCAACGATTCCGCCGGCTCGCGCCGGTCCATCGCCTTTCGCCTCACCGGCGTAAAATCGAACCGCGATGCCATCGGCGCCCGCGTCGAGGTGGATGGCGCAGTGCGGTTTCTCCAGGCCGGTTCAGGAAACCTGTCCCAGCACACCAAGGTGCTTCACTTCGGCCTGGGCAATGAGCTGCAAGCCTCGCTCGTCCGGATCTTTTGGCCTTCCGGCGCGCGGCAGGAGTTTCACAACCTCGCCGCGGGGTTTACCTACGAGATCGTCGAAGAATCAATAGGGCTGAAGCGGCAGCCGTTCGCCATCCGCGATGCAGCCGCGCCGCCACCTACGCCCGCCGCCGACAACCTGCCGCGCGCGCACGACACCTGGTTGCTCGAACCGGTACCCCTGCCCGACCGTCGTAAGGGACCGGCGCTGCTCTACATCGGCCAGGGAGAGAAGCCGCCGCTCACCGGCCCGGTCGAAGTGGTCGATCTCCACCGTGAGCCGGATGAAGTCGCCGCCACTTATGCGCTCTTCCGCCGGTACATCCTCGACTGGCGGACCTCGTTGCAGTTGCCCTTGCTGCTCTTGATCGACGGCGCCAACCGCGTCCACAAGCTCTACGCCGCCTCGCCCGACGACGCCGTGCTCGCCGCCGATTTGCGCCGCATGTCCGAACCCGGCCGCCATCGCCTCGCCCTGCCTTTCCCCGGCGACTATTCCGGCCTGCCGCGTCGCAATTACTTCAAGCTGGGCGCTGCCTTCTACGCAGCCGGATATCCGGATCAGGCGCTGCCCTATCTGGAAGAGGTCGTCCGCGCCGCACCCGAAAACGCGAAGGCGCTGAATGCCCTCGGCCAGATCCATCTGGAGGCCGGGCGATTCCAGGCCGCCCGTCCGTTTCTGGAGAAGGCCGTCGCCGCCAGCCCTCAACTTGGCGAGGCCTGGAACAACCTCGGTGGTGTGGAGTCCGCCGCCGGCAACCCGAAGGCCGCCCTTGACGATTACCAGCGCGCCATCGAACTCCTGCCTAAATCCGCCTATCCGCTGGTGAACGGCGGCGAGGTCGCGGCTCAATTAGGCGATCGCGCGCGTGCCGAGATCCTCTTCCGCCGCGCCATGGAAATTGACCCGCGAGACCCCGAGCCGCTCAATCAGCTCGGCATGCTGGCAGCCGCCCAGGGCCGCAATCCAGAGGCCAAAGAATGGTTCCAGAAGGCCATCACCCTGCGCCCCGCCCATGCTGGCGCCATCAATAACTTGGGCGTATTATATCTGCAAATGGGCCAGCCCAACGATGCCATCGCGGCCTTCGAATACGGCATTCGCGTGGCGCCCGCGGAGGAGCTTCTCTACATGAACCTGGGCCGCACTTATATCCGTTCGGGCGACCGCGACAAGGCGCGCGAGACCATGCTGCGCCTCCTTCGGCAGAATCCACGCTCCACCGCAGCGGCCAACGCGCTCCGTGAACTGGAGGCCCGATGAGGCTGATCGCCCTCCTCATGCTTCTGGCCCTTGACGAGCGGACTGCCGGCCTCGTCGAGGAAATCGCCGCCTCCGGACAGATTGTGGAGCTTGCCACCCAGCCCTCCGAGCGGATCGCGCCGCCCCCCGCCATCGCCCCCGGAGCGCCGCCCCTCCTCGGCTTTCGAGCCATAGAGGGCCGCCTGCGCCATCGTTTCGGCGATCTCGACCTGGTGCTCGACGATGCGGGTCATTAGCGCGCTCGCCATCCTCCTGCTCGCGCGCCCCCTCCCTGCGCAGACCACCGCCGATGCCATCGCCGCGTTCCACAAGAGCGATTACGCCCGCGCCCGCGCCATGCTCGAGAAGATCGTCGCCGCATCGCCCAACGACGCCGCTGCCCGCGTCTTCCTCGCTCTGAGCCGCGCCGCAACCGGCCGGTGCGACCAGGCCCGCTCCGAGCTCGCCCGCCAGTTCGACGCGAATTCCGAAGCGGCCGTGCGCCGCCTCTCCGGCATCGCCCTCGTGCAGTGCGGCATCGCGCAGAATCGCATTGCCGAAATCGTGCCCGTCCTGGAAAAGCTCCAGCAGGCCTTTCCAGACGACGCCGATGTTCTGTACGAAACCGCCAAGGTCCACATGAAAGCCTGGAACGACGCGGTCTTTCAGATGTACCGGAAGACTCCCGCATCCTTCCGCGTCAATCAGCTTTCCGGCGAGATCTTCGAAACCCAGGGCCGCTATCGTGAGGCCGCCGCCGAATACCGCAAAGCTATCCAGAAAAATCCCAAAGCCGTCAATCTGCACTTCCGCCTCGGCCGCGCCCTGCTCCTCGAATCGCACGAGCCGGCCAGCATGCGCGACGCGCGCAAGGAGTTCGAAGCCGAGCTCGCCCTCAATCCCAACGACGCCGCCGCCGAATACCAGGTCGGACAGATTCTTCAGGCCGAACAAAACAGCACGGCCGCCGCGGCGCATTTCGAAAAAGCCGTGGCCTTGAGTCCCGATTTCGCCGAGGCCCTCGTGGCGCTCGCCCGCACCCGCTCCGACGCGCGCGATTACACCGCCGCCATCGCGCTGCTGGAGCGCGCCGTCAAGTTGCAGCCCACGTCGGAATCCGCTCACTACGCGCTGATGATGGCCTACCGCAATGCCGGCAAGGCGGAGGACGCCCAGCGCGAAAAGGCCATCTTCGATAAGCTCAGCCGGCCGCCCGAAGGAGAGTTCACCGAGTTCCTCAAGAAGCTCGAACAGCCGAAGGCAGCCAAACAGTGAGGCTCGCCGCCGCGCTCACCGGGCTCGTCTGTCTCGCCGCCGCAACCGCCCCGGTACGGTTCGTCAACATCGCTGCTAATGCCGGGCTCACCGCTCGCATCCCGAACGGCGGCGAAACCAGCAAAAAATTCATCCTCGAGACCACCGGCAGCGGCGCCGCTTTCATCGACTACGATAACGATGGCCTGCCCGACATCCTCCTGGTCTCCGGCGAGGGCGGCCCCAGCCGGCTCTATCGCAATCTAGGACACGACCGCTTCGCCGACGTCACCGCGAAAATGGGACTCTCCGGCGCGTCCGGCTGGGGACAGGGCGTCTGCGCCGCCGATTTCGACAACGACGGCTATACCGACCTCTTCATCACCTACTGGGGCCAAAACCGGCTCTACCGGAATGATCGCGGCGCCCGCTTCGTCGATGTGACCGAACGCGCCGGCCTCAAGCAGGATAGCGTCCGCTACAACACCGGCTGCGCCTTTCTCGACTACGACAACGACGGCCACGCCGACCTCTTCGTCGCCAATTACCTGAAGTTCGATCCCGCCACCGCGCCACAGCCCGGCGAGAATCCCTACTGCTTCTATCGCGGCATGGCCGTGAATTGCGGTCCCCGCGGCCTGCCCTTCGACCGCAATCTGCTGTACCGCAATAACGGCGATGGAACCTTCACCGACGTCTCCGCCACGTCCGGAATCGCCGCTCCTGATCAGCACTACGCGCTCGGCGTCCTCACTGCCGACTTCAACCGGGATGGGCGCACCGACATCTACGTCGCCTGCGATCGCACCCCGTCGCTGCTCTACATCAATCAGGGCAACGGCAAATTCACCGAAGAGGCGCTCCTCCGTGGCGTTGCTTTCGACGAGAGCGGCAAGGCCCTTTCCGGCATGGGCGTCACCGCGGCCGATTATGATGGCGATGGCGCCCTCGACATTTTCCGCAGTAACTTCTCCGACGAGCGCGAGACCCTATATCGGAATCGCGGCGAGGGCGATTTCGACGACGCCACCGTGGCCGCCGGCCTCTCCCGCAACACTCGCTTCGTCGGCTGGGGCTGCGGCTTCTTCGATTTCGATAACGACGGTTGGAAAGACCTGCTCCTCGTCAACGGACACGCCTTCCCGGAGGTTGAGCGGTTGGGCATCGATGTCCACTACAAGGACCGCGCGATCCTTTATCACAATGCCGCCGGCAAACTACTGGACATCAGCGAGAATTCCGGCCCCGGTCCTCTCGAACGCCACTCCGCCCGCGGCGCCGCTTTCGCCGATATCGACAACGATGGCAATCTCGAAGTCCTCATCAACAATCAGAACGAACCGCCCACCCTGCTGCGTCAGGAAGGCAGTCCGTCCAACCATTGGATCCTGCTTTCTTTGAAAGGCGCCGCATCCAACCGCTCCGCCCTGGGCGCCAAAGTCTCACTCACCACAGGCAATCGAACGCAGGTCGACGAGGTCCGCAGCGGCGGCAGCTATCTCTCCCAAAGTGATCTGCGGCTGCACTTCGGTCTCGGCGCCGCGCGTACCGCCGCCCGCATCGAGATCCGCTGGCCCTCCGGCCTCCGCCAAACGCTGCGCGATGTCCCCGGCGACCGCGTTCTGACCATCGACGAGCCGCCGCGCTAACGTGCGCCGTTCGACTCTTCAATCAACCGCATGCGCTCCGTTTGCGTCCACCGGAAGATCGCTTCCACATCCTCCGGAGTCAGCCGCGCGTCCCGATGAATCAGCGTGTACTGCGGAAGCGGCATTCCCCCGTCCCTCACCTGGTTCGCGATTTCCGAAAGGTAGCGCTCGCGCCGCTGTACGGGATACCCGCTCCACCGCGACAGGTTCATGCGCGCCCGCCCGCCCCGCACATCGTACCGGACTAACAGCGAAACCGGCGCGACGTAGCTGTACCACGGATAGCGCGTTCCCTCCGAATGGCAATCCGCGCAGGACCGCTCCAGGATCGTGCGCACTCCGGCAGGTACCTGAGCCGTTTCTAATATCGGTGCGGGCTCGCCGGCCGGTATCCGCGGCGCACTCCATATCGAAAGCGCCGCCAATCCCGCGAGCGTTAAAACCAGCACTTTGGATCGCCAGGTCACTCCATCACCCGATCCGTTCCAGTGTACCCGTCCCGAATTTCCATTGATTCCGCTGTTCCGAATCGCTTATTATGAATTTCCTTAAAAGTATGTCCCAATACGATCGAAGGGCGCCCGAATACCTGCCGACGGATGGCGCTGCCGCCACTGGCGACCCGCTGGCCTCTATTGATACCGCCTCCCGGCTCATCCTCAAGGAAATGAGCCTCGCCGCCACCAATTTTTCGAATTCCATCCGCCAGTTCTTCGAACTCCAGCAGCGATTTGCCGATCACTTCTCCGGCATCGCCGACTCCGTCGATGCGCAGCACCCCCACCTGATCAAAGCTGCCGCCGAATTGCCCGGCATCAAAGAGCGCGTCAACTGGCTCATCGCGAATTATTACGACCAGGGGAAGACCAACGAAGCTCTCGGCGCCCGCATCGAACGCATGGAGGGCTCCATCGCCTCGCTCGCGGAGGCCATTCGTTCCATGTCCGAAATGCAGACCGTCTGGAAGGGAACGATGGATCAGTTCCTCGAGGTGATGCTCCGCATCCGCGCCGGCGCTCCCGTGGAAGCCGCCGCCCCACCCCCCGCGGAAACCGCCGCCTCCGCCCGCGTCACTCCTGGTTCATAAGCAGCCATCCGAACCACTCCTGCACCCGCTCCACCAGCCCGCGGTTCTTCCATTCCTCGTAATGGATCTCCCGGCTGCGCTTCAGGTCATTCTCGAAGTCCGATTCCAGGCGCGCCACCACCGCCGGATCCGGCATTGCGACATTCACTTCGTCGTTCAGTCCGAATGATCGGGAATCCAGATTGGTCGATCCCGCCACCGCCCACAGCCCGTCCACCAGCAGGATCTTGGCGTGCACCATGCTCGGCTCGTATTCAAAGATCCGCGCCCCCGCCTGCAGCAGATCCCCGTACAGTTCCCGGCTCGATCGCCTGGTCAGCAGGTGATCGTTCTTCGCGCCCGGAACCAGAATCTGGACGTCGGCGTGCCGCTCCCGAACCGCCTTCACCAGTTCCGCTCGCAGGCTCTTATCCGGCAGGAAATATGGATTGGTGATGTGGATCGTTCGTCCGGCTTTCGCCAGCAACGCCTGGAACAGGATTCGCGCCTCCGTCGAACGTCCGGTCGTCGGCGAACTGCATACTACCAGCGCGGTCGAGTCTCCGCCGCCCGGTTGAAACGGGAAGTATCCCGGGTCCACCAGCATCTCGCCCGCCGCCTCGAGCCAGTTTTCCGAGAACGTGGAATTCAGCCCCGTCGCCGCCTCCCCCTCGAACCGCAGCATCGTGTCCCGCCATTGGGGATGCTTGGGACGCGCAAACGCCCACTGGTCCGCGAAGCCCGCTCCGCCCGCGAACGCCACCGTGCCGTCCACCACTACGATCTCCCGGTGAGTGCGGTTATTGATCCGCGGCCAGGTGTACCATCGCACCGGGTGATACCACGCGACCTGGCCGCCCAGCCGGTGCAGCCGCTCCAGCCTCTTCTTGGGAAACGCATGGCTGCCGATGGCGTCCACCACCAGCCGCACTTCGACGCCCGCCGAGGCGCGCTCCTCCAGCGCCTGAAGCAGGTGGTCCGAAGTCTGTCCCTCGTCCAGGATGTAGCACTCGATGTGCACGAATTTCCGGGCGCCGCGGATCGCCTCCAGTTCCGCGGCGTAGAACACATCTCCGTTGGTCAGTACATCGATCCGGTTATGGTGAAAAATGCCGCCGCCCGTCAAAGTGGAGAGAATCTGCAGGAACTCCGGCGAATCCAGGCCTTCCGCACCCGGCTTCGAAATCGCATACGGAAGCGGCTCCTCGAACAGCGAAAGAAACAGCAGGCTCGTCTGCAGCGCCAGGGCGATCAACGAGACTACCGAGAGTACTTTATAAGCAGTTGCGTGGCGGCGCGCCTCGTGATGCCGGTCCCGCGGCCGCTCCACCAGTTTTTCCAGCAGCATGGGCACGCCGGTTCCCTTGCATGTATGTTGCAAAGCCGCAACGGAATGCCCCCGGACAGCATCCAATGGATACAGCCCCCGATTCCTCGCGTGAAAAAACTAACCATTGTAGTGGCCGCCGCGCCTCTTCTGGTCTTCGCGGCGATTCATCAGCCCGTCGGCAATCCCGTTTCCGCCTCCGCCGGTCCAGGCTTGTCCGTCGTGACCCTCAACATGGCCCGCGAAGCCAGCGTCGATCGCGTGGTCCGCGAACTGCAGCCGGTCTCCGGCCTCCGTGACGCCGACGTCCTGCTCCTGCAGGAAGTCAAGCAGCAGCCGGGCGCCCCATCCGTCGCCGCTCAACTCGGGGCAAGGCTGGGCATGCGCGTGGCCTTCTCGCCCGCGCCATCGGGCGCCGATGACGAAGGTCTCGCCATCCTCTCCCGATTCCCCTTGCGCGATATCCGGGTCCAGCCGCTACCCGCGTACGACCTCCGGTTCCACACCCGCGCCCGGTTCGCCATCGCCGCCACTGCCGATTCCCCATGGGGCCCGGTCCGCATCTTCAATACGCACCTGGACACCCGGCTGAATGCGCGCGATCGCCTGGCGCAACTGGCGTCCGTGGTCCGCGCCGGCGACGGGTTCACCGGCCCGAAGATCGTCGGCGGCGATTTCAACTCCAACAGCTTTTATTGGATCGGCCATGTCCTGCCGTTCCCCGCGGCTCACTCGCAGGCGCGCGATATCCAGGACTACATGACCCAAGCCGGCTTCCGCACCGGGCTGCCTCTCCACCAGACCACCTTCGATTACCTCGGAATGCACCTCGACTGGATCTGGTCCCAGGGCGCCTCGGTCGCCGCCACCCACGTGTATCCGCTGGACTTCTCCGACCACCACGCGGTCTGGACCCGTCTGCAGTTCTGATCGCTACTTCCGCAACTGAGCCGCGCGCGTAAGGGTCTGTGAAGAAACCCGCCTCCCTTACCTTCCCGCCGACATAACTCGTTGCGTTTCCGAGCCGCGACCGTAGGGGAGCGCTGCCTGCTCAGCAATATTTCACAAACCCGTAAGCAAGCGCTTTGAACCCTACGATTTTCCCCGCACGCTCGGCTGCTCGGTCTTAGCCGCGGGCGGCTGCACCGGCGTTGCATGGTGTAGCGATTCACCCGCCGGAGCCTTGGCCTCCGGTTTCGAAGATGCCGATTCGGCCGGCGAAGAGTCGTCCGACCCCACCGCCACTCCCACCCCGCCTCCGCCTCCGCCCCCGATGCGGAGCGGCGCCAAAGCAATTGCCAGCCGCTTCCGCAGTGTAAGCGCGCTGCCGATCTTGAACTGTGGATTCGAAGCGTCGCCCCGGACCACCATCTTCTGTCCCGCCGAAACCCACTCGTGACCCTGCGGCGCGAATACCGCCACCGAGCCCAACTCCGCCACGATCTCCGATCGATCGCTCCCCCGTACCGAAAACTCGTACACGCCCTCCATCGAGGGAACCATGTAAACATTCGGCGTATCGATCCGGACCTCGGTCGCCGACCGGCCCGTAACGGTATTCACCAGCGCGCCCTTCGTTAACGAAAACCGGTATTTGCCCTGTTCCACCCGGACCACATGGACTTCGGTTTCGCCGCGCAGCCGGATTGTGTGTTCCGGATCGAGCAACAATTCGGCCCAGGCGTTCCAGCCTGTCCGTATGAGTTGGCCGGCGGCCAACTGCGTTCCGCTCGCCAGCGAGACTTTGCCCTTGGTCTCGCCCACTCGCGCAACATCCTGCGCGAACAGGGGCCCCGAAACCGCGGCAATCAATAACCAGGATCGCTTCATGGCAACCTCCCGGAGTATGCCAAACGTGCAGCCTCGGCGCGAAGTTGCTGACTCTTTCGAGCCAGGCGTTACACTAAGGCTTATGCCCACATCCTACCCTCCGCTTCAGGCGCCGCGCCGCCTGCTTTTCGGCCCCGGTCCGAGCATAGTGGCGCCCCGTGTTTACGAGGCAATGTCGCAGACCGTCGTCGGACATCTCGATCCCTTTTTCTTCCAGGTAAACGAAGAGATCCGCGGCTTGCTGGGGTACGCCTACTCCACGTCCAACACCTTCAATCTGGCGACGTCGGGTACGGGCAGTTCCGGGATGGAGGCCGCTGTCGCCAATTTCGCTGAACCCGGCCGCAAATTCGCCCTCCTCACCAACGGATTCTTCGGCGATCGCATCGGCGAAATGGCCGGCCGTCAAGGCGCGCAAGTCGTCCGCCTGGCCAAAAATTGGGGCGAGCCCTTCGACCCGCAGGAGGCCCGCGATTTCATCAAGCGCGAGCAGCCCCACATGGTCGCCTTCGTCCAAGCCGAAACTTCCACCGGCATGTACAACCAGGGCAAGGCCATTTGCGAAGCCGCCCACGAAGCCGGCGCGCTGGTCATCGCCGATTGCGTCACGTCCCTCGGCGGCATGCCTGTGCTGGTCGACGATAACGGCATCGATATCGCCTATAGCTGCACCCAGAAGGGACTCGGATGCCCGCCCGGACTGGCCCCCATGACCGTCTCGCCGCGCGCTCTCGACCGCCTCAAGGCGCGGACCTCGCCGGTACAGTCCTGGTATTTGGACCTGCAGCTTCTGGACAGCTATTATTCCGGCAAAAAGTATCATCACACCGCCTCCGCGACCCTGTTCTACGCACTGCGCGAAGGCCTCGCCATGGTCGCCGAAGAAGGCCGCGAAAATCGTTGGGACCGCCACCGGCGCAATCACCAGGCGTTCGTTGCGGGCATCGAAGCCATGGGCCTCTCGATGCATGTCGCGGACCCCGCCAACCGCCTCTGGACCCTCAACACGCCGCGCGTTCCCGATGGCGTCTCCGACGCACAAGTGCGTGCCTACCTGCTCAATCAACGCGGCATCGAGATCGCCGGCGGCTTTGGTCCCCTGGCCGGCAAGGTCTTTCGCATCGGCCTGATGGGCTACGGCTCCTCCGCGGAAAACACCATTTTCATCCTGGAGGCGCTCGAAGAGGCGCTCCGCGACGCGGGCTATACTCCCGCCGCCAGCCCCCGCCCCGCAGCGGAAAAAGCCCTGGCCGCGAACGCCGCCCGCTGACCTGCTTTACAACGCCGTTATTCCTCTACCGAGCCGCGACCGTCAGGGAGCGATTTTCACTCCCCGCCGGCGTCAGCCGTTGACCCGGCCGTCCGCAATCGCAGGGAGTTTCATCCAGGACCCCCGCGCTTGGCGGGATGCATTTCGCACCCACGTGCAGACACTGCGCCTCGCATTCGTACGCCAGAATTTCGCCCCGGTCGTCCACCAGCAGCCCCAGGATCGGTACCTCGAACTGCTGCCACAGAATGTCGCGCTCCGCGTCGCTGATCCACGGCCGCCCGACTCTACTGACCACGAATAGCGCCCGCTCCGCCGTAGCGCCGCGAATCCTCGCGCTCATGAGGTGCGCGAACGTTCCCGTCAGCACCGGATGGGCGCCCGTGGCGCGCTTTGCCGCCGTCGGCCTCAGCTTCGGAAACAGCGGATGTCGAAAACGGCTCGGCAGAATAATCCGCATTTACCGTTTAGTGCCCGGTACGCGTTGGAATTCTCAGGAAAAGATCCGGGCCAGATTGTCGCCGAAGATCTGCCGCGCATCCGCTGCCCCAATTCCCAGGTCCAGCAGCGCCCGGCACTGCTGTTCGAAGATCTCCCCGTTCCATCCCCGCGGGAAAAATGAGGAGTCCGTGCCGAACAGCAGCCGCCCCGGCCCCGCAACGTCCAGCGCCCGCCGAAAGACGGTCTTCAAATTCAGCCCCTCGTACCGCATCCACGAATTGCTGCTCGAAGTATCCAGGTATACGTTAGGGCAGAGGTCGGCGAGCATCAGCGCCTCCCGAAAGTAGCCTGCCCCGAAATGCGGCACGAGGAACCGCACACCCGGATAACGCAGCGCGACCGCGTGCAGGTCCAGCGGATTCGAAAATCGCATGTCGAACGGCGAGGGAAGCCCGAGCTTCTTTCGCACCCCCACTGTCAACATCCCGCAATGAACGAACACCGCGCAATTCTGCGCCGCCGCCTGATCGAGCAGCGCCGTCACTCGCGCGTCATGCATGGAATACCGGTGCATCGCGGGAAACAGGCATATCGCATTCAGGCCTGCCTTCACGCCCGCGTCTTCCGCCATCGGATTGACCATGGCGTACGCGTAGAACCGGCCCGGGACCGCGGCCGTCGCAGCCAGCACCGAAGCTTCGTCGCCCGGCGTGCTGGCGATCAGCACCGAGCGCGCCACGCCGTTGCGGTCCAGTTCGCCGGCCCAGGTGCGAGCCAGTTCCGCTGGGTCCGCTTCGGGGAGGCGCCAGCCAAGCGCATCGGCGATCTCCTCCGCCGTGCGCGTTGCGCCGGCGCCTCGCAGAGATTGAAAAAATGGATAACTGAAGAAATGTACGTGGGCGTCGTTGACCGCCACGTCACCCCATGGGGTTTGCATCGGGTTTGTTCCAGTGAGTGATTCCGGCGGCCAGCGCCAACTGCGTCAGGCCGGCCACGTTGTTCACTCCGAGCTTCTTCATCATCGTCTTCCGGTAGCTGCGGACCGTCTGCAATCCCAAATCCAGCAGCACTGCGATGTCTTTACTGGTCTTCCCTTCCGCTACCAGCCGCAGCACCTGCAGTTCGCGCGGCGAGAGCTGTTCGAGCGGGCTGCGATCGTGCGTCTCCAGATCGCCGCGCTGAATCCGCGTGAGCAGCCGGTCGGAAACCTGCGAGCTGAGATAGGATCCGCCCCGAGCCACCGTGCGCAGCGCATCCAGCAACTCGGTGGAGGAGGCCTTCTTGAGCACGAATGCGCGCGCGCCGGATCGGATCGCGCTCACGACCGAGTTCTCGTCGTCGTACATCGAAAGGATGACGATCTTGACGCCCGGACAGTGCCGCAGAAGCTCGGTCGTCGCTTCGATGCCGTTCATCCCGGGCAACCCAATATCCATCAGCACCATGTCGGGACTGGTTTTCTTACAGAGCTGTACGGCGTCGGCCCCATTCTCAGCCTCCCCGACCACGCGGAACTCGGCCCCGCGCTCCAGAATGGTCTTCACGCCGTCTCGCACCAGCTTGTGATCATCGACAAGAACAATGTCGAACGTCATATAAATGTTTAGGAAGTTTCCTGCGCCGTCGCTCGAATTACCGTTCCGCTCCCCCGATTGCTTGCAATCGAAAGTTCCAGTCCCGCCTCGGCCGCATAGTGCTCCATGCTCAGCAGGCCCAATCCGCGGCCGCCGCCCGCAAGGTCGTTTGGGTCGAAGCCTTTCCCGTTGTCCCGCACTTCCAAAAATGTGCCGTTACGTGAGGACTTTACCGCGATTTCGAGCGCGGAGCAACTTGCATGCTGCACCGCGTTCTCCGCCGCCTCCTGCGCGATCTGGTACAGCGCCGCCGCGATCTTCGGCTCGATCTTGAGCGAGGGGTCCACATTCAGCCGCAGGTTCCCCATAAAGCGCTGGCGCAGCCGCGTCGACAGCCGGTCCAGCGCCGAGCGCAGTCCCGCCCGCTCCACCGCCGAAGGATTCAGCTCATAGCTGTACTCGCGCACCTCCTCCATCATCTCTTCCAGAACTTTTTGGATTTCGGCGATCTTCGCGCAGGATTCCGGCAGCACCGGCTCCAGGTCCATCCGCATCAGGTCGAGCTGCAGTCCCAGCGCCGTCATGTTCTGCCCGACTTTATCGTGCAGGAATTTCGACAGCACCCCGCGTTCGAACTCCATCGCCTTGAGCGCGCCCAGCACCGTCCGCCGCAGTTCCTGCTCGGCCGTGTTCCATGGCGAGACCTCCCGCGCCAGCACGCCGGCGTATTCGATCGCGCCTGCGTGGCGAATCGGGAACACCGAGATGTTCCAGTGGGTGTCCCCGCGCCTCGCCCTTAGGTGCAGGATTTCCCCAGCCAGCGACCGGGCGAAGCGATCTTTCCACGTGGCCGCCATTTCGGCATCCAGCACGGCGGAGGTCTGACCGGCCAGTTCCGCCGCCGGTTTACCCAGGATTGGTTCGGGATTGCCCCAGAAATGTTCGAAGCGCCCCTCCCGGTCCACTGCCCAATGACACGCCGGACTCTGGTCCAGGAACGCGTCCGACAGAGTGGAAGGGGCCATCTTGTTTTTGGGGCCGCTGTGCGGCTGCCGCCTTACCGTTTGCGCGCGATTACCTTGCGCACCGCCTCTGCGATATCCGGCGCTACCAGGTGATATTTCTCCAGCAGTTCTTCCGGCTGTCCCGATTCGGCGTAGCGATCATGGATTCCCACGAACTCCATCACGCAGGGATTCGTCTCCGCCACCGCCTGCGCTACCCGGACTCCCAGTCCGCCGTCCACCAGATGCTCTTCCGCCACCACGATCGCCCGGGTCTCCGCCGCGGCGCGCGCGATCGCATCGCGATCGAGCGGCTTCACCGTGTGCATATCGATCACCCGCACCGAAAGGCCTTCCGCCTCCAGGCTCTCCGCCGCCATGATGGATTGCGCCACCAGCAGGCCGTTCGCGATGATCGTGACGTCCGAACCGTCCACCACCTGAATCGACTTGCCGATCTCGAATTTCTGATCGCCGTTATAAATCGTCGGCGCCTTCGGCCTTCCCGTCCGGATGAACACGGGGCCGAAATGCGCCGCCGCGGCTTTCACCAGCGCTTTGGTCGACGCCTCGTCCGCCGGCGCGATCACCACGAATCCCCCCAGCGAGCAGGCCAGCCCGATCTCCTCGATGCTCATCTGCGAAGGTCCGTCCTCGCCGATCGAGATGCCGCTGTGCGTGCCCACCACCTTCAGGTTCACGTGCGGATATGCGGCGCAGGCGCGCAGTTGCTCGAACCCCTTGTTCATCACGAACGCGGAAAAGCTGGAGACGAACGGAATCTTGCCCGCCAGCGCCATGCCGGCGCCAGCCGCGACCATGTTCGCCTCGGCGATGCCGAACGAGAAAAACCGTTCCGGAAATTCCTTGGCGAAATACGTCGTCATCGTCGACTTGGAGAGATCCGCGTCGCACACCACGATGTCCTTGTTTTCGCGCCCGAGTTCCACCAGCGCCCGGCCGAACGCTTCGCGAGTGGCGGGTCCCGGCTTCAATTCGTATTTCGTTTGTGCAGGCATGTTATTGCAGCTCCTGGAGCGCCAGTTTCACTTCGTCCGCTGTCGGCGCAGTCCCATGGAATTTCGGATTATTCTCCATGAACGAGACGCCCTTGCCCTTGATCGTATGCGCCACCAGGCAGGTCGGCTTGCCCTTGGTCGCCTCGGCCTCCTCGAAGGCCTTCCGCACAGCCGTCAGGTCGTGCCCGTCCAGTTCGATGGTGTGCCAGCCGAACGCGCGCCACTTGTCGGCCAACGGCGCGACGTCCATGATGTCCTTCACGAAACCGTCGAGTTGGATGCCGTTGTTATCGACGATCGCGACCACGTTGTCCAGCTTATGAAACGCGCCGGCCATCGCCGCCTCCCAGACCTGCCCTTCCTGAATCTCGCCGTCTCCCAGCATGCAGTACGTGCGCGATTTCCCGCCGTCGAGGCGCGCCGCGAGTCCCATCCCCAACGCCAACGAAAGGCCCTCGCCCAGCGACCCGGTCGAAGCCTCCAGCGCATGGATGAACCGCACGTCGGGATGGCCCTGATAAACCGAGCCGAATTTGCGCAGCGTATTCAGTTTGTCGATCGGGGTCTCGGCATAGCCGGCCTCCGCCATCACGGCGTACAGCACCGGTGCGGCGTGTCCTTTCGAAAGGATGAAGCGGTCGCGATCCGGCATCGCCGGGTTCTTCGGATCGATTCGCATGTAATCGAAGTACAACTCGACGACAAGTTCGACCGCGGAAAGCGATCCGCCCGGATGGCCGGATTTCGCCGCCCCGGTCATCTCCACGATTTCCCGCCGTACACGCTTGGCGATGTCTTGCAGTTCCGAGAGTGGTCTAGGCATTGAGAAGCCTCCATTTTAGCGCAGCCGGAGCGACACGCTATAATTCCATCAGACCCTGCGGATGTGGCGAAACTGGCAGACGCGCTGGATTTAGGTTCCAGTTCCCGCAAGGGAGTGTAGGTTCAAGTCCTATCATCCGCACCAAACCAACTTCGAAGCCGCCGATGGCCACACACGAGCAGTTGTGGGAGATCTGCCGGAAGCTCCCACAAGACTACGCGCCGTACGGAACCACCGACCGGGAATCCGGCCCGGATGGTTGGGGCGCCGACTGTTCATGTGGCTGCCGGTTCTACATTCTGCTGCCGGGCCATCTTGGATTTGACTGGGGTGTTTGCACAAACCCGAAGTCCCACCGGGTTGGCCTGTTGACTTTTGAACATCAGGGGTGTTTTCAATTTGAAGCGCCGGGCGCGGAAGCTCGCGACATGCCGGCGCTCGAACCAAATACAGGCAATGCTGACATTTGAACAATACGTACGGCAAGCCGCGACGGAAGGGAGATCCATCAACACCTTGTTTGAAGAGCGACTATTCGCCCTTGTCGGCACACTGGAACGAATCGCGAAGCCGCTGGCGGATCGCAAGATCCCGTACGCTCTCGTGGGCGGCGGCGCCGTCATGGTGCAGGTGAACCGGGTGGAGCCGTCGGCGGTCAGAAATACGAAAGATCTGGACATTCTCGTCAACCGTGCTGATCTCGAACGCATCAAGGAAGTGGCGGCGGAACATGGATTCTCGTTCAAACATTCAGCGGGACTGGATAGGTTGCTTCCATCCGGGGAGACAAAGGCCCGGAACGCCGTCCATTTGATCTTTACCGGCGAGAAGGTGAAGGCGAGTCAGGTCATCCCCAATCCGTCGTTGAAACCGGAATATCTCCACGTACATGGCGTGAAAGTCGCCGTGATCCCGGTCCGGGATCTCGTCGCAATGAAGCTCTCGAATAACCGTGACGTGGATCGGGTACACGTCAGGGATTTGGACTCCGTGGGTCTCGTGACGCTGGAAGTGGAGGAAGCATTGCCACCGGCCTTGCGAGAACGATTGCAGCAGATTCGTAACAGCGAATAATTGAGAGCGGCCCTCCCGCGGAGATCGGCTAACGCGCTCGAAGTTCCGGCATCATGTCAAGCTGATCGCGAAACTGGCGTTTCAAGTGCTCGATGTTGTCATACTTGGTCCAGAAGTGTCCAAGATCCTTCAGCTTCTCTTGAAATGCCCACAACGATTTAAGATCTTCCTGTCGCAAACTGCAGGTCTTGACATTCGCGTTCTCCCAGCGCACGATCTTCAGGTAAAGCCCTGGCTCGGTGAGACGGTCGTTCTGTTCGCGAAAATATCGGTCGAACTCGTCCCGCTCTTCCCGCAACTCGGCGGACGAGGCGAGAAAGATCCGCAGGCGGTGATTCGCAGGCGTTCGCGCCTTGCTCCAGGCCGGCAGTTCATCGACGCGGATGCCATCCAGCAATTCCAATACGTCCACTTCTTCGTGGCTGACGGGCATTCTACTTTCAACCGCCGGTCCTCCTTCCGGCGCAGCAGATTCTTTTGCGAGAAAAAGTGCGGCGACATCGCGGCGATACAGACCTTGCAATTGCACGGAATCCGTTTGTCCACCTTGTCACGCAGGCCGTGGAATGATTCATTCAAGCTATCGAGGTCGGCGGCGACGACGCTGAGCAACTCCTTGGCCTCGGGACCGCGAGCGCGCAGTTCGATTTCACTTCCACTTCCCAGTAGTTCGACCAGCACGGAGCTACGCTCGCGCTGAAAAAGCACGCCGGTAACCCAGGCCAAATCCGGATCGGCGACGAACCGATGCAGTCTGACGGTCAGGCGGCTGATCATCCCCTTCGGAAGAAAGTCATACCGGTACCGCAGGACCATGTCCCCGGCGGCGCCCCAGGCGGCAAGCTGCGCAGGTTTGGCCGGCGGCAGCAATTGCGGCGTCAGCCAGGTCTGAGGTTTCCTGTCCCTTAGCTCGTAACAAAGCTCGAACCTCTGCATCAGCGTTAACAGCTCGAGATGCATATCGGCGTAAACGGTATCGCGCCAGAGCCGCTCGCAATCGCTGCCGTCGAATCGTCCGGATCGCTTCTTGACCTGCTCGTCATCGAGGACTCGAAATACCGCTGTCGTGGCCCATTCGTTCTGTAAAATCACCGTACGGGCAAGCAACGGTTCGTCCTGAAAGTGCAGGAACACGCCCAGGTCGTGAAGATACCGGCTCAGATGCAGAGCTCTCGTCCGGTCGAATTCCATACGGCGGCTGTAGATTTGGAAACACTCCTCTTGCCCGATGTATGGAGTCTGCTCCGCTCGGGCTTCGATGTCCTCCCGGACGCGGACCCAGCGGCCGGGCAACTCTTCCCCGATATGGCTGAGGTGGCTCGCGAAGAATTCGATACCTTCCCGTAATTGGCCAGTTGCATCGCGGTGGTCCAGGTCGCCGCGTAGACCGCGCCCACCAGACACTTGCGTAGATAATGGCGGACTCCGGGTTCATCGTCCACGACGAGAATGGCAGCCTTCGCTGGCTGTGTCATAGGGAATTGGCGTCCGTCTTGAGAGTTCCCCTGGACCGGCGTGTCGGACCATGAGGGCCGCCATGATTGTTGCGACGATTTAGGCGGGGCGTACTGTTCAGTGTTTCCCTACCAAGGGGTACCGGCGCGTTATTGAAAATTCGCTGGAGGATCTCCTGCTGCTTAGGTAATTGCGCTTCGATCCCTTCGCGCGCGGCAATCTCCCGACGGGCCTGCCTGAGTTCGGCCGTCGTGAGAACGGAAATCCGTCCTTTCCGCCAATTGGCGCATGATGGGAACGCGAGCACGAAGACCTGCGGCCGGCAGGTATCCACCTCCCGCAGAACCACTCGCGAATTCATCGTCACGAGATCTCCTGGAACGACGCCGGCTCGAGCAGCGTGGCGCGCCCGATGCGGGCCTCCATGTCGGTAAGGATTTCGGCTTCCAGCTTGTTCCTCACGAACCGGGCTTGCAGGGCCAGGCGCTCCGCATCCGGAATGCTGAGCACAAACGGCTCGGTCTGCGGCAGCGCTCCACCGATAGACGTGTCGTGTCTATTTAAGGCGATCGTCGCCATGAGAATACTCCTTGTCAAACCACCCGCAATCGAAAAGGCATACCCGAAGCCGCTAGTTGCTCATTCAACAATCGAACGCGTTCACGGATACGCTTTAAGTTGTGAGAGGTAGCCGGGAGCTCCTCCAGCCGAAGGATTACCGGTTCGTTCTGCTGGCCGGAGACATAGCGCCCGATCAGGTGCGAACGTCGCGCACGCATGGGGTCTGCATCTAAACCGGCATCCACCATTTTCTCCATCGGCTGATTTTGGTGTTTCTCAATGTTTGCCACGGTTCCTCCAGAAAATTGCTTTACTAGTCGCATCTGTTCCGGCGCCGCCACAACTTCGCGGAAAAACATCGTGCGAAACCGATACCGTCGCTTGCATCAGATTTGCCTCACAGTTCAACGGTTAAATAGCAAGCACGAGTCCATTGCTCAACCCGTTTGATTCTCATGCCGCACTCGCAGAATATAGCTTTGCTTCAACCCCGCTCGCTCCTTGATCGTCCAAAAGGGCGCACCACTGGCTGTTTTTGGGCAGTTGGCGTCGGCGAATTGATGTTTTATCTGGACGAACACGCGCTGCGCATCCGCCAAGACCGTGGTTTCGAGAATTCCGGCGTCAGATCTTATGCGCTTTCCGAATGGGCGCTGGTATGCAATCAAGATGGTATGCAAACAGGAGAGATCATTTTGTTAGTGGGCGTCATCGGAACGATGGCGGGCGCAACCGCCGCTGTTTATCGCCGAACCCGGCGAATCCCCGAACCCGCCGGCGCAGAACCAGAGCCCGGTGCGCCCGACCATGTCGACGTTAGCGGGAGTGCAGCCCTGGATATCAACGAGCTACTGCGTCGAACCCTCCGCCGCGATCTGTCTCTCGCCGCGGAGCACGTCCACAGCATCCATTCGCTGCTCGAAATCGCGCGGCAGCATCAGCAGCCGATCCCCAATGCGGCGCTGACCAACCTTGGCCTGGTCTCGAAGCATTTAGTCGAAATTGAGCGCCGAATCGAGGACGCCAGCGGCGCCGTCGATTCTCCCCTCAGCGCGAGCGCAAATCGTCGGGAGAATCAACCTCCTCTTCGTCTTCGGCCGCCTTCTTTCGGATGCCATGTTTCTCCATGCGATAGATCAACGCCTTTCGACTGATGTCCAGATACTTGGCGGCGTGGGTCTGGTTGCCGTGAAACTTGTCGAGCGCACGCAGGATCAATTCCTTCTCTATCGCCTCCAGGCTGACGCCCTGGGCGGGAAGCTCCAGTTGGAGCATGTCGATGGCCGGCTTCTCGCGCCGCAGAAAATCCGGCAGGTCGGCCAGCGTGATTTCGTCGCCGCGCGTGAGCACCACAATTCTTTCGATGACGTTCTCGAGCTCGCGAATATTACCGGGCCAGCGATAGTCCTGAAACCGGGGCAGCAGTGCCGCCGGCAGCACCAGATCGGGGCGGCCCTGTTCATCCTTGGCCTTGATGAAAAAATGCTGCACTAACTCGGGAATGTCCTCCGCGCGATCGCGCAGCGGCGGCAATTCTAATGGAATTACCGCCAACCGGTAATACAGATCTTCGCGGAACGCCCCATCCTCTATCATCGCGCGCAGGTTCCGATGTGTCGCCGCTACGAACCGGACATCCACCTTGGCGGGCGCCGTCGCGCCTACCTTTTCCAACTCACCCTGCTGTAGCAGGCGCAGCAGCTTCACTTGAAGCTCTCCCGGCATCTCGCCGATTTCGTCGAGGAACAAGGTCCCGCGATCCGCCAATTCGACTTTGCCGACCTTGTGCGCCATGGCTCCCGTGAACGACCCCTTCACGTGGCCGAACAGCTCGGATTCCAGAAGGTCGCGCGGAATTGCGCCGCAGTTGATGGTGACGAACGCTTTGTCTCTCCGGCGGCTGTTGAAATGAATGGCCTTCGCCAGCAGCTCCTTGCCTGTCCCGGTTTCGGCGTGGATCAGGATCGTCGAATTACTTTGTGCCGCCCGCGCTGCCGTATCCAGAACCGATAGAAGCGCTTCCGAATGGCCGATGATGTTTTCAAAGCCGTATTTGCGGTCCAGGCTGGCGCGAAGAGAACGCACCTCCTGCACCAGGCGAAAATGCTCTAGCACGCGGCTGACGGCGATCCCGAGTTCGTCGTAGTCGAGGGGTTTCGTCAAGTAGTCATACGCGCCCGACCTCATCGCCTGCACCGCACTCTGAATGGTTCCGAACGCGGTGATGATCAACACCGGAATCTCCGGATAATCCCGGCGAATCTGCTCCAGCAACTCCATTCCGGACATGCCAGGCATCTTCAAATCGGTGAGCACCAGGGCGGGCGGATCCTTGTCAATCAACCCGAGCGCCGCCGGGCCGTCGGCAGCCGCAATGACGGCGTAGCCCATCTGCTCGAGCTGCGTCTGGAGCACCCAGCGCAGGTTATCGTCGTCGTCTACAACCAGGATGCGTGCGGAATCCATTAGTTTTGAACCTTCGACGGCAGGACCACCGAGAACGTCATTCCCTGATCGGCATTCGCCTGGGCCAGAAGGGAACCACCCATCTGCCGCACAATCTGGTGCGCGACAGGCAACCCGAGTCCTGTGCCGTGCTCTTTCGTGGTGAAAAACGGATCGAACAGGCGATCGATGTGGGCCGGCGCCACGCCGTGTCCCCGATCCACGACGCCGATCGCGATCCGGCTATCTTCCACCGCGGCCGACAACGTTACGGTTCCCTCCTCTGGACTTGCCTCTATCGCGTTGATCATCAGGTTCAGGAGAACCTGTTCGAGCTGCTCGGGGTCGCATTCGACGAGCGGGAGCCCTGACGCAACCTGTTTTTCGAAATGGACTGCTTTGCCGCGGACGCCGTGACTCGCGAGTTCGAGCACGTTGTCCAGCACGGGCTCCAGCTGGATGGTCTGGAGGCGCGGCGGGCGAGGACGGGCGAAGTTCAGGAAATTCGTGAGTAGCCCGTTCAGCCGCTCGCACTCGCTGGTGATGATCTCCAGGCATTTCGCGTTCTTCTGGTCGAGGTGCTGGCTCCGGGCCAGTATCGCGGCCGCGCCGGAGATGCTTGCCAGTGGATTGCGGATTTCGTGGGCCAGACCAGCCGAGAGCTGTCCAATGGCCGAAAGCCGCTCCACGCGCTTCATGCCTTCGAAGTTCGCTTGCACCTTTTCGTAAACGCCGCTGAGTTGATCCGCGACTTGCCGATAATGATGGAGTAATCTGCGCTCACGGCCTGCCGCCGCCGCTGTGACGCACGCCAGCAACAGCAGCGCCAGGCACTCGAGACATCTGGTGGTGATGGACTGGTCCGGCGAAAACGCGAAAACGGCGGCCGCCGAGAGCGCCGATAGCAGCAACCCACCGCGCCAACCATCCAGCAGGGCAGCGAGCGCCACCGGAATGGCATAGGTGAGAACCCAGGCGCCTCGCGTCAGCCCATTGATGAACACGGCAAGGAGCAGAGCGGAACCGATGGCCAGTCCTCTGAGCGGGCGATTCGTCGCGATCTTCTCGGTGGCAGCACTGAGGTCCCCCGTATGTTTGAGCCTCTATCTCATGATCGGTGTAAAGCTAAACGCTGGCAACCGGTCGCCGTGTCCGGCAGGCGATCTCATACGATAGCGTTCGCAGGTCGCCCAAAAACCGCTTTTGCGCGCTTTTGCCGATTACCACGAGATCCGCCTGTAGTTCGCCGGCAAGGGGCGGAATCGCCGTGAGCGGCTTGCCTGATTCCAGCCACACGTTCGCGTCAATGCCGAGTCCCTCCTGGAGGGACGCGATCTCGTCTCTGGCCAGTTTTTTGACCCCATGTTTCCAATCGTCGCCGCAAAGGAGGCTGGGGTTGGAATCGAGCTTCTTACCGGCGTGAATCACCGATAGCCTGGCCCTGAACGTTCTCGCAAGGTTGGCCGACCAGCGCAGAACGGCGCGGGCGCGAGGCCCCAACGAGAGTCCGCACAGCACGGTTCGGATCGGTCTGCTCGACAGCGGGACCAGGCTGTCGAGCCCGACCCAAACGGGACGTTGAGCTCCGCGCAGCACTCGCGCGGTGATCGAACCATCCAGGAAGCGCGCGAGCGCCGGCTTGCTCCGGCTCGACATCAGGATAAGGTCCGGGTGCTCCGTCTCGGCTGTGTTGAGAATGGCCGAAACCGGCGAATCCTCTCGGAAAACGAGCCGGTGGCCGTCTGCGGTTGCATTGACCCGATCCCGGATTTCCCGTTCCGGCTGCTTCAGCGGCCAGTTCTGGATGGCGTGGAGGAATACCAATTCCGATCCAAACTCGGCAGCTAGGGACGCGGCATACGCGGCCGCGCCCACCGAGCGCGCGGAAAGGTCCACTGGTATCAGGATCTTCTTTATGGCCGTCATGTCGCCTACTGCAAAAAGAGGACGACCGCGTAGAGCCCGGTAAACAGCAGGGATCCTCCGGCCAGCGCGGCGGCCGCATGCAGTATCCGTTCTTTCGTGCTCCGGGCGCCTCCATGCCGCGTGCGCAGCTCGTCCATTGTCTGGAATAAACGATATTCGCTCTCCTCCACCGCACGCGGCGCAGGCTTCGCCGCGGTCTTCGCGGGCGTTGCGATGCGTTGCTCAGTATCGAGTGTCATGGTCGCTCCTTTTATATATGGGAATGCGTTTTAAGAACTGATGGCCCATGTGGGTTCGGTGTCTCTCGGCGATGCTCTCGATTGCGCGTGTCATCCGCACCTGCACACCGATGAGCGGATCGCGAACCGTTTCAGGGATAGCTTCCGCCGGCATTTCAGGGCTCCGCAGAAGCACTTCGGCCTGTCGACTATCTCCCGTCACGACGAGCGGTTGCGGTATCAATAGGGCGGCGGCGCGGTTGAAGACGACTGCTTCGAGCAACACTGCCGGGTCGTCTACGTAGAGCACGATGCAGGGCGCCACGCCTGCTCCCAATTCCTGCCGGATTCTCGCGGTAATGTCCAGTTCAGCCGGCGCGCGTAGCCCCTGACGCCCGAGAGCAATTCGCACCATGCGTAATGCGACGTCATACGGCTCGTCGATCCTGAACGACAAGAACGGCTGCGTTTTGGTCATGTCCGGTTAGGCCTCGACACCATAGGTGCAATCCGGGAACCAACCACCAGCCAGCCAAAATGCCGCGATATGAGCGCCGCGGCGGATCGAAACCCTCCGGTGTCATCCGCAGCTGGACACTACTGGCCAGTGCTGTGCGTTTTCAGGCAGCATGCCGGGCTTCTTCGCCTGCGCGCGCAGATATCAAAGGCCGCTGCGTTGGCATCAGGGTTGCAACCATCAGTGTTCCAAGCACAAATCCGTGCATTCCACGAGGAGGCCTGACACCATGCGAGACCGCATCTATATGACCGACGATGACTATGAGAAGCTCCAGCGGCTCATTGCAGGCCGGCGCGGGGCAAGCCCGGTTGATCAGGAATATCTCGACGTCCTGGAGCAGGAGCTCGATCGCGCCGAGGTAGTCGAACCTGAAGCCATTCCACGCGACGTCGTCACGATGAATTCGGAAGTCCGGTTGAAAGACCTCGGCTCCGGAGAGAGCCGGGTCTACCGGCTCATCTTTCCAACGCAGACCAGAACCGAAAACAGCGTTTCTGTGCTCGCTCCGATCGGTACCGCCATGCTTGGCTACCGCGTGGGCGACATCATCGAATGGCGGGTGCCGAAAGGGATACGACGTCTCAAGGTTCTGGAGGTCATTTACCAACCGGAGGCGGCGGGTGTCAGCGGAGACTGAGCGCCGGGCGCCCTGCGGCGTTCGAACGCGTTTGGGAGATAGAGAGTGATCGGCCTTCCTTCCACACGAGTCGGTCTCGATCCGGGAACGGCTAACACGCTGGTATACGTGAAAGGCCGCGGGGTCGCCGTGAATGAACCGTCGCTTGTGACAGTGCGGACCAGTTCGGGCGCCATCGAGGCGGTGGGCGGCGAAGCGGAAGCAGGCCGCGGCCGGACGCCCCGAAAATTCCAGACCGCTCGTCCCATTCGCGCCGGAGTCATCACCGATCTGAAGTTGTTCGACGGGATGCTGCACTACTTCCTTCGCAAAGCTCACATCAGCGGGCCGTTGCACCGCCTCAAGGCTGCCATCGCCGTCCCGAGCGGGATGACAGAGGTGGAGCGCCTCGTCGTCATCGAATCTATCCAAAGCGTTGGCGCCGTCGAGGTCCTGCTCGTCGACCAGGTCCTCGCGGCCGCGCGGGGCGCCGCGGGCTTGGGGATAGAGGAATCCCGTGGCCGCATGGTGGTGAATATCGGCGCCGGCGTGACGGACATAGCGGTCATATCGCTTGGGAATACCGTTTATGCGCGCGCGCTTCGCGTCGCTGGAGAAGATATGGATGCCGCTGTCGTGGCTGAAGTACGGACCGCTCACCAGCTGGTCATCGGCGACCGGACGGCCGAGCGGCTCAAGATTGAGATCGGGTCGGCCGTTTCCAACCACCAGGAGCTTGCTCTGGCGGTGAAGGGCCGTTGTGTCACAAAGGGCATCCCACGGGAGGTGACGATCCGCGGCTGCGAAGTCCGGGACGCCATCTCTACTCCGCTTCGACAGATTGTGGGCGCCATTCGGGAGGCGCTGGAACAAGCGCCTCCCGAGCTCAGCGCGGACCTGATCGAAAATGGGATCGTGCTAACCGGAGGGTCGGCGTTGCTGCGGAACCTGGACCGATTCATCAGCATGGAATGCGGACTTCCTGTGAAGGTCGCTCAGGACCCGCTCACATGTGTAATCCGAGGGCTCGCTCACCAACTGAACAGCCTCCGCGCGAGCGACTGGCGGAGGTTCGGCCACAACGGATTCTAAGCGGGCGCCCGTATTCAGATCGCGGATGCCGATGAACCGACTTACCAGGAGCACGGCTGCGAGCGCCACAAACAGAATACGGAAGGCCAGCCGGTCGGAACAGCCCGGACGCCTGCGCGCGCCGCACTCGGCCCCGCAGCCTTGCTTCACGCACTGGAGTGTCACGGGGCCGCACCTTCAGCCCCTCCGCAACGCTTCATCCAGGCGTGCCAGGCGCTGGCGACGGTCCAGACAACACCGGTCGCGGCTCCGTCCCGAGCCGCGCGCGCGAGCAAGCGGTCTGAGTTCAGCACAGAAGCTCGTGGTCGCAGACCTGGTCGCGTTTTGGTCATGGTTGTTGTCCTTTCGCTCCACCCAGGCGAGGCTACGCTGTGCGAATCGTTGCGCGGTGCTCTGGCGCTCCAGCAATCCGCTCGCGGTGAACACGCTGCCCGATGCGATATCGGAGGCGGCGGACCGCACGACGGATTACCGCAAGAACATTGACGCCTTTTTCCAGAATCATGACGGGCTGCGCGCCTCGCACATCGGCCGTGATTTGGCACAGCTTGTCTACGCCACCGCGCGGGCCGTTCACGTCGCTCACATTAACCGATATCCGCGGGATGCGGCTCTTATGCCGGTCCACGGCGAATTCGATACTTCGCTCCACCCGATCTTGCAGATCTTCGTTCCAGACGATATCGCGTGCTCGAACGGCGATTTCCATGGGTAAACCTCCATTTTGTTGTTCGCTGTTCTAAGGGCAATCTCGTCGCCACTGTCCGGGTTTGCGAATCAGGCCTTTTCGCTGTCTGGGCCGCGAATCGGCGCCTGAAAACGCTCAGCGAAGCCAGTTATCGGGCAGCCGCCGAACAACCGATGAATCGGAACAAAGCGTTTTTGCCGCGCCGGGAATGCTCCTGTGTTGGTCTGAGACTTGCTCTTTCATGCATGCTATGGGAACCACGAAAAAGAGGGCTGACGAGACGGCGGACTACCGTTCTGCGCTTCTGGCCGAACGTGCCCGCCTTACGGGAGGCAAGCAGAAGGAACTGGAGATCCTCGTTCTCCCCGGTTCCCTCGCGGTGGACGATCAGGCGCCCCTGATGCACGATCAATTCATTGTTCTGCGCCAGCACCGCATGGACCGGCAGAAACTAAAGCTGATCGATGCCGCGTTGAAGAGGCTCGACGAAGGGGAATTCGGCCTGTGTACCGAGTGCGAAGAACCAATCCCTCACCGGCGGCTGAACATTGTGCCTTGGGCGGCGTATTGCGTAGCGTGCCAGGATCGCATCGATTCCCGCCGCGATGACGATGAGTTGGACATGATCGCTTGACCGCCGCCCTTCGTTGAGAGCCGCGTCTGCTTTCGATGGCTGGGCCGCTGTCGGTTCAGAGATTAGAAGGCGAATCCGAAGCTGCTGACCAAGCCGTAATCATTCTTCCTCACTGCCAGGACCGGTCGGCTATCGAACCGCTCAAATAATCGGATGCTCCAGATCAGGTGCGCCACGATGGGCATACGCACGCCGGCGCTCGCCACGACGCGCATTCGGCCAGGATCCAGAACACTTGGATACACGGCGGTCTTTCCTGAAAATCGCAAACGCCCGACCTGCAGTCTGTCAAGGCTCACGCCGATCAGTGCTTCTCCGGTGGACTGTCGCCGTCCGGGCTGTTCCACGTTCTCCCGGTACTTTTCGTTGATGAAGGTCATACCACCCAGAAGCGAAAGCTGGGTCACAGCAGTATCGGCGATCTGCCAGCCCATGCCGCCGCCCAGGCTGGTTCGCAGATTGAGAAACTCGCGGTCGTCTCGCTCGAATCCGTCCAAGGTGAAGACAAACGCCCGCGGTGTCAGATAGTAATCGATGCGGGTTGATAACGAATGCGTGCTCGTCGACTCTGCAGGCGCCTGCCTACTGAACATTGAGCTAAGGTCCGTCTGCACTCGGATGTGGGTGGACTGATATTCCCCATTCGCCGACACAGACGACTGGCTCAACGGGGAGTTGCCTCTCGTCAAGCTATAACCGAACTCGATTGCGCCGCTCAGACGATTATTGAAAGTCTGCTCCCGCACCGGTTTGGAGATCGCCTTTACACTGTGCGGCAGAATCGGCGTTTCTGGCGCGGCCGAAACCTGCATCCCCTGTTCCGTCGTGTGAACGGTTCCGGTCAAAATCATCCCGTTTTCCATCGAGAACTGTAGGACCTGGTCGGAATTGATTCCGTGAACCATCGTCCAGTCGATCTCGATCACGCCGGCGTAGGCAGTCTTAACCGAAAGGTGCTTGCCTTCCAGCTTTTCGATCTCCCCTGAGACGCGATCGGAATTTTGTAGAAATACCGTCGCAGCGCTGCATTGGTGCGCCACACCGAGGACGAGGAAGCAAACACAAACAATTCTGGCGATCATATCGCTGCGCTCTGAACTTGCATTTCAACCAAAAAGGTCCGAATATAGAATCAGGTGACTCGCCGCAGCACCACTATGCAGAGGTGCCTATGAACATCGCTACCATTCTCCAGGATCATCCTTTCACCAAAGGCTTCTGGCCCGACCACCTGGCCCGCCTTGCCTCCATGGCTGCCGAGGTCCATTTCACTCCCGGCGAGATGATCTTCCAGGAGGGCGACCACTCCAGCTTCCTTTATATATTGGTCTCCGGCAACGTGGCCCTGGAAGTCCGGGCCGCCGGCCGCCCTGTTCGCGTCGCCACACTCTACGCCGGCGAGGTCCTTGGCTGGTCCTCGATCACCGGGGACAACGGCAAACAGTTCCAGGCCCGCGCGCTCGAGCCGGTCCATGCCCTCGCCTTCGATGGCGTCCGCCTCAGCCACGCCTGCGAGCAGGATTTCGCCTTCGGCTACTTCTTCATGCGCGGGATGCTGAAAGTCACCAGCGATCGCCTGCACTCTGTCCGCGCGCAACTGCTCGACATGTACAGCCCGGCGGGCGCGATATGAACATCGGGGTCATCCGCGAGCGCGGGCCGTTCGACCGGCGCGTCGCTTTGACCCCGCCCGTGGTCCGGCGGCTGGCCGGCGCGGGCCACAGCATTTGGGTGGAGAACGGCGCCGGCGATGGCGCCATGTTCCCGGACGCCGAGTATATCCGGGCGGGCGCGCAGATCGCCTACTCTCCCGCCGAAGTCATCCAGCGCGTCGACCTGCTTCCCAAAATCTCGCGTCCCACCGCGGAAGAACTCGCCCTCTGCCGTCCTTACACCACCGTCCTGGCCTTCTATCACATGGCCGTGGCCGACCGCGCGCTGCTCGACGGACTCGCCGAGCGATGCCTCACCGCCATCGGATGCGAAATCATCGAGCAGCAGGACGGCCGCCTTCCGGTGCTCTCCGCCGTCAGCGAGATCGCCGGCCAGATGACCGTGCCCATCGCGGCCCACCTGCTGCGGTCGAGCAGCGGCGGCCGCGGCATTCTGCTGGGCGGAACTCCCGGCGTGCCGCCCGCGCGCATCGTAGTGCTCGGCGCAGGTTCGGTCGGTTTTGCCGCCACCCGCGCCGCCACAGCCGCGGGCGCGCGCGTCACCGCCTTCGATCGCGATCCCCGCAAGCTGCGCCATCTCATCGAACACGTTCCCGGCGCCGAGTCTTGCCTCGCGGACGAGGACAGCATCGGCGAAGCCGTCGCCGGCGCAGACGTCGTCATCGGAGCCATTCTGGTCGCCGGCCGGCGCACCACTCACGTGGTGACCCGCGCCATGGTCGAACGGATGAAGCCGGGCGCCGCCATCATCGACGTCGCCATCGATCAGGGAGGCTGCATCGAGACGAGCCGGCCTACCAGCCTGGACGAGCCGGTCTTTGTCTACCGCGGCGTCACCCACTTCTGCGTTCCGAACTTCACCGCCGACCTGGGCCGCTCCACCAGCGTCGCGATCGCCCAAGCCATGCTGCCCTACCTTTTATCGCTCGCGAAATTCGGCGCCGAAGAGGCCCTCGCCAAATGCCCCGACCTGGCGCACGGCGTCTACCTGCTGCGCGGGAGGCGTCCGTGAATCGCGATTACCGTTCCCGAATCGTCTCTGCCGATGAGGCGATCGCCGCGGTCCAGTCTAGCCAGTCCGTCTACATCCACAACGGATGCGCCGAGCCAATCGAGCTGGTCAAAGCCCTCACCCGACGCGGCCCCGCACTGCGCGACGTAACCGTGCTCCACATGGCCACCATGGGGATCGCCGATTACACCCTGCCCGAATACGAAGGCCACTTCCGCCACAACGCGCTCTTCATCGGCGGCAACGTGCGCAGGGCCGTGCAGGAGGGGCGCGCCGATTACACCCCCATCTTCCTGAGCGAAATCGAATCGCTCTTCACCTCCCGCGCCTTGTCGATCGACGTGTGCCTGTTGCAATGCACGCCGCCGGATCCTTACGGCTATATGAGCCTCGGGACCAGCATTGATGCCTCCCTCACCGCCGCGCAATGCGCCAAACACGTCATTGTCGAGATCAACGACCAGATGCCCCGGACTCTCGGCGACACGTTCTTTCACGTCAGCCGCGCCGACGCCTTTATCGAGACTTCGCACCCGCTGTCCGAATATCCGCGGCACGACGTGTCGGACCTCCACCGCGCGATCGCCCGGCAGATCGCTCCGCTGATTCCCGACGGCGCCACCATTCAGACCGGCATTGGCGGCATCCCCGAAGCCGTCCTCGGCCTCCTGCGCGACCACCAGGACCTCGGCATTCACTCCGAAATGGTTCCCGATTCCGTCGTCGATCTCATCCAGGCCGGCGTCATCAACGGCGAGCGCAAGACGATCCATCCCCGCAAAGTCATCGCCGGGTTCGTGCTGGGCAGCAAGCGCCTCTTTGATTTCATCGGCAACAATCCCATCTTCGAATTCCACCGCACGGCCTACGCCAACGACCCGTTCATCATCGCCCAGAACGACCGCATGGTGGCGCTCAATTCGGCGATCGAGGTGGACCTCACCGGCCAGGTCTGCGCCGATTCCATGGGCCACACTCCCTACAGCGGCATCGGCGGCCAAGTCGATTTCCTCCGCGGCGCCGCGCGTTCCAAGGGCGGCATGCCCATCGTCACCCTGCCCTCCACCGCCAAGGACGGAGCCGTCTCGCGCATCGTTCCCTGCCTGCGTCCCGGCGCCGGCGTCGTGACCTCCCGCGGCGATGTGCACTACGTGATCACCGAGCACGGCGTCGCCTACCTGCACGGAAAGACCCTGCGGCAGCGTGCCGAAGCCCTCATCCAGGTGGCCGATCCGAAGTTCCGCGACGAACTGGAGCGCGCTGCCGTCGAAAGCAAGCTGCTCGGCGCCAGCCGTTGGGAAAG
>JADMIO010789737.1_pt1 | contig 44884 bp, 30 predicted proteins | sample 8958161 | NCBI WGS metagenome assembly JADMIO01 (sample SAMN16585339, study PRJNA669376) | soil metagenome | isolation source: Crop rotation soil | place: USA: Cullars Rotation, Alabama | collected 2011
CTTTCCCGGCGCCGCGGGCGCACCGGGTGGCGCTGCCGCGCCGGCTGCTGCGGCTCCGGCCGCTCCCGCGCCTCCGCCACTGCCGGTGGCCTATCCGCGCGGTTATCAGGTGCTGGTCTCACTCGATGGAACAACGTGGGGCCGTCCAGTGGCACAGGGCCAAGGCACAGGGGCGACCACCCACATTCCGTTCGCGCCGACGCGCGCCAAGTTCGTCCGGCTGTCACTGACCGCCGCGGCGCCGGGCGTGCCCGTCACGATTCAGAAGTTGAGAATCTACGAGCCCGGGACGACGGCGACGACGAGGTAGGAAGGACCGACTTCGTGTCGGTCCTTCAAGTCCTCCAGGTCCTTTGGGTCCTTCGGGTCCGCCTCCGGTCCTGAAGGTCCGGACGGTCCCGAAGGCACATACTTCAACGGTGTTTTCGCAGTCTTCTCGTGCGCGTCTCACGGCGTACGACGTCGCCCGGTTCCCGGGCGACACGCTGTTCGATCGCCTCGCCCGTGCGGTCTGTGCCGCGGGCTGCCTGCCTCGCAAAGAGCTGTTTGAAGCCTGGGAAGTTGCACGACGGGTGCGCCGGCGGTTTCGCGGCGGACGGGTCGTCGACCTCTGCGCGGGTCATGGACTGCTCGGACAAGTCATGCTGCTGCTCGACGACACGTCGCCGGAGGTGCTCGTCGTCGACGATGTGCTCCCGCCGTCGGCGACGACGCTGCATGCTGCGCTCGTCGAGACATGGCCGCGGCTTCGCGATCGCGTGGTATTCCGCGCGTCCGACATCCAGCACGTCGACCTGAGTGGAGACGACGTGGTTGTTTCGAGTCACGCGTGTGGCCGCCTGACCGATCTCGTCCTCGAGCACGCGATGACAGCGGGGGCGAGGGTTGCCGTGCTGCCGTGCTGTCACGACCTCGAGACCTGCGACACCGGAGCGTTGTCGGGCTGGCTCGACGGACCGCTGGCCGTTGACGTCGTCCGGGCCACGCGATTGAAGGAGCGGGGGCGTCGGGTGTGGACGTTGACGATTCCAGCCGCCATCACACCGCGCAATCGGCTGCTGCTGGTGGATCGGCCATAGGGCATCGGCGATCGGCTATCGACGATCGGGGTATCGGCCTTGGGCCCGAAGCCCGAAGCCCGAAGCCCGAAGCCTGAAGCCCGAACCCCCAAGCCTCGCGCCCCAAGCCGCGATAGCATTTCCTGATGCGTGACGCCCGCCAGTACTTTGACCATCTCAACCGTGCCTATCTCGTCGTCCACAAGACGAAGGAGGATCTCTTCTGGACGACCTACATGGGCACGAGCGATGACCAGGCGGGGTTCGTCCGCGCGGAGGGCGCCTACAAGGAGTTTGTCAGCGACCCGGCCCGGCTCGCCGAGACCCGGGCGCATCTCGCGCGCGTCCGCGCGTTGCCGCCCGATCGGGAACGCGACACGCTCGTGCACGGTCTTGGCGGGTGGCTCGCGGTCTTCGAAGCGAACATCATCGACAGCCCTGAGGGCCGTGCGCGCATGCGCGAGATCGTCGATGCTGAGTCCGTGCTCTTCGAAAAGAAGCGCGCCTACGAGCCGCGTCACCTGAACGATCGCGGCGAGCTGGAGGTGGCGTCGCTGCCGATGCTGGCGACGAACCTCGCGGCCAACCCCGTGGAGGAGCGGCGCCGAAGCTCGTTCGACGCCCTGCGGGGCATCGAGCGCTGGGTCCTCGAGCACGGTTTTCTGGAGTTGGTCGCTTTGCGGAACCGATTTGCGCGGGCGCTCGGTTACGGCAACTACTTCGAACTCAAGCTCCAGCGGAACGAGCGGATGTCGACCGCGTCGCTCGCGCGGCTGCTCGATGACTTTCTCTCTCACACGGATGCCGCCAACGCACGGGCCCTGGCGAGCCTGCGAACCGCCCACGGCGACGCCGCCGCCGAACCATGGAATCTCCGATTCTTCGCGACCGGTGACGTGACACGCCGGCTCGATCCCTACATGCCGTTCGGGCTCGCGCTCCGCCGCTGGATCGAGAGCTTCCGGCGTCTCGGCATCCAGTTCCGGCAGGCCACCATGCAACTCGACCTGCTCGAGCGGCCAGGCAAGCATCAGAACGGCTTCTGCCATGGGCCCGTGCCGAGCTGGATCAACGAGCGCGGCCAATGGATGCCTGCCGCGATCAACTTCACTTCCGAGGCCAAGCCGGATCAGGTCGGCAGCGGCATTCGCGCAATCAACACGCTCTTCCACGAGGGCGGCCACGCGGCGCACTTTGCCAACGTGGTGCAGAACGCGCCCTGCTTTTCCCAGGAATACGCGCCGACGTCGATGGCGTATGCGGAGACGCAGTCGATGTTCTGCGACAGTCTCCTGTCGGATGCGGACTGGCTCTTGCGCTACGCCCGCACGACCGAGGGTGCGCCGATTCCGCACGCGTTGATCCTCGACCGGATTGCCAGTACCCAACCGATGCACGCGTACAACGCGCGGGCGATTGCGGTCGTGCCGTACTTCGAGTCCGCGCTGTATCAGATGTCGGACGACGAACTTACGCCAGAGCGAGTGCTGGCGCTCGCGCGTGACACCGAACGGCGGGTGCTGGGCGGCGAGAGCCCGCGACCGCTACTGGCGATTCCGCACCTGCTCAATCAGGAATCGGCCGCGTCGTACCAGGGGTATCTGCTGGCGCAAATGGCTGTGTCGCAGACGCGCGCGCATTTCGACGCCGAGTTGGGCTACCTCACCGACAACCCGGCCATCGGGCCCGCGCTCTCGACTCACTACTGGCAGCCGGGGAACAGCGTGGATCACGACAGCATGCTGCGCAGCCTGACCGGCGACGGCTTCTCAGCCGCGTCCTTGGCCAAGGAGTGCAACGAATTGGCGGAGGAGGCATGCGCGCGCGCCGAGGCGACTATTCGTGCGTCGGAAGCCAGGCAGTATCCCGACGGTGTCGTCTCCTCCCTCGACGCGCACATCCGCATCGTCCATGGTGCCGAACTGCTGGCGGATTCCAGCGATGGCGAAGACGTGATGTGCGATCGATTTGAGAAATGGGTGCGGGACCACTATCCGACCAAGACTGAGTCGGTCCTTTAGAGCACGTTGCGAAATTGCGTAGGGCAAGGCTTCAGCCTTGCCGGGCGGAGGCAAACCTGAAGGTTTGCCCTACACCTGCCGAAGGAATCTAACTTCGCAACGTGCCCTTAGGTCCTGCAGGTCCTCTAGGTACTCAGGGTCCCAGCCTTCGTACCTTCGGTGCTGCGGCGGCAAGCCCGCGTTCATGGAGCAGGCGGTCCTGTCGGCGCTGGTGCTGCCGGCGCGGGTGCGGCCGCGCCTCGAGCGCGTCCGCGCCGCCCGGCAATCTCGGCATTGGCGACGTCGATCCCCTTGAAGAGATCGGCGGCCGCCGCGGCGATGTGCGTAAAGCCCTTTGCGCGCAAGCCGCCGAGGTCTCCACCAGGAGCGGCCGCCAGGGCATCAAACGCACTCCGAAGGTTGTTGAGGCAGATTTCCAACGACGGCGGACCGGTCCCTTGCACCGCGAAGTTGGGACGTTCGACGATGGCAACGCGAAGCGACGCGGACTCGGGATGCGCCTTCACGTAGGCCATCGCGGCATCCACGTCCTCAATGGCCAGGAGGATGTTGGCCTTGGCCTTCTGGACGTCCTCGCGCTGGTTTGCTCCCCGATCCAGGGTACTGAGCCCCCGGCCCAGCGCATCACGCGCGGGCTGCAACGGATCTCGGACGGGGCGAGGCGGAGCAGCGCCACGAGTCCCCGCTAGTCCAGCGGGCCCCGGCGGTCCGGGAGGTCCTGGTGGGCCGGCAGGTCCGGCAGGCCCTGCGGGTCCTGCGGGTCCCGCGACACCCCGCGGCCCCGCGTCAGCTGGCAGCGATCCACCCGCGAATTGGGGAGTCGCGCCAGGGTCTGTCGGTCCGGCCCTCAAAGTCGTCGGCGTCGCGCGATACCCATGCGTCTTGCCATCTGTGCCGATGAACGACCCGACGATTTGACCGAGGTCGTTGATGGCGCGCCCGTCCCAGGACGTGCCGACGGCCGTAAGGTCGATCACCGCGTACGTGTCACCGCTGCGGTGGAAGGCACGATGGGGCGCCTGCGGACTGTCGATCAAGCCGACGATGTCGCCCACGCCGTTGATCCCGCGCGCCTCGGTGTAGGACCGTTCAGGAAACTGCAGGATCGAATAGGCGCTGCCGTCGAGCGAGAAGCCCTTGGCGCTCGCGCCGGAGCCGAGGACGCCGACGATCTGGCCCGAGTCGTTGATGCCCCCTGCTGTTGCGGTTCCTCCACCGGGAAAGTCGAGCGACCGGAACTGTCCGCCGCTCATGAGGTAGGCATGACGCACGCCGTCAGGGCCCACGTAGTCACCGGCGATCTGTCCGCGATTGTTCACGGCGCGCGCCACCGTGTCGGTGCCGCCGGGGAAGTCAATCAGAGAGAAGTTGCTGCCACTACGCAGAAACCCGTGACGCCCGGTCGTGGCTTCGGGGCCGTAGGCGCCTACGATCTGTCCGGCCGTGTTGATGCCATAGGCGGCTGTCCAGGGAGCGCCGGGGAATGCGATCGTCGTGAACGCGCCCTCGTTCAGCAGGAATCCGTGGGTGCCCGTGCTGTCGGTGAAGTAGCCCACGATCCGGCCGAGCGTGTCGATGCCCGTGGCCACGGTGAGGCTCGCGCCCGGCACATCGACCGGCGCAATCGTATAGGCGGCGCGGCTGGCGAGCCCCGTGCCAGCCAGTGAGAATCCAGCGGCCCCGGCCAACAGGCAGAGAACGGTGGCGACGGGTTTCACCATGAGAGACGCCCCTTGGATGTTGCGGAAGATCGAGCCAAGAGTACGCCCAGGACCCCGAGTTTGCAAACCACCCGACGCCTGCACGTCCTGCACCGTGGACCGAAGGACTCGCGGACGCACCACGGACCAGGGACTGAGGACCAAGGACTGACCCGCATCTATCCACTGTCGTAGTATTTCCCCTGCATGAAGACACTCAAGATCGCAGTTCTCCCCGGGGATGGCATTGGGCCCGAGATCATGGAGCAGGCCATCAAGGTGCTCGACGCGGCCGGGCCGCGGTTCGGGTTTCGCGGCGACTATCATCCGGCCGACGTTGGTGGCATCGCGTTCGACCGGCACGGCCACGCGCTGCCGCCGGCGACGCTCAAGACCTGCGAAGAGAGCCAGGCGATCCTGTTTGGATCGGTCGGCGGGCCGAAGTGGGAGTCGCTGCCGCCCGAGCAGCAGCCCGAGCGTGCCGCGCTGCTGCCGCTGCGTAAGCACTTCGACCTGTACTGCAACTTCCGGCCAGGCAAGGTGTACAAGGCCCTTGTCCCTTCCTGTCCGCTCCGCGCCGACATCGTGGGCGACGGCTTCGACATCCTGGTGGTGCGTGAGCTGACGGGCGGCGCGTACTTCGCGCAGCGGCCAGGGGGCAAAGGCCGGGAAGGATCGGGCGCCGACGAGCGCGCATGGGATACGAAGGAGTACTCGCGGCGTCAGATCGAGCGCATCGCGCACAAGGCGTTTGCGGCCGCGCGCACGCGGCAGAAGCGTCTGACGTCGGTCGACAAGGCCAACGTGCTCACGAGCATGGTGTTCTGGCGCGAGGTCGTGACGGGCGTGGCGAAACAGTATCCGGACGTCGCCTGCTCCCACATGTACGTCGACAACGCCGCGATGCAGCTCGTGAAGAACCCGCGCCAGTTCGACGTGCTGCTCTGCGGCAACATGTTTGGCGACATCCTGTCGGACGAGTGCGCGATGCTGACTGGGTCGATGGGGCTGCTGCCGTCGGCGAGCCTGGCGGAAGGCACGTTCGGCATGTATGAGCCGGCCGGCGGCACGGCGCCCGACATCGCCGGCAAGGGGATCGCCAATCCGGTCGCTCAGATTCTGTCGGCCGCGCTGATGCTGCGGCACTCATTCGACCTGCACGACGCCGCGACGGCCATCGAGGCGGCGGTGGCGAAGACGATCGAGCAGGGCACCCGCACCGGCGACATCGCCGCCCCCGGCGCCACCATCGTCGGCACGGCGGCGATGGGGGACGCGATTATCAAGAACCTATAGAGGTTCCTAAGGTTCCTAGGGGTCTTAAGGTTCCTAAGGTTCTGGAACCCCAAGAACCCTAAGAACCCCAAGAACCCTAAGAACCCTAAGAACCTCGGGAACCGGTCCTACTGCCTTCCCATCCCCCGTCCCATTCCGCCCATCATGTCCTGCTTCTGCAAGCCCTGAGGCAGCGTGAAGAGCGAGTCGGCGAATGTCTGGCGTGAGATCTCGGTCACTTCCGTCGTGACCTGACGCCCGGCGGTGTTCGTCACGCTCTTAACCGGGAAGCCGTCGAAGCCCTGGGTCGCGACGGTGCCAAAGCCAGCCACCTGGTTGGCGACTTGCGGCATCATCCGCATGATGAACGAGGACAGCTGACTCGCGACCTCGAAGTCCGCGGCGACGAAGCCGAGCGCTGCGGCGGTCACGGCGCAGACCTCCGCGGTCTTCTGTCCGTTCTCGAAGCCTTCATACACGTTGCACTGCCATCGGCCGACGGTGTTCGTGCCGCCGCGGCGGTATTCGGGTTTGGAGGTTGGCGCCATTGCCGCCATCCCTGGCATGCCGCGTCCCATCATCGCTTCCACCTGAGCGCGCTGAGCGGGCGGCAGGCTCGCCATCTGCGCCGCCATTTGCGCCTGCATGGCCTGCATCTGTGCGCCCATCTGGTCCACGTCGGCCCGTGTCATCTCCGTGTAGGTCTTGCGAGTGGTGTCGATGAGGTAGAGCACCTGCTTGCTGCTGTCGAAGATGACGAGTTGCTTTGCGCCCGCGGCGTCTGTGATTTCCCCGCGCAAACGTGTCTTTTCAATCTGGAACGTGGATATCGTGGGCGCGTTGGTGCCCATCGTGATGCGCTGGGCGACCTGAACGCCATCGGCCGCGCGGGCTTCGGCTGCCAGCCCGAACATACACGCGGCCGCGGTGAAGACAAGAACTGGTCTCAGACGTGTCATTGGTGCCTCCAAATGGCGGGGTCAGGTCTTGAATTGACGGTTTAGGGCCAGGTCTTGAATTCACAACCTGGCCCTAAACCGTCAATTCAAGACCTGACCCCAAATCACAGTCTACCGTCAGGCCGCGTTCGGCGCTGAACGGGCCAAGGTCGCATCGTGCGAGTCGCGCGTGGCGGGCATGTACTCGCGTTCCCGCCGCCTCAACGTCTTGTACCGGCGGAACGCCGCACGTTCGCTCTCGAGCCCGACCCACGTCCGCCATGTCGTCCCGCGGAACGTGTGCCGCAACATCCCGAGACCATGGCGCAGCACGAATCCCGGGTCGTGCTTGAAGGCCACGGGCAGGTGGCGGAGCTTCATCCAGCGTTCCGCACGCCAGCGCAGGAACTCCACCTCTTCCGCTTCGAGGTGCGCCGTGCGAACGACGGCGGTCGTGCCGTCGTACTCTTCGACCGCATCGGACACGATCAACTGGCGTTCGCGGAAGTCGCGCGTCATCGGCGTGCCGGGATACGGCGTGGGATGCTGGATGTACGGCCAGTCCACGTACCGACGGGCGAAGTCGAGATTGGCCTCGATCGCCTGCCGCGTGTCGTCGGGGTTGCCGACAATCAGCCCGCCGACCACGAACATGCCGTGCCGATGGAGCACGTCGACGGCCTGGAGCGTCGCGTTGCCCACGGTCCGTCCGTCGCGGCGCTCCGCGTTCTTCGCCGAGGCGCGGAGAAACGCCAGGTCGTCGGCCACGATGTTCTCGATGCCGAGAAACACGTACCGAAAGCCCGCCTCGCGCATCAGCCGGCCGAGTTCGTCGCCACCGGTCAGAAACGCACTCGTCATGCCCTGGACGATGTAGTCGATGTCATTCAGGCCGGCGGCGGTGATCGCCCGGCACAACTCGCGGAACCGATCGATGTTGAGCGTGATGTTGTCGTCGACGAGGAAGATCGCGCGGGCGCCGTGGGCTCGCGCGTCGGCGATGTCGGCGACGACGCGCGCGATCGACCAGGTGTGAAAATTGCGCCCGCGCATTTCGATGATCGAACAGAAGCTGCAGTCATAGGTGCAGCCGCGGGAGGTTTCCACGACGTCGATGGGGCGGCCGAGCATCGTGTAACCCGCGAGCACGCGGGCCGCGCGCCGCGGCGGTCGCACCTCGCCGTCCAGCCCGCTGACGTGGCGCGGCAGGTTGCGCACCCAGCCTATGCCGCTCGGCGGCTTCGACGAGGCAGGCCCGCGAGGCGTCCGGTACGAGAGACCCGCGATGCCCGCCAGGTTGTCGCCGCGCTCGACCGCGCGCAGGAGATCGCGGAATGTGAGGTCACCTTCGCCCGACACGATCACGTCCACGCCCGAGTCGGCCTCCTCCCACACCTCAGGCGCGAGACTGGGGTCGTAGCCGCCGACGACCACGAGCGTCTCGGGCCGGCGCTTGCGGATGAGCGCGACGATCCGCAGTGCGGTCAGCCGCTGAAAGGTCATCACCGACAGGCCCACGACGTCCGGGGCGTGCGTGTCGACGAGACGGGCGACCGTGCCGGCCACGTCATCCTGCGCCAGGATGAGGTCCGCGATAGCGACGCGATGGTGCGGGTCCACGTTGCCGGCGAGCGAGGCGAGCGCGCCGTTGGGCAGGCGCATGGTCAGCGCCGGCGTGTGCTCGAACGAATCGGGCATCGAGAGCAGCAGCACGTTCATGGCGGAAGACCCATCCTGCGGCAAGGGCGAGCCGAAACGCAAGGACCATGCCTGGGGGGTCAGATCTTGAATTGACGTACGGCCGGCACCGTACGTCAATTCAAGATCTGACCCCCCAGGCACGGATTTCGCGACAGTTGACGCCGCCGTTACGCGGCTGTTGCACGGGCCAGGTACAAGAGCTCAGGTACAAGAGCTAGGGTATCGGCGATCGGCGACCGGTTCAGGCAACAGAACCAGAGGGAACAGCGTTATGGTGCGGACGATCAAGGCGGTGATGGTGCTGGCGGTGGTGACCGCCGCGGTAGTGGCGGTCGATGAACGCGTGGCCGGCGGTCCGCCCCCGAAACAGATTGCGCTGACGCCGCTCGGTCAGTACCGGACGGGCGTCTTCGATGGAGCAGCGGCCGAGATTGCGGCCTACGACTCCTGGACCCGCCGGGTCTTCACGGTCAACGTCGCCCAGCGGCGTATCGACGTCATCGACATTCTCGATCCGGCTCACCCGGTGCTGGCGACGACCATTGACGTAAGCCCGTACGGGGCGCACGCCAACAGCGTCGCGGTCAAAGACGGCGTCGTCGTGGCGGCCGTCGAGGCCAACGTCAAGACAGACCCGGGCAAGGCGGTGTTCTTCACGCCGTTTGGCGAGTTCATCAGCGCGGTCACGGTGGGTTCGCTCCCCGACATGGTGACGTTCACGCCCAACGGCGATTTCGTGCTCGTCGCGAACGAGGGCGAGCCGAATGGCGCGTACACGATTGACCCGGAAGGCAGCGTCAGCATCATCGACGTGGGCGCAGGCGCGGCCGCCATCACCGACGCCGACGTGACGCAGGCCGGCTTTGCCGCATTCAACGCGGGACCACTCGACCCGTCGATCCGGATCTTCGGCCCTGGCGCGACGGTCGCGAAGGATCTCGAACCCGAGTACATCGCGGTCTCCCACGATTCGCACACGGCGTGGGTGACGCTCCAGGAGAACAACGCGATCGCCGTACTCGATCTCAAGTCCAAGTCGTTCACGAAGCTGGTCGGGCTCGGCTTCAAGAATCACAACCTGGCCGGCAACGGTCTCGATCCGAGCGACACCGATGGCGCCAACAGCATTCAGCCCTGGCCGGTCTGGGGTATGTTTCAGCCCGATGCCATTGCGTCGTTCCAGCACCAGGGACGCACGTATCTGGTCACCGCCAACGAAGGCGACGTCCGCGAATACGCCGGTTTTCCAGGCGGGATCGAGTCCGTGCGCGTCTCGTCGGGCAGCGTCGTGCTGGATCCGACCGCCTTCCCCAACTCTTCGGCGATCAAGTCCTCACCCCTTGGCCGTCTCAACATCACGAAGTTCTCCGGTGATACCGATCGGGATGGCGACTTCGACGCGCTCTTCGCGTTCGGCGCCCGGTCGTTTTCCATTTGGAGCGAGGGACTCGACCGCGTGTTCGACAGCGGCGATGCCCTCGAGCAGATCACCAGGACGGCCTACCCGCTCACCTTCAACGCGAGCAACACCAACAACACGCGCGACAATCGGAGCGACGACAAGGGACCGGAGCCGGAAGGCATCACGGTGGCCAAACTCTTCGGCCGCACGTATGCCTTCGTGACGCTCGAGCGCATCGGCGGGATCGTCGTCTACGAGATCGTCAATCCCGCGGCGCCGCTGTTCGTCCAGTACATCAATACCCGCGACTTCAGCGTCGCGCCCTCGAGTGCGTCGGCCGGCGAACTCGCCCCGGAAGGCATTCTCGTCATCCAGGCCGAAGACGCCCCGGCGGGTCGTCCGCTGCTCGTGACCGCGAACGAAGTCAGCGGCACGGTGCGGGTGTTCGAGATCGGGCAGGTTAAGTAGTGCTTAGGGCACGTTGCGAAATTAGCTTCCTTCGGCAGGTGTAGGGCAAACCTTCAGGTTTGCCTCCGCCCGGCAAGGCTGAAGCCTTGCCCTACGCAATTTCGCAGCGCGCCTTAAGCCCTAACCCTCGAGCCCCGCGCCTTTTTCGAGCCCGTGTTATTTTGAAGGGCTCGAAAAATGAAGAAACTGCTGGCCCTCAATCGCGGTGAGATTGCCATCCGCATCATGCGCGCAGCCACCGAGCTCGGGCTGCGCACGGTCGCCATCTTTCCCAAGGAAGACGCGCTCAGTCTGCACCGTTTCAAGGCGGACGAGGCCTACCAGATCGGCGAGGGCAAGGGGCCGGTCCAGGCCTATCTCGACATTGCCGGCATCGTCGCGCTCGCGAAGGAAAAGGGCGTTGACGCGATTCACCCGGGCTACGGCTTTCTCTCCGAGAATCCGGACCTGCCCAGAGCCTGCGTCGAGGCGGGCATCACGTTTGTCGGGCCGAGTGCCGAACTGCTCGAGGTGCTGGGCGACAAGACCGCGGCGCGGCGGCTGGCGGCGAAGGCCAGGGTGCCGATCATCCCCGGCCTCGAGCGCGCGCTGAAAGACGTGGCCGACGTCAAGCGCGCGGCGGAGAAGATCGGCTTTCCGCTGATCATCAAGGCCGCCTTTGGCGGCGGCGGCCGGGGCATGCGCGTCGTCACGGCCCCCGGCGAACTCGTGGGGCGCTTCGAGGAGGCCAGCCGCGAAGCGGCAGCGGCCTTCGGCAACGGCGCGGTCTTCCTCGAGCGCTACATCCGGAAACCCCGGCACATCGAGGTGCAGATCCTCGGCGACCGCCACGGCAACACGGTCCACCTCTACGAGCGCGATTGCTCGGTGCAGCGCCGGCATCAGAAGGTGGTCGAAGTCGCGCCGGCGGTGGGCCTCGATCCCGCGATTCGCGCGGATATCTGCGAGGCGGCCGTTCGTCTCGTGAAGAGCGCCGGGTACTACAACGCCGGCACGGTCGAGTTCCTGCTCGACACCGAGACGAACGAGTGGTTTTTCATCGAGGTGAACCCGCGCATTCAGGTTGAGCACACCGTCACGGAAATGGTGACGGGGATCGATCTCGTGCGTTGCCAGATTCTCGTGGCGCAGGGCTGCAACCTGCACGGGCCCGAGATCGGCCTGCCCTCGCAGGATCGGATGCCGCTGCATGGGTACGCCCTGCAGTGCCGCGTGACGACCGAAGATCCACAGAACAATTTCGTGCCTGACTACGGGAAGATTCACACCTACCGGTCGCCGGCCGGATTTGGCGTGCGGCTCGACGGCGGGTCTGCCTACGGCGGCGCGGTGATCAGTCCGTACTACGACTCACTGCTCGTCAAACTGACGACGTGGGGCCAGGAGTTCTCGCACGCGTGCCGCCGCATGGACCGCGCGCTGCGCGAGTTCCGCATTCGCGGCGTCAAGACCAACATCCCGTTCCTCGAGAACGTCGTCAATCACCCCGTCTTCGAGTCGGGCCGGGTCACGACGGGTTTTCTGGACGAGAACCCGAGTCTGTTCCGATTCACGGCGCGCCAGGATCGCGCGACGAAACTGCTCACCTACGTCGCCGACGTGATTGTGAACGGCAACCCTGAGGTGAAGGGCAAGCCGGCGCCCGCGCGTCTGATTGACGCGCCGATTCCCGACCAGATTACCGGCGCGCCGCCGCGCGGCACCCGCAATCTGCTCGACGAGCTTGGCGCCGAGAGGTTTGCCGAGTGGACGAGCAAGCAGAAGCGCTTGCTCATCACCGACACGACGCTGCGCGACGCGCACCAGTCGCTCATGGCGACGCGCGTGCGCACATACGACATGGCGGCCATTGCCAACTTCATTTCGCACCGGCTGCCGGAGCTCTACAGCCTCGAAATGTGGGGCGGCGCGACGTTCGATGTCTCCATGCGCTTCCTGCTCGAGGATCCGTGGAAGCGGCTGCGGCGGTTGCGCGAGCTCGTGCCGAACATCTGCTTCCAGATGCTGCTGCGCGCATCCAACGCCGTCGGCTACACGGCCTATCCCGACAACGCCGTGCGCGAGTTCGTTGTCGAAGCGGCCGCGCAGGGCATGGACATCTTCCGCGTGTTCGACTCGCTCAACTGGCTGCCGAATATGAAGGTCGCGATGGAGGCCGTGCGGAAGACCGGCCGGGTGTGCGAGGCGGCCGTCTGCTACACCGGCGACATCCTCGATCCGGCCCGCGACAAGTATCCGCTCGAGTACTACGTGCGCACGGCGAAGGAACTGGAGCGGATGGGCGCGCACGTGCTGGGCATCAAGGACATGGCCGGCCTCTGCCGGCCGTACGCCGCCGAGAAGCTGGTGCGCGCGCTCAAAGACGAGATCGGCATCCCCATCCACTTCCACACGCACGACACGAGCGGCGTCAACGCCGCGTCAATCCTGAAGGCGGCCGAAGCGGGTGTGGACGTTGTCGATGCGGCGGCGGCCTCGATGAGCGGCACGACCAGCCAGCCGAACCTCAACTCCATCGTCGCCGCCCTCGATCATACGAAGCGCGCGACCACGCTCGACCTCGGCGCGCTCAACCGGTACTCCGACTACTGGGAGGTCGTCCGCAGCTACTACAAGCCGTTCGACAACGCGCCGCTCACCGGTACGGCCGACGTGTACCTCCACGAGATGCCCGGCGGCCAGTACACCAACCTGCGCGAGCAGGCCGAGTCGATGGGCCTTGGCGAGCGCTGGAACGAGATCGCGCGCACCTACGCCGACGTCAACCTCGCCTTTGGCGACATCGTCAAGGTCACGCCGTCGAGCAAGGTCGTCGGCGACATGGCCATCTTTCTCGTCACGCACGGAATGACGATGGCGGAGTTCGAGGAGCTGGGGGAGGGCCATTCGCTGACGCTGCCGAACTCGGTCGTCGAGATGTTTGAGGGATCGCTCGGCCGTCCCGAAGGCGGGTGGCCCCGCAAGCTTCAGAAGATGATTCTGCGAGGGCGCCCGCCCATCAAGGGACGCCCGGGTGCGAGCCTGCCAGCCGTGGATTTCGATGCCGTGGCGACCAACGTCGAGCGTCTCATCGGCCGCAAGCCGTCTCGCGACGAGGTGATGAGTCACGTCATGTATCCCGACGTCTTCATCAAGTTCGCGCGCGCGCAACAGAGTTACAGCGACGTTGGCGTGCTGCCGACGCGGCCGTTCTTTTACGGCATGACGACGGGCGAGATCATCGCGGTCGAACTCGAGCCCGGTAAAACGCTGGTCGTGAAATTCCTGACGGTGGGCGAGCTGCGCCCCGACGGTCAACGCACGGTGTTCTTCGAACTGAATGGTCAGCCGCGCGAGGTCAGCGTGCGCGACAAGTCACAGAAGACCAGCGGCGCGCCCAAGGAGATGGCCGATCCCAGTCACTCCGGCCACATCGGCGCGCCCACCCCCGGCATCGTGACGACCGTGGCGGTCGAGCAGGGGCAGGTGGTCGAGAAGGGGCAGAAGCTGCTGATCCTCGAGGCGATGAAGATGCAAAGCACGGTCTACGCACCCGTGGCGGGGAAGGTCGCGAGGAAACTGGTGACGCCAGGGCAGGCGGTGGAGACGAAGGAACTGTTGCTCGTCATTGAATAAAGACGCGTCGCTGGCATCGCGATATCGGGATATCGGGATATCGGGATATCGGGGTATCGGGGAAGCGATTGCGTCTCGCCTTAGTCGCTCTTGCTGTTGCGCTTTGCAGTGTTTCGGGAGGACCTGAAGATCCGTAGCAGTTGGCTCGCTTCGTCGGCTAGAGCGGCGGCTTCAGGGCCCTTTGGACACCCCAGAGTCCGGATGTATCCGAGCCAGAAGACGCACTCGTCGGCTTCTTCAATGACGACGCCAAGCTTGGCAATGAACTCTCTTCGGGAACGAGCCAAACCTGCCGCCCGATAGTTTGAGGCCACCGACGCCGAAGCCCTGATCAATTGACCGCCCGCATGGCGCAGTGAGACATCGCCCAGCAACTGTTTTGCAAACCGAGCTGCGGCTATCGAGTACTCCTCGGCGCGTCGACACAGGTCGCTGTGCCTCACGTGCGGTGACGCCGCATTCTCAATGCCATTCAGTTCCGCGAGCAATCCACCGACTTTGTGCAGCGCGCGGTAAGACGACGCTGGAAATGACAACCTCGGTTTGCGTCCAGTCCCCAGACTCCGACGGACCGTCTCCTCGACTTTCCGATACCCCGATATCCCGATACCCCGATATCCCGATACCCTCGACTCCTCGACATCTTGCAATGGGACAGCGTCCAATGGAGGATGGCTCGATGAGTGCCCGCAAGGTAGTCTCCCGGACTCCTGTGTTGGTCACTGCAGCGGGCGGCGCCCTCGGCTTGGCGTTTGCCCTTGCGCTTCTGCCGACAGCGGCAGCGCTCGAACAGGCAAGTCCCAGCCTGCCCCCGGGCGCCGGATACGTTACCGGGACCGTCACCGATGAACTGGGTCGTCCAGTGGCCGGGGTATTTGTCACCACACACAAGATGCCGGTGACAAGTCCGCCAACCCTTACCGCAGAAGAACGAAATCCGGGAAAGACGGACTTCCTGGGCCGGTATCGGCTGCCCATTGCCGCCGAAGGCGAATATCTCGTCGCGGTGGTCGTGCCTCACCACACGCGGGGACCGGTTGATGACTCGTGTTGGCCGCCCATTCCAGATCCCCTCGGAGATGGCTATGACTTTGCGGTTCGGACTCCGGGATTTGAGCCTGTCGACCGGCTGATCGATCCGTCCGGTCGATTCAGCTTTACACCTCTCGGTGAGCACTTGAAGCCAGCGCTTACGCCGTTGCCCTTGCCTGGTCGCAACGCCACCCTCAGCTATGTGACCACGTACGCACCCAACGCCCTGACGGTCGAGCGTGCTCGTCGCGTTCGTGCCTTGCCCCGGCAACAGATTTCCGGAGTTGACATTCGCCTCAGAACTCAACGGAGTTCGACCGTAGCCGGCCGTCTCATTGGGCGTGACGGGCAAGGGTTTCCAACGCGCATCGACCTTGTGGGGGCATCAGGTGTCGCGTCGACGACTTCTTTTCCGGATGGCGCCTTCGTTCTCATGGACGTGCCGGACGGTGCCTACTCAATAGCCGTCACTGAAATATCAGGATCGTGCGACGTCGGGCTCGGCAATCCGCAGCGGTGGCGATCACGCCAGGAAACGCTCTTGCCAATTCAGGCCGGCAACGACCTGCGGATTGGGCTCGGCTTCCAGCTGGCCTGGCCCCTGGCCGGTACGCTGCAGGTTAGCGAGACGCCATCGAGTCCGATGCTCACAGAAGGAAGATCGTCCATCGCAGGTCAGATCGTCAGCAACAACGGTCGAGCGATAGACCGAGCGCTGATTCGAATTACCCGGCTTGCTGACGGCCACGTCGAAACCGCCGTTTCCGACTTGGCCGGCAGGTATCTGTTTGATGCCCTTCCAGGTGGCACATACGCCCTGGCGGCGAGTCGCAACGGCTTTTCTTCGGTGGCATTTGGGCGGCGGCATTCGGCTGAGGATGGGACCGCGATCAAGCTAGCTTTTAGCCAGCGATTTGTCGCGAATCTCCTCATGCCGCGCGCTGCTTCCATCAGCGGCAGACTGCTCGATGAGAACGGTGCCCCTCCCCAGCGGGCCGTCGTAGCAGTGAACGGGTCGCGTGGCTCTCGCGTGTGGGCGCGCGTGGACGACGATGGTCACTACGCGTTGGAGCCTTTGCTGCCAGACAGCTATGTTCTGTCTTGGAGATTGGGCTATTCCATCAATGTTGGCGGCAGGGCGTCTTCCGAGTTCTTCCATCCGGGTGTGGCCGACATCGCGAGTAGTCCGCGTTTCGTGGTTGTGGCCGGCCAACGGGTTGCCGACGCAAACATCACTCTGCCACGCGGAGAGCGCATTCTCCCGACTGACTCGTCGCGGCCGGGCCCACCACCACCGCCAGAGGTCACACTGCCGGTCTACATCCGATTCGATGGTCCGTCGCCCCGTCCGTCGGAAGTTCTCGTCGAGGCCGCCGCCGTCACGGCCGACGATCCGTGGCGTACGCGCCCGAACAGTGGGCTACTCACATGGTTCCGCTCAAGCCGCCAACCTAGAGAGATGCCGCGCGTAGCGGTCGGCCGGTATGTGATCACAAAGGTCGACGCGGGGCCTGGTTGGGTGGGACGATCCGCGAGTGTGCTGGGTCGCGATGCCCTCGACGATCCCTTCTTCGTCACGTCGTCCGCAGTTCCGGAGGTTGAGGTGGTAGTCACCGACCGCGTCACAACCCTTGAAGGAGCCACCATCGGCAGCGCCGGGAGGCCGACGTCGGCGGCCACAGTTGTTGTGTTTAGCCGGGAGCCAACGTACTGGACGCCGCTATCCCGCCGCATTCGTGTGGTCCGGCCCCGCAGCGATGGGAGCTATGCCATCTCTGGCCTGCCGGCCGGCGAGTACCTCGTCCATGCGTTACTGGAACTACCGCCCGGCCAGCGCGTCGATGAGGTGCTCCTCGCCGGACTTAAATCTCGCGCAGTGCCAGTAACCCTGATTGAGGATCGGGTAACGCGACGGGACCTGGTCGTGAGCGCGGCGTCCACGCGGTGACATCGCGGAATCGCCTTGTCGTTCCTCTTCGATATCCCGATACCCCGATATCCCGATTTCCCGATGTCTCTATCTGGCCCAATCGACCGCGCCGAAGTGCTGCGGCCCCAGCAGCGTGTAGAAGATCGCAAACGTCCCGCGCTCCTGTGACTGCTTTGGCAGGTTCCCGTAGGTCGCGTCGCGGCGGTAGAGCAGGTAGCGCACGCTGACGGCCTGACGCTTGAACAGCCGCACACCAATGGCCGCGTCGGTGCGCAGGATGATGTCGTTGCCGCTCGTGTCGAAGGCGCCGATGTCGCTCACGTAGTATTCACGGGCACCAAGATCGAAGGACACGCGGTTACCGGCGACGAGCCGGATCGACGCGGTGGCCTGCGGCGCGAGGCCGTAGTGGTAGTCCTGATCGTCGGTCCGGTGAATGGGATGCGATGAGGCGTAGCCGATGCCGGCGAGCACGGTCCCTTGAAACGTGAGCGCGCTCGGCCCGCCGAACTGTACGCTCGTGCCGAGCGAAGCGGCCGTCGTCGAGACGCGGAAGATCTCCGGCGAGTGAAAGTCGTACACGCCGTACAGGCCCCAGACGCCTCGTCCGCCAGCACCGGCGTTGTAGTCGCGCCCGGCGATGAGCCCGCGCGTCATCAGGCTCTCGAGTCCGCTCGCGCGCGAACCGATCGCCTGCAGGCTGAAGTAGTCGAACGGCCGCGAGTAGCGGTAGCCGGGTTTGCCGGGCAGCCCGTACTCCATCGACAGGTCCAGAACGGTGTCGTTCTTCATGACCGAGAGTGTGGGGCCCGGCCGGTTGTTGGACGTGCCGCTCGCGCCGATCTGCATGCGCACGTCAAACGCGGGATCGTGACTCTCGAAGATGCTGTCGAATCGATCGCCAAAGGCCATGCGGTTGAACCCGACGGCCGGGGACAGCGCGGCGGCAAGTAGGCCGCGGCGCGCGCCGACGTGACCGTGGCCCTTTTCGAGCAGCAGATTCGCCATCCGGAACAACGGCTCGCCAAGAAAAGACCCCGCGATGCCGCTGGCGATCTGATCGTTGAACGACGGCTTCGTCGTCTCGCCCGCAACTTCCCACATCGCGCTCCCGGCGAAGGTGTAGGCCGTCGACTGCCAGTAGTTGAGGCCTGACGCACGCGCGAACGTGTGGTACATCGACCCCTGATACGGGTGCATGAACTGATTGACCTGGAAGGGATCGTCGTCGACCACCCAGGGACCGCGCAGGTTCCGCCGGATCGACTGCGCGGTGACCTCGAACGCCTGCGGGTTCGGGTCGAATTGCCGGCCGCCGAGGTTCACGAGCGCATCGAAGGCCACAATCTCGAACACCGGCAACGCGTAGTCTTTGCGTGGCTCTGGAGCGGGGAGTTCAACCGCCTGCCGCTCGAACGCGGCTTGCGAGGTCGCGCAGCCCGAGGCTGCTGCGGCCATGACAGCAGTGGTCAGCAGGGAGAGAGGAAGGGTCCGCATGCTCCCTTGGGTGCACCAACTGTGCCAGGCCGTGCGACGGTCGAAAGGCGAGCAGGTTGCCGAGAACGGCCCGGCGGCGACCCAACGTCGGCAGGATTCCGGGTAGAGTAGACGGCCATGACCGAGCCCAGACAGACCGTCGTGGTGACCGGCGCCGGCAGCGGCGTCGGGCGCGCGATCGCCCTGAAGTTCGCGGCCGAGGGATGGCGCGTGGCGCTCGTGGGCCGCGGCGCCGCGGCGCTCGAAGAGACGAAGGCCCTGGTGCAAGCGACACCGGGGGTGGAAGGTGAACCCCCGGCGTCTTCCATTGCCGTGTTCTCGTGCGACGTGCAGGACGCGGCTGCTGTGGACACGATGGCCGCCGCCGTTCTCGAGCGCTTCGGTCAAGTCGACGTGCTCGTCAATTCCGCCGGCACCAATGTCAGGAAACGCGCCCTGCGTGAGGTCTCGATCGAGGACTGGAACACGATCCTCTTCACGAACCTCCATGGTGTCTTCTACTGCGTGCGTGCGTTTCTCCCGTCCATGCGCGCGCGAGGCACGGGCACCATCGTCAACATCAACTCCGACACGGGGAAGATCGCGCGCGACCTGGCGGGCGTCGGATATGTGACGTCGAAATTCGGGCTCACCGGGATGGCGCAGTCGATCAACGCGGAGGAACGGGCGCACGGCATCCGCGCCTGTTCGATCTTCCCGCGCGACGTCAACACGCCGCTGCTCGACAAGCGGCCACAGCCGCCGAGCGCCGACGCGCGCGCGAAGATGATTCAGCCCGAAGACATGGCCGCGTGTGTGTGGCTCGCCGCGACCATGCCGCAACAGGTGATCGTCGAAGAGATCTTCTTGTCCACGCGGTGAGATCAGTCAGTGGGCCGCAACGCAGAACGCGTTACTATTCCGCCACACATGGCTGACGTAGCGACAACGCGCCGCCGCCCCTCCCGGCTGCGCGTCCTTGTGTTCGCCGGGCTGCTGGCATGTCTGGCTGCGCCCGGGGCCGCCAGCGCCCAGCAGCACGACATGGATCAGGCGCCGCCTGACCAGCGGCAGTATCCGAGTCTGAAGATCGCGGGGTTCGGCGACGTCGGGTACTCCGCCACCCGTCGCCCGGAAGGCCCAAAGGGTTTCAACCTGGGCCAGCTCGCGCTGCACATGGCTTCTGAGTTGTCGCCGCGCGTCACGTTCTTCGGCGAAGTCAGCTTCTCGGCCCGTGCGGATGCCGGCACGGGGACGCCCGCCGCCACCGGGTTCAACGCGGAGATCGAACGCATGATCCTGCGCTTCGATCACAGCGACCACTTGAAGGTCTCGTTCGGCCGCTACCACACGCCGATCAACTACTGGAACACCGCGTTCCATCACGGGCAGTGGCTGCAGACGACCGTGGCCAGGCCCGAGATGATCCAGTTCGGCGGCCGGCTGCTACCCGTGCACTTCATCGGGATGCTCGTCGAAGGTGCCGTGCCGGCAGGCGGCTGGAACCTGAACTACAAGGGCGGGGTCGGGAACGGCCGCGCCAGCGTGATCAGCCGTGGCGGGGACGCCGGCGACTCGAACGGCAACCGCGCCTGGCTGGCGAACGTGTTCTCGAAACCCGATCGGTGGTACGGGCTGGAGTTTGGCGGGTCGCTCTATGGCGACAAGATCACGCTTGCGAGCACGCGCCAGTTCAGCGAGCAGATCGTCGCGGCGCACGTGGCCTGGCAGAAGGAAGATCCCGAGCTCATCGCCGAGTTCGCAAACGTCCGCCACGACGAAATCGGCAATCGGTCCGTGATGTGGAGCCACGCGTTCTACGTGCAGGGCGCCTATCGATTGCCGCAATTCAATCGGCTGTGGAAGCCGTACGTCCGGTTCGAGCACACTGGTATCAACGCGGTCGACGACGTGTTCCAGGGCGTGCTCAACCTCGACGGGACTACGGCCGGCGTGCGCTACGACGCCTCGTCGTTTGCCGCCATCAAAGGCGAGTTCCGCACGTGGACGCGCGGCGCGGAGACGCGGCGCAACTACGGCGGGTTTTTCCAGGTCTCGTTCACCTTCTAATGGGCGCCGCGCTCGCTCGCGTCGTGTCGTTCGTGCCGGCCGCACGCTGGCTGGCAGTCGTGGTGGCTGCTCTGGTTCTGGCACCGGCAAGGCCGGCCATGCAGGCCCCGTCCGACATCTCGGTGGTGGTCAATGCGACGGTGCCGATCGACAGCCTCACGACGTCCGAGCTTCGTCGCATTCTGCTTGGTGACCGCGAGTTCTGGACGCCGGGCGTGCGCGTCACGCTGCTGATTCGAGCGCCAATCGCCCGCGAGCGAGACGCCGCCGTCAAGGCCGTCTGCCAGATGACCGAGGCGCAGTTCCGCCAGCACTGGATTGGCAAGGTCTTCCGTGCGGACACGGCGACGGGTCCGAAGATCGTGTACTCGACCGAGATGGCCCTCGATCAGGCGAGCCGCGTGCCCGGCGCGATCGCGTTCATCGAGGGGCCGGTCACCAATCGCAATGTGAAGGTGCTGAAGATCGACGGCAAGTCGCCGGGGCAAGCCGGGTACGGGTTGAAGTGACGCGGATTCGGCAAACCTAAAGGTTTGCCCTACGCCCGCCAGCGTGCCCGCCGGCAGCGTGCTGTCGTAGGGCAGACCTTCAGGTCTGCCAGACAAGCATTACTTCCTCAGTCCCAACTTCGCCACAAGCCGGTCGAAGCGCACGTCTCCCTTGAGCGACTGGAACCACGGTGCGGTCGGCATCTGGAGGATGCCGAAGTCGTGTTCCTCGTAGGCCTTTTCCAGGGAGTCGAGGGCGCGGGCCTTGTCGCCAAGCGCTGCCTGGATCGTTGCGAGCGAGGACGACGGCACATATTCGCGCGTGGAGAGCGAGGACAACTGGCGGAGCAGTGCGTCGGCGGCGGCGCGGTCTCCCGCCTTCGCGTAGGCCGCGCCAAGATGTCCGAGAATCACCGGGCTGTTCTCCGACAACTCCAGGGCGCGCTTGAGTTCGGTCACCGCGGCCGCGTGCTGGCCGGCCTCGCTCATGGCGATGCCCAGGCCGCGTCGCGCCGAGGCCGAGTTGGGATCAAACTCCAGTGTCTTCCTGAACTGCGCCACGGCGTCGCTCCACTGGCCCGCCGCGATCAGGCACCAGCCGAGGTCGCTGTTGACGATGGGGGACAGCGGGTCGAGATCCTGGGCGCGACGGACTTCGGTCAGCGCCTCTGACGCGCGGCCCATCGTCGAGAGGTAGACGGCGTACTGGTTGTGGGCGAGGGCGGATGACGGGTTGAGCGCGATTCCCTGTTTGAATTCGTTGTCGGCCGCTGGCCAGTCCCAGTCGAGCCAGAGTTTGATGCGGCCCAGGGCCACATGGGCTTCGGCCAGCGATGGATCGAGCGCGAGCGCCTCGGTGGCCGCGCCCTTCGCCTCGGTAATGGCTTCAACCCAGTAGGACCCCAGCGACAGGTGGGCGTCGGCCAGGCCCGCATACGCCAGGGCGTACTTGGGGTCCTTGCCGATCGCCTGCTGGAAGTAGTCGATCGATTTCTTGAAGCCTTCGATGGTGCCCTTGTTCCAGTGATACCGGCCTTGCAGGTAGATCTGGTACGCCTCCGCGTTGTCGGTGTACCGTCGGGTGGCCTTCTTCCGTTCCTCGCCGCTCAACCGCGGCTGCACCTTGCCGAGAATCTCCTCGGCAATCTCATCCTGCACGGCGAGCAGGTCCGCTTGCGGACGGTTGTATTGCCCGCCCCACAACTGCGCGCCATTGTCGACGTGCATCAGTTCCGACTGGATGACGAGTCGATCGCCGCGGATCGTGACGCGGCCGGTGACGACCGCCTTCACCTTGAGGTCGCGGCCAATCTGCTGTGGGTCGATGTCGCGCCCCTTGTAGCGGAACACGACACTGCGGGCGCTGACGCGGAGGTTCGGCAGTTGCGCCAGTCCGTTGATGAGCGTCTCGGTGATGCCGTCCGTGAGGTACTCGGTGTCGGCCGCGGCCCCCTGCACCGCGAACGGCAGCACGGCCACCGAATCGATGGTCTCGCTCGTCCCGCCCCACAGCGCGTATGCGGCTCCCGCGGCCAGGATCGCGGTGAGGGCGGCGGCCATCATCCAGAGCGTGGCCCGCCGCCCCTTCACGGCGGTGGCGGTGGCGGCAGCGGTTGCCGCGGAGGGCCGCCCGGCCGCGCCGTGCTCACCGGGTCCGGGCGCAGACGAGGTCAGGGCCGTCTTCGAGGCATCGGTGTCCCGACGAAGGCGCTTGAGGTCGGCCCGCAGTTCCGCGGCCGACTGATAGCGGTACTCGCGATCCTTCTCGAGGGTCTTCAGGATCACTTGATCGAGTTCCGGGCCGACGCGCGGGTTCACCTCGCCCGGCCGCGTCGGGGCCTGGTGCAGGATCGCGTCGAAGACGAGCGCCGGCGTCTTGCCGGTGAAGGGTTCGCGCCCCGTCGCCATCTCGTAGAGCACGACGCCGAACGAGAACAGGTCGCTCCGGTGGTCGAGGTCCTCCCCGCGCGCCTGCTCGGGGGACATGTAGGTCAGGGTCCCAATCGTCTGGCCCGTCTGCGTGGAGTGCGAGGTCGGCGTGGCGACGGTCGTCGTTGCGGTTTCGTCGGCGCTTCTCTTGAGCTCTTGGGCGAGCTTGGCCAGACCGAAGTCGAGAATCTTCACCTGGCCACGGGTGGTGACGAAGATGTTTGCCGACTTGATGTCGCGATGCACGATGCCGAGCGAGTGCGCGGCATCGAGAGCGTCGGCGGCCTGCGCCGCGTAGTCGAGCACGACGTCAACCGGCAGCGCGGTGCCATCTTTCCTGCGGAGCGTGGCGCCGTCGAGCAGCTCCATGACGAGGAATGGCTGGCCGTTATGCGTGCCGATGTCGTACACCGAACAGATGTGGGGATGATTGAGCGACGAGGCGGCCCGGGCTTCGCGCTGGAACCGCTCGAGGGCCAGCGCATCGTCGACGAGCCTCGCGGAGATGAACTTGACGGCGACCTGCCGCCCGAGCCGCACGTCCTCCGCGCGGTAGACGACGCCCATGCCGCCCTCGCCGATTTTGTCGACGATGCGATAGTGCGTGACGATTTCACCGATCATCGGCCGCCCAAGCCTCCAGATTGTAGCTGGACATCGCCTTGCTCAGAGCCCTGCGAAGTAGTCAAATAGGCCACCCCAGCGATGGCGCAAGTCGAGCGTCTGAGGGAGAGGTGCGCATGGCATTCGCGGAATGGACGATGAAGGGCGCAGAGTTCGCCAATTGCAATTGCGTGATCGGCTGTCCGTGTCAATTCAATGCGCTGCCGAGCCACGGCCACTGCCGGGCGATGACGTTCGTCGAAATCGAGAGCGGCCGGTTCAATGATGTGCCGCTCGACGGCCTCCGCTGGGGCATCTTCGGCGCGTGGCCAGGGCCCATCCACAAGGGCGGCGGCACGTTCCAGGCCCTGATTGATGCGAGAGCCACCGCCGCGCAACGTGCAGCGCTCGAGGCGATTGCGCTCGGTCGGGAGACCGAGCCGGGGAAGCTCGTCTGGCAGGTGTTCTCGACAACCGTGACGACCGTGCTGCCGACCAAATTCGTCCCGATCGACCTGCACATCGACGTGGCGGGCCGGATGGCGGCGCTCCACGTGCCGGGCGTCATCGATGCCGAAGCGGCGCCCATCCGCAATCCGGTGACGGGCGCCCCGCACCGGGCGAGCGTCACGCTGCCTGAGGGATTCGAGTACACGACCGCGGAATTCGCGAGTGGCAAGACGAATGCCCCCGGTGCCGTCGAACTGAAGTTCGACAACACCCATGCCCACCTCGCGCACATCCACTGGAGCACGCACGGCGTCGTCCGGTGACCGCGCATGTCGGAGCCGTCGGCTGCTGAAGTGAGCGCCATCGAGCGCGCGCTCGGACGCGATCGCGCGATCGTGCTGGGGGCGCTCGTCTCCGTCGTCGTTCTTTGCTGGGCCTGGATTGTGCCGATGGCGCGCGACATGTCAGGGGCGATGACCGGCGCATCGGCCTGGATGACAACCGAACGCTGGGACCTGCCGCACGTCGCCCTGCTCTTTGCCATGTGGACCGTGATGATGGCCGGCATGATGCTGCCGTCCGCGGCGCCCACGCTGCTGCTGTACACGAACGTCGTGCGCAAGAGCACGGAAGGCGCGCACGCGCCGCGACGGGCGTATCTGTTCGCCGCAGGCTACCTCGTGGTCTGGACGGCATTCAGCGCGGTGGCGGCCGTGCTGCAGTGGGCGCTGATCTCGCTGTTCGTGCTCTCGCCGATGATGGCGCTCGAGAGCCGGCTGGCCGCTGCCGCGCTGCTCGTCGCCGCCGGCGCCTACCAGGTGACGCCGTTCAAGCGCCACTGCCTGGTCGTCTGCCGTTCCCCGGCCACCTTTATCGTCGGGGCCTGGCGGCCCGGCAATGCGGGTGCGTTTCACATGGGTGTGGCGCACGGGTTCTTCTGCCTCGGCTGCTGCTGGATGTTGATGCTCCTGCTGTTTGCCGGCGGCATCATGAATCTCGTCGTCATTGGCGCGCTGACCGCATTTGTCCTCATCGAAAAGCTGGCGCCGATCGGCGTGCAGGGCGGCCGGCTCAGCGGCGTGCTGATGGTGGCCACCGGTCTGGTGTGGTTACTCAGGTAGACCTGGCGTCGGTCAGAAAAACACGAACGTCACGATGGCGAAGACCGGCAGCAGCACCAGGCCGCTGTACACCATGTAGCCCCCGAAACTTGGCATGCGGACGCCGCGGCTCTCGGCAATCGATCGCACCATGAAGTTCGGGCCATTGCCGATGTAGCTGTTCGCGCCCATGAACACCGCACCGAGGCTGATGGCGGTAAGGATGACGTGGGGAACGCCGGCGACTTCGTTGGGGAGGCCTTGCCCCTGACCGAGCGCGAGGAAGGTGAGATACGTGGGCGCGTTGTCGAGAAATGACGACAAGACTCCCGTGGCCCAGAAGAACTGCCACGGCTCGCGCACGCCGAGTTCCGCGCCACGGACCCTCAGCAGGTCGAGGGCGGGAATCATCGTCGCGAAGATTCCTGCGAAGATCACCGCCACTTCCAGGATGGGGTGGAACGAGAAGTGGTTCGCGGCCCGCAGCGTCGCGGGCGTGCGCCGATAGGCGACCAGGGTGAGTCCCGCCATGGCAAACTCGCGCATCGGGCTGTCCAGAAACGCGGCGGCCGCCACGATGCCGCCGAGCAGCAGGAGGTTGTTCGATCCGCGAATGCGGATGGGGCGCACCTTCTGTCTGTCGGCCCTCAGGCGTGGCGGCTCTTCGTTGTTGTGGGCGACCGTGTCCCAGATGAAGTAGATCGCGAGCAGCGTCACCGTCGTGAAAAGCCACGCCGGCAACAGGCGGAACGTCCACGTGAACGGCACGCCCTGCAGGTAGCCCAGGAAGAGCGGCGGGTCGCCCAGGGGCGTGAGACACCCGCCCACGTTCGAGACGAGGAAGATAAAGAAGATCACGGTGTGCACGACATGGCGCCGCTCGCTGTTGGTGTGGAGCAGCGGACGGATGAGCAGCATCGAGGCGCCGGTCGTGCCGATGAACGAGGCCAGCAGGGCCCCGCAGGCAAGAAAGGCCGTGTTGACGCTTGGCCTGGCCTCGAGGTCTCCCTCCATCAGGACGCCGCCCGAAATCACGTAGAGACTTCCCAGCAGCACCATGAACGACACGTAGTCCGTGGCCGTGTGCGCGATCGCACCAGGGGCATGCACCGCGTAGAGCAGGAGGACGGGAATTCCGAGGACGGCCGAGACCGCCAGCTTGCGGGCGTTCGATTCCCAGAAGCGTGGGGCAGCAAGCGGAATGACCGCGATGCCGAGGAGCAGCGTCGCGAACGGCAGAACCCAGAGAACGGAAGGGAGAAACGCCGGCTCTGCCACGCGGAGATTATCCCCGAGGCGGGGTCAGGTCTTGAATTGACGGTTTGGTGCCATGTCTTGAACTGGCGGCCGGACTGCCGGCCACGACCGAATCCCGAGGGAACCATCAAGGTTTTTGCTGTCTATACCGATTTCCAAGTACTCGCATGCACCGCAGCGCCGACATCCCACGCTCAACTGAGCGCCGCAGCCGGATCGGCTCTTGCACTGCCAGGACCGCGTGTCCCGCCCCCTTCGTCCGCAATTCCCCGGCGCGCTGTATCACGTCATGTCGCGCGGCAATGCCAAGCAGACGGTGTTTCATGACGACGCCGACCGCGAGGCATTTCTTCGCCGCCTCGCTCAGATTGGCAACCGTTGCCAGTGGAACGTGTTCGCGTACTGTCTCATGAACAACCACTACCATCTCTGCCTCGAAACCGCGTCGGCGACGTTGGCCAAGGGCATGCGCGACCTCAACGGGGTTTATGCCCAATCCTTCAACAGGCGCTACGGGCGAGTGGGGCACGTCTTTCAGTCGCGGTATCGGGCCGTAATCGTTGAAGGATCGAGCCAGTTGCTGGAGGTGATTCGCTACATCGTCCTGAACCCAGTTCGGGCGCAGCTTTGCAGCAGCCCGGAGGGGTGGCTCTGGAGTAGCCACCTGGCGACACTTGGCCGGGTGACACCACCGCCGTCGCTCATCACTGGAGCGGTGCTGCGCCACTTCAGCGGCGATCTTCAGGCTGCCCGTTCGGCGTACGCCGCCTTCGTGCGTGCGGGCCTACCCGCGGCGGCGTCATCGTTGCGCTCGGACAATCCGATTGCCAGCGGTAGCCAGGGCTTCGTTCACGACGTCATGGCGCACCTGCCGGAGCCTACACCCGAGGTGCCACGTCGTCAGCGGGCGAGCCGATCACTTGCCCACTACTGCTTGGTGGCTCGCAGCCGAGATCAAGCCATTCGGAATGCCTGGTCGACTGGGTTGTTCAGTTTGGCGGACATTGGGCGCCACTTTGGCTTGCACTACTCCACTGTGAGCAAGATCTGTCGCTCGGCGGCTTCTTCAGATCCAGGTGGAGGATCGACCTTGCGCTCGACACCGTAGGTCTGGAGTCAAGACCTGGCCCCAAACCGTCAGTTCAAGACCTGACCCCGGTCGACCCCGGTCGACGACCGGTCGATCGCCGGCAGGCGCAACGGCCCTTGCAGCCGGGGATAGATCCAGCCGAGCAAGGTCGTGCCCGTCAGCGCGCCGGCCAGTGCGGCGAGCGCGTAGATCTTGCCCTCGCCGATGTTGACGAGGATCGGGCCGGGGCACATGCCGGCGATCGACCAGCCGACGCCGAACAGCACGCCGCCGATCGCATTGCCCCGGTTTCTGGCCTTGGTGTCGAACGCAATCGGCTGCCCGCTAATCGTGCGGCCTCGACGCTTCAGGAGCCAGAGCCCCGGTGCCGTGATCGCGACAGCCGAGCCGATGATGCCGTAGAGCTGGAAGCGCTCGAAGAGAAACATCCCCTGGATGTAGTTGTAGTCCGCCGCGCCCGATCGACTGAGCACGAAGCCAAACGCGGTTCCCAGAATCAGAGAGATGAACGCCATGGGTGTCAGGGCTCAGGGAAACAGAAGGCGGTAGACGACCTGCGTCGTGACAATGCCGCCGGCCATGAAGCCGAGCGTGGTCACGAGGCTCGGCAGTTCGAGATTCGAGAGCCCGAAGATGCCGTGCCCGCTGGTGCAGCCGTTTCCCAGCCGGGTGCCGAACCCGATGAAGAGGCCGCCCGCGAACATCCACACCAGCTTGCCGGCGTGACCGAGTGCGATGCGCTCATCGAGCACGCCCGCGGCCCAGGTCGGGCTCCATCCGCCGCCCGCCGCCGCTGACATGACGCCGCCAAGCACGAGGCCACCGAGAAACGGCAGCCGCCACGCCCGCGCCTTCAGCACCGACTCACGCTGAAAGTACGGCATCCGCAGCACGAGACTGCAGACGTCCTCGAATCCTCCCGAGATGCCGAGGCGTTTGTTGATGACGAACAGCAACAGCAGCGTGATGCCGGCGATGCCTGCGCCCGCGACGGCCCAGTGGATGGGCGGAAGACCGTGGAGGATCAGGGGCACAAGGACATGCTACGACTGTAGAGCCTCACCCGGCGGGAAGTCGGGCTGCGAAGTGACACGCTGACGGATGCGGGTCAGCGTCGCGGCTGACAAGCGCCGGCTCCTCGGCCGCACAGATGTCCTGCGCCTTCCAGCATCGCGTTCTGAAGTGGCAGCCGGAGGGTGGATTGGCGGGAGACGGCACGTCGCCTTCGAGCCTGATGATGCCGCCGCGACTGCGCGCCTCGGGGTTGGGCACGGGCACGGCCGAGAGCAGCGCCTGCGTGTACGGGTGGGTCGCGCGCTCGTAGATTTCATCCTCGGTGCCGAGTTCGACGAACTTGCCGAGATACATCACGGCGACACGATCGGAGATGTGCCGGACGACGGACAGATCATGCGCGATGAAGATGTAGGAGAGCCCCAGTTCGTTCTGCAGCCGCTCGAGCAGGTTGATGACCTGCGCCTGAATCGAGACGTCGAGCGCCGACACCGGCTCGTCGCACACGATGACCTCGGGCCTGAGGGCGATGGCGCGCGCGATGCCGATGCGTTGGCGCTGGCCGCCGGAGAACTGATGGGGATAGCGGTTGATGTGCTCGGGGCTGAGCCCGACCATGTCGAGCAGTTCCCGCACTTTCGCGCGCCGCGATCCTCGTGGCGCGACGTCCGGATGAATCTCGAACGGCTCGCCGACGATGTCGGCGACGGTCATGCGCGGGTTGAGCGACGTGTATGGATCCTGCAGCACCATCTGCAGGTTGCGCCGCATCCGCCGCAACTCGGCGCCCTCGAGCGAATGGACGTCGCGGCCGTCGAGCATGACGCGCCCGGCCGTGGGCGTCTCGAGGCGGACGAGCAGGCGCGCCAGCGTGGTCTTGCCGCATCCCGACTCGCCGACGATGCCGAGCGTCTCCCCGCGGTGCAACTCGAAGCTCACATCGTCGACCGCCTTGACCGCGCCGATCTGCTTCTTGAACACGACGCCCGTCGTCATCGGGAAGTGCTTGACGAGCCCCTGCACCTGCAGGAACGCCTCGCCGAGCGGACGGCCGCCCGGCCGGTCAGAGGGGGTCACGGACGACCTCGTTCGCAAAGTGACAGGCACTGGTTCGGCCGTAGCCGAGATCGACGTCCGGCGGGAGCTCCACCGCGCAGATCGGCTGCGCGTACTGGCACCGAGGATGAAACGGACAGCCGGGAGGAATCCGCAGGAGATTCGGCGGCAGGCCTTTGATCGTCCGAAGCTGCTGGCCGCGCTGATCCACGCGCGGGATCGACTGGAGCAGGGCGCGCGTGTACGGATGCGCCGGCGCGCGATAGAGCGCGTGCACGTCAGCATGCTCGACGATGCGCCCCGCGTACATCACGGCGATGCGGTCGGCGACGCTGGCGACGACGCCGAGGTCGTGCGTAATCAGGATGACCGCGAGATGAATCGTGCGCCGCAGCTCCGCGAGCAGATCCATGATCTGCGCCTGCACGGTGACGTCGAGGGCCGTGGTCGGCTCGTCGGCGATCAGGATGCGGGGGTTGAGCGCCAGGGCCATCGCGATCATCACGCGTTGGCGCATTCCCCCTGAGAACTGGTGGGGATAGTCGCCGACGCGCGCGGCGGCTCCGGGAATGCGCACGAGGTCCATGAGTTCGATGGCGCGCGCGGCGGCATCCTTCTGCGAGAGCCCCTCGCGAACGCGCAAGGTCTCCGAAATCTGCCAGCCGACCGGGAAGACGGGGTTGAGGGCGGAGAGCGCGTCCTGAAAGATCATCGCGATCTGCTTGCCGCGGACCTCGCGCCGTTCGTCGATCGGCAGGGCCAGCAGGTTCTTGCCCTGATAGCGGATCTCGCCCGATCGGACGAGCGCCGGCGGCTCATCCAGAATGCCCATGATGGCCTGGGCCGTGACGGACTTGCCGGAACCAGACTCGCCGAGCACGGCCAGCGTCTCGCCTGCGTCGAGATGGAGCGACACGCCGTTGATGACCTTGGCGACGCCATCACGCGTGTGGAACTCGACGAACAGGTTCGAGACTTCGAGCAGGTGCATCACCGGAGCCGTGGGTCGAAGGCTTCGCGCACCGCGTCGCCCAGCATGATGAAGGCGAGCACCGTGAGCGTCAGGAAGCCGGCGGGGAACAGCAGCGGATGTGTCGCCTGCCGGATCCAGCGCTGAGCCTCGGCGATGTCGGCGCCCCACGAGATGACGTTTCTCGGGCCCACGCCAAGAAACGACAACGTCGCCTCGGCCGAAATGAACGCGCCGAGCGCGATCGTCAGCACGACGATGGTGGGCGCAATCGCGTTGGGCAGGATGTGCCGTAGCATCAGCCGTGCGTTGCCCGCGCCGAGGATGCGCGCGGCCTGGACGTAGTCCTGCTGGCGTGCCGCGATGACCGACGACCGAATCACGCGTGCCGGTGTCGTCCATCCGAGCAGCCCCAGGGCGAGGACGACCGGCCAGATCCCGAGGTCCTGGCTCGCGAGCGCACGCGCGATCACGATGGCGCCGAGCAGCAGCGGCAGGCCGAGCACGACGTCGATGAAACGCGCGAGGACCGCGTCGACCCATCCGCCGTAGAAGCCGGCGACGAGTCCAACCCCGAGAGCCGTGAGGCCTGACAGCAACGTGGCGAACACGCCCACGAGCACCGACGATCGCGCGCCGTAGATCACGCGGGCGTAGACGTCGCAGCCCTGCTTGTCGAAGCCGAACCAGTGCGCGCCGCTCGGCCGCGCCAGCGAGTCACTGAGCGAGCAGCTGGCGGTTCGCGCGTCCACGCTGCTGAACCAGCCAGGCACCGCGGCGATGAGCACCATCACCGTCGCAATCGTCACCGAGATCCAGAAGATCGGACTGCGGCGCAGGTCGTACCACGCATCGCCCGACAGGCTGCGCGGCTTGGCGCGGTCGGCCACGTCGGCGGCGGGCACGGGCTGGGCGGCCGCGCTATTCATGGCGGATCCTCGGATCGAGCACGGCGTACAGGATGTCCACGACGAGGTTCGTGATGAGGTAGATCGTGACGAGGATGCTGACGATCGTGACGACGAGCGGCCCGTCCTCGAGGCGGATGCCCTGGAACAGCCGTCCGCCGATGCCGGGGATGTTGAAGATACCCTCGGTGACGACCGCGCCCATCATCAATCCGCCCAGCTCGACGCCGAGGAAGGTGACGACGGGAATCAGCGAATTGCGGAGCACATGGATCCCGACAATACGGCCGCGCGTGAGGCCCTTGGACGCGGCCGTGCGCACGTAGTCGGCGCGAAGATTCTCGGCCACCGACGTCCGAGTGAGCCGCAGTGCCGTCGCGAGCGACAGCAGGCCCAGGACAATCGAGGGGAGCACGTAGGTGGCGAGCCCGAGCTCCGGCGCGTAACTCGGCCGGAACCAGCCCAACTGGACGGCGAACACCGTCTGGAAGACCGTGCCGATGACGAAGACCGGGACGCCGATGACGACCAGCGACAGCGCCAGCGAGATCGTGTCAAAGGCGCCGCCGCGTCTGAGGCCCGCGAAGACGCCGCCGGCCACGCCGAACACGATGACGATGACGAGCGAGAGGAGCGCGAGACGAATCGTGCGCGGCCAGGCTTCAGCCAGCACATCAGCGATGGGGCGGCCGGCGATCGTCCGGCCGAGGTTGCCGGTCAGCAACCCCTTCATGTAGAACCCGTACTGCACGAGGAACGGTCGATCGAGGTGGTACTGCTCGGTGAGCTGCGCGCGCTGACTCGGGCTGAGCGGCTTCTCGCCAGCCAGGGCCGAGAGCGGATCGCCCGCAATCTTGAACATCAGCACGTACACGATCAGCGTCGTCCCGAAGAAGGCCAGGACCATCTGGAGCAGGCGCCGGATGACGTAGGGCGACATCGGGAAGGCAGAGGCGGGATGCGCGCGGTGTCGGCCGAACTAGCGTCCTGACGCGGCCGGTTCCACCTTGAGCAACTCGATGCGATTGAAGAGGTCCATGGTGACGTGCGTCACGCGCGCGGAGTGGCCGAACGTGTTCTGCGCGTAGCGCATGGGCAGCACGGGCAAGTCGCGCGCGAGCAGGTCTTCGGCCTGCTGGTAGTACTTGACGGACTCGGCGGGCGTGGCCGACTTGTCGCCTTCCGCGAGCAAGTGGTCGAACTGGGGGTTGCTGTAGCCGTAGTAGTTCGACGAGCCGCCGGTGCTGTACATCGGCCCGAGGTAGTTCTCCATGACGGGATAGTCGAAGATCCAGCCCATGCGGAAGGCGCCAACCGGCTGCTTCTTCTCGAGCTTGGTCAGCAGCTCCGCGAACTTCGGCTGCGGATTGCCGACGCAATCGACGCCGAGATTCCGCTTGAGCTGATTGCAGGTGGCGTCAATCCATGGCTTGTGCCCGCCATCGATGTTGTAGGCGATCTCAATCTTGCCGCCGACCGCGGCGGCGCCGCCGGCCGCGTCGAAGAGCGCCTTCGCCTTGGCCGGGTTGTACTGGCACGCCTCGCCGCAGGTGTTCTCGCGATAGCCGGGCACAATCGGCGAGACGAAGGACCGCAGGGAGGCCTGCGAATCGAGAAAAATGGCGTGGATGATCTCGTCGCGATCGATGGCCATCGAGATCGCCTTGCGAATCTCGAGCTTGCTGAAGCGCTTGTCGAATGTGGGGAACGAGAGAATCTGAATCGTCGAGGAGGGGCTCTGGTGGAACCGATCGCCGAGATCGGCCTTGGCCGTGCTCATGTTCTCGAGCGGCACCACCTTGAGCAGGTCGAGCTGGCCGGCGAGCAGATCCTGGTACTGGGTGGGCAGCTGCTGATAAATCTTGAAGGCGACGCCCGCGACCTTCGGCTTGACCGTGCCCGCGTAGTTCGGGTTGATCTCCGTCTCGATGAGCTGGTCGTGCTGCCAGACGCCTTTCATCCTGAAGGGCCCCTGCCCGATCGGCGTCTGTTCGAACGCGGCGGCGATCCGGTTGTTGGCCACGTCCTCAAAGGCCTTCGCGGGGAGCGGCAAGAACGCCGTATAGCCGAGCATCGACTTGAAGTTCACGTAGGGCTGCGCCAGGGTCACTTCAAACGTGAGGTCGTCTTTCTTCACGAGCCCCGCGAGCTTCTTGGCTTTGGGCACGACCTTGGCGTCGGTGGGATTCAGGTCTTTGAAGCCCACGATTTTGTCGAAGAAATAGTTGCCGTCGTGGGCGTTGGGGCCGTACGCACCGGCGTTCCACGCGTTGATGTAGGAGTCGGCCGTGACGGGTTCGCCGTTGTGGAACGTCCAGCCCGGTTTGAGTTTGACGGTCCAGACGCGGTTGTCGGCAGTCGTGATCGACTCGGCGGCGAGTTCCACGGGTTTGTACTGCGCGTCGTATTCCACGAGCGGCGTGAAGAGGGCATCGAGAACGGCCGACCCTTCGGATTCGGTCGTGGTGCTCGGGATCAGGTGCTTGGGCTCGCCGATGCCGAGGCTCACGATGAGGCCCGCGCCGGTCGGCTGGGGGGACGGACCGCCGCAACCGGTCACCCCAAGGGCGGCGACCAACAGCGCAGACGTGACGCGGCACGCCGCGCCGAGAAGCCAGGAGACGCCACTCAATCGCATGGCGGTCATTGTCTCATTGCCGGCACAGCCGGCGGACCCAGGACTGAGGACCGATACCTGACGGCGAGTCCGGGTGCAGACAACCATGTCGTAGGCAGTCGTCAAGCCGCCATTTTTGTCCAGACTCAGGTCCACAGCCACTCTACGTCCGCCTGCCGCCGGACCGCTGCCCGGTTGGCAACCGCAGTTTCCAGACATCTGCGTCTCTTCACCAGGAACAATCGACATGGATGTTGGTTGCCCCGGCCTTCGGCTGGCCCGGTCGTCCGCGCGGTCGCTTGCGGTAACCGATTGATCGCATGTGCTTTGTGGCGTTCTTCGCCGCGCGCGCCTGCTCGCGGCAAAGGCGGCCCGCCGCTTGCATTGACATCCATCGCATGGCACTGGATCGTCGGACCCCCGTAACGACCCCCATTGACCGGCTGCCTTCCTCTTCGGAACTGCCAGTTTTCATTCTTCTTCTTCCTCACTGACGATCCAGTGCCGCCATCCCTCACAGAACAGCAGCCGGCTGTTCTGTGGCGGCGTCACCAGGCTTTCAGGGGCTCCTCAAGCGTCGCGGACCTTCAACCCTACTGAACGCATCAACTCCAGCGCGTTGCTCGTCTGCACGACACCTGGCTTGAGCGAGTAGTCGAACGTCAGGACGCCGTTGGCGAAGCGGTCGTCGAAGTGCACGTTGACGGCCGGCGCCGCAAGGCGGTCTGCGATCTCACTCAGGGCGAGGTCGTGGGTGGTCACGAGGCCAATCGCCCCGGAACGGACCAGACCGTCCAGCACCGCTTCGGCGCCGATGCGGCGGTCGTGCGAGTTGGTGCCCCCCAGAATCTCGTCGAGCAGGAAGAGCACGGCGCCGTCGTGTGCATGCGTGAGGTCCACGATCTGCTTGAGCCGCGTGATTTCCGCGAAGAACCGCGACTGGCCGTCGGTGAGCGAGTCCATCACGCGAATTGTGGCGCCGACCGCGAGCGGCGACAGCCGCAACCCTGACGCGCGGACCGGTGCGCCCATGCCCGCGAGCACGACGTTCACGCCGAGCGCGCGGAGGAACGTGCTCTTGCCCGACATGTTCGAGCCGCTGACGATGGCGAGCCGCACGCCGGAGCGGGAGAGAGCCAGCGAGTTCGGCACGGCATCGGGCGGCAGCAGCGGGTGCGCCACGTCGCGGGCATCAAGCGACGCTGGCGACGCCACAAACTCGGGGAAGACCCAGCCCGGGTGCTCGGCCGACAGGGTGCCCAAGGCGAGCAGCGCCTCGAACTCGCCAACGGCGTCGAGCCACCGCGGCACCTGCGAACCGCACCGGATCCGCCACGCCTCGATGGCAAAGGCCCACTGCGTGCCCCAGAGCATCAGCAGGGCCGGAGCGGCAAACAGCACGTTGTGCCTCGACTCCAGAATCGCCTCGAGGTGCGACAGCGCCGCAATCTCACGTGATGCCAGCCGCCCTGCGCCAGCAATGCGAGCCTGCAACTGCTGGAGATGTGGGCTCGAAAAGGACTCGCGTTCGATCACCCGCAGCAGTCCCACGAGCAGGTCGAGATCGCGTGCGGGCTCGTCGACCGCCGCAATCACCTGCGCGACACGCGGCCGGAACCACAGGCCGACCGCGACTTCGACGAGCAACAACGCGATCCACAGCGGTCCGCCAGACCGGGTGCGCAGCAACCAGACCAAGGTCACGACCGATGCCGTCGCGAGCAGGGCGACGCCCGCGCGCACGGCCGCGCCCTTGAGGCGAATGGGTGAGGTGGCCCACTCGCGCAGCAGCGTGGCGTCCACCCCCACATGCATCTGGTCGCCAACGACGGCCACGGCTTCGCGCAAGTCGAGTCGTCCCGCGAGCTCCCACACGGCCGCCTGCCGCGCCGTTGCGACGTCGGGGGTCGCCGGGCGGAGCAGCCAGCGGGCCAGCGTGTCTTCGCCGGCGTGCGTGCGCGTCGTTGCGAGCAACTCAAAGACGCTGCCTCGTCCGAACAGATCCAAATCGGCGGCATAGAGGTGATCTGGCGGCTGGAACACCTCGCCCCGACGCCCCTTGCCGATCCACTCGTGCGCCATCCTGGCGAGGCCGCGATCGAAGAACGCCACGGCCGACGCCGCGCAGTCACGTGCGTTGAGCAACTGTCCGTGCGCGACGGCCACGGCGACGAACACGCCGAGCGGAATGAGCAGCCACGGCAGAGCTTTCAGGCCGCCAATGATCAGGATGACCGCACCGGCGCCCACAATGGCGAGCCGCACGCGGCTGAGACGCACGTGCGTCCGCTCTTTCGCGTCGAGCGCCAGCTGGCGTTGTGCGCGCCGGTCCCGATACTCGGCGACGATCGGTGACGGCTCGAGGCTCGGGGCTCGAGGCTCGAAAGCGTGCGAAGCGGGGGTCACCCTGCCAGTCTAGTGCTCCCGTGGCAGAATCAGGGCCACACCCGGTCCGATTCCAAGTGAGGTGAAGATGCGTGCGAACCGTTCACACTCGCGACAGGCCCTGCTCGGGTTGGCGTGCCTTGTGAGTGTCGGCCTTTTCGGCCTGTTCAGCCACGCGCAAGGCCGACAGGGCGGCGCGCCCGCGCCAACAGCGACGGCCGCCGCGCCATCGGTTTGGGGCTATGGCGGCGGCCCGCAGCAGATTCGCTATTCGAATCTCACGCAGGTCACAAAAACCAACGTCGGCCAGTTGCAGGTGGCGTGGACGTACGACACCGGCGAGACGGGCGCGATGCAGACCCAGCCTCTCGTGGTCGGGGGCGTGCTCTACGGCTACACGCCCACGCACAAGACGTTCGCGGTCGATGCCGCCACCGGGGAGCCGCGCTGGACGTTCGACTCAGGCGCCCGTGGAGGCGGTCCCAATCGCGGCCTCATGTACTGGCGAGGCGGCCAGGACGCGCGCGTGTTCGCGGCGGTCAGCAGCTTTGTCTACGCACTCGACCCAGCGACCGGCAAACCCATCCCAGGCTTCGGTACCGACGGCCGTATCGATCTCAGAGAGAACCTCGGACGTCCACCTGAGTCCCAGGCAGGGCGACTGACGTCGCCCGGTGTCATCTATCGCGACCTGATGATTCTTGGCGGGCGCGTGGGTGAGGGCCTGCCGACATCGCCAGGCGACATTCGCGCCTACGACGTGAGGACCGGCGCCCTGCGGTGGAGCTTCCACACGATTCCCCATCCGGGTGAACCCGGCTACGAGACCTGGCCGAAGGAGGCCTGGACCTACAGCGGCGGCGCCAACAGTTGGCCAGGCATGGCCCTCGACGAGGCGCGCGGCATGGTCTACGTGCCGACCGGATCGGCGGCGAGCGATTTCTACGGCGCCGATCGACTGGGACAGAACCTCTACGCCAACTCGTTGCTTGCACTCGATGCGGCGACGGGGCGGCGCATCTGGCACTACCAGTTCGTCCATCACGACATCTGGGACCGCGACCTGCCATCGCCGCCGAGTCTCGTCACGATTCGGCGCGGCGGCCAGACGATTGACGCCGTCGCGCAGGCGACCAAGCATGGATACGTGTTCGTCTTCGATCGGGCCACTGGCGTGCCGGTGTTCCCGATCGAGGAGCGGCCGTTTCCAAGGAGCGATGTGCCCGGCGAAGTCGCCAGCGCCACGCAGCCGTTGCCGACGCTGCCGAAACCGTTCGCGCGTCAGTTGCTGACGGCCGATCTACTCACCAATCGCACACCTGAGGCGCACGCGTGGGCGCTCGAACAGTTCAAGACCTTCCGCAGCGAAGGGCAGTTCGTGCCGCTCGGCGTGGACAAGCAGACCGTGGTGTTTCCTGGCTTTGACGGCGGCGCCGAATGGGGCGGCCAGGCGTTCGATCCGGCGACAGGCCTGTACTACGTCAATGCCAACGACCTGGCGTGGACGGGCGGGCTCCAGTCGGCTGCGGCCGCCCGAGGCGGCCGCGGAGGCGCGCCGGCCGCGGGTGCGCCTGCGCCACAGGCAGGACCTGCTGCGCCGCCGGTGAATCCGCTCATCAACAATGACTATCGGTTCACCGGCTATCGCAAGTTCCTCGATCCCGATGGGTATCCGGCGACGGCGCCGCCGTGGGGCACGCTGACGGCCATCAACCTGAACACCGGGGAGCACGCGTGGCAGGTGCCGCTCGGTGAGTACCCGGAACTTGTCGCGCTCGGCATGAAGAACACGGGGAGCGAGAACTACGGCGGCCCCGTCGTGACCGCTGGTGGACTCGTGTTCATCGGCGCGACGAACCAGGACCGCAAGCTGCGCGCCTTTGACAAGGCGACGGGCGCGCTCGTGTGGGAGACCGTGATGCCTGGCCCCGGCCGCGCAACGCCAGCCGTCTACGAGGTCAATGGACGGCAGTACATCGCGATTGCGCTCGGCAGCGTTGGTGGGGGGCGAGGGGCCGCGGCGGGAACCGTGCCCGCAAACGGCAAGTACGTCGCGTTTGCGTTGCCACGGTGACGGCGACTTGAGGTCCGCGGACTGACGACCGAGGTCCGGGGGACCAACGACCGAGGTCCGGACGGACTCGCGTCGGTCCGGTGCGATAAGCTCGTCAGCGTCCATGAGCGAGCCCTCCTATCCTGCCGCCCGAGCCGTTGCCGGGCGGATTCTCGAGCATTTTTCACAGCACCTCGCGACGGCGCGCGCCCGCGGCCGGGTGAACCTGGCGCCTGAGCCGGACGCCGCGGCCATCGAAGCCATCGTGGATGCCGCGTTCTGGGCCAGCCTGCGCCGCGAAGAGGGCATGACGCCGAAGATCTCGCTGGCCTTCATGCCGCCGACCGCCTGCGATCAGCCGTTGCGGTTCGAGCGTCAACTGCCGCTGTCGGCCGTAGCCCTGGCGCGACTGGCTCCGGCGGTTGAACGTCCGGGGATTCATTTGGGCGTCTGGCGTGAGCGCGGAGGTGATCTGCGCGTCTGGGGTACCACGCGGCAAGTGCCGGCGCTGTGCTTCATCCTCGAGGTCGTCGCGTCGGGCCTGCTCGTCATCAAGCATCGCAGCGATGGATTCGGAAAGTTCGTGAACGTCGCGTTGCTCGAAGGCGACGAGATCAAGATCGTGGACGAGACGCGGGCCCGCGTCCCTGATTGCCCGGGCCTTGTCGTGTCACTGCTCGGGATGGCCGTCGAAGGCGTCGGGCCGGAGGCCGTCAACGTCCTGGTGCAGCTCGCGGCATCCATGCGGGCGCATGGCCGCGGCGGGGCGCTGCTCGTCGTTCCCTCCACCAACGGCACGTGGGAGGAGTCGATCGTTCAGCCGGCGCTGTACTCGGTGGCGCCGCCGTTCTCCGAACTCTCCGAACTGGTCGGGGATGCGCGCGTCGGTCAGCACGAATGGCAGGAGGATCTGCGGCGCGCCGTGGACGCCATGGCCGGACTGACCGCCGTCGATGGCGCCACAATCATCAGCGAGCGCTACGAGCTCATCGCGTTCGGGACGAAGATCACGCGGCGTCGCGGCCACCCGGGTGTGGAGCGCATGATGCTGACCGAACCGGTCGAGGGCAGCACGATCGCGATCGTCAATCCGTACCAGTTGGGCGGAACACGGCACCTGTCGGCCGCGCAGTTCGTGCACGACCAGCGCGACTCCACGGCGCTTGTCGCCTCGCAGGACGGGCGCTTTACCATTTTCAAGTGGTCCGACAGTGAAGACATCGTGCACGCGCATCGGGTGGAAGCGTTGCTGTTGTAACGGGCCACTGGCTACCTGCTTCAGACTACAGGGGACACGCGCGACAGGCCCGCACCCTGTGGCCCGCAGCCTGTCGCCCGTAGCCCGCAGCCTGTCGCCTGAGAAAGGATTACACCGCATGGAGTTTCGTCAGCTTGGCAAGTCCGGCCTGAAGGTGCCGGCGCTCAGCTTTGGTACCGCGACGTTTGGCGGAAGCAACGACTTCTTCAAGTCGTGGGGCAGCACCCAGGTGGAGGAAGCGCGCCGCCTGGTGGACATCGCGCTCGAGGCTGGCGTCTGCATGTTCGACAGCGCGGACGTGTACTCGCAGGGTCTCTCTGAGGACATCCTGGGGCAGGCGCTCGCCGGGCGCCGCGACAAGGTGCTTATCTCGACGAAGGGCACGTTCCGCGTGGGCACCGGACCGAACAACATCGGCTCATCGCGTCACCGGCTCATCACCGCGTGCGAAGCCAGCCTTCGTCGCCTGCGCACCGACTACATCGACGTCTACCAGCTTCACGGTTTTGACCCGGTCACGCCGATCGAAGAAACCGTGCGGGTGATGGACGACCTGGTCCGCGCGGGCAAGATTCGCTATGCCGGCTGCTCGAATTTCAGTGGCTGGCACCTGATGAAGTCGCTCGCCGTGGCCGATCGCCACGGCTGGAGCCGCTACGTGGCGCACCAGGCGTACTACTCGCTCGTCGGGCGCGAGTACGAGTGGGAGCTGATGCCGCTCGCCCAGGAGGAACGTGTGGGCACGATCGTGTGGAGCCCGCTCGGGTGGGGCCGTCTCGGCGGCAAATATCGTCGGGGGCAACCGTTGCCAGAAGTCAGTCGCGTGCCAGGGACCATCAACTCCGCGCCGCCCGTGCCCGACGATCGCCTCTTCACCGTTGTCGATGCGCTCGACGCGGTCGCGCTCGAGACGGGCAAGAGCGTGCCGCAGATTGCCCTCAATTGGGTGCTCCAACGTCCGACCGTCGCAACCGTGATCGTCGGCGCGCGCAACGAAGACCAGTTCAAGGAGAACCTCGGCTGCATCGGCTGGTCGCTGACGCCGGACCAGATCAAGCGTCTCGACGAGGCCAGCGCCGTGAAACCGATCTATCCCTACTGGCATCAGCGAGGAACGATGGGGGAACGCTACTCATAGTTCCGGTGAACTAAGCCTGTGTCGACGCATGAAACCTTTTGACCTGAATCTCCGCACGCGCGTGGTGTTTGGTGAGGGCTCAGTCGATCGACTCGGCGTCATTGCGCGCGAACTGGGTTTCTCGCGCACCTTGCTCGTGGCCGACACGGGGATGGTGGCGATCGGCCTGGTCGATCGCGCGGTTCGCCTGCTCGAGGCGGCCGGAATTCACGTCACGACGTTTCACCGGTTCAACGCCAATCCCGACACGCGGATGGTCGAGGCCGGACGCGTCGTGGCGGCAGGGGCGAGCGTCGACTCCATCGTCGCCCTCGGCGGCGGTAGTTCGCTTGACTGCGCCAAGGGCATCAATTTCGTGCTGACCAACGGCGGCTCGATGCGCGACTACAAGGGGCACGGCAAAGCCACGAAACCGATGCTGCCGTCGATGGGGGTGCCGACGACCGCCGGCACGGGCAGCGAGGCGCAGCAGTACGCGCTCATCTCGGATGCCGAGACGCACGTCAAGATGGCGTGCGGCGATCCGCAGGCGTGCTTCCGCATCGCGATCCTCGATCCGGCGCTCACCGTCTCACAGCCTCGCCCCCTCACAGCCATCGTCGGCTTCGACGCGGTGTCGCATGCCGTCGAGTCGTGGGTCACGACGAAGCGCTCGGACATCTCGGACCTGTTCGCTCGCGAGGCGTGGCGGTTGCTCAACGGCGCCTATGAACGCGTGCTGTCGCGCCCCGACGATCTCGAGGCGCGCGGCGCGATGCTCGTCGGCGCGCACCAGGCCGGCATCGCCATCGAACACTCGATGCTCGGGGCGACGCACGCGTGCGCCAATCCACTGACGGCGCGATACGGCACGACGCACGGCGTGGCGATTGCCGTCATGCTGCCGCACGTCGTACGGTGGAATGCAGACGTCGTCGGGGACCGCTACGCGGACCTGTTGGAGATCGCTGGGATCACGGGCGACGGGCCGCCCGGGGATCGGCTTGCCAATCGACTCGCGGCACTTGCGCGCGCGGGTGACCTGCCGGCCACATTGTCTGACCTCGGCGTCTCGGCGGCCGACCTGCCGGTGCTGGCCGACGCGGCGGCGGAGCAATGGACCGGCACGTTCAATCCAAGACCATTCGATCGGTCCGCCGCGCTCAGCCTGTACGAACAGGCGTACTGAGCACAGGGACTGGAAGACGACACGGACAAAGTCCTTGGTCCTTCGTCCTCGGTCCGTAGTGCGTCCTTCGGTCCTCAACCAGTCCTGAGTCCGTTCCGCGTTCCGGACCGAGGACCCCAGGACTGTGGGACGCACCCAGGACCAAGGACCGAGCACCAAGGACTGAGTCAGCCTTCGTCAGGCTCTATACTCACGTCGTCCCGGCTATGTCCAGCCTCACGCCCGGCTCCCAGCTCGGCCACTTCGAGATCCTGGCGCACGTCGGTCAGGGTGGCATGGGCGACGTCTACAAGGCTCGCGACACGCGGCTCAATCGGATTGTCGCGATCAAGATGTCGAAGGCGCAGTTCGACGAGCGCTTCACGCGCGAGACGCGAGCGATCGCCGCGCTCAACCATCCCAACATCGCGACGTTGTACGACGTCGGCCCGGACTACCTGGTCATGGAGTTCGTCGAAGGCGAGCCGGTCACGGGGCCGCTTGGCCACGACGAAGCGCTGGTGGTCGCGAGGCAAATCGCCGATGCCATCGAGGCCGCGCACGACAGCGGCATCATCCATCGTGATCTGAAACCCGGCAACATCCTGCGGCGCGAAGACGGCACCATCAAGGTGCTCGACTTCGGACTGGCGAAGGCGCTTGATGCCGACTCCGGTGGGTCAACGGCGCCCTCAGCCGACTCACCAACGATGACGCACAGCGGTACACACCTCGGCATGATTCTCGGCACCGCCGCGTACATGGCGCCGGAGCAGGCCAAGGGTAAACGCGCCGATCGCCGCGCGGACATCTTCAGCTTCGGCGTGGTGCTCTACGAGCTGCTCACTGGGCAACGCCTGTTCAGCGGAGAGTCGACGACCGAAATCCTGGCCGCCGTGATCAAGGACGAGCCGAGTCTGGACGCCGTGCCCGCGGAGTGGCGAGGGCTGTTGGAGCGCTGCCTGGCCAAGGACCCGCGACAGCGGCTGCAGTCGATTGGCGAGGCCAGGATTCTGCTCGAGAAAGGGGCGCCGTCTGGTGCCGTGCAGCGACCCGCGTTGGCGCCGCGACGGCCCGGCTTGTGGGGCATCGCCGGGTGGGTCGTTGCGGCGCTCGCAATCGTCGGTCTCGCATTTCCCTACCTGCGGCAGCGAGCGGCCGTGCCGCAGCGAGCCGTGCAGCTGCAGTTGCTGACCCCTGAAGGCTTCCATGCCATCGTCAATTCGTCGTTCGTCCAGATCTCTCCGGATGGCGCCGCGGTGATGATCCTAGCCAAGGGAGGCGTGTGGCTTCGATCCCTGGAGTCTGGAGAGACGAGGCTCATCGCGGGCACCTTGGGCGCTCGCTACCCGTTCTGGTCGCCGGACAGTCGACACGTCGCGTTCTTCGTGGACGGCAAACTCAAACGCGTCGCGGCCGATGGTGGTCCTGTCGTGGAGATCTGCCCGTCGGCGGATTCGCGTGGCGGCACGTGGAGCAGAGACGACGTCATTCTGTTTGCGCCGGGCCTGTCGACCGGTCTCTATCGCGTGCCCGCTGGCGGCGGCACGCCCGCGATCGTGATTAAGCCGACGCCAGGTGCCGCTGGAGAGTTCATCCGCTATCCCGCCTTTCTGCCTGATGGGCAGCACTTCCTCTATCAGCACACCACGACACAGAGCCGCGGATTCTACGTTGGCAGTCTCGATGGGACACCTCCCCGGATGCTGCGGCCGGTCGTGTCGAATGCCGTCTACGCCACGCCTGCGTCGGGCGCTGACGTCGGGCGGTTGCTCTTCCGCATCGACGACACGCTCATGAGCCAGCCGTTCGATCTGGAGGCTCTGCAGCTGGTTGGAGAGATGTTTCCCGTGGCCGAGCGCGTCGGCCAAGCCGGGGAAATCGGTCACGGCGCATTCTCCGTGTCGGAGAACGGCATATTGGTCTACTCGAGCGCCACGGTTCTCGAGGAGCAGTTGACCGTCGTCGACCGCCTCGGCAGGCCGACCACCGTGGTGGGATCACCCGTCGCGAGTCCCGAGGCCGTGATGTCGCCTGATGGCAAGCAGGTCGCGTACGTTCCCGGAGCAGGTGCTCGTCGTGGCGTATTCCTACAACCGGTCTCGGGTGGCCCTCCGACACAAGTCGTGGACGCCTTCGTGACCGGTCCTGCGTGGTCACCTGATGGACGAATGGTGTTCTCCCTGAGAGGTGTGCCCTATGAAATCTTTATCAAGCACCTCGATGGGACGGCGCGCGAGGAACCGTTGGGTGTGGGTGGGTCGAATGCCTCGGTTACCGATTGGTCCGTCGATGGCAAGTGGATCGTCTATCGAACGTACGATAACAGCACCGCAAATGACCTCTGGCTGGTCCCGGTCGCCGGCGATCGGAAACCGGTCGCCTTCTTGAAGAGTCCTGCGCGCGAATCGCAAGCGCGCTTCGCGCCTGACGGCAAGTGGATGGTCTACACGCAGGTCCAGTCTGGCAGCACCGAGTTGTTCGTGCAGGCCATCTCCCCGGCCGGGAGCGCGACTGGGATCCAGTACCGCATCTCACCAGATGGCGGGACTTACCCGAGGTGGCGTCGTGACGGCAAGGCGCTGGAGTTAGTGTACGTATCTGGAGATCGGAACCTGATCGCTGTCCCCATGACGCTCGGCACAACGGTCCAGGCCGGCACGCCGCACACGCTCTTCCCCTTTCCAGCACATTGGGATCCTAAGCTTAGAATTCCACGTGGACAAGTTGTCGCG
>JADMIO010799969.1_pt1 | contig 44881 bp, 59 predicted proteins | sample 8958161 | NCBI WGS metagenome assembly JADMIO01 (sample SAMN16585339, study PRJNA669376) | soil metagenome | isolation source: Crop rotation soil | place: USA: Cullars Rotation, Alabama | collected 2011
CGCGACAACTTGTCCACGTGGAATTCTAAGCTTAGGATCCCAATGTGCTGGAAAGAAGAAGACGATAGGCAAAGCGATTAAAAGAGACCCACACCTCGCCTTAGATGTCGTATCAAGGCTTCAGAAGGACCAATGGTCCCTAAGAACCGAACTAACAGGCGCTGAGGGTAAAGATTTCACCTTTAGGTTCGTTAGCGAAGAGAGTCCGACTCAGATACCAGACAAGACCTAAGACCTCTCTAGCGTGATTATATGAGCTTATAGACCAATATGTATCAACACTACTGTCATGAATGCAAACAACCTCTCCCTTTAAGCAACGAGCTACCCGCTGATGTGGTCGGAGTTGCTCCCGTTGGTGCAGAAGGTTACTTCATACATAAGAGCTGCCTTCCTGAGGATAACCTCATTAAGAACCTCTAGGGGTATGGGGGGGACATCGAATGTGATGGGACCCGTTCAGGTAAATTAACATCCACTCAATGTATAAGTTTTTTCTAAAACTGTTATGGAAGGTCACTGTTAAGGCTCTTCAACCCCGCATTCGCATTAACGGTAGCACCGTTACCTTTTCCAATATTGTCTATACGCAAGAAACTGACACTACAGGCTTTCAATCAGTTCAAATGATACTTCAATCATCCGCCCCAGAAGCACTCGTCACCCGCGATATTAATGATTCCTTCCGTTAACATCCACTCCCCATATATATTTTTCCTATATACGACTATATATGCTCGCTCTCTAACGCTCTCAATATAAGTTTTTTCTAAATTACATGAACGACCTCGGCAGGGATTACATCAAAGACATTAGTAAGAAGTTTCAGGAAGCGAAACTCGTCGGGAGCTGGTCCTGGAGTGATTCTCCCGTCCAAGAACGCATCATGCGCCTAGGTATTGAAGCTGGACTCTACGAACTTAATACCGATAATCCAGCCGAATTAGAAGCAATGGCTATCGCTACTCTTAAAGAAGACCGCCTGCGTAAGCTTTTACCCACATATGAGACGCCTGCTGATTAGACTCCTTTGGAAACTACCCTTAAAGCACGCTGTTGCTGCTCAAGACCTGTTTGCTTCCCTTGGATTGCTGAGAGACTCTCCCGGTTCTCATACTAGCAATCGGGGCTTTATCTCGGGTGCTCGGTCAGACTCCTCGGAGCGTCCGAGTTCCTCGTCCTAGCTCCTCGTCATCTGCCCTGCGACCCCCTTTTACATGCACACCTGATGGAAGTTTCACCCATGAAACCTATGTCAGATGAAATCAAAAGAGCTATCAAGTCGGCTCAAGAGAGACTTGACCAAGAAACAAACGAGCGTTTAACCAATGAAATCCATGAATATCTCCGAGAGGAGCTGGATTCCATCGAACGTCTCAAGAAGCAAAAAGAAGAAATAGATACAAAAATCCGGGTTCACGAGGAAAACGTTAAAAACGTGAAGACCGGAAATCTCGAAGCAATCGAGAAGAGACGACAAGCAACCGTATCCCTCAATCTAGGTGGCAATCTAATCACCTGGTCAACTACCTTTCAACCGCCTACAGGTTATCGCTTCTATGATAACTATGTAGCGGGATTTACCTACACATCCCCGCTTACAGGTAGAACCTATATTTTCTAATTAATGCTTCCGTCAGGTGTGTTAATCCAAATCCCATATCCGCACAATCGACATCGTCTACAATCCGCGAACCTGGGCAACTACGCTCCACGAGAACAAAAAGCGTTGGGCGGTTTTAATCATCCATCGTCAGGGAGGTAAGACCCACGCCTGCCTGATGCACCTTTTAAAGGATGCACTGACAACACCGAACACCCGTTACGCCTACATCGCTCCCTTCCGCAATCAGGCCAAACAGGTCTCCTGGGACCGCTTAAAGGCCATCGCCAGACCCATCCCCCGCTGCGAAAAGAATGAAAGCGACCTTTCCATCAAATTCCCTAACGGGAGCATCATCCAACTTTTCGGAGCCGACAACCCGGATGCTCTCCGGGGACTCACACTTCACGGCGTTATCTTTGATGAATATTCTCAACAACCAGGAAACATTTTCGAAGAAATCATCTACCCGACTCTCTCAACTACTAACGGCTACGCTATCTGGATTGGTACCCCTAAAGGAAAGAATCAGCTCTACGACATCTACCAAAAAGCGCTAGCCCACCCTGCTGAATACCTCACTATTTTTAAAACTATCGAAGACACCATCGGTGAGGAAAAGGGAAAGACAGTAGAGAATCTCCAACACGCTTTAGAAGACGCAAAGAAACTCGTCTCCTCCGGTCTCATGACGGAGGACGCCTTCCAACAAGAACTTTACTGCTCGTTCGACGCTTCCGTTAAAGGCGCATACTACGCCGCCCAAATTTCAGACGCTAGGACGCAAGGCCGCATCAAGCCCGTCCCCTACGACCAGAATCTCCTGGTCTACACCGTATGGGATTTAGGTTATAGCGACTCTACGGCTATTGGTTTCTTTCAGAAAGATGGCAATCAAATTCGGATGATTGACTATTACGAGGATTCAGGAAAAGCATTTTCTTTTTATGCCAACATCATCAAACAAAAACCATACGTCTACGGCTCACACTTCGCACCTCATGACGCGACACAGCACGAGAAACAAACCGGTCTCACAATGGTGCAGTTCGCCCAAAATCTTGGTGTATCTTTCCAAGTCGTCCCTAATATCTCGATACAAGACGGAATCGACGCCGCACGACGTGTTTTCAATAAAGTCATCTTCGACGCCGAACGAACAACCGAATTCATCGATAAGCTAGCCAGGTATCACAAGAAGTGGGACGAGAAAAAGGGAATCTACCTGGATAGGCCCGAACACGACGACACTTCCCACGCTGCCGATGTTCATCGCTATATGTCTCTCGTTGAGAAGGACTTCTCCCCATACGTCGAGACAGAGGAATACGCTTTATACGCTAATTCATTTAAATGACCCAGACCACGAGCGATTCAATCGCTCTCCAACTTATTGTTAAAGAAAAGACAGCCTTTGAATCAGGCTTGGCTTATGTAACTTCCAAAATCGCCTATAAGATGCAAGGACCAGGTGGTGTCATCGAACAATGCCGCAAGAACTACTGGGGTGTCTTTGACTCTCCAATTGACCCCTCCTCCGGACGCGAAAAGGTATGGCAACACCTTACCAAGCAATTTGTAGACTTCGTTGTTAAGAACGTTGACCTCGATACAAAGGATATTCAGTTCTACGCGAAATCTCCTGAATCCAGAGGACTCACCAATCTGGTCAGGCACATCATCAAGAATGAACTAGATGAAGCTCGCTTTGGAGAGACACTCGACCTCATCATCCGCCAACTCGCTATCGATGGAACTGTAGTCGTCTCAACTGAGATGCGAAATGGCAAGCTTGATATTAAAATAGTTGACCTTTTAAACTTCTTCATCGACCCTGTAGCTAATTCCATAGCTGATGCCAATTCAGTAATTGAACGTATCGTTCTCCCTCTTAGTGAATTCCAACGCCTGGCTAAGAAGAATGATTGGAAGAATAAGGACATTCAAGGAATCCTAGATGCAGCACGGACATCAACTCTTCCTAATGCCACTCCTAAATCAGAAGTTCACGAAGTAGAACTTTGGCGCCGACGTGGTCTCGCTGCACTCTTCTCAGACACCGAAGAACCAACTGAAATTATTGCCTCTTGTACTAATGGGACCTGGCTCATTCACGACTTTTCCAAGCGCAAAGACAACAGAGATAAAGGCTATGAAGAAGCTTGGTATACCAGGGTCCACGGCCGCTGGTATGGAGAAGGTGTAGCTGAGCGACTCCAGCAATACCAAATCTGGTACAACACTACCAGGAACATTCGGATAAACCGCGCCTTCCTCACGCAGCTTGGCCTCTGGGCCATCCGCAAGGGAAGCGGCGTTACCCCTCAGATGCTCTCCCGCCTTTCCGCCAACGGAGCCATCCCCGTAGGTGACGTGAACAACGACATCAAGCAAATCCCTATGCAGGACGCCTCTCCGGCCTCCTATAAGGACGATGAAGTTATCTATACCGAAGCTCAGAGAACAACAGGAGCCTTCGACACCGCTGTTGGCGATTCCCTTCCCGCATCCACGCCGGCAACCAATGCGGCCATACAGAACCAAGGAGCCCAAAGTCACTTCACCCTCATCCGCGAGGGTATCGGGATGTTCATGGAACGCCTCATCGAGAATCGCATCATGCCCCTGGCTTTCGCCGACTTAAAGGTCAACGACCTGATTCGGATGCACTGCGACCAGGACGAACTTCAAGAGATTGACGAGATGACGGTTAACCAGGAGCTCTACGAGCAGCTCGAAGCACTCCGCGACCAAGGACTCTTCATCGACCCAATGCAAGTGGAGGCTGAACGCCAACGAGCTATGCAAATGCTCCAGGCGCAAGGCAAGCAACGCTTCGTGACCCTGCTTCAGTCGATGGATGTGAGTGAATTCGACGTAGACGTACAGATTACGAACGAAGACCAGAACACTCCTGTCATGGTCCAGAACATCAACTCTATGATTCAAGTCCTCGGCTCTTTAGGACTAACAGATGCTGTTATCGACCTCACAAAACAAGAAGCCGACCTCTTGGGCCTCGATGGTTCTAAAATCAAACCTCCCCAACCGATGCAACCAGGCTTCAATCAAGCCCAATCCATGAACCCGCAAATGGCACCTGGAGGCAACCCGACACAGCAATATCCTCAAACATTAATTGATAACTACTCTCCAGCGGTTACACAAGAACCTTCATGATTGAACAAGAACAATTAGATACTGAAGTCGCAAGACGCCTGGTTGAGAATCCAGACTGGAAATGGGCGAAGGGCAAGCTTGAAACGATTCTCACGATTTACAACACTGTCGGCACGCTCGATTACAAGCTCTCGGACGCCGCCCTCGCCAAGCAGGTTCGCCTTCGTAAAGATGTGGTAGCCCTCCTTCAGTCCTTTATGGATGAAATCGAAGGCACCGCCCTTACCGCCGCAGACGAGACAAATACAAACACAACTTTAGTTCGCATGTAGTCTTCCCGGTAGCACCCTACGAGGTGCTCCCCATTAAGACTGTATGAGGTCGATATATGGTCAATTAATTTGTGAAAGTTTGAAATATATGGAATACGAAAATCAAACCCTAGAGACCGACCCTGGTGTGTCCGGAACCGAAAACGTTTCTACATCAGAAGGTACTCAGAATGACGCCGGAACCCAAACCGCTGCACCAGCTCTGACCCTTGAAGAAATAAATGCGCTTACAAAGCACAGCTACTCTTCGGTTGATGAAGCTCGAAAGGGTATCAGCAATCTCACGAGTCTGGTTGGTAAAAAGGAAGTTGTGAAAGAAGTGGCCTCGCCACAACTAGAACAAAAAGTTAAAGAGCTTGAGTTTTATCTTGAGCATCCTGACTTAAAGGCCCATAAAGATGTCATATCTGCCTTGGGTCCCAATCCTTATGAAGTCATTAAAGACCCTGTTAAACAGAAAGTCTTAAACGCCGTCAAAGCCAGCGAGGAAAAGGAAACACTACAGTCGAATCCCCGCATAAACCAACCAACTTCATCTGCTGATTTTGACAAAGACCTTGAGTCTGTCAAACAAACAGGTGATTGGGTTGGGTTTCTCAAGAAACACAACGGGATAGACATTTAAGGAAATAAGATAATGCCTATTGGCCTTATTACCTACATGGATGGCTCACGCCGAGAAGACCTTATTGATATCGTAACGAACATCTCCCCAAAGGACACTCCGTTACTCTCAGGTCTTCCAACCGGTCCTGCTGCCACCCAAACACTACACGAATTCGCACAAGACGCATTCGCAGATTACACAGACAACGCACAATCTGAAGGTTTTGACTTCAGTGCTGTCAACCTGTCAGCTCCTACTCGTGCCAACAACATCTGTCAGATTTTCGGAAAAGCCGTAAGGGTTTCCCGAACTGAAATGAAAGTTAGCGGAGTAGTCCCAGCTTGGAATTACCAACTGGATAAAGCTATGACTGAAATCTCCAAGGACATTGAACTTGCTTACATGCAAGGAACTCGTGCCTCTGGTTCTTCAGGAACAGGCAGACGTATGGCGGGTGTAATCGCAGCATTAACTTCTAACGCTACGGCTCGCTTATCAGGTTCCTCACTCGGTGAAGTCACATTCAACGACATCATGGCCTTGATTTATGCTTCTACTGGCGAAGTCGCTACTGAAGTTTATGTTGGCGCAACATTGAAAAGAGACATTTCTGGATTTACCGCTGGTAATACCAAAAACGTCGACATCACTGACAAGCGTCTGATTAACTCTGTTGATGTATACGTGTCAGACTTCGGAATCCACAAAATCTTCTTGCATCGAAATGTTCCTAACGGAGCAAACGATAAGTCTTTGGTTGCAATCAATCCAAAGTACCACAGGAAATCTTGGTTGGACCCTGTAAAGATGACACCTATTGCAAAAACAGGTGACCACGAATCCGCACAAATCGTCGGTGAAGGCACCTTGGAACATTTGTCCAAAGGTGGCGCAACTGGCGCATACGTTTCTGGATTTACAGCTTAACTATTTTAAACCCTTTTAATTTAGTTGTTCTCGGACTCCCTACGGAAATTGGGGAGCCTGAGACAATTTCCGAACAACTATGGAAGAACATTTAGACATCAAAGATGGGAATTTTAATGGCCTCTGGGCTATTAAAGGTGAATATGCGACAGGTGCTGACATGTGGGAGAAAATTACCAACATTATCGAAGCTTACGCAAAACTTCACCCCTTAGAAATGGAGCTCCAGGTTCGGGCTAATGCCAAACGAACCACAGAGCAGTTGAACCAATACGGTTCAAATCATACCAAAAATATCCGCTTAGGACTCTCTATGCCTGTTGGTCTAATGTTCTCTATTCAATCTGTATATCCAGAAGTTTTTGAAAACGATAAGCTTTTAACGAAATTTATGAAGAAATTCAAAGGACTCAGGATATGCCAAACAGTTTAGCTCTATGTGTAATAACTTCCAAAGGAGATGAAGCAAAAGCTCGTGCTCTTGGAGAATCTCTCAAATCATACGTTAATGAAGTAGTTATTACAGTTTGTGATAAAGGTGGCGAGTACGAATGGAATGATGATTTCGCTTCTGCGAGAAATTACAACTTCTCGAAAGCCAAATCCGATTGGATTCTATGGCTCGATGCAGACGACACTCTCAGGAACCCAGAAAACCTTCGCGCCCTCATTGACCAGGCTCAAGACCTCAACGTCGCCGGCTATTGGGTGATGTACGAATATGCCTTTGACGAGAACGGGAATTGTGTTGATAAACATTGGAAAGAACAGCTTGTCAAGAATGATGGTCACTGCACCTGGAAAGGAAAGATTCACGAGACTCTAGTCCAACTCCGACCTTCTCGATGGTCAATGACTTCGGCGATTACTCGCGTTCACAACACCACCGAGGAACGTGCTAAACACTCTTTTGAACGAAACCTTCGCATACTAGAAAAGGAAATAGAAGCTGACCCGAAAGAACCTCGCACCAAATTCTATTTAGGTAGAACCTATCAAGCGATGGGTGAGTATCAAAAAGCAATTGCTATTTTACAAGAATATCTGACCCTCTCTGGTTGGGATGACGAACGTCATGAAGCTTGTATGCTTATCGGACATTGTTATGTTCAACTCGGTGATTACGATACTGCAATCCTCGCTTATAACGATGGGATTCTCGAAAAAGAAGGGAATCCAGACGCTTATCTCGGGAAGGCTCACTGCTACATGGGTAAAGAGAGATGGAACGATGCACTTTGGAATTTCAAAGTAGCGTTGGAACTTCCTGTTCCTGAAGCCGTTACATTCTTTAACCCTTTTAAATACAACCGAAACGCATACCATGGAATAGCTTGGTGCTATCTCAATATGGCGAAGCTCACGGATGCTCTCACTGCTGTTGATACAGCTCTGGAATTTGATAAAGACAGCAAAGACCTATTGAAACTTCGAAGAGCAATCCAGCTTTCCAAAGGAAAACACGACCTCGCACGCAAGTACATTGATATTGCTAAATTCTTGGAACAAACCAAGAAACCTGTGACCCCGCTTCTCGCTTCTGTTCCACCGGAACTTTCTGACCATGAACTCATTGTCGCTTTACGAAATCGCTGTGCCCCTCCGAAGACCTGGGCACCAAAGACCCTTGCGGTTTTTTGTGGAACTTCTGCTGAAGACTGGACGCCGGAGAGCCAGAACACGGGAGGTATCGGAGGCAGCGAAACCGCAGTTATCGAACTCACGAAACGCCTGGCGAAACTCGGTTGGGACATCACCGTCTACAACCAGGGTAACCATCCACCAGAAGGCCGAGTCTTCGATGGTGTGAAGTACGTCAACTACTGGACCTTTAATGTTAAAGATAAGTTTAACGTTTTATGGGTGTGGAGGCTTCCTGAATTGTTTGATTTCAATATTGACGCGAAGTTTAAGTTTCTCGACCTCCACGATGTCATGTCACCTCATGACTTCCCTAAAGACAGACTCGATAAGATAGACAAGATTTTCGTCAAGACAAACTACCACCGCTCACTCTTCCCTCAAATCCCTGACGACAAGTTCGTAGTAGTAGGCAATGGTATTTCCCTAGAACGCTTCGAGACGCAAGTAGAAAAAGACCCATATCGCTTCTGCTACACCTCTTCTCCAAACCGCGGCCTCGATGTTCTGCTCAAGATGTGGCCGAAGATAAAAGAGAAGCTTCCCGAAGCTACCCTTCATGTCTATTACGGATGGAATACCTTCTATGAACTCGAAAAGAACAACCCTGAACGCATGGCCTGGATGAAGAAGGTTCAAGCTTTAATGGACCAACCTGGAGTCATCGACCATGGACGTGTAGGACAAAAGGAGCTCGCAGAAGACCTCCTGAAAACCTCATTCTGGCTTTACCCAACGAACTTCCCTGAAATCGACTGTATCACCGCCAAAGAAATGCAAGCTGCTGGAGTAGTGCCCTTAACCTCAGGCTATGCTGCCTTAGAAGAATCACAACAATCAGGATTAAAGAAGCCTGGAGATGTATATGACCCAGTATGGCAAGCTGAATTTACTGAATCAGTAGTCCAAATTGCTTCTGACCAAGAACACGCTGACTCTATGAGAATGGTAGATGCTTCTGACTTCTCCTGGGATTTAGTAGCAAGTAAATGGAATCAAGAATGCGAATAGCTTTTTTATGGGAAGGAGTAACTGAATTCAGATACCGCTTAACCGATGGACTCGGGTTAGCTTTAGAAGTTCTGAAGGAGAAACATGAAATCAGATACTTCGAACCTTATGATGAAGTAGGAATACACGGCTTCCGTCCTGATGTCATCCTCCACTGGGGACCGCTCTGCGGGAACGACCACGATGCTGTGATTAATCTTCCTTATAAGAAGGCTATCGCTTTCGGTGGAGGACCGATTGAAGAAGGCAACGTTCACGGCTACGATTTGTATTTCACCGAATCTGAAATAAACGAGAAAGAATTTTCACAATTTAATAAACCCTGGATGCGAGCTTTCGGAATTAATGAGCAGGTTTTCAAACCGATTGAAACCCCCAAACTCTACGACGCCGCCTTCTTTGGCACATTCGCCAAGTGGAAACGCCCCGAGTTGTTCGCAGTAGCCCTCAAGGGTTCCCCTGCAATCGCTGTAGGCATCCACCAGGACCACGAGAAGGAGTGCTATCAAGTCTGCCTGGACGCCGGCATCCAAGTTCTCGATGAGCAGCCCCGCGAGGAGCTCGCCCGCCTCATGAACCAGTCTCACACTGTCGTGAACCCCGCTGACGTTTGGGGAGGAGGACAACGTCTCACTCTCGAAGCCCTCGCTTGTAACGTCCCCCCGATTGTGATGAGCGATTCCCCGAAGAACCGAGAGTACGTCGAAGAATCAGGATTCGGACTCGTAGTTGACCCGAATTCAGATGCAATTCGAGAGGCTATAGCGAAACTTAAAGGCACAACTATCAACAGCAGAGACTATATCCTCAGTAAGTTTACATCCCAACATTACGCAGATGCCCTAGAGAAGGGACTGATGCAATTATGACTATCACTATAATCATGCCGACAAGATTCGAAAGAGACTACATCACTGAAGCCTTTCAATCAATTTACAACCAAACTAGAAAACCAGATGAGATAGTGATAGTCAAGGGGCACAATCAAGCCGCTCAGATGAACCAGGCTGTTAATTCCTCTACCAGTGACGCATTCATTTACCTCGCAGACGACGACCTCTTAAATCCTGACTTCATTGCACGACATGAAGAGGTGATGAATAACACTGATGCTGACATTGTTTGTAGCTCTTTACAGGAAATCGGTCTAAGAAATGGTGTTCATGAATTTTGGGATAAACCTTTTATGTGCTCTTTGATTAAAAGGTCTCTCTGGAAAAAGGTCGGGGGCTTCGACGCCTGGCCTGATGGTCAATCATTGGTAGACGGACAGTTCTTCCATAAGTGTCTAAAAGTCGGTGCCAAGATTTCACGAATAACAGAACCTCTCTGGAAATATCGAGTCCACGAAGGTCAAACAGAAATAACAATGGAGCAAACAGAGGAACTCCATAGACGACTTAAAGAATGAGATTTGCAACCGTCACTCCAGTTTACAACTCAGAATTTTTCCTTCGTCCTTTTTTAAAACAAATATCCATCTTCGATGAGAACATCATTCTTCTTGGGGAGGAACCGTTTGAAGATTACCTAGCTGCTGGATTGGTTAAGACCGAAAGAGATAATTCTCTCGCCATCCTAAGAGAATTCCCGAACCTTCATATCGTAAGGCACAACATCAAGTTCTATTGCGGTGATTTATTCAATCTCGGGATTGAAGTCGCTAAATCTCTAAACTGCGACGCCATTATCAAGTTTGACCCTGACATGTTCATGGAGAAATCCTCTATGGACACTTTCCTAGATAAGATTCACAACACCTCCTATGACGTCTTAAATCTCAATATGCAATCCCATACTACCGTTTATGAACAAGATTTTAATCACGGTGTTCCTCAATCTCTCTGGCATGTAGGACTAGAACCATTTGTAATTAAAACCACTCAGACATTTATTCAAGACGGTACGAATATTAAGGTTGATGGACATCAAGAGAATATGGATTGGCCCGGATTTATGATTCATCACTTATCAGGATTTAAGCGAAACATTGTTTCGGAAGTGGAGCAGATGCCTAACTTTCCCGGTTGGACATCGGCCCCACAAGAAATTGTCGACAGATTCCAGGAGGAATAATGTCCAAGGAAGATTGGAAGGTTAACAACCTCGCCACTCTCTTTTCCCTTCCAGAAGTTGATTCGGTTCTCGATGTTGCCTGCGGTCTTTCCCTGAAGTCGAAGTACATCCCCGCTCGAATCCGAGTTGGTGTGGACCTCCACGAGGGGTACCTGCAAGCCATTGAAGCTGAAGTCCCGTATGTGGTGCTCAGGCACGACGTTCGCGACTTGGAGTCAATCTTCTTGCCCAAGAGTTTCGACATTGTCATCGCGTGTGACGTTGTCGAGCACCTTCACAAATCAGAAGCCCTCGCAATGATTGCCGCCTGCGAGCGCATAGCCCGCCAGGCCGTAATCATCGAAACCCCTGAAGGCTACATCCCTCAGGACCGCGACATCCTCGGCTTCGACGCTCACGACCTCCAGACGCATCGCTGCGGCTGGGAAGTCAGCGAGTTCGTCGCCATGGGCTACCAGGTCTTCACCCGCCCCTACGAGATGACGAATGCCAAGCGGCATTCGGAGCTCGAAGTCCCCACCAACATCCATCTCATCGAGGCTATCAAATGGCTAACGTCCTCGTAACTGGCTGCAAGGGAGTCATCGGAACCGGCTTGACCCGCACGCTTCGTGCTCTCGGGCACGAGGTTCACGGCATCGACCTGTTTCACGCTCCCGACGAGAACTACACCCGTTGCGACGTAGCGGATTACCGACAACTCGAAAGAGCCATCGGCACTCCGGATTACGTCTACCACACGGCCGCCGAATTCGGCCGCTGGAACGGTGAGGACTACTACGAGCAGCTCTGGCGCACCAATGCCATCGGAACGAAGAACCTCATTCGCCTCCAGGAGCAGCGCCGCTTCCGCCTGATTCACTTCTCGAGCTCGGAGGTTTACGGAGACTTCGCCGGCGTCATGTCGGAAGATACGCTCGACCAGGTTCCCATTCGTCAACTGAACGACTACGCCATGACGAAGTGGGTCAACGAAATGCAAATCGGGAATTCCCGGATGCAGTTCGGGACCGAGTCAGTCATAGTCCGACTGTTCAACACTTACGGACCGGGGGAAACATTCCACCCGTACCGCAGCGTGAACGCTCGCTTCTGTCACTCCGCTGTCAGGGGCTTGCCGATTACCGTCTATCGGGGGCATTGCAGGACATCAACCTACCTCTCGGATACCTGCAACACCCTGGTCAACATCATCAGCAACTTCGTTCCTGGTGAGACGTATAACATCGGCGGATGCCACTACCACGACATCGAGACGCTCGCTGACATCATCTGGGAGCTGACCGGTGCAGACCGCTCGCTGATTACCTATGCGGACGCCGAACCCATGACCACTCGCCTCAAGCGAGTCGACGTGATGAAGGCCCATCGCGACCTCGGGCACATCAATACCGTTTCCCTGAGGGAGGGAATCAAACTCACATTAAACTGGATAACCCAGTAATACCGGGGGAAACCTCTTCCCCCACCTTTCTATGAATAAACCCAAAATCAGCATTGTTTGCGTCACCAACAGAAAAGGTGCCGCTGCCTACCTCAAAGAACAACTCGATAAGCAAACCTTCCAAGACTTCGAAGTCATCGTTGCTGATGATTCCGGCGACCCCATTAATCCAGATTGGAAACACTTCGTCCCCAGACCAAAGAAGCCTGGTGATGTATGGAACCTGAACAAGGCTTATAACGATGCCTTAAATCTGGTTCAAGGAGAACTAGTAGTTTTCCTTCAAGACTTCATCTGGATTCCCGCTAATGGTCTCGAACGTTTTTGGGAAGTCTACCAGCTCTATCCTGATGCCCTAATTACAGGCGTTGGACATAAAGCTAAAGACGGTATTGAGGGAATTACTGAAGTAGACGAACGGGCCATCGGTGAACCAGGACTCTCTCCTGGTGATTACTCCCATTACGAACTTAACTGGTCCTCTTGCCCATCCAAACTTCTCATTCCTTTTGATGAAAATATGGATAAGCACTACGGCGGAGAGAATCAATACTTTGCTTCCAAGATTCTCGCTCCCATTTGGATAGACCGCTCAAATCAGTGCATCGGCCTTTCGCAAGCCTTTTGTGGAGGTAGACCAACCGACTGGGAAGCTAAGCATTTTAATAAACTAAATATCGCTCTTTAATGGATACCATCGCCCCACAAATTCAAGAATCGAATATAGACAATACAAACCATCTAGGAGCGCTTACTTCTCACGATTTAGAAATCATTCCTTTAAAGCAATTCTTTGCTCTCCCAATCCCTTCGACCGAAGAATCATCCCAGCTTAAATGGATACACGAATACTTCCAGGATTTAAATACACGCTCGACTATCGATATGTTTCTCTCAATTCGAAATATTGAAAGTAAATTGGGCATGGCCCGCTTGGGAGAAACCCGCCTCACTCGCATTTACGAATATTTAAAGATAAATAGACAACTCTCAGACCTTGAAGCATTAAGAGACTCCTACCATGGCAGGTAATCAGAACGAAATTGAAAAACTAGAACACGATGATTCCTTTCATGTAAAGAAGGTTTCTCTCTTTGGAGCTGATGGAACTGGTAGCCTCGTTCGCATGGGTATCGATGGCTTCAACCTTGGAGCCTACGACTACGTCTCACTAGCACAAGCTGCAACAACTGATACCTATACTTTCAAGAGTGGTGGTGCATCAGGTACAACTATAGCCACCATTACAGTTGCTTTTACTGATTCTACAAAACTAACCCTAAGCTCCGTCACAAAAACATGAAATTAGTCTTCAACCCTCTGACTGGCAAGTTTGATGAAGTTGTCTCGAAGAGCTCAGAAGTCAACTTCAATGGAACCGGAACAGCCCCCGAAGACAAGGCTGACGGATGGTATGAAGCTGATGAATACTCAGGCAACGGTTATGTTTATTTCTTTGCTAATGGGAATCGTTACCGCATAGATGCGATTCTCGACAACGCCGCTGCTTCGTTTCTACTGTTGGAGACCGGCGACAAATTACTATTAGAAAATGGTGACAAATTAATTTTAGAATAATGGTTAAGAAGTCTATGTCCGAGTATTTGCGTACTCACTTAATTAAATACAAAAGGATGGTATACGACTACTACGGTGCTATCTGTGCTTGTTGTGGTGTTACCGAACAGAGATTCCTCAGCGTAGACCATGTGTTTAATGACGGTTACAAAGATAAGAACAAGAGCGGCAAGAAGCTAACCGGTTTGAATTTATATAAGAAAATATTAAAAGAAAGTTGTCCCAAGAGGTATCAGATTCTTTGCATGAACTGTAACCATGGGAAACGGATGAATAATGGTGTTTGTCCACATAAGGAAATACACATATAGCAGACACAAAACTGTCAGCGCTTACCGCTGACGCCTCACCCACAACCGATGATTTAGTTTACGTAGTTGACGACCCAGGGGGGACACCTACCTCGAAGAAGGTAACCCTTGCTAACGTCGGTGCTCTTTTGGCGAATCCACCATCAAACGATGGAGACGCTTTAGGTACCACTGCTCTTCAATGGTCTGACTTATACCTAGCAGAAGGTGGCAAAATCGATTGGGACAATGGAGACGCAACCTTAACTCAGGCCAATAACGTCGTTACTCTCGCTGGTGCTGACTTAACTGTTCCTTCGTCAGGATTAACAGTTGGTTCCTCAGTTCCCTTCTCTGATGCAGCCGGAACCCTTACCTTACAAAACGTTGACGCTTTAGACGCTACCACTGAGACAACCATCGAAGCAGCGATAGATACCCTCGCCAACCTGACCTCCGTCCAAGGCCGCACCGTTACCCTAGCTGACGCTGGGGCAGATGCAATCCTCGGTTGGGACGACTCCGCAGATGCTTACGAGAACCTTACCCAGGCTGAAGTCCTGGCGGTCGTAGGAGATTCCTCGGCTACGGCTAAAGGTGTCGTGGAGCTCGCCACTACCGCCGAAACGGAGACGGGCACAGATGCTACCCGTGCCGTTACCCCAGATGGCCTCCACGATATGACTAGCCTTGCAGGAGCCGCCTGGTTCCTCGACGAGGACAGCTTTGCTTCAGATTCCGCCACTAAAACAGCTTCACAACAATCCATAAAAGCTTACGTAGATGCTGCTGTCTTGGGTGGGGGTGGATACACCGACGAACAAGCACAAGATACTGTCGGTGGCATTCTTACTGATACAGCAACGATTGATTTTACATATTCAGACGCTACCCCTTCTATCACTGCTGATGTTAAAGACAATTCAATTACTTACGCGAAGATTCAAGACGTTTCCGCTACGAATCGAATCCTTGGAAGAATAACTGCTGGAAGTGGGGATACCGAAGAACTTACCGGTTCAAACGTTCGAACGATAGCAGGCTTAGCTACCTCTGACTCTCCTCAGTTTACAGGTATTGAATTAGGTAACGCTTCCGATACAACCCTTACTCGAAGTTCCGCTGGTGTCCTCGCTGTAGAAGGTGTAACAGTTTCGCTAAATTCAACATCAGCTACACACACTGCCGGCACGATTGAACTCGGTGCTGCATCTGATACGACCCTATCTCGTTCAGCAGCCGGCAAGCTAGCTGTTGAAGGTGTCGACGTGCTGACAGTAGCTGGAGGCACCCTTACAGGGAACATCACCCTAGGTGAAAACACCTCTATCGCTCTCGACCCCGCAGGCTCCGCAGACGGGAAATACTCAGGTATCACCGTAGCCGGAACCGCAGGAACGACCCTCGCTTTTGGCGACCTGGTCTACCTGGCCGCTGCCGACTCTAGGTGGGAGCTCGCTGATGCTGACGCCGCTTCTACTTCAGGCGATGTAATGCTTGGAATGTGTGTCCTCGCTGCTGCCTCTGATGGCGACCCCACCACCATTCTTTTACACGGCATTATCAGAGCTGACGCTAAATTCCCAAGCCTAACTATTTCTGCTCAGGTTTACGTTTCTACCACTACCGGTGCAGTTCAAGTAGCACAGCCTTCAGGAACTGACGACGTTATCAGAGTAGTAGGACGTGCTTTAACTGCCGACGAACTGTATTTCTTCCCTTCTCAAGACTTTATAACTCACACATAAAATGAACATAGAGATTCATCCAGCCTTACTAGATACATTAAGCAGGGTTGCCATCGAGAATAATACGACTTCAGCAGATTACGCGACCCATATTATTGAGCAGCACTTGAAGTCGCAGTTCAGTCTTGATTTAACCCGCAAGATTCAATCTAATCCTGACATAGCAGTAATGCGACAGTATGAGACAGCTATTAACGAAGTCTACGCCGAAGTTCAACCAGAAGTCCCGGCTGACGAAGAAACCCCAGAGTAATGGCTGTTATAACTAGCTTAATTTCATATTATCCTCTCGATGAAGCCAGCGGTGACGCATTAGACGCCCATGGAGCCAACAATCTTACTGAAACTAGCGGTACCATCGACTCGGCCACGGGGAAGGTCGGAAATGCTCGTGACTTTGAGCTGGGCGACACGGAATGGTTCACGAAGGCAGACAACACCGACCACTCAGTCAGCGACATCGACTTTTGCCTACAGGCGTGGATTAAGCCTGAGACGGTTCCCAGTCTCAACATGGGGGTCGTCACCAAGGACAACATCTCGGGCAACCGCGAATACGGGCTTTACGTCGGTAGCGACAACAAAGCCAGGTTCTACGTCTGTGCCTCTGGGACAACCGTCGTCGCCGTCCTCGCGAACAACGCGGGCGTGCTGTCGGCTGGGACGTGGTATCACCTGGTTGGCTGGCATGATTCGGTTAATAACCAAATCGGCATCGCGGTTAACGACGGGACGCCAGACACTGCAAGTCACACTACAGGAGTCCAAAACGGAACTGGACCATTCCAGATTGGTGCCTTTAACGGGACACTCCAATTCGACGGGCTAATTGATGAAGTTGGTTTCTGGAAGAGGATGCTGACCTCTGGTGAGCGGACGTGGCTCTACAACTCTGGCAATGGTCGCTCCTACGCAGATATTGTAGCCGAAGCAACTTCTATAAAAACATGGAATGGACTGGCTGACGCTTCAGTCAAAGTCTACAACGGCCTAGCAAGGGCAAGTATAAAAACAAAAGGCGGCTTAGCCTAATAAGGAGAACAAACATATCACAATCGCAGACGGTCGAAGTTGGCGGAAACAGAATGTTCCTTTGCGGGCATGCAAGCAGTGCGGCCAGACAATGCAACGAATTACAACATCTGATAAAGGACATCGTTCCCCTTATACCTACGCTACACAACGATTTTGCGACCGTGTGTGTCAGACGGCTTGGCAACGAATCAATTATCACGGTGCTAATAATCACAATTATCGAGGGGGTGTTTCGACTGAGGCTAATCTAATCCGTTCGTCTGAGGCTTATCGACAATGGCGGATTGCAGTCTTCAAACGAGATAACTACACCTGTCAGATATGTGGTCAAGTTGGTGGCACCCTACATGCAGACCACATAATGCCTTTTGCCATATTTCCTCGTGTCAGACTAGATTTATTAAATGGTCGCACATTATGTAAAGAGTGCCACAGCCAAACCTCTACTTACCAAGGTGCTGTGACTGCTCTCTCAAGGAGAATACTTCAATTACAATCAATGACATAAATTCATATACAACCTTCAAGACCGGAGCTGACACTACTACGTATTCAGCCGCCAATCGTCTAATAAGCACAAACCGCTGGAATCAAAAGATAGTCGATATGATTATCTCTTCCGACGATACCATTCAATTTGACGACCTCAATAAAGCAACTGAAGCAATAATCTCAAAGAACCTCACCGCTAATCAGAAGTACGTTCAACTTGCAATAAGCGACAAGATTCTCAAAATCAACCGTGTAGAAGTTAGCTACGACCTGACCACCTGGACGAAGGCTGAACCGATAAACCAAGGCGAAGTCTCGCGCACCATCAACCTACAAGCTGACATTAACAACAACTTCGACGTCTCCCAACCGTTCTACGAAGTTAAGGGCCTCTACGTCTACCTCTATCCTGTCCCAACGGCTTCTCAAACAGCTGGAATCAAGTTCTACGTTCAACGCGAACCGGATGAATTCACTTCTGGCGAAGTGACCACTGGGACAAAGGTCCCCGGCTTCGACGCCACCTGGCACCCAATGATTGCCCTCGGAATGGCTGCTGATTGGTTCTCAGCCAAGAAACTCTGGAACGAGTACAACGCCGTCCTGGCCGAGCTCGCTGACTACGAAGCGAGACTTCGCAGAGCCTACGGTTCAAAAAGCGAAGACATTCACATGCAATTAAAGTCTGCCTATTCAGACTCTGACTTTCGATGAAACAACCTGAAGACATAGTAATAAAAGACTTTCAAAAAGGAATTGCAGACTCCCCGTATTTAGGTTTTCAAGAACTTCACGGACTCGACATCACAACTGTCCCAGGAGGAGTCAGAACCAACCTCGAACCTGGTGACGGCGCTTCCGCTGTGACAGGACTCGTTAAGTGGATTGTTGACCGACCAGGCGTAGCCCAGACCGGAAGTGAAGACTTCCTCTATGCGTTGGATGATGCTGGCGTTGTCTATGGCTACGACACCTCAAACGGTTGGGCAGTCATCTCAGGAAACACCACAAACGCTGACGCCCCCGCAGGTCAGGGCTTAATCGTTTGGCACAATTATCTTTTTGTTGCTCGAAGTACCAAAATTGATGTCTACGGTCCGCTAGACAGCTCTCCTTCTTGGACGAACGATTGGAAGACCAATTTAGATACTGACACTCGATGGCATCCAATGATTACTGGTCAGGATGACATCCTCTATATCGGCGCTGGAAGATATGTTGCCTCTCTTCAAGACCTTTCAACATTTGTCCCTGGAACTGGAGCAACTTTCACCTGGACCCCTCAAGCTCTCGACCTCCCGAAGAACTACCGCATCAAATGTATCGCTGAACTTGGCGCCAAGTTAATGCTTGGAACTATCCAAGGTGGAACCAACGACCTTAGCGGAGAGGTTAATAACCTTGCCGATATCTTTCCTTGGGACCCAACTCAAAGCACTTTTGAATTGCCTATACGCCTTAGCGACAACGGCATTCATCAGATGAAAAACATCAACAACCAGCTCTGGATTACCGCTGGCAAAAGAGGTTCTGTATACATCAGCAACGGTTCTACTACTAGACTTGTTCGTACTCTTCCCTTTCCTGTTACAGGAGTCGAAAAGAATGCTTTCTTAAACTTCTTCCCTGGCGCCTGTGCCGTTCACAACGGGAAGTATTACTTTGGCGTCTCTCAAGGCACAACGGGGACTTCATACCCTGCTGTCGGTATTTGGAGCTGTTCATCAACCGGAGTTCTTAATTATGAATATCAAATGGGTACCGGAACGGTTGCCTCAGCAAACCCACTGTACATTGGCTCTCTAATTTCTCTCGGTTTTGAAAAACTCTACTGGGGCTTTAGGGACAATGCCGCAGATGCTAACGGTTGCGGAATTGATAGTCTTTCTTCTAATGGCTACACAGACTATAAGGCCTTTTTTATATCGCCATTCTATCAAATTGGCACCGCCCTAAACCCTCGTCAGCTTTCAATACTGGATTTCTCCCTCGACAGACCTTTAGTTTCCGGTGAAGGGCTCCGCTTTTCATACCGCACGGCTTTAAACGCTGCATTTACAACTTTCGCGACAATAGACTTCGCGACCTACGCAGGCGTCCAAGTATTTAGCATTGCCGCCCCTGTTTCTGCTGCCGTCCAGATTCAGTTTAAAGTTGAATTTGATGAGGCTGGCACTGACAGATTTGTATTAAACGACATACGACTACGATGACAACTAACGAACTAGAAGAACGTCTTCTCTCCCTCGAACGTCGTTTCGAAGACCATCGCCATACCGGCCTCGACAGTCCACAAATCACCTCCAGCTCGCCATCGGTTTCCAGTGGTCTTGAGCTGGTCTCCTATAGCACCGCATCAGCCGCAACTTCTATTACCGTATCAGGCTTAGACCTGGTGACTGACCTTCGCTACCTAGTACTCTTTGATATTGAAACAGTCGGTTCTCTCGACAACTGCGCACTAACCTTGCAGATTAACGGCAGCTCGGCCACCGATTACGGCAGCATCGGCCAAGAGAGATACTACAACGCCTCGACTACGGATAGCACTAATGCATTTAATACTCCCGGTGGAAGCCAAGCTTTTCTTACCAGCACCGCACCTGCAACCATTTACGGAACGATGAATATCGGTCCTCATGAACGCAACGGTACCGGCTTCAGAGTAGGTGGACACTGGCAACTCTCAGGAGTCGGAACAGGCTCGAATGCTGTCAGCTATCTGGGTAATTGGGGCATGTGGTGGAATACAACTCAAACTAATATGACTTCTCTTACGTTGATAAACAACTCTGGCAACAACAGGGATTGGAGAGTATTGATTTATAAATTTAACACAACATAAATGAGTGATTTCACAAACTATGTAAAAACCGCAGATTCACCAACAGTGTACGGGCAAACGAGTACCGGACAGAATATTGCGTTTGAGAATCAAGACCAGTTTCTCGGCTCTGGTGGACACTTTAGTCAGGTTCAGATAAGCAATTCTCCGATTGCCAATCCTGTTAACTATTCTCAATGGATACAAAGTAGGACTGTCCCAGTTTCTTTAAATCCGAGTACTACGACAAATACTAACGCCCTTACTGCCCCACCGGTAACGAATAGCGATATCAATTCGCTCCTTTCGCAGAACCAACAGTTCCAACAGCAGGTTGTTGGTCTTATGCAGCCGTCTGCTGATGAAACCGCCGCCGCTCAACAGAAGAACCAGGCTTACAACACTCTCCAGAATTTTGATGTCTCCGTAGAAGGCGGAATCAAAGACATCATGAACAAGCCGATTCCTCTGGAATTCCAGCAGGGACAACAATCGGCTCTGACTCGTGACGCAGCCTTCACCAGGAGCTCGCTGGCGCGCAGCCTCGACGCTTCGGTCAACAACCTCCAAGCTGTCCAACAGAACAGACAACAGCTCCTCCAGGCCGCACAACAACAAGTTCAGTTCGGTCAACAGAACATCGCGACCAAGCTGCAACTCGACCAGGTCCAACGGCAAGAGCAAGCAGCGGCCCTAGCCACTGCAATGGACAATAATATTCAGAGCCCATTCTTCTTAGTTGGAGGAACGGTATACTCGACTCCTACAGGCCAACCGTTTACATCCGAAGCTGACTTCCTCAAGAAGACAGGGATGACCTTAGCGGCTGCGAATGCAAAGAATCTGATTCAAACCGTTTCCAATGACCCTCTCTTAACACCCGCTCAAGCTAAATCCCTCGGTGTCCCTTATGGAACTACTCAATCCCAAGCATTTGGAATAACAGCTCCTTCTGGTCGTAGTGGTGGAGGAAGTTCGGGTGGTGGTAGTGGTTCAGGTAGTGGCACTACCCCAGAAGACCAAGGCTTCCACTTTACAGCTTCACAACTTAATAAAGGCGCTCTTAATTCAAAGATGACGGTTAATGACTTTAAGCGTCTTCCTGGCGTAGACCAAAACTTCTATATCAATGGATACAGCCAGGTTGATAAGTTTAAGAAAGTTATAGCCGAAGAAATTGCCTCTCAAGGACGTGATGCTATAGGCGCTCTACGAGATGAGATTGATAATTCAAATCTTCCTCAACAGGTAAAGGAAGAACTTAAAAACTACGTTGAACAAACCGCCCCTTCAGCTCCCGCTCCTTCTAATAAGCAATGGTGGCAATTTTGGAAATAGATGAAGATAAACATCCCCTTCAAGAAAATAGTTAAAGCTATTACACCTGACCCGATTGAGGACCGTTTTAATGCTGTCAGTCAAAGCATTAAGCAGAAATCATTAGCGCCGCTTAAGGCCGACTTCAAAAAGCAAGGCGCCCGCTTAAAAGAGGAATTTGTTCCACAACGAACAGACTCACCACAACAAATGGTGAATAAAAGCTTAAATACTGTCTTATCGTTTTCAGGCGAAGGAGGTAAGGAGGTAGGCAATAAGCCCGGTTTTCTAAAGCGTCTTTTTAAACGCTCAGAATCCAGTACGCCACAATCAGAGCCACAAATACCAAAATCACAACCTGTGGCAAACCCTCATCCAGAGCCTCTAAAGCCTCCTCACCCAGAAGTTTTACAAAATGATAATACTTTCTCATATACCTATAGTGAACCACATCATGCTTCAGGTGGCAAGGCACAGAACATACAAGACTCAGTTGCGAAGCTAACACAAGCCTTAAAAGACGCTAAACCATTACGTAAAGTCCAAGAAGAATTGTATTCAGTTGAACGAGGTAAGCGCATTGGCAAGATGCAAGAAGTTCGCGAACAAGTAGGTGGTGAAGCGGGTTTCCACGAAGAACTAAAAACATTAAAGGGTCAACTTCCTAAAGTTGATTTCGAGTCCCTGAGAGGCAAGATTGTCCAGGAAGACATAGACAACCTCTTTAATGCTGTCGCTCAATCGAAGAACATCGGGGAGTATGAAAAGATTTCGGCTCGTACTGGCCTCTCTAAAATGTTCGCAGAGAACGGAGCCCAGGTTCCTACCAATTCAGAACTCAAACTTCTAAACCAAGTCTTTCCTCCTGAAGTCACACAACAGCTATTAGAGAAACGTTCTGCTTTCCAAAAGGTCCAAGGTGGTGTAGCCGAAGCCCTAAACATTCCCCGTTCTGTAATGGCTTCCTTCGACCTATCCGCTCCCTTTCGTCAAGGATTGTTCCTCTTAGGTAAACCGAAGGAGTTCTTTACAGCTTTCGGAAGCATGTTCAAACAGTTCGGAAGTGAGAACGCATTCCGAGCTGTCCAAGATGAAATTGCCTCGCGCCCTACGTATTCGCTGATGAGGGATTCAAAGCTCGCCCTTACTGATACTGGACCTGTTCTCAGCGGACGTGAAGAGCAATTTATGTCCAACTGGGCTGAGAAGATTCCAGGTGTCGGCAAGGTGGTTCATGCTTCGGGTAGAGCATATACAGGTTTCCTGAATAAACTCCGTGCTGACGTTTTCGACAGCCTCATCAAAAAGGCTGACCAATCTGGAATACCTATTACCGAGGAACTCACTACATCACTTGCTAAGTTCATTAACTCTGCTTCTGGCCGAGGAAGCCTGGGCGCTTTGGAGCGTTCCGCTGATGTTCTTAATGGGATTTTTTTCTCCCCTCGCTTGATGGCCTCCCGCGTCAACCTTCTTAATCCGATGTTCTACACCAAGTTGGACCCATTCGTCCGTCGAGAAGCTCTCAAGACAATGCTCACCACAGGCTCAATGCTTTTGACGACCATCGGCCTGGCGAAGGCTGGTGGAGCGAACGTAGTAGTAGACCCTCGCAATTCTGATTTCCTCAAAATCAAAATAGGTGATACTCGTCTCGATACTTTGGGTGGTCTTCAGCAGTATCTTCGTCTGGCTGCTCAACTTGCCAGTGGAAAGGTTATTAGCTCTACCACTGGAAAAACCCTCACCTTAGGGGAAGGTTATAAGCCGCTCACCAGGAAAGACATTCTCATCCGATTCTTCCAAGGGAAGGAAAATCCCGTTGCATCGTTCATTACTGATTGGCTAGACGGACAAGATGCTGTGGGTAATAAATTCAAACTTTCCACTGAAGTCCGCGACCGTTTCATTCCGATGATTATTCAGGACCTCAACGAAACTATTCACGACCAAGGACTCGTCAAAGGAACCGCTCTCTCAGTTCCCAGTGTCTTCGGAGTCGGAGTCCAAACATACAAACAAGCTCCTTCAAAGGAAACGAAACCTGCCAAAAGCAGTAATAGATTTAACTACTAACTATGCCCTAAAGTGATTCATCACGAGAATGCGTAATCCACTTGTCGATTACAACGCCGATTAAAAACACAATACTAGAAATGATTAATAAATCTAACATAGGTCAATAATATACCTTATAGGAAACACGTCAATATGGAGGATGCACAAATACTCTTACAAATAGCGAAGGACTTAGCTAGCAATACCAAGGCAACCGAGAACATCGAGAAGCACCTTTCTGAACTGAATGGTAAAGTTGCCAAAAATGTCACCGATATCGGGACTCTTGATAGTTCACTGAAACTGGCTAACGTTGCTATTCAACAACTTCAGGATACGGTCGAACGACGTCGACAAGAGAACGACAAGTGGAAGTGGTTTACTATCGATAAACTTCTTGGTCTCGTTTACCTGATTGTCTCAGCTTACATCTTAATTAAGTTAGGACTTCAATGAAATTCCTTTACGACCCTATAGTAGGTCTCAATCACATCCCGTCTCCACCTGGCGTTGTCTTCACTCAGGGCTTTGGCCAGCACCTGATGGATTACTCACCATTCATCGGACACAACGGGCACGACTACGCAGCTCCCTTAGGAACTCCGGTTCACGCTATGTGTGATGGTTGGATTGTCGAGGCTACAGCCAAGGAGACCGGCTACGGTCTACGCCTCACCCAATGGGTAGAAATCGATGGAAGAGAATTCGACATCACCTACGGACACTTCCAGAAGGTCAACTACCCCGACATCCCCTGGCAGTACAAGTTGAAAACTCATCCCGTCAAAGCTGGAGAAGTCATCGGCTACGTGAACTCCTCTGGCCGCAGCACCGGTAATCACCTTCACATCACTTTACGGGAGTGGGGCAACGGAACCGTTCTCAATCCAGGTAACGGCTACGGAGGAGCAATAGACCCAACCCCTTACATGTTTAATCAAGACCCACCTATGAACCAAGCCAAAATAGTCAAATCAAAGAAATCACCGTCAATATACGTTTGCTACGAAATGCCTGATATGGACTACCTTCAAAAGAAGGCAAACATTGAAGGCTTTACGATTCCTGCAAACGTTCCCGACACAGATTCCCTATAGGTGTTGATAACTACCCTTGACTGGGGAGTTTTCAAAGCCTACGCTTATTAAGTATTAAGCACTTCAGGATACTGGAGGGAAACGTAGCTAGGCTAACGCCGCTTGAAACTACGTCTAGCGTCCAACAAGTGATTCAAGGCTATGTATTTTACGTCTCTTAATCGCAGCCTTAGTAGCATTCCTTGTTTTGCTCACAGCCTTTAAGGTTGTCGCTGCACCCACGAAATCACAAACAAACCCGTTAGACCCCATCAATGTCATCTACAAAACCGTTCTTCCGGATATTCCGGAGCGCAATCAACTCGGAAATCAAACACTACGAAAAGTTGGTCAATCGCCAACTCAAACTCGAACAGATATTCGTATCCCCGACGAAGCCCTTCGACAGTATCTACTCAGTAAGAAATCACCCTTGGCTCCCTACGCATCACGACTCCTCGAATCTCCTTACTGGAGCACGATTGTCGGAATATGCACTATTGAACAGTACGGCTGCAGTAAAGCGCCGGGTTTTAGCCCATATAACTTCTGGGGCATCATGTGCCGAGGAACTCCCTGCAAGTATGAAAGCTATGAGGGAGGAATTGATGCAATCGACTCTCTCTTGGAAAGATACGAAGGACGGGGCAAAGACACCATCGAAGAACTAAACGGGTACTACGTCGTTCCTGCTTCTCAAAACTGGTACAACACAGTTATCAAAACCAAAAACCTTCTTGAAAACCTACCCTGAATTCAATCCGTTTCAAATAACACAACATCTATTTCCGATAGACGCTCTGGAGGCGATTCAACAATTTCCACCACCTGAATCTACGGAAGCATCAATTAACTATCTCAAACTCAATGAACTACTCAAAGCTCTTACAGATTCTGAAATCGAGGACCTTTTGGACAATCTTAGCGATATTCCTTTTCAATGGCCTTCAGGCGATTCAACCCGAAGTTAGTGGCGACCTCCAAGTCTTTATTAACTCCGTTCTCTCACTCGTAGCTGTCTACTTCAAAGCCTTCCCATCACAAAACTATTCTGAGTAATGTATCCCCGCTGTGAAAAGCACAAATGTAAGTTAATCAAGAAACGGGCAGGCTCCAAGGAGAAGTGGGTCTGCCCGCATTCGCATAGTCCAATAAAGAAAATCGTTCCGTTAGAAGACCCGAAATGCCCGAACTGCGGCAGACGGGTTCCCGCCTTTAGTCATTGGCGCGGTTGTATGTAAGGAATTAGCTCACAGACCTTCACTCGAAGGTTTAAGAGCTAGCGCCTTACCACTTTCTCGGAGGAGAAACATGACGATTATGGCGAAAGCTCGCCTGGTGTTTTACGCCGTGATTTTCAGCACGCTCGGCGTCGGATATCTCCTGTTCCGCATTCTGTGAGGACACCATGAACAACCCGGAGATTTACTGCAAGACGTGCTACGTCATCCAGCCGTACACCGGCCAGACGCACTGCACGAACCCGAACTGCAACACCCGCCTTTCCAACTGGCACATCGCCACACAACTCCAGACCCAGAAGCAGCCGGTTCCCGTCCGCAAATAGCAATTCGAGGCGTTGTCCTCGGAGGTGTCGCCCTCAGTCTCCTGTTAAGGAGAAGTCTGTTAGGCAAACGAAAGTTTGCCCCACGAGCCAGGAGGCTCTTATGGCTCAAGGCAACTGCTACATCTGTGAGAAAGACTTCACCCTCGTCGGCCACCACTGCCAACGCGAGTGTCAACCGCTCCGTGGCATACATCGGGACTTCTGTTCCGACTGCAAAGCGGAACTTACCTCGTCTCTCTCGCCCAAACCCATTTCGGAGAACAAAGATGATTCTCCTTCTGATAGGAGCCCTTCATGCTGATGGTCCACAAAGGAGCGCAGAAGCTCCAACGGCAAGACTTGCCGGCCCTCTTCACCCCGGAAGCCACGGAGACACATCGCCCTGTCTCCCATGCGACGTTGGTCGCAGGAATCCTCGAAGCACTGGCGTTCCGCAATATCGGCGTCGAGACCGAGGAGTACGCGGCAACACCCGATGGAATGCGTTTGTTCGGGGTTATCGCGCTCGCTCTCCCCGTTGGCGACGTGCGCCCCGTGATTGCCTTCCGGAACTCACACGACAAGAGTTTCGCTCTCGGCCTGGTCGCCGGCTTCAACGTCTTCTGCTGCGACAACCTGGCGCTCTCCGGTGAATTCGTCGCCGTCTCCAAGCGCCACAGCAAGAACCTCGACGTGGTGGAAACGCTCGCCCTCGGTATCGACCGAATGCAGCGCCGCTTCCAGCCGATGTTCGAACGCATCGACGTATGGAGGAATCACGACCTCCCGACCGTACGCGCCAAGGAAATCATCTACGACGCCTTCATGGGCGAACTGGACGCTCCGAAGCACCTGATGCGAGCCGTCCACGAGCACTACTTCGAACCGAAGTATCCCCAGTTCGAACCCCGCACCGTCTGGTCGCTCCACAACGCCTTCACATCTTCGTTCCAGCAGCTCGACCCCATCCCGATGATTCGGGCTACGTCGTCTCTCGGCGAGTACTTCGAACGAGTCAACTAGCCCCCCGGAGGACAACTTGAAGATTGTCTATCTGCTGGTTAAATCCAGCGACGGCACAACTACGTACTGGAACAGAGCTGGCGTCGCGTTTCCGAACCGAGACGGTTCGATTAACGTGAAGCTGGACTTCTTTCCAGACCTGACCTTCCAAGTCCGCGAACAGGACAAGAAGAAGGACGGCTAACACCGTCTGTACTACCCCCGCACTTTCTTCGGAAGCTGCGGGGTCTCTTTTTTGTTGACAGCACTAAAGATTTAAGGAGAATAGCTATATGGCCAAGAAAAAGCCTGCTAAATCTGGGCGCAGGTTTACCCCGCCCGAAGATTCACCAAGACTCGTCAAATCAGATGGAGCCAGACAGATGCCGCTCACCGAAGTAGACAAGTTCCTGGCTGAGGAAGAAGAACGCGCCGAACGCAAGCAGGAGATGATTGACTCTCTGCTCGCAGAGCGGGACGAGAAAATCGCGGAATACGACGAGAAGCTGGCACGCCTCGGCTACAGGGCTTCAGTCGTTGGCTCTGTCGTCCGCGCCGCGAAGTCTGGCATCACCCGCCAGCGCGACCCGAACGCCCTCTGCCCGATTTGCAAGATTCCCGGCCACGACGCCAGGAAGCACCGCAGCCAGGGCAAAGACAAGAAGCCCTTCTCACACGACGAACTCGTGAAGCTGGGACTTCCTGTAGCCTCCTAGAAGGCTCGTAAACGCAAAAAAACCGCATTACAGCGGTTTTAGAGCAATTCATGGCTCAGACTACGGTCTGGGCCTTTTTATTTAGTTCCAACCACAACTTAGCTACTGCTTCTTCTGGGGTTTTACCATCAAACTTCGTCCACTCCAAGGGTTCCTCTTCCCATTCAGCGGAATAGACATACACACCTTGCAGATATTTCGTTAAAACCAAATCAACCTTACACGCTTCTATAAGCTCGGAGAGGGTTGGGATAGATATAAACTTCTCAGGGGACATTTCTATGACATCACCAAACTTGGCGTCGGAATCCGCCTCAATATAGTGAGTTGGATTCTTGAAACTCTGTGGAAACCCTGCGTCCTTTAACTGCTTTGCTAGTTCGTAATTCATCAGAAATCATTTAATGAAACATGTCCTTTGACAAACCTTAAGGGCTCGTCACACTGAAGCATTCGAATGTTCCGCCTCTCTTGAGCGGTTAGCTCTGTCAATCTGTGAGGGTCTCTGCGGTTCTTTTGAATCTTATCTGCGGCGTCCTTGCCTAAGGCCTTCACACAGATATCGTAGTACGACAAATCAGCCATTATTCTCTATTTCGTCAAGAATTACTTGCGTATGAGCATCTACTTGCTTCTTAAACCATGCCTTTCTCCCAGCACCATCTAGTCCTAGAGGGCACAGAATAACCCCTTTACACCAAAGCTCTACAACGCCTTTATATGCACATTCTCGTGCAATCAATTTATCTTTAGCATCCATACGATTAAAATGGAACGTCCTCATCTTCCAGCTTAATGTTCTGGCCTGGAGCAAAGGTGCCGTTAGGATTCATTTGGACGGTGTTGCTGTGGTCGACTTTCTCTGCAAAGCGAATCGTTCGTTGGGTGTACTTAACAGGACCGCTATCGCCAACGAATTCCTTCTCTTCCTCGATATAGCCGATTTCAGCTACATCACCGATGCGGATGTTCTCGAAGGCTTCTGCTGCGGCTGTTGCGCTGCCGTCTTTCTTGGTGTTGAAGAATGAGTACTTCAAACCGTTCTCGTCTGTAACTTTGGTTAATACTGACCCGTTCTTGATGGTTTTCTGTTCCATCGAGGATACCTTGATATTCTTGGTTTCCCCTTCAAATTGACTCTTCATGAGTTTTTGTTCTCGCCTCACGGCGTTTAATTAATTTGCCCCACGACTGGTGAGAGAGCCAGTCCTGGAGAAAACCAACTAATCAAACTACTGGCGGTAGGGATTTACACCCTACAAGAGGACTTCAGCAGTTTGGCGCAGTCCCACCGTCTAATGTATCTAGAGCCGTAGTCATCTCGTGGAAGCATTATCCACAACCTGCCGTATTAACTGCCACGGTTAGCCAAACACTTCCGAGCGTCTACCTATTCCGCCACACCAGCATCTATATTTTAGAAAACAAATAAAACGCCGTCAATTAATAGAATCGACAGCGTTTTTATCTTCTCTTTTTAAGTTATCCCCATACTTCTTTACCATCTTCATATACAGAGCCTGTGCCTTAGGGGAGTTATTCTTTCGTAAGGCTTCCAAGGTAGTTCCCCATGAAACTTCTGTCTTGGGGGGTTCGCTCAATGGTTTGTAAAGCGGGTCGCTTTCGTCTACGAATCCTAACCGGTTTAGTCTTTCGCTTAGCTCTGGACTCAAACTCGACTTCAAATCCGCATAGGGTACAGGTTGCTCTGACCCATCCGTCAATGTATTCATATTTCCAATTATTCTCAAAACAATTAGTACATCTATTCATGAAACAGTTTCACGTTACTATCCCCCCGGAGTCCCAGGCCTCCTTCCCTTTCCCCTCTCCCTGCCAGCAGGAGGACTCCCCAGGTCAGAATAGGTCTGACTCATCTGGTTAATCTGCTGTATAGGTGTCGGGTTGTAGGTTTAGGACCGTAGTTCTTCCCTTGGACCGAATATTTCCGGCCCGCACCCACTACGGCGGGTGCTTTCGTACTTACGGGTATCAGCTCCGGACTGTGACAACACCGGAATGCAGGTTTTTCCCTGACTGACACCAGTAAACAAAAAAGCTACCAGCCATGTCTACTCTGGTCTGGGTAGACCAGGTCGAAGTAAGCCCAAAATCTTCTCATACATATCATTTCTAATCGACGCCATCTCATTTCTAGGAAGGTGTATCTTAGTATTCTGAATATATAGAGGAGTATTCGATTCTTCATACAAAAAAGCTGATTAGAGTTGAGGTGACTTGGGAGAAAACCTCCGCTCTAAACAGCGTTCTTGTCCCAAGTACTTATTTTGATATTTGTTTGTATCCACAGTATAGCATAAGCTATTGGTTATTCCGCACCTACAATCTGTGGATAACTATTCCTTCATAGTGCTAACCGCCAATTGTACGTAAATTTGCTAGTTTTTATTGCTTGCCTTACAATTTAGATGTAGCTACTTGTTTTTTCGGGTTAAAGGTTTATCATTTTCCCTTTGACCCCATACCCTCGGGTAGGACGGCCCCTCCCACCCGGAGGTATGGTAGTTAAAAGATATAAACCAGGAAACGTCTTTCTATGTGAAGATGGTCACATAAGAGCTATTATGAGCGTCAGGAATAGTGTATTACTCTTTACTCATAAGGACACACTGTATAAGGAATGTTGGCTACACCCCCGAAGTATTGGAGACCGCGCAGTTGAAGCCAATCAATTAATTGGTCAATTACCTGTCGTACCAAAATTAACAAAACCCATACGGATACCTTTGAAACAAAACTAAAAGCTGGACTTCAAGGAGAAGAAATCGTCCGCGTTTACATGGAGTACCTTGGACATAAAGTAGCGGACATTGAGATTACTGATTACGGAATACCTAACCTGGCCGTTAAGCGCTCCAGAGATTTGACAGTTAACGGTTACCCCGTAGAAGTAAAGCTGGATATTCTCGCCGCCAAGACAGGGAACATCTGCATCGAACACCGCTCCCTGCAAACCCACACCGCCCCGTACTACATATGGGTTGTTCCTTCCTTTTACAAAGTCACAAAGAAGCAGCTAGAACAACTAGTCAGAGAAGTCCCCGACGTGGTCGAAATCGGGGATGACAGAAGAAAAGGAACCCTGGTGAAGATAGATTCCCAGTGGTTTAAACAGAACTTTATACGTTTATGAAATTTAAGGTTGGAGACAAATTCAGAGATGAAGTTGGGCGAACCACCACTATCACTAGTATATCTTCAGATGGTGGCTACGGACGTTACCCATACAACACTGATAATTGGGGTCACTGCTCTGAAGATTACTTAGAATCTAAACAATTAATAACACCAATGACAAGACTTACAGAAGCGTTCTCACTCGCTTTCAAAAGTGAACCAGAAAAGTCCTTCCGCAAGGCAGGGATTACAAACGGAGATGACCTACTAACAGACGAAGGCCAGAAGGTCTTCTTGGGTTTCCTCCTGGAGATGCACAAGGCAGAATTTAAAACCAAGGTAGTAGATGAAATCCTTAAGGAACTAGACGACAAGAAGTAACTTTATGGTACATCCGCTTCGTAATTGTCGGGTGTGTGGAGTTAACTTTAGACCATCAAACGGTAAACACTATTCTTGTGGTTCATTAACACTCAAAACAGGATGCTCTTATAGTGAATATCGTCGCAAGCAACGGGTATGGAATATTGCCAACGCAGACCGTTACAAGAAAACTATCCGAGACTGGTATTGGAAGAATCGAAATACTGTATCTGCTAGAAATAAGAGGTTCTATCAAAATAATAAAGAATTGTTTAGACCACGATGGATTAAGTATCGAGCTTCAAAAAGAAATGCTGAAGGGATATTCACCGCTGAAGAGTGGGAACAGTTAAAAGCTCTTTGCGGTTACCGATGTGTCCGTTGTTTTAAGAAGAAGAAGCTCTCAGTAGACCACATTATTCCACTATCAAAAGGTGGAACGAATTATATTTCAAACCTTCAACCTCTTTGTAAATCATGCAATTCGGCTAAGAGAGATAGAATTTGGTTTGCTTCGTGCAAATTATCATTAAAGAACACTCTATGCAAAGTATCTTAGAGGAGGCGGCCGAAGTAATTTCCGGCCCAAGAAAAGAAAGCTACGGTGAGGTTAGGCTCTCCTTTACTCGCATCGCGGTAGGCTGGACGAGCATTACCGGACAGACGATAAGCCCCGAACAAGTTTGCCTAATGATGATTTGGCTGAAGGTCTGCCGGGAAGTGGCATCACATAGCAGAGACAACCTGGTCGACATCGCGGGATATGACGCACTCCTTGAACAATTAACTGAACCATCTGAAGACGACGATATCGACAAAGCGCGCTACGAAGCCGCTTTCCCACAAACAACAATATGACAAAGAAAGAAAAAGACTTGCAAAAGCAGCGTGGACTAGCTTTAGTAAATTTATACGTAGCAGTAAGGCTTCATTTAGCGGCTATGTTAGATGCTATACATGCGGCCGAACCTTTCCTTGGCGTGAAACGGACGCGGGTCACTATCGGCATACCTCCAAGAAAAAAGGCGGTATCCGCACGAAAGCGATAGATTACGACGAACGGAATATCCACCCTCAATGCACCTACTGCAACAGAATGCTCCACGGCAATTTAGCCCGATACTCAATGGCTCTTGAGGAACAGTATGGTCACGGAATCATCCAGGAGCTGCACAAGGTTTACCAAGAATCAAAAGAATTAAGCAACGAACAGTTGCAAGAAATCATAAACAAATATGAAAGATAGGAAGTTACGTAAATTCCTAGGCATTGAGGACGGTTTTTACCAACCATATCTAGGAGAAAGAGGATATTTGGTCGGCTTGGATAGAGAAGTTAATGTGCTTCGCAAGGAATTACGAGATTTACGCATACATCTCAAGATTGAGTATGAACATCGTCCGACACCCATATTAGTCAAGGCTAAGAAGCGTAAAACACAAGAGACAAAGAACTCCCGTTTTCTTGGGACTGTTGACGGTACTGCCTCTTATGGAAATTAACGAACGCTTTGTAAAAATCGGTAAAGTCTCGGTCTCCTTCTCAATGGAACTAGGTGGCACTACACAGATTAAGTTCGCAGGAGAAGAACTCTTCCGCCACTTCGAATGTGTGAAGAGTGAAAAGAAGGACAACCAGGACGGAACCTTCGATGAGATTTATCACTTAAAAGAAAACGTATGACACAAGCTCCTAACACCCCTTGCAAGAACAATTGCGGCAATATTCGACGTAATGGCTCTGCCTATTGTCAGGAATGTTCAGATAAGTACGCGCTCGCAGCGAACGACGAAGGAGTGAGCGAGGACGCCCAATCAACTAATCAAAACGAAACATGACTTTTGACACAGGCACAAATCTAACAGCTCTAGGCTTCGCCTTCCTCTTCTTAAAGTATATCCTTCCAATACTTATTGGACTTGCTCTTGTAGTTGGTGGAGTTGCATTTTTCTCTTACCTATATCGCCGTACCTACAACCCCCTCACAGGTTTCGATGAACGCTGGTATATCGCTATAGCTATAATCCTCATCTTAATAGTAATTTCACTGACGTGATAGCGGCGACAGAGATGAATGATTCTCCGCAATCTGCTCTATGCCCATACTGCGGAGATATATTTGAGTCGTGCTTATACTCGTATGACCCAGAATTCTACTCAGTCTATAGATATCTCCACCTCGCCGAATGTAGGTCACTGCAAAGCAGTGTCTTAGCGCATGAGGATGAACATGCTCACCAGATACCCCAGCCTTAGCACACAGAGCCTTTAAGTCACGATAACTGTTTCTATATGAAAGCCTATGCCCACTACGAGTACTAAAAAACCATTCACTATCCCGCACATTGACGGATTTCGCTTTGGTCGAGTATTGGAAGAGTTGCTTTCTCAGCTCAATGGAGATAGGGACTTTCCGTTCTTTGTTTCCCTTTCCTTTAACCGTAATCAAGAGATTATCCAGGTCTACGTTACGTTTGAGGATGGTCAACGCCTCTTCTATGCGTATCCCTGTGTCAATCAGGCATTTAAGGAGGCTATACGTCCGAAGCCCTATAAACCCGGACGGACGAAAGGAAAGAAGTGAACGAATCTCGTTATCAGAAAATCCTTTTAGAGGTTTTGAGGGGTTTGGTAGGAGTTTTAGCCGGAGTTGGTCTTTACTGTATCCTTCACTAGCCAACCAACTCAGGAAGCTGTTAATGGTTCTGAGGTACATGTTCACGCCGCCAGGAGTTACCCCTTTCGTCCGGAGCCACACAATCCAAGCTTCGAGCTGAGCCTTCGTGATGGCAGAGTGGCTTATTGCACCGTCCTGGAGATAATAGCCAGGTTCAACGGGTGCGGGGCCGGATGTCACACTACCCGCACCGTGGGTTCGAATCCCACTCTGAAGGCTCTGTTGGAAGCTTGAAAAAGCCTGCCCGTAGGTCCGCACCGTCCTGGGGCTCCAGCCCCTCAGGTAGACCCCCGTCTTGATGAACTGGTCCCAGAGGGTGGTAAGATTGGTGGGTTGGGCGCTTTGCGAAAGTTCGATTCTGCTGCTCAAGGTCGTCCTCCAGCAGAACCGGTTTTCCCCTAAGTGCCTCACACAGCGTCAGTTACAGCGGGCCGGTAGCTCAATTGGCAGAGCAGCAGACTCTTAATAGACAAGCTGTATGAAGCGGTAAGCGGGTTGCGGTTCTGCAAAATTCCTAGCAATCCTGCAAGTTTACAACCCCACCCGTTCCTTTACAAGTCTAGATTTTCTGCTCAGAAATGCTAAGCTTCCGCCCCCTGGAGGCGGCATGGTTAACGTAGCTGGCTGGGTGCTCATCATCGTCGTGGTCATTGCCGTCGTCCGTGCGGTAATGCGCGCACGCCAGGGTCAACTTTCCTGGTTTCGAATAGCTGTATTACCAGTTACCCTTATAGCCATTTATCTCGTCTATCGATTTATCGGACCTTCGAGCGCGCCTTTACCAAGGCCAGTAATATTCGCGGCTTTTACGGCCCTGACTCTTGGCTACCTCTGGGGATTTAAGACAGGACGACTTTAGATGGAACCTACACCTGAGAATCTCAATTGGTTTGGTAAGGTTGTCTGGGGGTATGTCCTTTTAGCCATCATTGTCATTCTCTACCAGGTCTTTGTCACCCAAGAGACTTATTGGTGGTTTTTTTCAGAGCAATATCGCCCTATTGATTTCATCGCTAAGTTTTTTCTTTTCCCAATAGCTGTTCTTTTACTTTTATACTTTACTGGTTTAGGACCAAAGTGGTTTCACAGTTCAACAGAGGACGACCCGTTTAATATCAAGGATAAACTTCGATGAGATACGAGGAATTTGGGCTTCGCCTTCGGAGAATATTTCCAAAGCTTGTCGAGATTCCTCTGGACGATGCGGCCCTCGCTCAATACTTCTTGAACCTTTACCCGCAGTATTACAGTCACATCTCGCCCGCGGCCGCTCGTATCAAAGAAATCTCAGACCGCACCCCTGAATCCCAACGTTGGACTGAGAAGGGTCGCCTGGAGTCTGTTGCCCAGATGGTTGCCATTAACCAGGCGGAAGCGGAATCCCAGTCCTTTATGGATGTGGCGATTCGCGCTGCTGGTGAGGGCCTCACCGTCGAAGGCTACGTGAAGATGCGGGAGCTCGACCATCACCATCATCTTCAAAAGGACCTTCTCCAGACCCAGCATGACCAGGTAATGGAGCTTGAACGGTTCCGTCGGGACAATGGTCTTGAAGGTGGTGAACGTGCGAGGCTCACTCCCCACTACTTGATTCGGCAGCTCGAAGCCGAGCTCATGGACTTGATTGACCGCCGTGACCGGGAAGAGCATCCCGATAAACGAGACGTGCTGAACATACGCATCAAGCATTTAAAGGGTGAACTCGATGCACGAGGACAGCAAACGATGGTTCAAGCTGGCGGCAGGCCAGGAGTGGAATTCACTGACAAGGACGCCGACCGGGACGGAAGCAGTGGAATCGGCTTTACGTCAGGCGTGGAGTCATTATCCTCTAAGAAATCTCGGATGGGCGAGTGACGGTGAAGTAACTCTAACCGAAGAAGACCGGGAATCCCACATCCACATCCTGGGAGCGCCAGGTGAAGGAAAGAGCAAGCTCCTAGAGCTGCTTATCCGCCAAGACATTGATAGAGGCTATGGCTGCTGCTTGCTCGACCCGTCAGATAATGGGGATACTGCATACAAGGTCTTAAAGTACTGCATCAAGAAGAAACACCATAAAGTCCTCCTCATCGACCCGCATGACTTTCCTGTAATACCCCTCATCAATCCGATTCACTATAACGCCCCTGGTAATGTGTCCGCTCAGCACCTAATGGACACCTTCCGTGTCCTCTGGGGTGATAAGTCCGCTGATGTCACCCCCAACATCAACAAATACCTCCCCGCTGTCCTCAAGGCTCTCCACGCCGCCGAGATGACGCTTCATGAGGCGATTTATTTCTCTGACCAGAATCATCCGGTCTACAGGTCGCGCCGGACCAGCATCCTCGATACCTTACATCCGCTCGATACCTCTCGTGTTCATTTAGAAACTGCCTTTGCCCCTGGTGGCCGCTCTGTCTTCAATCTTGAATTTGGTTCGACTATTCGCCGCCTTAACCCGTTCTTCGATGATGTGATGAAGCTGATTGTCGGCAGTAAAACCGGCGTAGACTTCATGAAGATGATTCGAGAGGGTTGGGTCATCCTGGTCAACCTCGACCCGCAAGGAGTCTGGGGAACAGAGCAGCAAAGACTTTTAGGAACTTTAGTAATTAACGAAATCATTTATGGCATACATCGGCTTCAGGCCAGTGGATGGAGAGGTGTTTATTATTTGTACATTGACGAAGTTGGAGACTACGCAACTCCGAAACTCGCTTACGTCCTGGACAAGAAAAGAAAGACAGGCTTGCGGTTTACAGTCGCTCACCAACGCTTTGACCAAATCGAAGATGCTAACGTTCTCTCTGCCGTTAAAGGCTCTACCAAAATCAAAGTCCTCTTCAACACGCAAAGTCGCAAAGACCGCGATGAAATGATGCGGAACATGGGATACGGTGGTGAGCTTCAAGACCGCACCGTTAGCTACGAACTCTCTCAATTAAGCAAACAATACTGTGCTATCAAGATTAACAAAAATCCTCCGCGCATTACGCGCATCCCAGATATACCTGACGTTGAAGTTTCTCGTGAAGAACTTCAGGCTTTTAAGGAGCGCCTCTATAGACGCGAATGGTATAGTTCGCGTGAAAAAGTATTAACCGAAATAAATGCCCGTTTTAGACCTTCAGAACTCTCAATTAAGCCTGACGAATCTCGTGGAGAAGCCCGACGTGAGCCAACCAAGAGACGCAATAAGAAAGTGGCTGACAGTGCAACCGTACCTGACGGCAGAACAGATAGCCAGGCTCGACCCCAATCCACGAAGAGGAGGGGAGTTAAAACCTTTCTCTCCGAAGAATAAATCCAAGGCCTATCCAGGTTCTATCGTTCGGACGTATCACGTCCTGAATGGGATGCTCAAGGCTGGAGAGATACAGCAATTTCGTAATCACAATAATGAGCCGTTCGTGTGGTATCTCCCAGACAATTCACCTCCTCCAAACAACTGGTTTTCGAGACAACATGAAATCGACATTGGTGACTTGTTCGTTGCCTATTACGAGCACCTGACGCATTGGGATACGAAGTGGACTGACTACGAAAAGCAGACCTTTGATATTCCCCGTTACCGCGTTCATTATGACGCTCGAATGGTGTTAGGTGGTAAGGTGTATCTCTGGGAAGTTGACCGAGGAACAGAGGAAATAGACGTTCAACTTGACCCGAAAGTAGATAAATATATTGCCCTATCTCACACTCTCCCTTATGGAGCCTTTCAAGTTCTATTTACGTTACAGAAATACCGTCGTATGAATTTCAAGGAACGGGTTGGGCAGTTTGTCGAAATGCTCCAGGAAAAGAAGCGTGGAAATCAGTTCCTCTTCGCCCAGCACAGCGAAGTCCTCGCCGACCCCTTAGGCCAGGTCTTCGGCTCACCTCTTGACCCGACGAAACGTATAAACCTGCCTTTGTAACCGCTTTATAGCGGTTTATACATTCTGTGCTACCGCCTGACGGCTGTTTCTTGGCTAACGCTAGCGCTTTTCTGGCTATGGCTGCTGTCTCTCACGAGGCCAGCCACCCTTCCCAAGTCTTTACAGACCAGTGACTTACGTCCCAGCCCTCACGGGTTGGTTCAGGGTGGCTGGCCTCCCGCCAGCAGCCATCTAGCTGCTCTCCGAGCGTGAATTGCGCCTGCAATTCGCTCGACTAGGGACGAGATTCGGGTCGCAAGCGGTCTACCAAGCTGCGCTAGCTAGCTGTGTACTTTCTGGTGTGTGCCAGGTGGTTCTGGTTCTGAGTTTTGGTTTTGTGTGTGATGTTGTGTGTGATGTGTTGTTGAGTAGTTGTTTCGAAAGTTTACGAATGTGATTGTTGTTTGTGTTGTTGGCGTGAGTTTGGTTGTTTGGTTTATTGTTCAACCCCCTTTCCGGACTAGTCCTTCCCCCATTCATGGGGGATAACTATGCTTGGAGTTTGTACGGCTATTATGCTGACGTTCTGCGATTCTGTTTTCATTTGATTGGTTGATTGAGGTAGGGATTAAAAACAGGGCTCTTGAACTCTTCCGCCCTAGTCGGGCGGGATTATTGTGCCCTCCTGTCTAGTGAGTTCACTTTGATTTTATATATGGAGTCTCACGTCGTTCCTCCCCCTTGGGAGGACGATATTAAATTGCACTATTACTCTTTTTAGTATTGACTTGTTTCTAGTATTAAAAATGCCTGCGGTAGCAGGTTTTGTTGTTCTATGTTTTCCTTTAAGGGATAAGGGTGAGCCATAGGCGATTAGCCTATGACTTGTGCTTAGCTGATTGTCAGAGCGAGTGCTGAAAGGAATGCCAGGAGTGTGAGAAGGGCTACGAATTCCATGTCTAGTCTTTTCGATGACTTTGAAGGCTTGCTCCGATATTGATATCGATATGGGTGCATATCTTTTTGTTAATTATCTTATGTATATTATGACGCAGTATTAATTAGCGTGCAAATCGGCTAAATGCCTTTATTTCTTAGTGTTCTTGTCTAATTATCCACATCTGTTGCGAACAGTTAATCTGGATGTGCTGTATTGAATAGGCTTAATGCTATGCTTTCTTTGTAGCGCAGGATACCTGACACAGACTAAAGGCAAAGGAGTGCCCCTTAACTTGGACTGACCAAGCAGATTATGGGGGTGACGGTGTAATGCAACGTCACGCTGAAACACGAGGACGACAGATTCTCGTGTTGCGGATGAGAGCGGAGCTGTCTAGGCTTGATTCTTCGTATGCCTGCCGCTACTCCTTGACTTGTTATTTTATACGTCTTAGGATACAGATATAGACAAACATACAATTGACATAAACAGATTTGATTGGGTTCTATCCGTACAACAATAGAAAACTACCGAGTGTAACAACAATAATTGATTACGCTTTAGGTCTCCCCGAGGAGCTCGCAGAGTGGGCAACTAAGCAAGCGTTGCTCCAAGTCCAACGGGAACAAAAAGGCGGCAAGGTATTTACACAGAAAGAAGTCCTAGAAGTAGGACTCAATGCAAGACGCTCTATTTTACGAAAATCTCAGATTCTCGGAACGCAAGTCCATCAAGCAATACAAAATCACAACAACGGCCTGAGCTACGAGTTCGATGATGAGAAGCATCAGATTTACTTTGATGCTTTTTATAATTGGGCAAAGCATCGCAAGCTCATTCCGATACTTCAAGAAGAGAAGGTCTACAACCCCGACCATGGCTACGCCGGCCGAATAGACTTTTATGGCGAGCTAGATGGGAAGAAGGTGTTAATTGACTTTAAGACCTCCAACCAGGTTCGCTGGACGTATGGCCTTCAGCTATCAGCTTATCGCAAATGTCTTGAGATGATGGGCCACCCCGTGGAGGCCATGTATGTTTTACATGTGAAACCAATCAAGAGAGGTGGACAAGAACCTTGCGCTGTCCTTTATGAATTTACTACGGACTTCTCGGTTTTCGAGGCTCTCTTAAAGATATTCTGGTATAAGGTTTCAACGAACGACGTTGAATGGCAAGAGCGTACTGATGCCTTAGCCATAGAAAAAGAGCTAGCGGAGGCCGCTAGCCCAGTAAACGAACCTGCTCTTCCGTCAGATGCTCAGGGTCAGTGCCAGGAAACTCCGGACACTTCACCCAGCACGCCTGGGACAGTAGGGCGATGGGTTGGGATACCTGGTTCCGAACATTCAAGTCCGGGAGGAATATCCATCCCTTCGACAGACTTTGCAGGATTTCTATTTGCTGAGGAGACACCGACCACCCGTAGCAGCTCACAGCCGGAAGGCCTAACTGAGCGAACTTCAGAACAGCAAACGGAGACTCCACGAGAAACGCCTGCTTTAGTCTCCCTCCAGGAGGGAGTTGTTGTGCTATTTGATAAGCACCAAAGACCTCTAGAGACTTCGAAACCCCCTTTGGCCACAGATACTTCTGGTCCGCAGGCTGACGAAATCGAACTAGATACCCGACGACTTCGCCGTCTCGGAATCGACGTATAGAGATGAAGATTTGTCCGTTGTACGGCGACTGCCGCTTCGGGTTCTCGTACTGGAACACGCCGAAGCGTTCGCAGACTTCCTCGGACAGCCCCCTCTCTCTCAGCCAGTCACTCTTAATCTTAAACTTCTCGTAACTAGCCTTATATGCAGGATTTTCTAGAACAGCAGCGTCGTCGTCTTTTTGACGAACTAGAACTGGAGAAGCGTCAGCTTCAACGCAAAGCAGTGAAGTCTTGGCTATGGGCCGTTCTAGGTTCCCTGTCTCTACTCGGGACGGTGATACTTGCAGCGTTCTTAGCAGGCTAACTGCTTCTTGGAACCCGACGCCCTTAACGGCCATCACCAGGTCAATCGCTCCCCGTCCTTTCGCTCCGCAACTGAAGCAGTGGAATCTTCCGGCTTCATCAAATGAGAAGGACGTTGTGTTCCTCTTGGCCACATGAATTGGACACGCACCGAAGTGCTCGTGACCGTCTTTACGACTCTTCCACTCTTGTAGCACGCCGAGCATGTGTAAAACACTTCGCAGTGGCAGACTTCTGAGTTCATCATGCACGTTATCCTCCTTGAAACACCCGCGCCTCGCAGTGCGAGGAACGAGCGAATGAACGAGGACCTACCACCCATTACCTGGGTCATCCCAAATACCTTCAAATTCGTTTTCCACGTTTATTGTCTTTCGTTTTAAATTTGAATATTTTCTCTTCTGGCTCTCCAGTTAGAGCCGATGCTCCTTTGCGAAGCAGAGGAATGCAATCATCCCAAGCAATTCCTCCAGCCATGATTAAAGTACTCATCATCGTTGCTAGCGTCTGTCGTTTGTTATAATCTACATCTTCTTTTTTCATATTCCTTTAGTTAATTGAAACAAACATGAAACAAACCAAAATTGACGGCGTTGTAATTCCAAATGATTGGTTAGACCCGATTCGAGACAGCTTTACCAAGCGGAGGATGCAGAACCCATCCACCAGAACTGCGGTCTTGATTTTGTATCTAATTTCTCAGGCAAATCTCTTTGAATAGGGTCTTTTAGGCTATTGAAACTGATATAATACCTATGAGATTTACAATCATTTCGTCTTACTGACGAGTCTCAACATACCTTAGCTAAGGTAACCATCTGGTCTGCGTCGTCTCGTTCTTTTCTCCTAATTGTGCTAATGACATGAATCGAGCTGACGTTTCACCGTGCTGTGCAACCATCAGGTCCCGATGTTCCGCGTTAAACAGATTGTCGTACGCCCGCCCGTACGGATAGTTCTCTAGTTTTTCGAGTTCCTCATCGGTGAAACCTAAGTCTTTCCAATAATCCCGTTCTTTATTTGTCATACTATTCCTCTGCTTGGAGAACCGCCCCAGTTATAGGGTCGTTCTCATTTAATAATTCTGAAGACACATACTGTTCGTAGAGAAAGTCATCTGCATTTCCCGGAGTCCGAAGTATTTCATTCAACTCGTCGGCTGATAAGTGACCCGTCTCCACTAGCTGTATCAGGTCTTGAGTATCCATATTGTTCCTTTCTTTTTAATATAAAGTCGTTAATGTTGAGCGAAGCAAAGATTGCCATGTCCTTGACCAGGTCTGAATCGTTCCTGTACGAAATTCCCGCCCTTTTAATCTCTGCTTTAGTCGCTTGAAAGATTTCCCAGTGATTCAGATAGACCGGTATGTTCTTCCTTGATTGATTGATGCTCATGCTTTCTTGATTAATTCTGTAGGAACCAGGTCCGCATTCTCATAGATGTTACCGATGATGGTCATTCTCGTGGCTGCTTGTGCATATTCCTTGAATTTAGGATTACGCATCTCTAACCAATAACCAGCCGTGTCTTCGTCCCACTCCATTACGAGCTTTAAACCGTGGCCGTAGATTAGTCCATTGCTTGAACCTTCTAGAATATCCCCCTCGTATATCTCTTTTCCGTTCTTATCCTTGAGTCCTGTGTATTGCATTAAAATAGGGTCTTGAACAAAACCTTCCTCGCTATACCAGTCCTCCGTATTGTGAATCCATCCTTGCCCATGAGCCCAGCTAAAATTGTCATATAAGCTTAGAATAGCCACGGGTTGCATTTTTTGGTTCTCTTTATCCCACGCCCTAAACTTTATTTCTCGCATAATTCTTTTATACTTTCTGTGGGATAAGGCAATGAATTGTAATAGTTGCAGCGATTATCCAAACTCTTTTCTACTGCATACAGAAATCCCATCACGATGAGCACTGCGACAACGCCAAGTATAAATATCTCGAACAGATTACGCCCTGTGAAACGGTGCACAGACCTCCGGCAACCATAGTTATTCATATATTTAGATTAATTGGGAGAAGGCTAGAGTTGTTGCTAACGCGATTCCAGCCTCACTCAGAGCTATAAGGCTCAGAGGAGAACACCATGCAATTGATGTTCTACTCCGAATCTTCTAGCAAGGAAGTAATAGGCTCAACAGATTAACAGCGTGTTGACTTACGAGCTGTTGCCGTTCTTTATTGGCTACCTATTACAACCTGCGGCTTACCTGCAAAGAATTATGATTGATTACGAATGATTTTGCTTGTTGGATTTCCAAAGAGTTCTTCAAACGGTTTCATAAATACTTGGGTGTGATTCTTACATACGACCCTATTTACTTTGTTGTAATAAGCACCTTCTTGCTGACAGTTCTTATATTCACATACTAGACCGTCAACCGATACTTCATCTAATGTCATAGTTATTCCTTGCTTTTACCTTGTATTAAGTTATACAGGTAAGCCACAAGGCAAACCGCAGATTGTAATTGATTTGTGAAGGAACTTCTTACATAGGTATTATAGTACGCTGCTATATATTCGTCAAGAGTAATAGATATAGGGCTTTTCATTAATCAGTACGCAGTTATCCACATGCACTACATAATACCAAAGGCATTACGTGCCACGGCTAGATGAATACTGCCCGATAACCCCAGACCTTTGTGATTGAAGTAATACATACCGCACTGTTGCTGCTTAATCTCATCTCTCTGATAGGAATAATTGCAATAATTACTTATATAGCGTTTCTTCGCTAAGCCAGAAATTCCCGAATTTAATTGACCCTTCCATTTAATGACTACGTTAGTCGAAATAGCACCAGATGATATAGAGACAGCAGCTAAGAGAAAGACTGGTAGACCAACGAAAGTCACTCCAGAAACATTAGCTAAATTAGAACGTGCTTGGTTAGAGGGTGCAAATGACGTAGAGGCTTGTTTTATCGCAGGAATAGCGCCATCAGCGTTGTATGCGTATCAAGAGAAGAATCCTGAATATACGCTTAGAAAAGACGCGTTGAAGAACAATATCGCGTTTAACGCTAAGAAGACGATAGGCAAAGCGATTAAAAGAGACCCACACCTCGCCTTAGATGTCGTATCAAGGCTTCAGAAGGACCAATGGTCCCTAAGAACCGAACTAACAGGCGCTGAGGGTAAAGATTTCACCTTTAGGTTCGTTAGCGAAGAGAGTCCGACTCAGATACCAGACAAGACCTAAGACCTCTCTAGCGTGATTATATGAGCTTATAGACCAATATGTATCAACACTACTGTCATGAATGCAAACAACCTCTCCCTTTAAGCAACGAGCTACCCGCTGATGTGGTCGGAGTTGCTCCCGTTGGTGCAGAAGGTTACTTCATACATAAGAGCTGCCTTCCTGAGGATAACCTCATTAAGAACCTCTAGGGGTATGGGGGGGACATCGAATGTGATGGGACCCGTTCAGGTAAATTAACATCCTTTCCAGCACAGTGGGATCCGAAGCTTGGAATTCACGTGACTTGAAGTCGCGGC
>JADMIO011054766.1_pt1 | contig 44869 bp, 49 predicted proteins | sample 8958161 | NCBI WGS metagenome assembly JADMIO01 (sample SAMN16585339, study PRJNA669376) | soil metagenome | isolation source: Crop rotation soil | place: USA: Cullars Rotation, Alabama | collected 2011
CCCGCCATGCGGTGTTCGGCGAATCGGGCGCGGCCTTGCGCCGTCCGCCAAGCCCGGGCAGCGGCCAGTAGCGGATGCCCGCCCGTGCCAGCGCCGGGGCCATCGATTCGGGCGAGAACTGCGGATTGCGCCGCGAACCGGCGAAGCGGCGCACGTCGGCCACGGTTTCGATGCCGTTTTCGCCCAGCAGCGCCTCGAATTCCCCCCAGGCGCGGGTGGAATGGCCGATCGTCCACAGCGTGCCGGTCGCGGGAAGCATGCCGGTTAGAATAAGCGCGCTTCCCCCGCCGCAATTTCACGCATGGCCTCGCCTTTCGGCACCGAGACGGTGCTCGACGTCCGCCACTGGACCGACGCGTACTTCAGCTTCACCACCACCCGCGACGACGGTTTCCGTTTCGACAACGGCCAGTTCGTCATGATCGGGCTGGAGGTCGGGGGCCGTCCCCTGATGCGCGCGTATTCCATCGCCAGCGCGAACTGGGAAGAGCAACTCGAATTCTTCAGCATCAAGGTCGAGGACGGCCCGCTGACCTCGCGCCTGCAGCACGTCCGCCCCGGCGATTCGATCCTGATCGGGCGCAAGCCCACCGGCACCCTGCTGGTCCCCGACCTGCATCCGGGCCGCAACCTGTACCTGCTCGGCACCGGCACCGGGCTCGCGCCGTGGCTGGCGGTGGCCAAGGATCCGGAAACCTACGAACGCTTCGAACGCGTGGTGCTCTGCCACGGCGTGCGCGGCGCGGAAGACCTCGCCTACCGCGACTACATCGAACGCGAGTTGCCGCAGCACGAATTCCTCGGCGACACGATCCGGGAAAAATTGCGCTACTTCCCCGCGGTGTCGCGCGAGCCGTTCGAAGTCGACGGCCGCGACCACCACGGGCGGATCACCGCGATGCTGGAGGAAGGGCGCATCGCCGCCGCGTTCGGGCTCGAGCCGCTCGATGCGGCGCACGACCGCGCGATGATCTGCGGCAGCCCGCAGATGCTGGCCGATTTCCGCGCGATCCTCGATGCGCGCGGCTTCCACGCCGCGCCGCGCATCGGCAGCGCCGGCCATTACGTGTTCGAGCGCGCCTTCGTCGAAAAGTGATCGCGCCGCGCGCGCTTCAGGGCTGGCCGTAGTCCAGCCAGATCCGCGCGCGCTGCTCGTTGTCGAACACGTGCACGTCGTAGCCCTGTTCGCGGCCGAGGATTTCCGCGGTCTCGATGCGGCCGACCGCGGTGCCGCGCACGTCGACCCAGGCGATGCGCACGTCGCCCAGGCCGCTGCCTTCCAGCGACGCGAGCAGGCGGCGCATCTCCGGTTCGGGCGGGACCACGCCGCGGGTCTGGTCCAGCACCAGCAGCTTGCGCCGCCGCGTCGCGCGCAACTCCGCGGCGCAGCGCCGGAACAGGTCGATGATCGATTCGACATCGTCGATCCAGCCGCTGACGTCGGCGACCAGCCGATCCGCTTCGCGGCGGAAGGACACCTCGCGGCCGGGCGGGTCCGCATCGTTCCCCGCCGGCGTTCCGGCGCGATCGCCGGCGACCAGGCGTTCCGCGCTGCGGCGATCGCCGTAGCGCAGCCACAGTTCCGCGGCGTATTCCTGGTCGAACACCCGCGCCTCGAAGCCGGCCTCGCGCGCATGCAGTTCGCAGTATTCGAGTTCCTGCAAGCCCTGCGGCTTGACGTGGGCGATGCGCACGCCTTCCATCCCGCGGCCGCGCATGGCTTCGACCAGTTGCCGCCATTGCGCGTCGCCCAGCGGCGTGCCGTGCAATTCGTCGACCAGCAGCAGCCCGTTCGGCCGTTCCCTGCGTACTTCCGAGACGATCGCCTGCCAGCAGGCGATGGTGTTCTCCAGCGAACTTTCGCCCGCGACTTCCGCGTGAAGGACGTCGCCCTGGCGCGAGAAGCGCATCCGGAACGGCGACTGCGGCAAGTCGTGCAGCACTTCAACCCTCCCCGTGCCGCGGATCGTCGTGGCTGCCGTGGCGCAGCCAGATCAGCGCCGCGGCTTCGTCCTCGAACACGCGGATCATTCCGCCGCGTTCCATCGCCAGCAGCGCGCCGATTTCGTCGATGCGCTGGCGCTCCAGGCGGGGTTGCACCAGGGCGATGCGCAGGCCTTCCAGGTCGAGGTCGGACAGCTGCGCGATCATGCCCTCGAGTTCGGGTTCGGACAGCACCGGCCCATCGAGGTCGCGGGCGACCATCAGGCTGTGCTTGCCGCCCGCCCGCGCGGTTTCCACCAGGTGGCGCCAACGCCGCGCCGCCGCATCCGGATCTCCGCCGTGACCGGCGACCCGGGCCACGAACACACCGGGCACGCTGCGGTCGATGCTCAGCCGCACGGCGCCCAATGCGCCTTCGCGGGGCGCGTCGTCGTCGCCCGGGTCGCGGCGCATCGCGTTCACACCAGCGCCGCCTCGATGTCCTTCGCCAGCGATTCGGGCGCATCGGTCGGCGCGTAACGCTTCAGTACCTTGCCATCGCGGCCGACCAGGAACTTGCTGAAGTTCCACTTGATCGCGCCGATCCCGAGCAGGCCGCCCTTCTCGTCCTTCAGCCATTTCCACAGCGGATGCGCGCCGCCGCCGTTGACCTCGACCTTGGCGAACATCGGGAAGTCGACGTCGTAGGTGAGCGAGCAGAAGTCCTTGATTTCGGCTTCGTCGCCCGGTTCCTGGTGGCCGAACTGGTCGCAGGGAAAGCCCAGCACCACCAGTCCGCGGTCGCGGTACTGGCGCCACAGCGCTTCCAGCCCGGCGTACTGCGGGGTGAAGCCGCATTTCGACGCGACGTTGACGATCAGCAGCACCTTGCCGCGGAAATCGGCGAGGGATCGTTCGTGGCCGTCGATGTCGCGGGCGCTGAAATCGTAGGCGGTGGCCATGCGCGGAGGTCCTGGAGGGGAGCGTCCATGCTAACCGCCGGAACGGCGGCCACGCGGCGTCCTCGCAAGGGCAAACGCGCCGCCCCGCGACGGGCGGACAGCGTGCCTCACGCGCCCGTCACGGACGCCTTCATCCCGCGTCGGCTACCCTCGCGGCCTCCCAGGGAGGAACCCACATGCCACGCACCCCCGCCGCCTGCGTCCTCGCGCTCGCCATCGCCGCCTGCTTCGCCGTCCCGGCTCCCTCCGCGCAGGCCGCCGGCGCGACCGCCACCGCGAGCGCGAATCCCTTCGACGCGCCGAGCACGCTGCCGTTCCAGGCGCCGGATTTCGCCCGCATCCACGATGCGGACTTCGCCCCCGCCTTCGCCGAGGGCATGCGCCGGCAGCTGCAGGAAGTCGGCTCGATCGCCGACAACCCGGAGGCGCCGACCTTCGAGAACACCTTCGTCGCGCTGGAGAAGAGCGGGCAGATGCTGGCGCGGGTGAACATGGCGTTCAACGCGCTGACCTCGGCCAATACCGACGATGCGCTGCAGAAAACCCAGGAAGACGTGGCGCCGCTGCTGGCCGCGCATTCGGACGCGATCTACCTCAACCCGAAGCTGTTCGCGCGCATCGAGAAGATCTACCAGCAACGCGATGCGCTGGACCTCGATCCCGAATCGAAGCGCCTGGTCGAGTGGACCTACCTCGATTTCGTCCACAACGGCGCGCGCCTGTCCGATGCCGACAAGGCGAAACTGAAGGAGCTGAACAAGCAGGAATCGACCCTCGACACCGCGTTCGTCAACAAGCTGCTGGCCGGGACCAAGGCCGGCGCGCTGGTCGTGGACGACAAGGCGAAGCTCTCCGGCCTGACCGACGCCGAGGTCGCCGCCGCGGCGCAGGCCGCCGCCGACCGCAAGCTCGAGGGCAAATGGGTGATCCCGCTGCAGAACACCACCCAGCAGCCGGCGCTGCAGTCGCTGGCCGACCGCGACGTGCGCGAACGGCTGTTCAAGGCCTCGTGGCTGCGCACCGAGCACGGCGACGGCAACGACACCCGCGACACGATTTCCCGCATCGCCCAGGTCCGCGCGCAGCAGGCGAAGCTGCTCGGCTACGACAGCTACGCCGCGTGGAAGCTCGAGGACCAGATGGCGAAGAAGCCGGCCACCGCGCTGAAGTTCCTCGACGACCTGGTGCCGGCGGCGACCGCGCGCGCCAATCGCGAGGCCGCGGACATCCAGGCGATGATCGACAAGGAAGGGGGCGGCTTCAAGCTGCAGCCGTGGGACTGGCAGTTGTATGCAGAACAGGTGCGCAAGGCGAAGTACGACCTCGACGAGTCTCAGATCAAGCCTTATTTCGAACTCGACAACGTGCTGCAGAACGGCGTGTTCTACGCCGCGCACCAACTGTACGGTCTCGACTTCAAGGAACGCCACGACCTGCCGGTGTACCAGCCGGACGTGCGCGTGTTCGAGGTGTTCGATGCCGACGGCAAGTCGCTGGCGCTGTTCTACTGCGACTACTTCAAGCGCGACAACAAGTCCGGCGGCGCGTGGATGGACAACCTGGTCGGGCAGTCGAAGCTGCTCGGCACCAAGCCGGTGATCTACAACGTCACCAACTTCACCAAGCCCGCGCCCGGGCAGCCGGCGCTGCTCAGCTTCGACGACGTGACCACGATGTTCCACGAATTCGGGCACGCGCTGCACGGGATGTTCGCCGACCAGCAGTACCCGAGCCTGTCGGGCACCAACACCGCGCGCGACTTCGTCGAGTTCCCCTCGCAGTTCAACGAGCACTGGGCGATGGAACCCTCGGTGTTCGCGCACTACGCGAAGCACTACCACACCGGCGCGCCGATGCCGCAGGACCTCGTCGACAGGATCAAGAAGAGCAGCACCTTCAACAAGGGCTACGACGTGACCGAGGCGGTCTCGGCCGCGCTTCTGGACATGTCCTGGCACACCCTGCCCGCCGACGCGCCGAAGCAGGACGTGGACGCGTTCGAGGCGGCGGCGCTGAAGAAGAACGGCACCGACCTGCCCGCGGTGCCGCCGCGTTACCGCTCCAGCTACTTCATGCACATCTGGGGCAATGGCTACGCGGCCGGCTATTACGCGTATTCCTGGACGCAGATGCTGGCCGACGATGCCTACGCCTGGTTCGACGAGCACGGCGGCCTGACCCGCGCCAACGGCGATCGCTTCCGGCAGATGGTGCTCTCGCGCGGCAACACCGAGGACCTGGCGACGATGTACCGCGACTGGCGCGGCCGCGACCCGAACATCGACGCGATGAAGAAGGACCGCGGGCTGGAGGGCGACGAGACCGGCGGCGGCAAGTAACCGGTTCCCGCGATGCGAAAACGCCGCCCTAGGGCGGCGTTTTTGTTGGCGTCGAGGCCAGCGCGTTCTTGCTGTAGGCGCGGGTTGACAGCCATTCGGCTGTCAGAAGCGCAGCCACGACTAGCGGCCACTATCGCGTCGGCTTGGACGAATTGTGAGGTCGCGCTTGTTTACTCGCCAGCTTCCAAGCGGCCCTGACGCATCGCCTCTTCATAGTTTTCATCGCAGAAGTGACGTTGCTCCGGAGCAGCCAAGTACTTAATGCAAATTTCGCGGACTCGTCGCGCATCAGATTGGTATTTCGGGATCGATAAGCCATAGGCAAGCATCGTTAATAAAATCAGCAGCGGCAGCCCGATAATGAAGCCGATGATCAAAGCCCACCTGCTCACCATTGGCGCCCGATCACTTGGATCCAGCCTCAGCGGATTTGGCCTCGGCTTGCTGTTCGGTTGCTTCAGCGGCGCGGCAGGTGACGAAGCACGACACGTCTCGCAAATCGAACGTAGATATCCGGCATCTTCCCCGCAAACATTACAAACTGCCATGAACTGTCTCGCGCGAAGTAATGCCTGAGCCAAACCGCCGTAACGCAGCAGCACGACGGATCGACAAGTTATCACTTAAACCGAGCTGCAAAGCGGTCTCGAGCTTGAGCGAATTGTTAGACCGCGAAGCCAGCAGGATTCTTCCGATACCAAGCCACACTTTTGTCAACTTGATCAATCCAGAATTTGTCAACGGATTTCTCACGTAAATCTGACAAGGCGCCTAGCGAGTGCATCCACTCGAAAAAGAGATCGCTTGGCTTATTGCTTATAAGACCTGCGACGAGGGAACTCGCCATGAAGTCATAGTCGCGGTAGGAAACGTAAGAAATGAAGCCTAGACAGTCCCCGACGATACGCCGGTGCATTCCTTCCCAGTGGCGGGTGTCGATCACGAAGGGTGTGCCGTGTTGAATATTGCTGAATTGAAACGAGATCCCGGAAACTAGGTTTGAATATGGGATTAGGGATGACGCCATCCGGCCCGTTCGTGCGATACGGTCCGCCATCTCCTGCAACGCACCTGTGGTCTCGTTCGGTGCGAAAGACCATTCAATCGCACTCAGTTCACTGAGCAGGTGTTGGCGATCAAGTGTCATATCGGTCTAACCCCGAAACATGCACCGCCGCCAAAGCGACGAGTAACGATGTGGTGTCAATCCGACCTGCGCGAAGTGGCCGGCGACGTGCGCTAGCGTAGCGCCAAGCGCACGGAGCGCCACGAAGCAGGTTCGGCTTGAATGAATTGTTATGTCTCACGCCTTTGATCTCCGTGCACGATAGTCGTTGATCTTCTTCGGTAGCGAGTACGAGTACTCCAAGAAGAAGTCCAAGAACTGAACGATATCGCGCGCGTCTTGTGGCTGTGTAGGCCCTTGGCTTGGTTCCGGATGGGCAGAGTCATTGCCTAGGCCTCTTACCTCATGTGCCCAGTCGCGCATGAGCGAGGGTAGGACGCCTTTTGAAGCAAGATCGTCGATCTCTGCCTGAAGCGTCCTACCGGAGGCGCCCTGATCCCGCAACGATAGCTGTAGTGCACTACGCGCCATGACAGCCGCAGCGTCCCAGTTTTCGTCCTTGATGGTTCGCTTAGCTTGAAGCCAGTAGCGACCGATAGCCTCCGGCCAATGATCCGGCGCTTTACCTACTTTGAGAGGCCATGGTTGTACCCGAAAATCATGAAGCATGGTGCCAGCTGACCAGAAGGCTTGGACATAAGACGAGCACGACCCGCATTTAAGCGTGTCGTAGTGCAGAACCTTGTGCCCATTAGGTTGCTTCTTCTGGGCAGAGAACTCGACAGACCAATTGCCGCGCTCGCCACAGAATGGGCAACTAATTTCATTGGTCGCGAGCTCCGAACCGCGATGACCAGACCAATCGCCGAGGCTCCACCAGCTATCCATGATCTCCCCCTGACACACACCTGAATTAAGCCGAGATGCGTAGTGGAGGCCAAAGGTGGCACGCTTTTCGGTGCCGCCTTTTGCTGGAACGAAGCATGTTCGGCTTGAACGAATTGTTAGGTCTCACTTCCCACATAGGTGAAGTACGGCTGCGTCAAAAAAGAGCAGTGAGTGTTCAAGAAAGTTCTCAGTCCAATCTCCAATTTGCCTTTAGCAACGGAAACTCGCTTAACACGGTCAAGTTGCTCTTGAAGATTCAGGAAGGCAATCCACTCAATGACTTCCGCTTTGGAGGACGGCTGGGGAATGGCCGCATCTATCGTTTTCACGAAGTTGATCGTCATGGCGACCAGAGAGGAGGTGTCCTTTAAGGTTGGCGCATTGTTCTCAAAGTGTTCTAAGAGCCATGAAGGGTCAAGATTCTTATACGACTGACGTAATACATCTGCGCAAGAAATAAGCCGCTCCCTTTCTGCTTTGGATAGACCGGCGTTGGATTTCCGATGAATTATTCGGTTCCTCCAATGCACCAGCAGCAAGGGGCCAAGGTATAGCTCGCCATCACCGATGGAGAAGTGATCCTTTATTGCCTCGAGTTTTTGCTCTCGCTCTCCCTTGGGAGGAAAAACCAAGTCTTTGCAACTCGGAAAACGCGCTACTTGGGCGATATACGCAGCTAGGAGCTCAGAAACCATGACGATGGTTGCACGAAGGGCGAAGGCCCTAGCTTGCCGGCCAGAAGCAACAAGGTCCGCGGGATGCCATGAAACATCAAGTTCCGCAGGTTTGACTGCAGCTCCTCTTTCAACAGCGGACAGACCAACAGCTATGGAGTTAAGGTGGTGTACCACCTTTCCAACGTCGTCAAGAAATTGCCGCAGGGCGGGTGTTTGCATGAGTGTGTGGCTAGGAATCGAACCTAGTCTCCGGCTTTGAGTTTTGCGCTTAATCGGCCGGCGCCCCGGGCCACGGACCCCCACACGAGCGAGATGCTACACCAGTGAGACCTAACGCCTAATAGACCCAAATCTGGGCTGTAACGGGATATTCCTCGCGCCTCGGCACCGCGTCAATTCGCCAAACACATGAGGCTCGAAGCCCCAACCTTGCGGCAAATGAGCCCAAAGCCCGAGTTTCGATAGCCGCAACGGCCGGACGGATCGCCTCACGCGCGAGCCTCGTGAACTCCAGGCGCGACCGAACGAGGTTCAAGCGCAAGGCAATCCGCCGCAAGTTCGAGGCGGATTGTCTCGACGGCGAGGCCCGCCTGGATCAAGGCAGAGCTGGAGGCTTCGACTTGCGGACGAAATCGCGGAAACCCTGAAGCCCATGTGCGGCACGGGAAACATTTCGAGGTGCACGGGAGCGGCAAAAACTCTCATCGATGAGGCTGTCGAGCTGCGTGAGTGGGGCTCGAAGCTCCAGCGACGGAGCTCGAAGCCTCGTGCGTGAAGCTCCGGGCTGCAAATCCCGACGCGGCGCGCGCTGAAATCGAGGCTTTGAGCCTCAGGGGTGGAGCTTGAAGCTTCGGCGTCGAGGCTGTCGAGCCTCGACGATGAGGCTCGGAGCTGCGGCGGAGAGGCTCGGAGCTGCAAACGTCGAGGCTTTTTGCTGCACGGGAGGGGCTTGAAGCTTCGTGCGAGGGGCTTTTAGCTCCGCTGGCCAACCTCGAAGTTCGGAGAGCGCCCCTCTCCCGGCCTGCGGCCACCCTCTCCCGCAAGGGGAGAGGGGAAGAGCGACTCGCTCACCCCGCAAGGGAGAGGAAGAACTGCATTCCCCTCGCCTTCACCCTGCAAACAAAAACGCCGCCCAGGGCGGCGTTCTCGTGACACGCGAATGGTTACCTCGAACCCGGCTCCGAGACTTCCTTCACCACCTGCGCGGTGGCTTCCTGCTTGCCGGCGAGCGCCAGGTCGGCGATCGAGACGATCCCGGCGAGGCGGCCGTCGCCGTCCACCACCGGCACCCGGCGGATCTTCGCGCTTTCCATCAACTTGATCGCGTCCTGGACGCTGCTGTCCGCGGCGATGAAGTGGCAGGGCGAACTCATCGCGTCGCCGGCGGTGGCGTCGGCCTTGCCGGCGGCGACCAGGCGCACCGCGATGTCGCGGTCGGTGACCACGCCCAGCGGCTTGTTGTCGGCATCGACCACCGGGATCTGCCCGCAGTCGTTGTCGATCATCAGCTGCGCGACCTGCGCGATCGGCGCATCCGCGCGGCAACTGGCGGGATTGGCGGTCATCACGGTGCCAATGGCGGACATGTCGGACACTCCAGAGTGGGGAAGCCGAAGCCTGCGGGCTTCCCGGTCGGCCCCGCGTGAACGACCGTGCCTTCCGTCATGGGCAGCCCACGGCCGGCTCCGTTAGGCTGGCGGTTTCACCACGAGGAACCACCCCATGAACCGTTCGTCCGCCGGCCGTCCCGTCGCCTGCGCCCTCGCGCTCGCCGTCGCCGCCTGCATCGCCGACCCCGTCGCCGCCCAGACCCCTGCCCCCGCCATGACCCAGGACGCCCAGATCCCCAACCCGTTCTTCGCCCAGAGCACGCTGGAATTCAACTTCCCGCAGTTCGACCGGATCAAGGACGGCGACTTCGCCCCCGCCTTCGACCGCGGCATGGCCGAGCAGGACGCCGAGATGGCGAAGATCGCGGACAATCCGGAGGCGCCGACCTTCGACAACACCATCCTCGCGATGGAACGTTCCGGCCAGGTGCTCTCGCGCGCGTCCTACGTGTTCTTCAACCTCACCAGCGCCAACACCAACGACACGCTGAACAAGATCGAGGCCGACTACTCGCCGAAGTTCTCCGCGCACCGCGACGGCATCTACCTCAACGACAAGCTGTTCGCGCGGATCAAGGCGCTGTACGAGAAGCGCGCCGACCTCGGGCTCGACGCGCAGGGCCTGCGCCTGGTCGAGAAGTACTACGAGGACTTCGTCCACGCCGGCGCCAACCTCACCCCGGCGCAGAAGGAACAGGTCAAGAAGATCAACGCGGGCATCGCCACGCTGCAGACCACGCTGTCGCAGAACGTGCTGGCCGAAGCCAACGCCTCGGCGGTGATCGTCGATTCGCGAGACCAGCTCGCCGGCCTCAGCGACGAGCAGATCCAGGGCCTGGCCGACGACGCCAAGGCCAAGGGCATGGACGGCAAGTACCGCATCGCCCTGGTCAACACCACCGGCCAGCCGCTGGAAGCGCAGCTCGAGGACCGCGCCCTGCGCGAGCGCATCTACCACGCCTCGGTCGACCGCGGCAGCCACGGCGGCCAGTGGGACAACACCGCGTCGATCTCGAAGCTGATGAAGCTGCGCGCCGAACGCGCCGCGATCATGGGCTACCCGAACTACGCCGCCTTCGCCCTCGCCGACGAGACCGCGAAGAACCCCGAGGCGGTGAACGCGATGCTCGACAAGATCGCGCCGATCGCGGTGGCCAACGCGCGCAAGGAAGGCGCGGTGCTGCAGGCGATGATCGACCAGGAGCAGAAGGCCAAGGGCCAGCCCAGCTTCCAGCTGCAGCCGTGGGACTGGGCCTACTACACCGAGAAGGTGCGCAAGGCCCAGTACGACTACGACGAGAACCAGATCAAGCCGTACATGGAATTCAACAACGTGCTCAACAACGGCGTGTTCTTCGCCGCGCACAAGCTGTACGGGCTGACCTTCAAGCGCCGCACCGACCTGCCGGTGTACCAGGAGGACGTGCAGACCTACGACGTGTTCAACGAGGACGGCAGCAAGCTCGCGATCATCATCGTCGACCCGTACGCGCGTTCCTCCAAGCAGGGCGGCGCGTGGATGAGCTCCTACGTCGACCAGTCCGAGCTGATGGGCACGCACCCGGTCATCGCCTTCCACCTCAACGTGACCAAGCCGAGCGCGGGCAAGCCCTCGCTGATGACCTGGGACGACGTCAACGGCGCCTTCCACGAATTCGGCCACGTGCTGCACGGCATGTTCTCGAACGTGAAGTACCCGTACTTCTCCGGCACGAACGTTCCCCGCGACTTCGTCGAGTACCCCTCGCAGGTCAACGAGATGTGGCAGGACGACCCGACCGTGCTCGCCAACTACGCCAAGCACTGGCAGACCGGCGCGGCGATGCCGAAGGAACTGCTGGACAAGGTCATGGCCGCGTCGAAGTTCAACGAGGGCTTCGCCACCACCGAATACCTCGGCGCCGCGATGCTCGACCAGAAATGGCACCAGGTCCCGGCTTCCGCGATTCCCGACGCCGGCGGCGTGATGGCCTACGAGGCCAAGGCGCTGCACGACATCGGCCTGGACTACGCCGCGGTGCCGCCGCGCTACCGCACGCCGTACTTCAAGCACATCATGGAAGGCTACGCGGCCGGCTACTACGCTTACATCTGGTCGGAAGTGCTCGACGCCGACACCGCGAAGTGGATCCGCGACCACGGCGGCCTGACCCGCGCCAACGGCGACCGTTTCCGCGAGATGCTGCTCTCGCGCGGCGGCAGCGTGGACGCGATGGAACTGTTCAAGGCGTTCTACGGCGCCGACCCGGACATCCAGCCGCTGCTGGAGCGCCGTGGACTGACCCCGCAATGACTTGCTTTCCCTCTCCCCATCCACGATGGGGAGAGGGTGCCGACTGCGAGCGCAGGAGCGCTCGCGAACAGCGAAGCTGACCCGGAGGGCGAGCGCCATGGATGGCGCGAGTAACGCGGGTGAGGGGCGCTTCATGCAACGCCGCCGCAAGGCGGCGTTGTCGTTTCCGGCTTCAGCGATGCAGGCCGAGCGGATCGGCCAGCGGCCGCGATCCCGGCGCCTGCCTTGCATCGGGATGCGCGCCCGGATCGCGCAGCAGGGCGATCCGCGCCGCGTGTTCGTCGGCCGGCGGCAGTCCGGGCAGCGGCCTGAACTCGCCCGCGACCAGGCTGGCGATCGGCAATCCGTCGCGCAGCAACAGGCGTGCGCCGGGCTGTCGCGGCACTTTCTCGCCGGCGAGGATGCCGCCGACGAGGTTGAGGGGATCCGCCGCGGAGACCGCGATCATCGCGCCGTCGTGCGCGCGCTTGCGCACCGCGCGCAACGCGGCCACCGCTTCGGGCAGGGCGAACTGCTGGCCGACCACGCCGGCGAGGAACCGTCCGCCGCGGATCTCGCCGCGCGCTTCCAGGCGCTGGCATTCGCGCAGCAACTCGCGCCACGGCGGCAGCCAGGGCGCCTCGCGTTCGAGCAGGCGCCAGCACAGCACGCCGTAGCGGCGCAGCAGCACGCGCACGACGTGTTCCACTTCCTCCCCTCCCCTCGCCTGCCCGGGCAGGCCGGGAGGGGGACCGTCCACGCGACGGATCAGGCTCCAGCGCCCCGCATCGGCGATCCCCATCAGCGCCGAGCGGCGCCCGCGCCGGCCCGAATGCGCCGGCTTCTTCGCCGCCGGCAGCAGCAGGGCGCGCAGGCCTGAAAAACTGTCGCAACCGACGCGACCCCGCGCGACCAGTTCCGCCAGCGCGTCCTCGAGTTCGGTTTCGAGCAGGTGCGCGGCCTCGGCGAGTTCCTCGAAGAACAGCGCGCCATGTTCGCGCAGGCAGTCGGCGACCTTGCGCGCGCGCGAGGACAACTCGGATTCGCCGTCGCCGGCCTGCTGGCGCGCGGCGATGCGCGTCCACGCCGCCAGTTCGCGTCGCGGCAGCAGCACGATCGGCGCGGCACGCACCAGGCTCGCGCCGCCGTCGCCCGCGGTGCGCAGGCGCGTCCAGGCGATGCGCCCGGCGGTGCACAGGTCGTCGAGCCAGGCGATGGAGTAATCCCTCACCCGCGCCGGCAGCAGTTCGCTTTCCCAGGCGCCGGCCGCGGCCTCGAAACCCTCCAGCTGCGCGAGCACGCCGGCCAGCGCTTCGGGGCCCTGAACCCGCGTCGCCGGCGACAGGCGCTGCCAGTCGCAGAGGAAGCGCACGTAGTCGCGCACGTCGACCGGTTCGATTTCCCGGCGCAACCTGCCCAGCGTGTTGCGATGGATGCGCGCCAGCAGCAGGCGTTCGCACCATTCCTCGCCGGCCGCGTCGTGGCGGAAGCGGCCGCGCATCGCGCCGCCTTCGTGTTCCAGCGCCAGCAGCGCCATCTCGACCTCGGCCTGCGGCGCCGCGAGCGCCGCGGCCAGGGCCGACGCCGTGGTCACGCCCGACGCCGACAGCCGGCTGCGCACCAGTTCGCGCAGCGCGTCCTCGCGCTTCCAATCGATGGCGTAACCGCCGGGTACATCGACGGGCGGTGCGAAACGCGCATCGGGATGCACGGCACGCAGCTGCGGCAGGCGCTCGGTCGCGGTCCACAGCGGCGTTTGGCCGGCATGCAGCAGGGTCGCGCGGCGCGCATCCGCGAGTTCCCGCAACAGCGATGCCCAGCCCGATGCCTCGGCTTCGTCGGCGGTCAACGCGCCCAGCGCCATCAGCGCGTCGTGCATCTCGTCCGGCGTGCCGGCCAGCGGCCAGGCATCCTCGGCCACGGCTTCGATCGCGCCCGGATCCAGCCGGCCCAGGTCGTGGGCCTGGCGCGCGTCGCCCAGTCCGCGCGCGACGACCGCACGCGTGCGGCGTTCCTCCAGCGGCGCATCGTCGAGGAAGGCGTAGGGCCGCGCGCTCAGGACTTCGGCGGTGAACGGCGACGGTCCGGTCAGGTCGCGCGCGGTCACCTGCACATCGCCCGATTCCAGCCCGCGCAGCAGGGCGAGCCAGCCGTCGACATCCATCGCCTCGTGCAGGCAGTCGTGCAGGGTCTGCGCCACCAGCGGGTGGTCGGGCACTTCGCGTTCGCCGACGATATTCTCCAGGCAGGCGACCTGGTCGGGGAAGACCGTCGCCATCAGGTCCTCGGATTTCATCCTCTGCAACTGCGGCGCGACCTTCTTGCCGCCGACGAAGCGCGGCAACGCCAGCGCGGTGGTCGCGTTCCAGCGGAAGCGCGCGGGAAAGAGGGGCGCGTCCAGCAGGGCCTGCACCAGCACCTGTTCGGCGCTGGACGAATGCAGGTACGAGGCGACTTCGATCAGCGGGAACGAATGGCTGGTCGAGAGCGACAGCACGATCGCGTCCTCGGTCGCCGCCGCCTGCAGTTCGAAATTGAACTTGCGGCAGAAGCGCTTGCGCAGGGCCAGCCCCCAGGCCTTGTTGACGCGGCTGCCCCAGGGCGAATGGATCACCAGCTGGGTGCCGCCGGATTCGTCGAAGAAGCGCTCCAGCGCGATGTGCCGTTGCGTCGGCAGCATGCCGAAGCCGGCCAACTGCGCGGCCGCGTAGGCCACGATCTGGTTCGCCGCGGATTCGCCCAGGCCGAGCTCCTCGCGCAACCAGCGCAGCGCGCCGGCCTCGCCCTCGCGTTCCAGCGTGTCCTGCAGCGCCTCGCGGAAACGCGACACGCTCGCCGACAGTTCGATGCTGCGTCCCGGGGCTTCGCCCAGCCAGAACGGGATGCTCGGCGGCTGGCCCTCGGCGTCCTCGACCCGCAGCCGGCCGCTTTCCACGCGCAGGATCCGGTAGCTGGCGTTGCCGAGCTGGAACACATCGCCGGCGATGCTCTCGATCGCGAAGTCCTCGTTCACCGTGCCGATCGCGATCGCCTGCGGTTCGAGCAGCACGGTGTAGTCGCCGACATCGGGGATGGTGCCGCCGGACTGGGTCGCGGTCAGGCGCGCGCCCTTGCGCCCGCGCAGCTTGCGGTTCACCGCGTCGCGGTGCAGGTAGCTGGCGCGCTGCCCGAACCGGGTCGAAAACCCTTCGGCCAGCATCTTCAGGATGTCGTCGAAATCGCCACGTTCCAGTGTCGCGTAGGGCCAGGCGCGGCGCACCAGTGCGAACAGTTCGTCCTCGTCCCATTCGCGCGCGGCCACTTCGGCGACGACCTGCTGCGCGAGGACGTCGCGCGGCGCCGGCGGCATCAGCAGCCCGTCGAGTTCGCCGCGGCGCACGCTGTCGAGCAAGGCGGCGCATTCCATCAGCTCGTCGCGCGAGCTCGGGAACAGGCGGCCCTTGGGGGTGCCGCCGACCTGGTGGCCGGAACGCCCGACCCGCTGCAGGAAGGCGGCGATGCTGCGCGGCGAACCGAGCTGGCAGACCAGGTCGACGTCGCCGATGTCGATGCCCAGTTCCAGCGAGGCGGTCGCGACCAGCACCTTGAGTTCGCCGCGCTTGAGCCTTTGCTCGGCGTCGAGCCGCAGTTCCTTCGCCAGCGAACCGTGGTGCGCGGCGACGTGCTCCTTGCCCAGCAGTTCGCCGAGGTGGCGCGCGCTGCGCTCGGCCATGCGCCGGGTGTTGACGAACACCAGGGTCGTCGCGTGCCGTTCGACGAGTTCGGCGATGCGCGCGTAGACCAGTTCCCATTGCGCGTTCGACATCACCGCTTCCAGCGGCACCGGCGGCAGTTCTAGCGCGAGGTCGCGTTCGCGGGCGTGGCCGACGTCGATGACGACGCAGTCGCCGCTGCCCGAACCGGTGAGGAACTTCGCCACTTCCGCGATCGGCTTCTGCGTGGCCGACAGCCCGATCCGCGTCGCGCGCCGCCCGGCCAGCGCATCGAGCCGTTCCAGCGACAGGGCGAGGTGGCTGCCGCGCTTGTTCTGCACCAGCGCGTGGATCTCGTCGACGATCACCGTGCGCACGCCGGACAGCATCGCCCGGCCCGATTCCGAGCCGAGCAGCACGTACAGCGATTCGGGCGTGGTCGCGAGGATGTGCGGCGGCCGCTTGCGATGCAGCGCACGCTCGGCCTGCGGGGTGTCGCCGGTGCGCACCGCGGTGCGGATCTCGACATCGGGCAGGCCCAGCGCGGCCAGTTCGGCGCGAATGCCTTCGCGCGGCGCATCGAGGTTGAGGTGGATGTCGTTGCTCAGCGCCTTCAGCGGCGAGACGTAGACCACCAGGGTGCGTTCGGGCAGCCCGGTCGCCAGGCCTTCGCGGACCAGCGCGTCGAGTTCGGCGAGGAAGGCGGTGAGGGTCTTGCCCGATCCGGTCGGCGCCGCGACCAGGGTGTCGCGGCCGGACGCGATCGCCGGCCAGGCCAGGGCCTGGGCTTCGGTGGGTGCCGGGAAGCTGCGCGCGAACCACGCCGCGACGGCGGGGTGGAAGGCATCGAGCGCCGGATGTCGGGGATGCGCCGCCATCCGCGGATTATCCGCCCCGGCATCGGGGCGCGGATGAACGGGACGGGCCAGGGCCAGGCGGAATTGCGCGTGCACGCGCCGAGCGTGGCGCGATCGCGTCTCGCCGGCTGCGACCGCTCAGCCGCCGGCGAACAGCGCGCGTTCGGACGGCGCGACCAGCGGCAACAGCACCGAAGCGGGCACCTCGACGCTCTGCACGCCATCCGAATACGGCCCGACCTGGTAAGGCGGGAACACGAAGCGCAGCGCGGAGATGCGTCCGTCGGCGGCGAGCACCGGTTCGAAGTTGGCGAAGTTCTCCGGCCTGGGTTCGAGCCCCTGCCCGATCATGCGGGTGACGTTCTTCAACTGTTCCCTGCGCGATGCGGCGTCGCCGGCGCCCGCCTCGTCCGCGGAATCGGCGGCATCGCTGCCGTCGACGTCGTCGCCGAGGCGTTGCCGCTGCAGCGCCAGCAACCGATCCCGCGCGTAGTCGGAAACCGGTTTCCAGTTCGCCGCATCGGGGATGAGCTCGGCCGCGGTCAGTCGCCGCTTCTCCGGCAGCAACCAGACGTAGCGTTCCAGCAGCGGCAACTCGTGCGCACCACCGACATAACTGGTGCCGCCAGCGGCGACCGCGACGATGCGCGGCGATTCGGCGACCATGCGGTATGCCAGCGACAGGTCGAACGGACCCGGGCTTGACCCGCCCTTCTCGGCAGCGACCTGCCTGAGGAAATCGACGCGCAGCGCTTCCGCATCGCGCTTCACTTCGGCGGCGAGCACCGGATAGCGCTTGAGTTCCGGCGGAAAACTGATCCCGACGAGGTAGCGCGGGTCGCGTTCGGAAATGTCGGAGAGGTCGACCGGCGCCGCGGCTGCCGGCGTGGCCGGCGCGGGTGCCGCGGCGGGCGCCTGCGGCTGGGGTTGCGGCGAACGGTTGCAGGCGGCCAGCGCGATCGGAAGCAGCCACGCGGCGTGTTTCGGATGCATCTCGTTCCTCCCTGGAATGGCGCGAGCCTAGCGCCGCGCGCGTGACGCCTGCATGCAAACGCCGGGCAAAAAGAAACCCGGCCGAAGCCGGGTTCCGTGGTCCTCGCGGACGCAGGCGGTCAGGCCGCCTGCACCTCGTCGGCCTGCAGGCCCTTCTGGCCCTGGACGACCTTGAAGGTGACCTTCTGGCCTTCCTGCAGCGACTTGAAGCCGGTGCCCTGGATCGAGCGGAAATGCACGAACAGGTCGGAACCGCTTTCGGGCGTGATGAAGCCGTAGCCCTTGGCGTCGTTGAACCACTTGACGGTGCCGGTCTGACGATCGGACATGGTGTTACTCCTTGGAACAGTTTGGATGGTGGACACGGACGGAACCAACCGGCCGCGACTGTCGAGCAAGGGGTAACGCGTAACGATGGAGCGGATCGTCAGATCTACCATCGGAGCCACGATGTACCGTGATCCCGCTGAAACAGTGGGCGAAAGATAACCTACTTCCGGGGCCGAATGTGAACCGGCCCCGCGCACTCACCAGTCCTGCCGGCCGGGCAGCAGGCCGCCCAGTTCGGCGTCGGTGAGGTTGCGCCAGCGGCCCGGCTTGAGGTGGCCGAGCTTGACGTTGCCGATGCGGACACGCAGCAGTTGTTTCACCCGGTAACCGAAGTGGGCGGACATGAGCCGGATCTGCCGGTTCAGCCCTTGGGTCAGCACGATCCGGAAGCCCTGGCTGCCGAGCTTGCCGGTCTTGCATGGCAGCGTCACCTGCCCGTGCACTGGCACCCCTCGGCTCATGCCGCGCAGGAATTCCGGGGTCACCGGGTGGTTCACCGCGACCAGGTATTCCTTCTCCAGCTTGTTCTCGGCACGCAGGATGTCGTTGACGATGTCGCCGTTGCTGGTCAGCAGGATCAGCCCTTCCGAATCCTTGTCCAGGCGGCCGATCGGGAAGATCCGCTGCTGGTGGCCGACGAAGTCGACGATGTTGCCCTTCACCGACGCTTCGGTCGTGCAGGTGATCCCGACCGGCTTGTTCAGCGCGATGTAGACGTGCCGGCGCTGGCCCCTGGCCGCGGTGCGCGCGGACAGCAGGTTGCCGTCCACGCGGACTTCGGCGCGACGGTCCCCTTCTTCCGGCAGTTCTGCGCCGATCCGCGCGCGCAGGCCGCCGACCGTGACCCGGCCTTCGGCGATCAGGCGGTCGGCCTCGCGGCGGGAGCAGAAGCCGGTGTCGGCGATGTAGCGGTTGACGCGCATGGGGCGCGGATTCTAACCGGCGAGGTCCCCGCGCTCCCACCGCTCGGTGCGACGGATGTGCCGGAGGCCGTCGATGTCCGCCGCCCTCCCCGGGATTCGACGCATCCCGTCACCCCGGCGCGCGAACCCGGTCACGCTTTTCGCTGGCACGCAATCTGCTCTCTTCCCCCGTACCGAAACGAAGGGGATCCCCCGTGTCCATGATCGAAGACCCCAGCGAGTACGAGGCGATCGCCCGCCTGTTCGATCTCGTCTGCAACGGCAACGGCAGCAATTCCGAACTGGAACAACTCGACTCGCGGATCGCGAAAAGCCTCGAGCAGGCGTACGAGATGGAAGAGGCGCCCCCGATCGCCAGCATGGATTTCAAGAGGCGGGCGACGTCGCTGTCCTAGACCGCGGCTTCAGGATCCGCTCCCGGAGCGCTCCGGGTGGCGGCGCGTCCAGGCTTCGGCATACGCGCATTGCGGATCGATCCCGAGGCCCTGCGCCTGCGCGAAATCCACCGCCGCCTGCATCAGCTTCCCGGCGATGCCGCGCCCGGCGATGGCCTCGGGCACCTCGGTGTGGGTGATGGCCAGCGCATCGCCGCGCAGGCGGTATTCGAGGCGCGCGGCATGGCCCTCGATTTCGGTCTCGAAGCGCTGCCGCTCCGCGTCGTGGCGGACCGCGATGTCGTTCATGGGTTTCCTCCCATCTGGCCGATGAAGTGCCCGAGCGAGCCTGGTACCGCAACCAGGGTGAAGGCGATGCCATAGGCGCCGCCGACCAGGTGCGCGCTGTGGTTGATGTTGTCCCCACCGCGACGGTCCATCCAGATCGAATAGCCGACGTAGAGCACCGCGAACAGGATCGCCGGGATCGGCAGCGGGATCGGGAAGATGACCAGCTTCGACCACGGGTTGAACAGGATCGAGGCGAACAGCACCGCGGCGACGCCGCCGGACGCGCCGAGGCTGCGGTAGCGCGCGTCGTGCAGGTGGCGCAGGTACGAAGGCAGGATCGCGACCACGATCGCGGACAGGTAGAAGCCGAGGAAACCGGCCATTCCGATGCCGTTTGCCGCGAATGTCGCTTCGACGACGCCTCCGAACGACCACAGGGTGATCATGTTGAAGGCCAGGTGCATCCAGTCGGCGTGGATGAAGCCGTGGGTCAGCAACCGGTCGTACTGGCGTTGGCGTTCGATCGCCGGCGGCCACAGGATCAGCCGGTCGAGCAGCCTGGGCCTGTCGAACGCCAGCCACGACACCAGCACGGTCGCGGCGACGACAAGGATGTTGATGGACAGGTGCATGGCTCAGGCCGCCCGGTAATGGTCCTGCATCGGATAACTGCGCGCGTACGCCGCGAACGCCATCGCCGCCGCGAAGGCGAACAATGCGAAGAAGAACATCAGGAACGCATTCTCGCTCCAGCCGGTGGCGGCGATGCGCGCGGTCACCGCGTCGTTGCGCACCGCCACATTGGTCAGCAGCACCCACAGGCTGCCGAAGGTGGACGTGAGGTACCAGAACGCCATGATCACGCCCTTCATCGCGACCGTCGCCTGGCTGTAGGCGAATTCCAGCGCGGTCGCCGATACCAGCACCTCGCCGAAGGTCAGCAGCAGGTAGGGCCAGGCCTGCCACGCCAGCGAGGTCCGCGCGCCGGCGTCGATCTCGAGCTGGATCAGCCCGGCGACGATCCAGGCGATGCCCGCGAACACGATGCCCCAGCCCATCCGCCGCAACGGGGTCGGCTCGAAGCCGATCTTGCGCAACGCCGGATACAGCACGAGGTTGTTGAACGGAATCAACAGCATGATCAGCAACGGGTTCAACGCCTGCATCTGCCCGGCTTCCTTGACCAGCCAGCTCGGCCACCACCAGTTGTCGTGCGGCACCGCCATGTCCTTGCCCTGGATCACCCAGGTACTGGCTTTCTGGTCGAACAGCGACCAGAACGGCGTGGTCAGGGCGAACACGATCAGGATCCGCAGCACCGCGCGCACGCCGTCCACCGCCGCGTCCGGATGCCGGCCGCGGGCGCGTTCCAGCTGCATCGACACGCCGATGCCGCCGAAGGCGATCAGCGCGCCCAGCGCCAGGCAGGCGCTGATGACGAAATGGAAATCGTCCGGCCAGAACGGCAGCGACACGCCCAGCCATGCATGCAGCGCCCAGCACAGCAGCATCCCCGCCGCCAGCGCCGCGCCCGTGCCCGCGACGATCAATCCCGGCCTGCCCTGCCCCGGCGCCCGCGACAACAGCGCGGTTCGCGCGACGACGAGGAACGAATCCGGATCCTCGCCGCGGCTCGGCGGCACGCGCACGTATTGCCTGCGACCCAGCCAGAACACGAAGGTGGCGAGGAACATCAGCACGCCGGGAATGCCGAACGCGATCGCCGGCCCGAGGTTGCGCAGGAACAGCGGCATCAGCAGCGAGGCGAAGAAGCTGCCGAAGTTGATCGTCCAGTAGAAGGCGTCGAACACGACCTTGGCGAGGTGCTTGTTCGCGGTGGTGAACTGGTCGCCGCAGAAACTCACCACCAGCGGCTTGATCCCGCCACTGCCCAGCGCGATCAGGAACAGCCCGGCGTAGAAGCCGGTGCGGTGGCCTTCGAACATCGCCAGGCAGGCGTGGCCGGCGCAGTAGACCAGCGAGAACCACAGCACGGTGTCGTACTTGCCGAAGAACCGGTCCGACAGCCAGCCGCCGAGCAAGGGGAAGAAGTACACGCCGATGACGAAGCTGTGGAACACGTCCTTGGCCACGCCCTGGCGCTCGGCCTCGGGCACGTAGGCCAGGATCACGCTGCTCACCAGGAACTGCACCAGGATGTTGCGCATCCCGTAGAAGCTGAAGCGCTCGCAGGCCTCGTTGCCGATGATGTACGGGATCTGCCGCGGCAGGCGCGCCTCGATGCTCAGGCCCATTCTTCGAGCCCTTCCTCGGCGTAGAGCCGCGCGAACGACGGCCGCGCCTTCATCGCCCGCGCCAGCGCTGCCAGGCGTGGCCATTCGGTCGCCGGTTTGGGCATGTTGCGCGACCAGCGCATCAGCATGGTCAGGTAGAAATCGGCGGCGGTGGGGTTCGCGCCGAGCAGGTATGGGCCGTTCGCGGCGAGGTGGTCGTCGATGCGCTGCCATTGCGCCTCGATCCGCGGCGCGCAATGCGCGCGCAAGGCGTCGGCGTGTTCCTCGCCCGCGGGCTCTCCGGGATACCACCACTGCCGGAACAGCGGCTGCAGCATGTTCGCGAGGTTGAACATCCATTGCACGTAATCGGCGCGCGCCGGGTCGCCGGGGGCCGGCGCGAGCTTCGCCCCGGCGTGGCGGTCCGCCAGCAGCATCGCCAGCGCCGCGGCCTCGTATTGCGGCTTGCCGTCCATGACCAGGGTCGGGACCACGCCGTTCGGGTTCAGGGCCAGGTATTCGGCCGACTTCTGCTGCTTCGCGGCGGTGTCGACCAGGCGCAGTTCGTGCGGGACATCGAGTTCGATCAGCAGCCAGTGCACGAGGAAACTCGCCGCGCCCGGCGCGTAGTAAAGGACGTGCATGCGGGGCTCCGGTGGAAGTTCCGGGCCATCATAACTGCGCGCGTTCGCTACCATCCCCGTTCCGCCGCCCGCTGCCGCCGCCATGACCCTCGCCCGCGCCCTGCTCGCACCCGCCCTGTTCGCCTGCCTCGCGCCGTTGCAGGCCGCGACGCCGACCGGGCTTTCCACGATTTCCGAACGCTCCGGCTTCCAGCGCACCGGCCGCTACGACGAAGTGCCCGCGCTGTGCGCCGCTTTCCAGCAACGCTGGCCGGAAGCGGTGCGCTGCGAGACCTTCGGCACCACGCCCGAGGGCCGGCCGATGATGCTGCTGGTGGTTTCGCGCAGTGGCGCGTTGACGGCCGAAGCGGCGAAGGCGAAAGGCCTGCCGGTGCTGCTGGTGCAGGGCGGGATCCACGCCGGCGAGATCGACGGCAAGGATGCCGGCTTCCTCGCCCTGCGGCAGATGCTCGACGGCGAGGTGGCGAAGGACGCGCTCGGCAAGGTCGTGCTGCTGTTCGTGCCGGTGTTCAACGTCGATGGCCACGAGAATTTCCGCGCCTGGAACCGCCCCAACCAGCGCGGACCCGAGGAGATGGGATTCCGCACCACCACGCAGCGCTACAACCTCAACCGCGACTACGTGAAGGCCGACAGTCCGGAAATGCAGGCGATGCTGCGGCTGGTCGACGCCTGGGATCCGGCGGTGGAAATGGACCTGCACGTCACCGACGGCGCCAAGTTCCAGCACGATGTCTCGATCACGGGCGAACCGGTGAACTCCGGCGACCAGGCCTTGCGCACGACCGGACGCGCGGTGCGCGACGGGCTGATCGCGCGACTGAAGACGCAGGGATCGCTGCCGCTGGCGTTCTATCCCTCGTTCGTGGAATCCGACGACCCGGCCTCCGGCTTCGCCGACGGCGTCGCCCCGCCGCGCTTCTCGAACGGCTACTTCCAGCTGCGCAACCGCGTCGGCATCCTGGTCGAAACCCATTCTTGGAAGGACTACCCGACCCGCGTGCGCATCACCCGCAATGCCATCGTCGATCTCGCCGAGATGGCCGCGAAGAGCGGCGCGGACTGGCTTGCGGCCGAACGCGCCGCCGACCGGCGTTCGTCGCAACTGGGCGGAATGCCGGTCGCGCTCGATTTCAAGGCCACCGACAAGGCGCGCACGATCGATTTCCTCGGTTATGCCTACACGCGCACGCCCTCGGACGTTTCCGGCGCGCTGCTGACCCATTACGACGAATCGACGCCGCAGGTGTGGAAGATTCCGCTGCGCGACGAAGTGGTGCCAGCGCTGACGGTGACCGCGCCGCGCGGCGGCTACCTCGTGCCCGCGGCATGGGCGGCGCTGGTCGAACCGAAGCTGCGGTTGCACGGGATCGAGTACCGCAGGCTCGGTGCGCCCTCGCCGCAGGCCGCGGTCGAAAGCTTCCGCGTCGACGCGCCGAAGTTCGATGCCGCTTCGTTCGAAGGCCACCAACGCGCGACGTTGGCGGGCAGCTGGACGCGGACCACGCGAGACCTCGGGGCCGGCGCGCTGTTCGTGCCGATCGCGCAGCCCGAAGCGCGCCTGGCGATGGCGCTGCTGGAACCGCAGGCGCCGGATTCGCTGGCCGCCTGGGGCGAGATGAACAACGCCTTCGAGCAGAAGGAATACATGGAAGACTACGTCGCCGAGGAGGTGGCGCGGGACATGCTCGCGAACGATCCGGCGCTTAAGGCGGAGTTCGAAAGGAAATTGCAGGACGATCCCGCGTTCGCCAGGGATCCGGCCGCGCGCCTGGATTTCTTCTACCGCCGCAGCCGGTCCTGGGACGCGGGTTACGGGCTGTATCCGGTGATGCGCACCGACATCGTGCCGTAGGCGCCGCGCCGTCGTTTCACCCCGCTGCGCAGCGCGAGGCCGGCAATTCCAGCGTCTGCAGGGTTTGACCGCGCGCATCCTGCACGAAGGCGACCAGGCCCCACGGCGGCGACGGCGTCTCGAAAGCGACCTGCCGCGTGCGGTCTCTCGCGTTTTCGAGCGACCACGGCCCCCAGAGCCTGCTCGCGACATGATCGTGGTGCAGCGTTACGCCCTCGTTCTCGCCCGCGCGCACTTCGGTCGTCTGTCGGTCGAGGTATAGCGCCAGCCACAGGCGAATCCCCGGCGGAGCGACGCCGGCATTTGCTTCCGCCACCGTCGCCTTCCACCGGCCGACCGGCGTCGGATCCAGGCGCAATGCGAGCGATGCCCTTGCCGGGCCCGATCGCAACGCCGCCGAAAACTTCCGGGGGTCGCTCCAGGCCACGCGCACATCGGTGCCGACCATCACCTGCGGCGTGTAGACGGTATCGCCGCCTTCCGCCGCCGCGACCCGTTGCCGCTGGCGCTGGCTGTAGGCCGCGGAACCGAAACGGTCGTGCCAGCCGATGTCGTCCCAGTAATCGACGTGGAATGCGAGGAAATTCGCCTCGCCCGCATCGGCCAGCGCGAGCTTCGACAACCAGCGGTCGGCCGGCGGGCAACTGCTGCATCCTTCGGACGTGTACAGCTCGACCAGGGGCACGGCATTCGCGCCGCTCTTCGCCACGCATGCGGCCTGCGCATCGAACACGATGCACGACAGGACCGCCAATGCGAGTGTCGTGCGCATCAGCAAGCCTCGTACTTCCAGTTGCGGCGCTTGCCCTCGGCCATCCATTCGATGGCCTGGGCGAGGCGCTTCGCACGGGTTTCCTGGCGCCTGGCTTCCACGATCCAGTCGATGTATTCGCGCCTGCAGCCCGGCGGAAACGCCTCGAAGGTCGACTTCGCCGCCAGGTTCCCCTGCAGAGCGGCGGCAAGGTCCCCCGGGATCTGCGCCGGCGGCCTGGGCGCGGCCCTACGCGCCGGCGACTTCACCCCTTGCTCGTTCAGCTTCATCGCCTGCTTCAGGTCCGCCTGCATCCGCGCCTTCGGCGGCAGGTCGCGCGGCGAGGCGAGCTTGCCGTAGCTGCCCATGCCGTCGCGTTCGGCATCGCCCATCACCAGCGCGTGCTTCCAGTAGCCGAACGAGACGTGCCGCTTGAATGCGGCCATCCCGCACAGGATGCCGCCAGCGTACGTGAAGCTGGGCATGCCCCATTTGATGGTCTCCTCGACCCGCGGGCAGGCGGCGTGGACCCGCGCGCGGATTTCCACGAGGATCGGCCGGGCGAACTCCGCGGCGCCGGCGATGTAGGCATCGACGCGGGGATCGTGGCTGGGCATGGTCGCCTCCGGGCGGAATGCGGGGATCCTAGCGCCATCCGACCGGTGCCGGGCCCGGATCGCGTTACTCTCCGGCTAGGGCGACAGGGGAATGCCATGGATCGTGAACGGCGCAAGGAAGACCCGGTCGAGCGCGCGAAGCTGCGCGCCGAACTCAACGAAGACCAGCGCATGACCTTGTCCGAGCTCGAGCGCTTCGGCTGGGAACTGAAGTTCATCCGCCACCCGATGTTCGCCGAAAGCGTGCCTGTGATCTTCGATCCGGACCGCAACCATTTCGCGGTGATCCGCGCCGACGGCACCCTCGACGAAAACCCGGATTTCGAAATCCGCCACTGAGGCGGGTCAGGCGTCCAGTTCCGCCCAGCGCACATAGGCGGCATCGAGCTCGGATTGCAACCGCGCAAGCGTGGCGGTGTCCGCGGCCACCGCGGCCGTGTCGCGCCGGTAGAACGCCGGTTCGTTCATCGCCGCGGCCATGCGCGCGAGTTCGGCTTCCAGGGCCTCGATCCGCGCCGGCAACCGTTCCAGTTCGCGCGCGTCCTTGTAGCTGAGCTTCTTCCTGGCCGATGCGGGCAAGTCCGCTTGCGGTGGCGCGGCCGGCTTTCGCTCGTGCCCGCGCAGCGCCTGTCCCTGCGAAGGCGCGGGGCGCGCATCCAGCGTGCCCGTCGTTGTTTCCGGTCTTTGCCGCAACCAATCCGAATACCCGCCGATGTACTCGCCGATGCGGCCTTCGCCTTCCATCACGATCGTCGAGGTCACCACGTTGTCGAGGAAGTCGCGGTCGTGGCTGACCAGTAGCAGGGTGCCGGGATAATCCGCGAGCAGTTCCTCGAGCAGCTCCAGGGTTTCGACGTCGAGGTCGTTGGTGGGTTCGTCCATCACCAGCAGGTTGGACGGCTGCGCGAACAGTTTCGCCAGCAGCAGGCGGTTTCGCTCGCCGCCGGACAGCCGCGTGATCGGCGCACGCGCGCGTTCGGGGGTGAAGAGGAAATCCTGCAGGTAGCCGACCACGTGCTTCTGCCTGCCGCCGATTTCGACGTATTCGCGGCCCTCGGACACGTTCTCGATCGCGTTCCAGTCCTCGCGCAGGGTCGCGCGGTACTGGTCGAAATACGCGACCTGCAGCTGCGTGCCCTGCCTCACTTCGCCGGCCTGCGGCTGCAGTTCGCCGAGCAGCAGTTTCAGCAGCGTGGTCTTGCCGCTGCCGTTGGGCCCGACCAGGCCGATCCGGTCGCCGCGGAGGATGGTGGTGGAGAAGTTGTCGATCAGGAGCGGGCGGACCATGGCATTTTCGCCGTGCGCGAAGTCGATCTCGCTCGCCTCGATCACCTTCCGGCCCGATTCCCCGGCCTGCGCCGTCGCCATCCTGACGTTGCCGGCCTGGGCACGACGCTCGGCGCGTTCGACCCGCATCGCCTTGAGCCGGCGCACGCGGCCTTCGTCGCGGGTGCGCCGGGCCTTGATCCCCTGGCGGATCCACACTTCCTCCTGCGCCAGCAGCTTGTCGAAGCGCGCGCTCTCCTGGGCCTCGGCGTTCGCGCGCTCCTCCTTGCGACGCAGGTAGTTGTCCCAGTCGCCGGGCCAGCTGGTCACCGCGCCACGGTCGATCTCGACGATCCGCGTCGCCAGCGCGCGCAGGAAGCGACGGTCGTGGGTGACGAACACCAGCGCCCCGCTCCACTGCTTGAGAAAGCCTTCGAGCCAGTCGATCGCGGCGATGTCGAGGTGGTTCGTGGGTTCGTCCAGCAGCAGCAGGTCGGGCTGCGAGGCCAGCGCCCGCGCCAGCAGCACGCGGCGCTTCATCCCCCCGGAGAGCGCGGGGAAATCGGCATCGCCGTCGAGATCCAGGCGCTCCAGGGTTTCGGTCACGCGCCGGTCCAGGGTCCAGCCCTGCGCGGCCTCGATCCGCGCCTGCACCGCGGCCAGCGCATCGGTGTCAATGTCGTCGGCGTGGACAAGGTGGTGGTAATCGGCAAGCATCGCGCCGATTTCGCCCATGCCGGCCGCGACCACGTCGAACACGCTGCCGGCGGCATCCTGCGGGACTTCCTGTTCCAGCCGCGCGACCCGGCGCCCACCCTCGACCCGCACCTCGCCGTCGTCCGCGCGCAGTTCGCCCGACAGCAATTTGAGCAGGGTCGATTTCCCTGCGCCATTGCGGCCGATCAGGGCGATGCGCTCGCCGGACTCGATGGCGAGGTCGACACCGTCCAGCAGCAGCGGTCCGCCGACGCCGTAGTCGACGCTTTGCAGGGAGATCAGGGGCATCCAGCCAGTCTAGCGGGCGGGCGCCACTGGCAGTAGGCTTGCCGCGCATCCACTCGCGCATCCACCGAAGGAGTAGGCCATGAGCAAGGGTCTGGACAAGAAGAAGGAAGACAAGAAGAAGCCGGAAAAGACGCTGAAGGAAAAGCGCGCGGCGAAGAAGGAAAAGAAGGCCGGCAAGTAAGTCGTCGGCCCGGGGCGGGATCGCGCGTCAGGAACTGCAGGACAGCATCGAACAGCCTGCGCGCGATTTCGCCCAGTCCGGGCGTCTGGCGGCGAAACGCTCATTGCCCGGCTGTTCGTCGTACGGATTCCGCACCACCTCGAGCAGTTCGCCGATGCCGGCCATGTCGCCTTCGTGCGCGCGGTCGATGGCCTGCTGCGCCAGCCAGTTGCGCAGCACGAATTTCGGGTTCGCCAGGCGCATGCGTTCGCGGCGTTCGCCGGCCGGCAGCGGATCCTCGCCCAGCCGCGTCGCATAACGCTGTAGCCATTCCCGCAGCGCGCCCTCGCCCGCCTTGCGTTTCGCCGCGTCGTAGAAGGCCTCCGCGAACGGCGCGAGCGACGGCGCCGCCGGGTCGAACCCCGCCAGCGCGCGGAACCACAGCGTCATGTCGACCTCGTGCGCATGCATCCATCCGTGCAGGTCGCGCAGCAGCGTGGTGTCGTCCTCGTCGCGCCAGTCAGCGAAACCGAACTTGCGCGCACTGGTTGCGTGTTCCGCATTCGTGTAGGCGATGGCGTAACGTTCCAGCCCGGCCTGCAGCGGGGCGGTATCGCCGAACAGCGGCACCAGCGCGTTGGCGAGTTGGCCGAGGTTCCAGTACGCGACCTTCGGCTGCCAGCCGAAGCGATAGCGTTTGCCTGTCGCATCGGTGGTGTTGGGCGTCCAGTCCGGATCGTAATCGTCGATCCAGCCGTAGGGGCCGTAATCGATGGTCAGGCCGAGGATCGACATGTTGTCGGTGTTGAGCACGCCGTGGACGAAACCGACCCGCATCCAGTCCGCGACCAGGCGCGCGCTGCGTTCGCAGGTTTCCGCGAACCAGTCGCCGTAGAGGGCCTCGCCTTCGCCGCGCAGGTGCGGGAAATCGCGGGCGATGCAGAAATCGGCGAGCCGCTTCAGCAGGTCGATCTCGCCGCGCGAGGCCGGCAATTCGAAATGGCCGAAACGCAGGAACGATGGCGCGGCCCGGCACACGATCGCACCCGGCTCGTCGACCGGGTGGCCGTCGTAGAACATGTCGCGTTCCACCGTTTCGCCGGTGCCGACCAGGCTCAGTGCGCGCGTGGTGGGGATGCCGAGGTGGTGCATCGCCTCGCTGCACAGGAATTCGCGGATCGAGGACCGCAGCACCGCGCGGCCGTCGGCGCTGCGCGAATACGGCGTCGGCCCCGCGCCTTTCAGCTGCAGTTCCCAGCGCCGGCCGGATGGGGCGATGGCTTCGCCGAGCGAGATCGCGCGGCCGTCGCCCAACTGTCCGGCCCAGTGTCCGAACTGGTGCCCGCCATAGTTCGTCGCGAACGGCTGCATGCCCGGCAACAGCGCATTGCCGGAAAACACCTGCGCGAATCCCGGCGAAGCGACATCGGTTTCGTCGAAACCGAGTTCGGCGGCCATCTCGAGGGAATGCGCCAGCAGTCGCGGCGCCAGGACCGGCGTGGGTTCCACCGCCGACCATGCCGCGCCCCGCACCTGGCGCACGACATTGCGCGGCTCGGGATCGCCGGGCAATGCGCGCAGGAAGGCATTGTCGAATTCCGGGAAGTGCCGCATCGAGTCGGGCATGCGTGCATGGTAGCCCCGCCCGCTTCGGGCCCGGCTTCATGCCCGCCGCGTACACTATCGCCCCGCTCCTTCGGCGCCGCGAATCGCCATGACCGCCGAAAACGCATCCCTCCTCTTTTCCGACCTCGGCCTGCCCGATTCCCTGCTGCAGGCGCTGCGCGAGGTCGGTTACGAATCGCCCAGCCCGATCCAGGCAGCGACCATCCCGCCGCTGCTCGCCGGGCGCGACGTGCTCGGCCAGGCCCAGACCGGCACCGGCAAGACCGCGGCCTTCGCCCTGCCCGCGCTGGCGCGGCTCGACCCGATCGCCGGCAAGCCGCAGGTGCTGGTGCTGGCGCCCACGCGCGAACTGGCGATCCAGGTCGCCGAGGCATTCCAGAAATACGCGCACCACATCCCCGGTTTCCAGGTGCTGCCGATCTACGGCGGACAGGGCTATGCGCCGCAGTTGCAGGCGCTGCGACGCGGCGTGCACGTCGTGGTCGGCACCCCTGGCCGCGTGATCGACCACCTCGAACGCGGATCGCTGGACCTGTCGCAACTGCGGATGCTGGTGCTGGACGAAGCCGACGAAATGCTGCGCATGGGCTTCATCGACGACGTCGAGGCGGTGCTGAGGAAGACCCCGGAGACGCGCCAGGTCGCGCTGTTCTCGGCGACGATGCCGGCGCAGATCAAGCGCATCGCCCAGACCTACCTCAAGGATCCGGTCGAAATCGCGATCGAGGCGCAGACCACGACCGCCGAGAACATCCGCCAGCGGTTCTGGATGGTCAGCGGCACCAACAAGCTCGACGCGCTCACCCGGATCATGGAAGCCGAGCCGTTCGACGCGATGATCGTGTTCGCGCGGACCAAGCTCGGCACCGAGGAACTGGCCGACAAGCTCGCGGCGCGGGGCTTTTCCGCGGCGGCGATCAACGGCGATGTCGAGCAGAAGACCCGCGAACGCACCATCCAGCGCCTCAAGGACGGCCAGATCGACGTGCTGGTCGCCACCGACGTGGCCGCGCGCGGGCTGGACGTGGAGCGCATCAGCCACGTCTTGAACTACGACATTCCCTACGACACCGAAAGCTACGTGCACCGCATCGGCCGCACCGGCCGCGCCGGGCGCAAGGGCGAGGCGGTGCTGTTCGTCGCCCCGCGCGAGCGCGGCATGCTCGGCGCGATCGAACGCGCGACGCGGCAGAAGATCGAGCAGATGAACCTGCCCAGCGTGGACGCGGTCAACGAACGTCGCATGGCGAAGTTCCTCGACCGGATCGACGGCGCGCTGGCCAGCGACGACCTGGCCGTGTTCCGCGACCTGGTCGAGCGCTACGAACGCGAGAAGAACGTGCCGGCGGTGGAAATCGCCGCCGCGCTGGCGCAACTGGTGCAGGGCAAGACCCCGCTGCTGCTGCCGAAGCCCGCGCAGCCGGAACGCACGTTCGAGGCGCGCGAGCCGCGAGCGCCACGCGAACGCGAGGAGCGACCGAAGCGCGACCATGCGCCGCGCGATCCGAATGCCCCGGACCTGCCGATGCGCACCTATCGCATCGAGGCCGGGCATCGCCATGGCGTGCAGCCGGGCAATATCGTCGGCGCGATCGCCAACGAGGCCGACCTCGAGGCGCGCTACATCGGGCGCATCGACATCCGCGACGATTACGCCCTGGTCGACCTGCCCGATGGCATGCCGCCGGAACTGCTGGCGCATATGCAGAAGGTGCGCGTGGGCGGGCAGATGCTGCGCATGCGCTTGGCCGAAGACGCCGATATCGACGCGCCCAAGCGCAAGCGCGACTTCGGGACGCCACGCGGGGACAAGCCCGCCGGCGCACGCAAGCCGGGTGGGTTCAAGCCAGGCGGGTTCAAACCGGGCGGTTCCAGGCCAGGCGGCCTCAAGCCGGGCGGACCCAAGCCACGCGGCCCGCGCTGATCCGCCCGCATGGCCGGGCAGCACGACGCCATCGTCATCGGCGCCGGCGCGGCCGGCCTGATGTGCGCGATCGCGGCCGGCCGGCGCGGCCTGCGCGTGCTGGTCGTCGACCACGCCAACAAGGTCGGCAAGAAGATCCTGATGTCCGGCGGCGGGCGCTGCAATTTCACCAATACCGGCGCCACGCCGGAAAACTACCTCTCGGCCAACCCGCATTTCTGCAAGTCGGCGCTGGCGCGCTATACGCCCGCGCATTTCATCGAACTGGTCGACCGCCACCGCATCGCCTGGCACGAAAAGGAACTCGGGCAGCTGTTCTGCGATGAATCCTCGAAGCTGATCGTCAGGCTGCTGCTGGACGAATGCGCGGCGGCGGGTGTCGAGGTGCGCACGCATTGCGGCATCGAGCGCGTCGTGCATGCGGACGGCGGCGACTTCCGCCTGCGCACGTCGCAGGGGAATTTCGCCGCGCCGGCACTGGTCGTCGCCTGTGGCGGGCTGTCGATCCCGAGCATGGGCGCCAGCGGCTTCGGCTACGCGTTGGCCGGGCAGTTCGGCCACGACGTGCTGCCGACGCGCGCCGGCCTCGTTCCGCTCACCCTCAGCGGCAAGCATGCGGACCGACTGCACGACCTTGCCGGCGTCTCGCTGCCGGTCGAGGCGCGTTGCAACGGGACCAGGTTCCGCAACTCGATGCTCGTCACCCACCGCGGGATCAGCGGACCGGCGATCCTGCAGGTCTCCAATTACTGGCGACCGGGCGACGATCTGCGTCTCGACCTGCTGCCCGGCATCGACATCGAAGCGACGCTGCGGGAATGGCAGCGCGACCGCCGCGATGCGGAACTCAAGACCCTGCTCGGCGAAGTCCTGCCGAGGCGCTTCGCCCAGCGCCTGTGCGAACACTGGATCGCCAGCAAGCCGATGCGCCGCCACGACGCGGCGGAACTGCGCGCCATCGCCGGGCTGCTGTCGTCTTGGCCGCTGGTCGCGAGCGGCACCGAAGGCTACCGCACCGCGGAGGTGACGCTCGGCGGGGTGGATACCGATGGCCTTTCGTCGACCACCATGATGTCGCGGCAGGTGCCGGGCCTGTACTTCATTGGCGAAGTCGTCGACGTCACCGGCTGGCTCGGCGGCTACAACTTCCAGTGGGCCTGGGCCAGCGGGCACGCAGCAGGTAGCGCGATCGGCGCCGACTGCTGAACCGCACGCTCAGAATGGCGGCCATCGCCATCCGAAGGTCGGTGCGAGCAGCCAGTACAGGCCGCCGAGAAGCAGGCACCAGGCGAACAACTTGAATACCAGCTTGACCGCCTTGAAGGCGAGCCACAGGCCGACGATGAGGATGACGATGGCGATCCAGCTCATGACCGCATCCTAACCCGGCGATCCGGTTTTACGCCTGCTGAACGCCGCTCGCGATGCGCGGGATTCTCAGAAATCGTTAAGCGCCCTTCACGCCTACTGCGATCGCACGGTCGCAGTCGCGACCCTGGAGGAGCAACATGAAGACCTTGCGCAAGAACGTCCTGGCCCAAGTGATCGGCGTCGGCCTGGCGATCGGGTTGGCGACCCCGGCCATCGCCCGCGAGACGCCGCAGCAGCAGAGCGGGGATGCGCGCCACGACCAGGGCCACGACAACAAGGCCAAGTCGCAGCATCCCGCGCCGCAGGCCAGCAAACCGGCGACGCAACACAACGGCGATTCGCGTCCCGACCCGCGCGTCGACCAGGCGCGGCAGCAGGCCGCCCAGGCGCAGGCCCGGCAGCGAATGCAGGACCAGCAGCGCGCCCAGCAACAGCAGCGTGCCGAGCAACAGCGCCAGCAGGCGCAGCGGCAGTCGCGCGAGCAGGAAGCCCGCCAGCAGCAGCTGGCCGCGCAACGCCAGGCGCAGCAGGACCAGGCGCAGCGCAAGCAGCAGCAATCTCGGGAACAGGAAGCCCGTCGCCAGCAGCAACTGGCCGCGCAACGCCAGGCGCAGCAGGACCAGGCGCAGCGCAAGCAGCAGCAGTCCCGCGAGCTGGAAGCCCATCGCCAGCAGCAACTGGCTGCGCAACGCAACGCGCAGGAGCAGGCCGAACGCAAGCAGGCCCAGCACCGCTCGGTGATGGAACAGCAGCAACAGGCCGCCGTGCGCGCGGCGGACGCCAGGCGCGAGGCCGAAAACGCGCAGCGCCGCGCCCGCGAGCAGGTACAGGATCGCCAGCGCGCGCAGGCGCGCCTGTCCGAAGCCCAGCGCCAGCAACGCATCGCTGAACAGCGTGCGCGCAGCGCCGAATACCGCCGCTATGTCGAGGCCCGGCAGGCCGCCGAGCGCCAGCGCATCCGCGACCTGGAGCAGCAGCGCCGGATGCAGCAATACCGCTACCAGCAGTGGTACTGGGAACGCCAGCGCGAGCAGCAGGCGCAATGGGCGGCACGCAACTACAACTACTACAACGACCCGTTCTACTACACCCCGGCGAGCTACCGCTATGAGCGAGATGGCCGTTCCTACCAGGTCAACCGTTATGCGGCCGACCTGTTGCAGCAGGCGGTGCGCTATGGTTACCAGGAAGGCGTGCGCGCCGGCCGCGCGGACCGGCTCGACAACTGGCGCGGCGACTACCGCGGCAACTATGCTTACCAGGACGCGAACTACGGCTACAACGGCTATTACGTCAGCCGCGACGATTACAACTACTACTTCCGCCAGGGCTTCCGCCGCGGTTACGACGATGGTTTCGGCCGCGACTACCGCTACGGCAGCTACAACGACGGCAACTACAACATCCTCGCCTCGGTGCTGTCGATGATCCTGAACCTGCAGCCGTTCGGCTGAGCCGTTTCGCCTTGCGAGCTTCGACGCCCGGCCCCGCGCCGGGCGTTTTTTTCACGGGATTCGCAGCAGGATGCTGCAGCAGGTGGTCGCGCCTTCGGCCTTCTGCAGTTCCGAAAGATCGAGCAGGCGCAAGTCGACGCCGGCCTCGCGCAGGCGCCGCGCGGTGTGCGGGAAGGCATCCGGGTACAGCACGACCCCGCCGGCACGCAGCGCGTTGGCCGCGTGCTCCTCGCCCGGGTCGGTTTCGATCCGCCGGTAGCTGGCGAACGGATCGTCGAGCAGCCAGCGCGGATTGACCAGCACCGTGTCGTCGCCGACCGCCGTCACCGCGGACTTGAGGTGCAGGCAGTCGCGGGTGCGCACGCCTTCGACGGAATACCCGTGCGGTTCCAGCAACGCGCGCAATTGTTCAAGCCCTGGATCGTTGCTTCGGGCGGAACGACCGACGTAGACCTTGCGCCCGATCCGCAGCACGTCGCCGCCATCGAGGGTGCCTGGCGCTTCGATCCATGCCAGCGGACGCAGCGACCGCAGCGTGTCGGCCATGCTCGCCACCTCGCCGCGCCGGCTTGCTGCGCCGGGGCGGGTCAGCACCGCGAGTTCATCGACCACGATCGCCGTGTCCTCGACGAAGACCGCGTCTGCCATCCGCGGCAACGGTGGGGCCTGCCGGACCTCGCATCCAGCCGCCTCGAGCGCGGCGACGTAGGCCGCGTGCTGCGCGCGCGCGCGATCGAGGTCGATCGGCGAACGCTCCACGAACGACAATTCGCATTCGGCCAGCGCGTCGCTGACGTCGCGGACGATGGCGACGATCCCGCTCAAGATGCGAGCGTCCAGCGCGCCAGCGGCACATGTTTCGTTTGCCCGAGCAGGCTGTGCACCAGCACGAATTCGCGCGCGGTCCACCCCACCGGTTCGACCGGATGCGGCGCCACCAGCAGGCTGTCGTAGGCCAGGGTCGCGTGCGGTTCGAAGCGTTCCCCGGTCCATCGCGCCAGTCCATGCCGATTCAATTCCAACGCCAGGCGCGCATGGAACGCGCGCAAGGCGTCGTTGCCCGTGCCGGCCTTCAGCACGAAAGGTTTTTGCGCACGCCGGCCCGGGAAACTCGCCACGGTGTCGAATGCGAGTTCGAACGCAGGCGCGCGCAGCGCTTCGGCCGCGCCGCCGGCGGCCGCGACCACGTCGGCCGGAACCCCGGACCAGTCGCCGAGGTGGAACAGGGTCACGTGCAGGCGGTCCTGTCTGAGCGGTTTCCCGCGCAGGCCGTGGCGCGCGCACTCGGCGCTGGCGAGCGCGGCGATGCGTTTCGCGGCGATCTCGTCCCGGAACAACGCGAGGAATAGGCGGTCGGACGGAACCGGTACGCCGAAAGCCTCGAAACCCGCCTGCGCGCCGGGCGCGGTCACGGCGCGTCCGCCTCGAGCCAGCCCGCGTGGGCATGCATCCCGCCCTGCAGGAATTTCCGCGTGCCGTTGCCGATTTTGCCTTCGTCGTCGATCAGCGGGTACGAAGCATGGCCGATGGCGTTCGACTTGTTCGCGGACATGGCGACCCCAGTTGTGCCGCAACAGGATCGCACACGCGGCCGCGTCCAGGCGGCGTGGATGCCGCTATCAGCGCAACTGGCTGTCCTTGCTGCCGCGACGGTTGTAGCCGCTGGAACCCGCCTCGGCCTCGTCCTGCGCCTGCTGGCAGGCCACGCACAGACGCACGCCGGGCACGGCCTTGCGCCGCGCTTCGGGGATCGGCGCATCGCATTCCTCGCAGCGTTCACGCCCGGGCCCCTGAGGCAGGCGGCTGCGTGCGCGCTTGATCGCGTCCTTCACCGTCGCGTCGATCTGGTCCTGCACCGCGCCATCACCGGCCCAACCCGTCGCCATCGTCTTTCCTCCGTTGCCGCGGGCAGGTTGGCCCGCGTGCGCTGAACGCGGCGTATCGCCCGGGGCGACACGCCGCGCAACCGCTCAGCGGCAGCGACCGTAACGGTCGGGCGATGCGCCCGGCCCACCACGCCAGCCCGGGGGATTCTCCCAGTTCGTGCCCTTGCCGCCGACACGCCCCGGCGGATTGCCGTCGCTGTCGCGCCAGCAGTGCCCGGCCTGGTTCCAGAACCCGTGCTGCGGATGCCAGTAGCCGTACATCGGGTTGAAATAGTAGCCGCCCTTGACCAGGCGGAATTCGTAGCGCTGGCCCTGGTGGTGCCACCAGCGCTGGTCCGGCGATGCGCCCGGCCCGCCACGCCAGCCCGGCGGGTTTTCCCAGTTCGTGCCCGGCCCGCCGGTCGGTCCCGGCGGATTGCCGTCGTGGTCGTGGCGCCGGTCGTGCGCGCCGGCGACGCCCGCGGCGAACACCGCCAGCATCGCGACTGCGGCCATCTGTTTCGATCGAATCTTCATCGCGTCCTCCTCGTGCATCGATGCACGCAGAGGCAACGGTCGCCATCGTTCGCGGGTTGACCCGGTCGTGCTTCCTGCGAAACCTGCATTCACCTGCGATCCAGCCATCCGCTCAGGCAGCGCCGGGGCGAAGGTGTATAACCCCGGCATCCCCCCCGCGGAGCCGCCCATGCGTCGCCTGCCCCTCAACGCTCTCTTCGCCGCCGTCATCCTCGCCTTCGCCGCGCCCGCCTCCGCCGCGCTCGAGGTCGGCGCCAGGGCGCCCGACTTCAGCGCGCCCGCCTACCTCGGCGGAAAGCCTTTCACCTTCAAACTCGCCGATGCGCTGAAAAAAGGCCCGGTGGTGGTGTATTTCTTCCCCGCCGCGCATACGCCCGGCTGCAACCTCGAGGCGCACCTGTTCTCCGAGGCGATCGACAAGTTCAAGGCCGAGCACGCGACGGTGATCGGCGTCACCGCCGGCAATACCGACCAGCTCGCGGATTTCTCGAAGGAAACCGAACACTGCGGCGGCAAGTTCCCGGTCGCCGCGGATCCGGGCGCGAAGATCGCCGCGCAGTACGACGCCGTGCTCGACAAGAAGCCGGAATGGTCGAACCGCACCTCTTACGTCGTCGCGCCTGACGGCAGCATCGCCGCGGTGCATTCCGACCTCAACCCGAACCTGCACGTCAAGGCGATGCTGGATGCGGTCGCGGCGCTGGCAGCGAAGCCGGCGACGAAATCGGAATAAGCGGCAAGAGGCCGGCCCGCGCTCAATCCTGCGCGGGCGGCTGCAGCTTGTCGTGCAGTTCCGGGATGAGCATGGTCGCGGCGCTGCCGTACCAGGCGTGGTAGTCGGCGACCATCTCGCCGTTGGCGATCACCGGATCGGTCGCAGTCAGCGCCCTGGCTTCGTCGATGCCGTCCACCGCGAACACGAACAGGCCGCGCCAGCCTTCCGGATCCTTCTCGAACGGCCCGGCCAGGACCAGTTTTCCTGCCCTGGCCAGGCGCTCCATGTTGGCGAAGTGCCCTGCGAACATCGCGTCGCGTTGCGCGCCATCGGGCATTCGCTTCGGCCCGGTCCTGAGGATCACCAGCACGTAGCTGCGCATGCCGCGTTCGTCGGCACCGGTCTTGCCCGCGAGTGCGGCGTCGAAGTTCGAAGCCGCCGGCGGCGGGGATTCCTGCGCAATCGCGGGCGCAGCCGCGAAACAGAACGCGAGGGCCAGCAGGATCCTCCGCGACATGGGCGTTTCCCGATGCGTCGACGGGGCCGAGTCTAATCCTGTCAGCGGGCCGGCCGCGCATCCCGGGTGACGGGGCGACCAGGCCGCGGCAAGCATCAGACGCTTGACATGATGTTAAATATAATTACCATTATGCCTGCCACCCATAACCTGGTGTATCCAATGTCGATCATCGAAAAGCGCGCTTGGCTGACCCTCTGGACCATGTGCCCCGTCTACCTGGTCTATTTCGCGATCCAGATCGGCTGGCCGGACCTGGCCCCGACCCCGCTGTGGAAGTTCGGGGTGCTGGCGATCGTCGCCGGCCTGCACGCCATCGGCTACATCGCCGGGGAACTGGTGATGCGCGTTCGCCGCGACGAGGGTCCGCAAAAGGACGAACGCGACGACGCCATCGATGCGCGCGCCACCCGTGCGTCTTATTTCCTGCTGCTTGCCGGCACGATGCTGACAGGCATGGTCATGCCCTTCACCGACAGCGGCTGGAAGGTCGTGAATACCGCGCTGCTGTTCATCGTGCTGTCCGAAACCCTGCGCGTGGTGCTCACGGTGCGCGGCTACCGCCATCCGCGCCTGGCGCACTGAGATGGCCAACGAGATCAAGCTGCTGCGCTTCCTGGCCCAGGACATGACCCAGGCCGAACTCGGCAAGCGCGTGGGCCTGACCCGGCAGACCATCGCCGCGATCGAACAGGAGCGCTACTCGCCGTCGCTCGACGTCGCGTTCCGCATCGCGCACGTGTTCGGCAAGCGCATCGAGGAGGTGTTCCACTGGTCCCCGCCGGAAGACGATGCGGCGGCGAAACAGGGCAAGGCCTAGGCGTTCGCCCGCGCCAGCGCGAAATCGATCGCCGCACGCACCGCGGCGGCCTGCGCCCGATTGCATTGTTCCGGCGTGGCGCGCGGGCTGTCCGGATAGACCTCAGTGGTGGTGACGTAGCGAGCGTCGGTGATCCCGGCGCACAGGCCCAGCGCGGTGTAGTCGTATTCGATCACCCCCGGCGCGACCACCGGCGATCCGATGATGGTGCCGTCCGGATCGGCCGGAGCGATATGCGTCACCTTCGCGACTTCGGCGTTGACCGCATGCTGGAACGCCGGCTCCGGCCGCGCGCTGTCTGCGCACAGGTAGAAACCATCGGGAATGGTGCCGGGCTCGAACGGCTTGCCCTCGCGCGCGGCCAGCGCGGGGCGGAATTCGCTTTCGTCGCTGTCGGTTGTTTCGTGCAGGTCGATGTGCACGAGGAAGCGCCCGCGCAGGGGTTGCACGAGCCGCCACAACGCCGCGGATTCGGCGGCCGGGCTGTCCGCGCGGAAATTGCGGTTCGGATCCAGCGCATCCGGGTTCCAGCGATGGATGCGCTCGTAGGCCCACGGACTGACGCAGGGCACGACCAGCAGGTTGGCCTTGCCGGCGTAATCCTTGGCGTCTTCCTGCAGGAAACGCAACGCGCCATGCACTCCGCTGGTCTCGTAGCCGTGCACGCCGCCGGTGACGAGCACCACCGGCAGCGCGTCGTTCCAGTCGCGGCTGCGGAGCGCGAGCAGGGGATAGGTGCCATCCGCCGCGCAGTCGAGTTCGCCGTAGCGTTGGACGTCGAAATCGCCGCGCAAGGATTCGATCGCCGCAACCACTTCGTCCGCATGGCTGCGCTGCTTGCGCTGGCGCGAACGCCATTCGGCCTTTTCCGCGGCGGCCCAGGGCTTGCCGGGCGTGCCGACCGGGTATGTGGCGGCCGCTGCCTTCATGCGTGCAGCGCGGTCATCGAGGCATTGAGGTGTTGGGCTTCCAGCAAGCGCCTCATCTCGAGTTCCACTTCGCGCAGGTTCGCCAGGTTCTGTTCCGCATACAGCATGTACACCGGCCGGTCGCGATGGCCCCCGAGCGGTTCCCTGCGGCCGACGCTGGCATTGCGGCTGCCGCAGGCGCGGATCCACATTTCGCGCAGCGCCGACGGACCGATGCTTTCCCTGCTCCCCAGGGTGAAGGTGAACAGGGCGATTTGCTGTCGGTTCATGCAGGGCCTCCGCGAGTGCCCGCAGTATGCGCCGATCCCGCGGAAAAACCGCGAATCGCGCCATTCACGCCGTTGCACCGCATTCGTCGCGTAAGATGGCGATGCATGCCTTCGTCTTTTCCTGCGTCCCGTCCGACCGCCTGCATCGTCGCTCGCTGCGCTTCCGTCCACGCGTCGCGCCCCGCCATCGGGGCGACGCCCTTCCGGAGCGCCCATGCCGACCCCCCGGATCCGCGAAGGCAACCTGGCCATCCGCGTCGATGCGCCCGATTGCGGCCGTTGCGACGCGGTCTGTTGCCGGTTGACCGTGGTTCTGATGGCCGACGACCGCGTCCCGGCGCGCTTCACCACGCACGATGCGCACGGCGTCGCGGTCATGGCGCGCGACGAGGAAGGCTGGTGCCTCGCCATCGATTCGGCGCGCATGTGCTGTTCCATCTACGAGCAGCGCCCGGCGATCTGCCGCAAGTTCGCGATGGGCGGCCCCGGCTGCCGCGAGGTGCGCCGCGACTACGCCGAGCGCAATTCGCGCGGCATTCCCCTCGCCATGTATTGAAGGAAGACCATGCCCAGCCGCGGCAAGACGCCATCGCCCAGCAAGACCAGCCACCTGTTCGGGTCGCGAAAAAGCGACGAGCGAGCGCCGGCCACCCACGAACGGATCGCCGCGGACATCGAGGCGTTCCGCAAGCGCGGCGGCAAGATCGAGGTGCTGGGCGTGACCCGTTCCCTGCTGCGCGTCGGCGCGCAGCCTGGCGACGCGCCGCCGGCGGCGCTTCCGCCAAAACCGGCACCATCCAAGCCACGCAACCGCTGACCAGGGAGATACGCCTTGCCCAAGCCGAATTACGCTTTCGAGAAACGCCAGCGCGAACTCGCGAAGAAAAAGAAGCAGGAAGAGAAGGACGCGCGCAAGCGCGAAGCGCGAAGCGCGACGAACGAAAGCGAAACGATGCCGCCCGCGCCGCCGGAAGAGCCGACGGAGACGCCGGAAGCCGCGCCCGGGCCGCGCGTGCACCTGCGGACGAAAACGCCGTGAAACCGGCCGCGGATCGCCGCGCGAACCGCGGCGCCACCCGCCGGATGCGTCGAAAATGGCCATTTTCAAGCCTTTTTCTTGAAAGCCAGGCGCGTTTCGCGTAACATCCGCGTTTGTTCCGCTGCACTGAGGAGAAGCATGGCGCGCAAGCCCACGCAATCCGCCATCGAGGCACGCTCCCCCACCCACCAGTCCATCGCCGCCGATATCGCCGCATTCCGCAAGCGCGGCGGCCGCATCGAAATCCTCGGCACCACGCCGTTGCGCGGCAATTCCGGCTCGCCGTTCCGTTCCAGCGCCGAACAGCGCAAACCGCCCACGCCGGTCAAGCGCAACGCCGCCCGCTGATCAGCCCGCGGCGCGCTTCACCAGCGCCGCGAGCTTCTTCTCGTCGGCCGCCGTCAGCCCCACCAGCGCGAACGAGGTCGGCCACATCGCGCCGTCGTCGAGTTTCGCCGCATCGTTGAAGCCGAAGGTGGCATAGCGGTCGCCGAACTTCTTCGCATCCTTGAAGAAGCAGACGACCTTGCCTTCGGCGTTCGCGTACGCGGGCATGCCGTACCAGGTCTTCGGCAGCAGGCCCGGCGCGACCGACTTGACCAACGCGTGCAGGCGCATCGCCATGTCGCGATCGGGCTTCGCCATTTCCGCGACCTTCGCCAGCAGCTCGGCCTCGCCGTCGGCCCTGTTCTTCTCCGCCTTGAGCTCGCGCACGCGTTCCTTCATCGCCGCCTTTTCCGCGGCGCTGAAGCCAGTGTTCGCGTTCGTGGCGGCTTTTTTCGCGGCGCCCTTCGCGGTTTTCTTCGCTGGCGGTGGCATGGCGGTTCCTCGGCCGGGGAAGCGTGCACCCTAGCACCATCGCGATCCCTTGCCTGCGACGCGGGCGATCCCGCGATTCGTCGCAACCCATGCGTCGCCCAGCACGCATGCTGCTGGCCGAATGCAGCGCTATCCGTCGTTGGCTACGGATGCAATCCGCATTCGAGGAGGATGTCCGCATGCCCCGGATCGAACGCCCGTATTACCCGATCGTCTACGTGCGCGGCTACGCCATGACCCGCGACGAGATCGTGCAGACCACGTCCACGCCGTACATGGGCTTCGAGGCGGGTTCAACCAAGGTCCGCCAGGCGCAGGACGGCAGCATCCGCAAGTTCGTGTTCGAGTCGCCATTGGTGCGGCTGATGAAGGACTACGACTACCGCGACGTCTATGCGGCGGGCGCGGAGAACGCGGACAAGCTGCCGGCGCGCAGCATCGTCATCCACCGCTACTACGACGAGGCCGATCCCGCGTTCGGCGACGGCAAGACGCCTTCGATCGCCGAGGCCGCCGCCGCGCTCGGCAAGCGCATCCTCTCCCTGCGCGACAGCATCTGCGGCGACAACGCCGCCGACCGCAAGGCGTTCAAGGTGTACCTGGTCGCGCATTCGATGGGCGGGCTGATCTGCCGCTGCCTGCTGCAGAATCCCGATGTCGCGACCGCGGAAACCCGCAAACTGGTCGACAAGCTGTTCACCTACGCGACGCCGCACAACGGCATCGAGCTGGGCGGGATCAACGTGCCAAGCATCCTCTCGCTCAACGACATGAACAACTTCAACCGCAAAGTGATGTCCGGCTACCTGAAGGTGCCCGCGGGCAAGGTCAACACGCTCGGCGATTCCGGCTTCCCGCCCGAGCGCCTGTTCTGCCTGGTCGGCACCAACAGCCGCGATTACGCGGTCGCCCACGGCCTGTCCTCGCTTGCGGTCGGGCAGATGAGCGACGGCCTGGTCAAGATCGAGAACGCCTACGTCTCCGGCAGCCCGCGCGCCTTCGTCAACCGCAGCCACAGCGGCTTCTTCGGCATCGTCAATTCCGAGGAGGGCTACCAGAACCTGGTGCGCTTCCTGTTCGGCGACATCTGCGCGACCGGCAAGCTCGAGATCGCCGCCCTGCCCTTCCCGCCCGAGATCGCGCGCGCGTGCAAGTCCGGCAGGAAAATCGCTTCCTCCTATTACATCGAGACCACGGTCGCGCCGCGCGGCGCCTATACCTACGACCTGACCAGCCGCACCAAGGCGCAGGAAAGCGCGGTGCGGCGCGAGTATTCCGAACTGTTCGACAAGGACGGAAACCTGCTCGAGGATGCGCGTTCGCCGACCCTGTTCTCGGTGTTCCTCGATACCTCGAAGATCCTGGCCGGCAGCGAGGTCGCGTTCTCGATCGAGATCGCGGTGTCGAACGCCGGCTACGAGATCGACGGCGCGCTGTTCCTGAAGCAGCACATTCCCGGCGAATTCCTTTTCCGCGACACCCTGGTGCTGTTCGCCAAGCGCGACGATGCCGGCGAGTGGAAGCTGCGCTACGTCTGGGCCGACGAACACTGGGCCACGGGTCCGAAGGACGCGGCGGAACTGGTGCGGATCGGGCAGAAGGCGAACGGCATCGCGCAGAAGTCGGCGGCGGGTTTCGCGGTACCGATGCAATCGGCCAAGGGTTTCCACGCGCAACTGACCATCGCGCTGTCGCCGTGGGGTTGAACAACCGATCGGCCATCGGCGGCGCGCAGCCCCAGGACCGGCACCGCGGACGTGTCGAACCAGACTCGGCACGCAGTGCCTGCCGGGAACCATAGGCGTCGCCGCTCGCGGACGCCCGGGCCGCGCCGAATCGCCGTCGCCGTGGGCGTGGACGCGTCGTTCACTCGCCGATTCCCAGCATCGCCTGCAACCGCGCCGCATCCGCCATCGCATGGCCGTGCGCGGTGTTGTCGAACAGGCACCAGCCCGGGGAGCGCGCGCTCGAGGTCGCGGCGAGGCCATCGGCCAGGGACCGCAGCGCCGCGTCGTCGTACGCGCTGTAGTACATCCGCGGCGAGCCGTGCCAGCGCCAGTAGCGCCAGCGCGCCGTCGCCGGTCCGCCGGGCCGCGCCGCCTCGGGCGAGAGCGCGGGATCGGCGGCCACGGGCGCGATCGCATGGCGTTTCCACAGCGCATCCACCGCAGGCTCGAACCAGCTCGCATGCCGGGGCTCGCAGGCGATCCGCGTATCGCTGCGGCGACGCATCATCGCGAAGAACCGGTCCGCGAGGCGCGCGTCGTAGGCCAGGCTCGGCGGCAACTGCACCAGCACGCCGCCGAGTTTCGCGCCCAGCCCGGCGAGCGCTTCGAAGAACGCGGACAGGGCATCGCCGGCGGCATGCAGCCGCGACTCGTGGGTGATCGCCTTCGGAAGCTTGGCGGAGAAGCGGAAATTCGAGGGAACTTCCGCGGCCCAGCGCTCGAAGGTCCGCGGCTGGTGCGGGCGATAGAACGTCGAGTTGATCTCGGCCACGTCGAAGCGCGTGGCATAGCGCGCGAGGTGGCTGTCTCCCTGGCCGAACAACGCGGCATGCCGCGACGGGATCGACCATCCCGCGCAGCCGATGCGCACCTTCGGCGCGGATGGGCGCGGGGTCACGGGCATCCGCAGCGCAGCGCGCGCACGAGCGCTTCCTCCCGGCGAAAGCGAATCGCGAGCGCCTCCGTCCGCCGCCGCCAACCGCCGCGATCGGGCGTTTCCGCCATGGCCTCGAACAGCGGCACGAACAACTGGACCGGAACCATGGGTATGCGCGCCTGGCGGAGGTCCCGCGAGTCTGGCGCGTCGCGCGTGTGCGCCGCATGCAGGCGACGTCCACGCCCTCATCGCGCCCGGATGCCTACAAACCGGCCATGGCACGCCGGTTCGACAAGCCGCCTCCGTCCCCACCCTCCGGCCTCAAGGGCGCATCGCGCTGCCGGCGCAAGTTCCTGCGCCAGTTCCCGCGTGGCTTCCGCGACCCGACCTACCTGGACTGGGAGCGCGACTACAAGTGGCAGACCCACCTGCGCTGGGAGGAAGCGCTGCCGACCGGGACATTCCGCCAGTTGCTCGATGCCGGCGAATTCGCCGAAGTCGCCGCGCGGGCGGTCCGGGTCGAACAGCGCTCGCGCCACGCGATGTTGTTCTCGTTCGAGAAGATGGCGCTGCGCGATGCCCTGCGTTCGCCCGCCCTTTCCAGCACATTGGGATCCTAAGCTTAGAATTCCACGTGGACAAGTTGTCGCG